>ENA-OZZF01000026-OZZF01000026.1-human-gut-metagenome-genome-assembly--contig:-NODE-26-length-29344-cov-8.802690_pt1 | contig 29344 bp, 18 predicted proteins | sample MGYA00243644_ERZ654145 | MGnify/ENA primary metagenome ERZ654145 (study PRJEB26926, sample SAMN06165250) | human gut metagenome | biome: ENVO:00009003; feature: ENVO:2100002; material: ENVO:00002003...
AGATGGTATACTTTTAGATTATTTTTTGGTATACTTTCATGTTATTATTTACAAATTATAGTACCCTCCCTTCCGTTCTTATAGAAGGGAGGGTATAAAGATAACGTATTTTACTCTATTTTATTCACGCGATGGTATTCTTTCACTCTAATTTTATCTCCTTTAGAGAGTCCTTGCTCTATATGATTATTCTTTCCTTATAATAAGCCTAAACTCCAAAGGATTATACGCATGAAAAATAAGATACTAATAACCTGCCTGTTGGCTTCTACCCTGAGCAGCTGCCACATCTATAGGGCGTACGAACGGCCGGATGCCATCACGGTGTCCGACAGCCTGTACCGCCAGCCAGTGACTGCAGAAGATACAACCTCACTGGCCTCACTTTCGTGGAAAGAGCTCTTCACTGACCCGCAACTGCAACAACTCATTGAAGCGGGGCTGGCTCACAACACGGATTTAGGCATTGCCCGTCTTAAAGTAAAAGAGGCTGAAGCCTTGCTCATGACTTCCCGACTGTCTTATCTTCCCTCGGTTTCACAGACTCCGCAGGGAACGCTTACCAGCCTGGACGGCAACAAGCCTTCCAAAACTTACAACCTGGCCGTATCCGCTGACTGGGAGATTGACCTTTTCGGTAAACTGCTGAATGCCAAACGCGGGGCACAGGCCGCACTCGAGCAAAGTGAAGCCTATCGTCAGGCGGTGCAGACCCAGTTAGTAGCAACCATTGCCAACAGCTACTATACCCTGCTAATGCTGGACGAGCAACTGGACATCACACGTCGCACGGCAGATACCTGGACAGAAAGTCTGCGCACGATGAAAGCCTTGAAGCGGGCTGGCCAAGCCACCGAAATGGCTGTAGCCTATTATGCTACCAATTCTGCCCGTTCGGCCTTCTATCCCGGTATCACCCTGAGCGGTTCTGCCGGATGGACCAATGCAGCCGGTGCCGCCATCACCAATCCGGGACAATGGCTGCTTTCTGCTGTCGGTTCTCTGGTACAACCCCTATTTAATCGGGGAAAGAACATTGCCAACCTGAAAATAGCCAAAGCTCAGCAGGAAGAAGCCTTGCTGACTTTCCAACAAAGTCTGCTTGATGCAGGAGCAGAAGTGAACGATGCACTGGTTCAATGGCAGACTGCCCGCAAGCGTATTCAACTTGACGAACAACAATGCACATCCCTGCAGTCGGCATTACGAAGTTCGGAACTGCTGATGCAATACAGTTCACAAAACTACCTGGAAGTAATCACTGCCCGCCAGGCTTTACTTCAGGCAGAGCTGAACACCGCTACCGACCGCTTTGACGAGATACAAGGAGTTATCAACTTGTATCACGCACTGGGCGGCGGATACTAAGCCCCTATACCCTTATTTCTATAATAAGCAACCCCTTTCTCAACACTCAGGCGGAGTAGAGAGAAAGGGGTATTTTTCCATCAAAAGAGAAGATTACTTATTCATACACAAAACGGTATTCATCATTGTAATAAGACGTAGACTCTGAAACATGATTTCCATGTTCATCCTCCTGGTATGAATACAAAGTACACTTGCCAGTAATTACATCCAGATAATTATCTTCCGTAAAGCTATATGCAAAAGGAGCCCATGTATCTTCATGTATCACTTCCGGTTCTCCCGGTTCCGGCATACGATATCCCCAATCCACAACATCTTTCGTTACCAGATTCTTACTACCTTTACCCATCATACGCAACATATAAAGCATGGACACCATGTCATCATATTCATAAGCATGACTGCCGAACAACGGACGAACCACTACATTAAAATCAAAGTAAGGCGTTACATTCGGGCATTCAGTATATGCATAACTCATATAGCTTTCATCCGAGAATTCTCCCTCCGTCGACATCAGGTTGCCATTCTGCCACTTCAATTGCAGAATAGACCTATCCGAAGCACGTCCCATCCTGCCAGAAGATACTCCCGGATCGATTGACACATTTCCATCTTCCTCATCCCCATCTTCATGGTCACCTGGATAATAGTCATAATCTCCTTGTATCTGCTGAAGATAACCGTCGGAATAAATAAACATCCACAATGTATGCTGCTCAGAAGAAGATTCCTTTTTCTTATACAACTGTGATACATAACCCTCTGAGTTCAATGTAATCACATACGATTCATCCGATTCATATCCGGAAAGTGTTTTCCGGTCAATCCACATCTGGTTTTCCTGATAGGTAAACTGATAGATTCTCTCTGTGAGATATCCCTGCGTATCGCCTTGGTAACTAATGGTTTTCAAGGCTGCCAGCTTTCCGTTCTCATTATAAGTGAGTTCCCCAATAGACTTAGTATAGCTGTCCGGATACAAACTGCTTGAATTTGTAATCTCATAACGAACCAGACGCTTTTCTTTCGGAGCAGGAGTTTCCCCTGCTTCTGTAGTAGCTTTCTGTTCTACGGTAATGGTTATCACATCGTTACCACAACGAATTTCGATGGTAGCCTTCCGGTCCTTTCCGGTCAGGTTCTCTATCAATGTCAAGGTTAAGGTATATTCACCAGGACCTCCGCTATAGGCACTCAATTCCAGCCATTCCACTTTTCCCGAAGCAGCCTTGGTTGAAGCTTCTGTCGCAACTTCTGTTACTGTGGCTGTCCAGTCGGACAAAGCTGTAAAACTGATTCCACCCTGATTCGTTACCTCATCGGCATAAACCACCTGAGTAGTTTGTGTGCCTTCTTTCAAAGTCAGATTTGTGGGAGTCTCATCCTTTTCACTACATCCTGAAACTAAGATTACTCCCCACAGACAAACAACTGACAATAAAAAACTTAACTTGTTTTTCATAATTCCCATTTTTGAATGTTTTCTTTTACAAAGAAAAGTTTTTCATTTAAGGTATACATCACCGGAAACCGTGAATTCCTCCCTCGCAAACCACAAATTTGCCTTATCCATTCTTCCAAACTTCAGGACAAATTCTCTGTTTCACACTGTGAAATACAAAAACCACAGTGTGGGATATATATTTCACAGTGTGGGATACAAATTTCACTGTGTGAAACAGAGAATAAACAAGGGCGTTTGAAAGAATATTTCAGGAGAAAAGAAAGAATAACCCACCTACCCCCGTGGATTCTCCATCTTAAAAACAAAAAAGAGGGGTATATGAACCTTGCAACAGTTCATATACCCCCATTTATAGAGATTGTGAATTACCGTCTGTAGCTTACCACACGTTCACACGGTTTTCAGGAGCTACATACAACGGATCAGACGGTGTGATGTGGAAGGCATCGTACCAAGCCTGAATGTGAGGCAACGCTCCGTTTACACGCCATTTACCCAATGAGTGAGGGTCTGACTTAGTGTACACACGAATCTGTTCGTCGCGGATATTACCAGCCCACAAAGTAGCATAAGCCAGGAAGAAACGCTGTTCCGGAGTGAAACCATCGACTACGCCAAGCGGAGCATCCTTAGTCGCATTCTGGAAAGCCAGATAAGCTACGTTCAAACCTCCGTGGTCGGCCAAGTTTTCACCCAGTGTCAGTTCACCGTTAGCCTGCAGGCCCGGCAATACTTCAATCTTGTTGAAGAAATCCACCATCACCTGTGCGCGTTCCTTGAAACGGTCAGCATCACCCGGAGCCCACCAGTCGGTCAGGTTTCCGTCTTTGTCGAACTGACGGCCCTGGTCGTCGAATCCATGCGTCATTTCGTGGCCGATTACTACACCGATGGCACCATAGTTGGCAGCATCGTCAGCTTCCATGTTGAAGAACGGCGGCTGAAGAATAGCAGCAGGGAAACAGATTTCGTTAGTTGACGGATTATAGTAGGCATTGACAGTCTGCGGAGTCATCAGCCATTCATCTTTGTCAACCGGCTTACCAATGCGGCTGTACATGTCATTGAATCCCCATTCTGAAGCACGGCATACGTTAGCCCAGTAAGAATCGTTCTTGATTTCCAGTTTAGAATAGTCTTTCCACTTGTCAGGATACCCTACTTTTACATGGAAAGCAGCCAATTTTTCGTGTGCTCTGATCTTGGTGCTGTCGCTCATCCATTCCTGTGCATCAATACGTTCACCCAAGGCAGTCTGCAGGTTCTTCACCAACTTCACCATACGTTCTTTGGCAGCAGCCGGGAAGTATTTTTCCACATACATCTCGCCTACCAGCTCACCCAGCATGCCGTTCACTGAGTTTACAGCACGTTTCCAGCGCGGCTGATTTACCTGGCGACCTGACAATACCTTGCCATAGAAATCGAAACGGGCAGCTACAAAGTCATCGCTCAGGCAAGAAGCTGCTGCATCCAGCAGGTTGTATTCCAGATAAGATACATGTTTAGACAACGGAAGTGTATTCATCAGGCGAGCTACTTCCTGAATCGGTTCTACCTGTTCTACGTTCAGTTCTGCCGGAGCCTGAATACCCAAACCTTTCATATAGGCATCCCAGTCAATTCCGGCAATGGTTTTCTTCAGTTCATCGAAAGACATTTTGTGGTAATTAGCTTCCGGGTCACGAAGTTCTGTTGCACTGCGTGAAACTTTAGCAATGGCAGTTTCGATTTCCATCACATCAGCCACTTTCTGCTGTGCATCTGCTTCAGAGAAGCCAGCCAGCTGGAACAGCTTGCCGATGTAAAGTTTATACTGTTCACGAATGTTCTGAGTGATGCTGTCGGTATCCAGATAATATTCCTTTTCACCCAAGTTGATACCACCCTGTCCCATCTGGAAGATGTTAAGTGAGCTGTTCTTCGGGTCAGCATATACATAGCTGTGGAAATAAGTACCGATACCGATATGAGCCATTTCAGTCATCATCGGCACGATTTCACTCTTGTCTTTCAGGCCGGCAATCTTGTCGAGCATAGCTTTCACCGGTTCTGCACCCTGCTTGTTCAAGGTTACGCTGTCCATAGCCATGTTATACAAGTCACCGATTTTCTGTGCGGCAGAACCAGCCTGATTATTTTTCTGCGCAGCCAGTCCTTCAATCAGTTCGCGCAACTGCTTCTGGCTGTTTTCAAACAGTTCATCAAATGTGCCGTAACGAGAATATTCGGCAGTCAGCGGATGTGCATCGTTCCATCCTCCACATGCGTAACGGAAAAAGTCCGTACCGGCAGACACGGTAGTATCCATGTTTGCCAAATCAATGCCAGAAGTGCTTTTCGCTTCCTTCTGTCCGGCGCAGCTTGTCAGCATAGCAAATGCCAACGTAGCTACGGCTACATAATTCTTCTTGTTCATAAATGCGTTATTTTAATCAAGTCTCTCTTATTTATTTCATTTCTTCCAGCTCCGACAGCAGCAGCGTCCATTCCTCTTCTGCCTCCGCAATCTGTTTTTTCAGCTGCTGGTGCTGCTCGTACAGCTTCATATCGGAAGCACCTTCAGGAGTAGCCATCTGTTCCTCCAGTTGTGACACCTGCTCTTCCAGTTTCTCAATCTTTGCCTCGCAGTCGGCCACCTGCTTCTCCAGCTTGCGGATTTTCTTGTTCAGCTCCTTCTGCGCTTCATACGAGAGTTTGCTTTCACTCTCTGCAGGCTCTTCTTTCTTGGGCGAAGCGGTCTGCGGAGATTGGGACAACTGAAGTTCGTTCAGATTCTCCATTTTCTTCTTCTGCAGGAAGTCGTAGATTCCGCCGATATGTTCCTTCACCAGTCCGCCACCAAATTCGTACACCTTGGTCACCAGTCCGTCAAGGAACTCACGGTCGTGAGATACCACGATGACCGTACCGTCGAACTCTTTCACGGCTTCCTTCAGCACATCCTTCGAACGCATATCGAGGTGGTTGGTCGGCTCGTCCAGAATCAGGAAGTTCACCGGCTCCAGCAGCAGCTTAATCATAGCCAGACGACTGCGTTCACCTCCTGAAAGCACCTTTACTTTCTTTTCGGAAGCCTCTCCTCCAAACATGAAGGCACCTAAGATGTCTCTAATCTTCAGACGGATATCTCCTTTTGCCACACGGTCGATAGTATCAAAGACAGTCACGTTTTCATCGAGCAGCTGTGCCTGATTCTGTGCAAAATAGCCAATCTGCACATTGTGTCCGATGGTCAGCTTTCCTTCATAGGGAATCTCGTCCATGATACACTTCACCAGCGTAGACTTACCTTCACCGTTCTTTCCCACAAAGGCCACCTTTTCACCCCGATGGATGGTCAGGTTCACATCGTGAAAGACCACGTGGTCGCCATACACCTTTTTCACATTCTCACAAATCACCGGATAATTACCGGAACGCATGGAAGGAGGGAACTTCAGACGAAGCGTAGAAGTATCTTCTTCGTCAATTTCAATAGGTACGATTTTCTCCAGCTGCTTGATGCGGCTCTGCACCTGTACAGCCTTCGTAGCCTTGTAACGGAAACGTTCGATAAAATCTTCCGTGTCTTTTATTTCTTTCTGCTGATTTTCGTAAGCACGCAACTGCTGTTCGCGACGTTCCTTACGCAGCACGACAAACTCATCGTAAGCTACCTTGTAATCGTATATCCGTCCGCAGGAAATTTCAATGGTACGGTTGGTCACGTTGTTAATGAATGCCCGGTCGTGACTTACCAGTACTACCGCGCCGGAACTCATCTTCAGGAAATTCTCCAGCCACTGGATACTCTCAATGTCCAGGTGGTTGGTCGGCTCGTCGAGCAACAGCACATCAGGACGACGCAACAGCAGTTTCGCTAACTCAATACGCATACGCCATCCCCCGCTGAATTCAGAAGTAGGACGGTCAAAGTCTGTACGGTTGAATCCCAATCCCGTAAGCGTACGTTCTATCTCTGCACGGTAATTGGTTCCTCCCATCATCAGGAAACGTTCGTTCTCATGGGTAAACCGCTCTATCAGCTCATGATAGCTTTCAGAATCATAATCCGTACGGTCGGCCAGTTCCTGGTTCATTTTCTCCAGTTTTTCCTGCATCTCAAAAATATGCTCAAAGGCCATCTCGGCCTCAGCCATTACCGTACGTGTATCGCTCAGTATCATGACCTGCGGCAAATAACCAATGGTAATGCCTCTTTGTACGGCTACCACTCCCTCTGTAGGCTGCTGTAATCCGGCCAGGATTTTCAGCATAGTCGATTTTCCGGCACCGTTCTTTCCTACCAGTGCAATACGGTCTTTTTTGTTGATAACAAACGATACATCTTCAAATAGCGGAGTAGTTCCGAACTCCACTTTCAGTCCTTCTATTGAAATCATGCGAATTTATTCTTCTACATTACAAAGTGACGGCAAAGTTACAACTTTCCGAGCACAGCAATGACAGACAAGCTGTTAATTTTTCAAAGCATCGGACTCTCCCTCCGATTTACGCTGCAAATACAACTGGTAGGAATTGACTACATTATGCCACACACTGTAGAATCCTGCCGCAACGGCCGTCACAGGAGTGAAGAAAGTGTAGCCCATCCAGATGGCAAATACCGTATTTTTCTGTCCTAAGGCTTGTCCGGAACTAATGGAATCGCCGTAACGACGTCCTATCTTTTTCCCGAAATAGAACTGTAGGGCACAGCAGACCAAAGAAATGCCTCCCAATCCGGCCTGGTACCAAAAAGACACGTCACTGTGTACAATACTCTTTACCGTTACCCCAATGGCCAACGTCAACGCCACAGCCCACAGATAAAAAGAAAGTTCATGATACTGTCCTAACTTGGCATGTACTTTCGGAAGCAAAGCTCGCAGTAAAATGGCTGCCAGGAACGGACAAAGCAATAAAGGGAACACCTTTCCCAAAATCAGCGCAAACGAACTGCCAAAATTCAGTTCCGGATGCGGGTGTACCAACGGAAGTACCAGCGGAACCAAAATAGCTGCCAGCAAATTGACTAAAATGGTATAGGTGGTCAGATGAGCTGCATCTCCTCCTAACTTACGTGTAACCACCGCAGCTGCTGTAGCCGTTGGACAAATCAGGCAAATCATAGCTCCTTCCACCAATATACGGGCCGAGAAATCCGGAAAAATCACTAGGAGCAATCCCAAAAGCAAGAAACTTGCTCCCTGAATCAGCAGCAAACGCCAATGCCAGGCACACAACTTCAAATCGTGTACATTGATTTTACAGAATGTCAGAAAAAGCATCAGGAAAATCAATACCGGCTGTACAATATCGATGGCATGAGCCACAAAGGGCTTAGTGGGTGCAAGAAAAGGGATATTGACATACACAAAGTACAGAATGACTCCCATTGCCATGGCTATGGGCAATGTCCAATTTTTACAAAAACGCAGAATATTCATTGTTAATCCACTATGGTGAAACAAACCTGCCAGCGCAGAGTGAAAGAAAAAGGATTTGCAAATCCGGCCATCGACAGGCTACGGTTTGCAAATCCTTTGTATGGTCTTATGCCTCTCCCATTTTATAGAAAGAAGCATATCAGAGGTGTCAATTACTTACAGTTGCCAGTACAACGAGGTTTGATTTGTTTGAAGAAATCATTACCCTTGTTGTCTACCAAGATGAATGCCGGGAAGTCTTCTACTTCAATCTTCCAGATAGCTTCCATACCCAGTTCCGGATATTCTACACATTCAATGCTCTTGATATTGTTCTGAGCCAAGATAGCAGCCGGACCACCGATAGAGCCCAAATAGAAACCACCGTGTTTCTTGCAGGCATCTGTTACAGCCTGGCTACGATTACCTTTAGCCAACATAATCATAGAACCACCGTGACTCTGGAACAAGTCTACGTACGGGTCCATACGGCCGGCAGTAGTCGGGCCCATAGAACCACAAGCCATACCCTGCGGAGTCTTAGCCGGACCAGCATAATAAATAGGATGATCCTTGATATACTGAGGCAGGTCTTCACCACGATCCAGACGTTCTTTCAGTTTGGCATGTGCAATGTCACGACCTACGATGATAGTACCGTTCAAAGACAGACGAGTAGCTACCGGATATTTATCCAGTTCAGCCAGGATTTCCGGCATCGGACGGTTCAAGTCAATCTTCACTGCATTGCCTTCACCAGCCTGACGCAATTCTTCCGGAATCAGTTCGCCCGGATTTGAGTCCAGTTTTTCAATCCAGATACCGTCTTTGTTGATTTTACAACGGATGTTACGGTCAGCAGAGCAAGATACGCCCAAACCTACCGGACAAGAAGCACCGTGACGCGGCAAACGGATGATACGTACGTCGTGTGCATAATATTTACCACCGAACTGAGCACCCAGACCGATGCGGTGTGCTTCTTCCAATACCTGTTTTTCCAGTTCTACATCGCGGAATGCGCGTCCGTATTCATTACCAGTAGTCGGCAGGTTATCGTAGAAACGAGTTGAAGCCAATTTCACAGTCAACAAGTTCTTTTCAGCTGATGTACCACCAATTACAAATGCAATATGATAAGGAGGACAAGCTGCAGTTCCCAAAGTCTTCATCTTTTCAACCAGGAACGGAACCAGTGTAGCCGGATTCAAGATGGCTTTTGTTTCCTGATACAAGTAAGTCTTGTTAGCAGAACCACCACCCTTTGTTACGCAAAGGAATTCATACTCCATGCCCTGAGTAGCTTCGATATCAATCTGAGCCGGCAAGTTGCAGCGAGTATTCACTTCTTCGTACATAGTAAGCGGAGCGTTCTGAGAGTAACGAAGATTTTCTTCTGTATAAGTCTTGTACACACCCAGAGAAAGCGCTTCTTCATCACAGTAGCCAGTCCAAACCTGCTGTCCTTTTTCACCGTGGATAATTGCTGTACCGGTATCCTGACAGAAAGGAAGTACGCCTTTGGCAGCTACTTCTGCATTACGCAGGAAAGTCAAAGCTACATACTTGTCGTTGTCGCTTGCTTCCGGGTCAGTCAGAATTTTTGCCACCTGTTCGTTGTGAGAGCGGCGCAACATGAAAGAAACATCGCGGAAAGCCGCATTGGCCATCGCAGTCAAACCTTCTTTTTCGATTTTCAGGATGGGTTTTCCTTCAAACTCGCTTACAGACACATAGTCTTTTGTAAGCAAATAGTATTCAGTTGTATCCTTGCCATGTTCAAACATTGGCTGATACTTGAATTCGGGTGTTGCCATAATACATTAAATTAATTGTGAGTTATTAGTGGACACAAAGTTACAAAGTATTATTGAAATTTTTCCTTAATTCCTACAAAAAGTTATCTGTAATTCTTCTTACTCTTCTATTGCACGAATCAGGTCCTTTTGCAGTACATCTACCCCGGGGAATCCCACATAACGTCCCTGCAATTTTCCGTCATGACTGATAATCAGATAAGCCGGAATTCCAGTTACTCCATAAGAAGTGCACAAATACTTCCATTGTGAGTCAGTAAGCCGATAGTGCACTCCCGTCATCTTGGACAGATTTGATTTCCAGATATTTTCTGGGGAAGAAGGTCCCGTCAGATAAATATATACGATGTCTTTCGATGACAGATTTTTCTTCAGAGGTACCATAGACTGCATACTTTTTTTACAAGGACCACACCACGTAGCCCAGAAGTCTATCAAGATGGCACGCCCTTTATGAGGAGCAATAATCTTAGGAAGAATATCCGCCCCTTCTACCTGCGCATCCAGCGAAGCAATCACCGCTTCTTTCACCGACTCCATCCGTTCGGCATTCTGCTGAAGTGCTTCTGCCACAGCTTCCACATACATACGAATTTCCGGGAAATTTACCGTTTTTAGCACCTTCCGGTCATCAGAAGACAAAGAAGAGGAAGCAGTAAGCCGACTACAGATGGGCATCACCTGTTCATAGTCAGATTGCAACTTGGAAGCGACCTCCGGACTCTCCATCAAGCCTTTTTCTACGGCACGATAGGCATTCAGTGCAGCAGAAGAAGGGGAACCGGCCAGCTCCCGGTTAATAGTCTCAGCTGCTCCGTCAAACCAGGCCTTCTGTTTTTTCTCGTAACGTTTACCCAGCAAACGGGAAGCGGACATGCTCAGGCGAGGAAGATTAATATACACCGTCACCTCTTCGTCGGGCACAAGAAACAACTTCAAAACCGCTTCGTTCAACCGCAATGCCGTCAAAGTTGGTTGCAACAACTCTGCTTCCAGATGAAACGAGCCATCCTGACGGACTTTAATGCTTTGCTTCCACTCCTTAGGGAAAAGCCCGTCTTCATATTCCAGTTCCGTGAACAATGACATTCTCGGATCATATCCTAAAATATAACCGTTTACTACAGACTTTCCTACTGCCAATCCCGGCTTTGGAATTTCATTGCTCCGTTCCGGCTTATCTGTAGTAAGGTAATTAGGCACATACACATAAGGTTCTTCCCGACTTAACTGGATACCAAAGATGTTCCATCCCATCTCCGGCTCGATAAAATCCACTTCATGCACATCCGAAGGAACCGGTGAAAAAGAAAGAGTTACCTCCAAGGTCCCATTCTCTTCAATTACTTCCGGCTCAGTCACTCCATCAATGGAAATACGTTCCGCCTCACGAAGCTGTGCCATTCCTCCATCGGCCCATTTCAATGCCGCTTTCGAAGAAATGACAACCGGAGTTCCCGGCTTACCATACATCACTGCATCGACCTGAGTCTGTTCACTGGTTTGGATAATCCGTTTAAATTCTATCTCCGCCGTATTCGACAAGACGAAACCCGGAGATTCCATCACCTTTCTTCTATTGGCCTGCATCTGCAAAGCCATGAAGCAAACGCAAAGCAAACATATATATCTGCATATTCTTTCCATACGCAGTACCTCCCATTTTACAATAAATTCTTTACACGTTCTATCAGTTCGTTTCCAAGCTCCGTTTTTACCTTTATATGTTCCAGCACCGCTGTCACAAACGGATTGCTTTCGAACACGCCACGCACTTCTTCAAAGTCACGCATCTTTTCTTCACTGCTTCCATCGGCCCCGAATCCGGTCATGGAAGTCAACGAGAATTCTTTCTTGGCATCTTCATACACCATCTTATCCAGTCCCACTACGGCTTCCTGCCACTGACGTACAATAGCCACGATGTCTGCCGCTGTAATCTTATCAGCCTGCAGGCCATAGAATTCAAGCATCTTTTCATACGCCCACGTCCATTCATACGTATAATAATTGGCGTGCATTTCTGCAAAACGGTCGTGTATCTCATCCACACTGTTCAAACGGTCGCACTCAATATCTTCCATCAGGCGTTCTATCTCACTCTTCGGGGCAATCAGTCCGGAAATATCCACCCATTCTCCAGTTCCAATCGGCGTATCTGGAATCAGACGAGCACGAATTTCTTCATCAGAAGCAAAACGAATGGCTTCCAGACGCTTGATAACGGAGTTTCCCAGGAATTTATGGATAGCAGTCTCATAAAACTTGATTCCCTTATTCAGTGCCGAGTTCTTGATTTTCGCACTTTGATAAGAGTAAATCTCAGAAGTTTCCCCCGACACACGAGCCAATTCCTTCAAAATCTGTCGGCCGATCATCATCTTCTGAATAGTGTATGGACTCAACAAGTTATAATTAATCTGGTCCAAACGGTTCGGGTCTTTCCGCTGGTCACGTTTAGGCCACTTCTGTGCATCGCGGATTGTACCTACACTCCGCAAATTGACACCCGGCACCAGATAAGTTGTATTCTTTTCCTCTATCAAATAAGAAAAAGGCAGATTCGAAGTATCCGGATGGGTAACATGGCGTCCCATCACCAGTGAAAAGGCACCAATACGGGCTGGCCACAGGATATAAGAATCAGAAGTGGTCTTAGCACCTCGTTCCAATGCCCCCTGATGAATCGGCCCTAACTTATACATGTGGTTGCTCTGGTTAGAGCCTGAACCTGCATTCATGAACGAGAACATGCCGGCAATAAGCAACGTAGACTTATGGTGCGTCACGGTAAAAGGTCCGGCAAAAATAGCACAAGCCTCTCCATTTTCCTCCTGACAGTTACTAAAGAACAATGAATCAGAAGCCGAATAGGTATGCCCCAAATGACAAGCCTGGCCCACGAAACAACGTGTAAGCATCGTACCATCTTCTACGTGCGAACCACTTGAGATAATAAAGTCATCACAAATCACTCCATAACCGATATGTACCGGTGCATGCTCATTACTATTGATGCTTCCATTCTTCAAACGGCCGGCACCTTCAATCTGGCAATAATCGCCAATCCGTACATTCTTGATGTAACCGGCATTCACTATCATTACATGACTCCCGATAGTACCTATATCTGACGCATGTGACTCTGCATAAGACTCAATAATCTTCCGCATTTTCTCAATCAGTACCGGACGATGACGATAAAGAGCCATGATATAAGCCTGATGAGCAGAAAGACGGTCATGAATAATCACCTCACGCCCGCCAGTCTCATTCAAGACTGAGACTTCTACTCCGTTTCCAAAACGGCTATGGCAATCCACCAGGATGATATCTACATTCTCGATAAAGGTATCATGCCCTATTTCATAGTTGGCAATATAATTCTTTACATTCTCAATGTAACAGTTGTCGCCCACCGTTACATTGTGCAAGGTTGCATAATATACACCAGAATGTTTGGCCATTCCACCAGCCAAAGTAAACTCTTTTTCAAAAACGCCCAGTCGCACTTTTCCCGAAAAACGGGTGTGATGAATATAATCCGTATGAAAATCATCAGCCACTTCTACACCACTCCAATCGGAAGCTATACAGTGCTGCGCCTCCAGTCGTGCGATTTCTTCTTTTGTCAGTAAACGATAGTGTTGTGTCATATTTTCTTGTAGTTATTCTTCGTCGTATGTCTGATATAGAAAATCATTGTAAGGATACTTCTGCACATGCAGTTCCTTTACCTTTTTATATAATAAATCACGGAACTGATCAATGTTGGTCTTCTCACGTGCGGAAATAAAGATACAATTATCATTCAGTTTCGCCATCCAGGTATGCATCAGTTCCTCCAGCGTGATATTTTCTTTCGTCTTCGGAGTCAGGTCATCCTCGGCCTTTTCTACATACGTATAGGCATCTACCTTATTAAATACAATCATACTCGGCTTTCCACCTGCACCCAAATCAGCAATTGTTTTCTCTACCACCTGAATCTGTTCCTCAAAATCCGGATGTGAAATATCTACCACGTGTACCAGCAAATCCGCTTCACGTACCTCATCCAGCGTAGATTTAAACGAATCGACCAAGTCAGTCGGCAATTTCCGGATAAATCCTACCGTATCCGAAAGCAAGAAAGGCAAGTTTTCGATAATGACTTTACGCACGGTGGTATCGAGCGTAGCAAAGAGTTTGTTTTCCGCAAAGACCTCACTCTTGGCCAGCAGGTTCATCAAAGTCGATTTACCCACGTTGGTATATCCCACCAATGCCACACGAATCATACGTCCACGGTTCTTGCGCTGAGTAGACTTCTGCGTATCAATTTCTGCCAGACGTTGTTTCAGCAAAGCCATACGGTTCAAGATGATACGGCGGTCCATTTCCAACTGTGTTTCACCCGGACCACGCAAACCTACAGAGCCTTTACCACCTCCGGCACCGGAACCACCACCCTGACGTTCCAAGTGCGTCCACAAACGCTGCAAACGCGGAAGCATGTACTTATACTGTGCCAGTTCCACCTGCGTCTTGGCATTGGCTGTCTGTGCACGCATCGCAAAAATATCAAGAATCAGTGAAGTACGGTCCAGAATCTTCACTTTCAGTTCATTCTCAATGTTACGGATTTGCTTGGCCGAAAGTTCATCATCGAAAATCACCATCCCGATTTCCGTCTCTTCATTCTCGTTCTGCAACTCCAGGTATTCTTTCACCTCCTGCAACTTACCTTTACCCACGTAAGTCACCGAGTTCGGCGTATCCAGTTTCTGTGTAAAACGTTTTACTACCTCTGCCCCAGCCGTCTCAGCGAGGAAAGCCAGCTCATCCAAATATTCATTGGTCTTACGTTCATTCTGAGTCTGAGTTATCAAACCCACCAGTACAGCTTTTTCAGTCTGTGCTTCTGATATTACAAATTCTTTCATTCAGTATAAATCTAAATTCTATAGAGCGCAAATATAAATAAAAAAAGCGCATCTCATTACAGATACGCTCTTTTTACTTCTTCCTTATTTATTCAAATCCGGATTCATCAATTCTTCGCTTTGTGGAATCGGCCAGACATATCCGCTACTCTGAGGAGTAATCTGTGCTTTCCGTTCAAAGTTAGCCCCGCGACGCAACACATCAATACCTCGCATCGCCTCACCGATAAACTCCAGACGACGTTCGTTATAAACCGCCATCTTCAAATCTTCACCAGGCAAATGATCAATATCCAACTGATTGCTTGTCTCCGGTAATGAACGGAATCTCACCTGTTTCAAACATTCTCTGGCAAGTTTCTCATTTTCAGTTCCACCCAAATTTACATAACACTCTGCCAAATTCAACAACGTTTCCGCATAACGGAAAATCGGTGCCCAATCCAGTTTCTGTGCAGCATCCGTAAACTTCAGCAACTGATTTTTTTCGTTCTTCATCTGCACACGGGCATCATCAGCTGAATTGTAATTCGGCTTGCTCATGATACCGTTTTCCACGTCTACCCACAAAATCGTATTCTTAGCGTAATAATATTCTGCCAACCCTTGCTGGGTATTAGGACGGTTTGTTTCCTTCATCGGCAAAGAGAATATGGTTTCATCCGTATAATAAGGAGCCTTGAACATATCTCCAAACTTCGGAGTCAGTTCGTAGCCTGTCACCAGCTTACCAACTTTTACCGCCTCTGTCCAGTTATTCATGGACATATACACGCGCATCTTCAACATATTGGCAGCTGCCTGTGTAGCACGAGTTACAGTCGGTTCATCCGCTTTTGCCTTTACCGGCAACGCACTGCTATTTTCCAAATCCGAAAGAATCTGTTCGTAAACCTCCTTCACTGTAGCACGTTTCAACGCATTGTGTTCACCGTTCTTTTCCGGAGTCAAACGTAAAGGCACTGATTTCGCATCCGGATTAATTACGTAGGGCGTAGCATACAGATTATTCAAATAGTAATAAGCAAATGCACGCACAAACTTTGCCTCCGCTTTATACTGCTCATACTCTTCTCCAGCAGTAGCTTTAGCACCTTCCAACTCATCCAAGAAAATATTGACACGGTTAATGGCAGCGTATGCCATGCTCCAGGTCACCGTATTTTCTGCGTCTGTTTTGCCCACATTAAACTTATAAGTATTGGCCAGCGTAATCAAGTTCGGGTCAGAATTCACAATATCTTCCCCACGGTTATCAAACACCAGATAGGTTTTTCCTCCCATGAAAGAATCCGACACATCATTTTTTATCGAACCATACAACTGTCCCTACAGTAGTACCTTTTACCAACACCGATGCGCCCACCACCGGCAATCCGTCTTCTTCCGACATCACATTACCGGTCACTTGAGAAACTTGGGCGTTTGACAGACCAATCCCTATCAGAAGAATGGCCATGAACAACGTCATTCTTTGTTTCATAAAATCTCTCTTTTAATTTAGTTAAGTTAGTCTAATACATTTATCACAAACGGGGCGCGAATGTAAGAAAATAAAGAGAAATTATAAAACAGCGGGCAATTTTACACTAAAATTTATTTATAAGGAGCAAAACGATATCAAAATAGATAAACAGATGGTTTTTAAGAACTTGCTTTCACTTCTTCAACCGCATAAAAAGTGAATACAAATAGAATAAAATTGCAATTATTTTGTATTATTAAGAAGTTCATTCTAACAAAAAGACCAGTTTTTAAGTGAATAAGACGAAAAAAGAGGTACATCCACACAGGACATACCTCTTTTATTATTTCAGCTATAATAACGATTATTCAGCAGAAGCTTTTACGAATTTCACTTCAAATTTAGCTTTATATTGAGTATTACCTTCTACTGGTACAGTATCATCTGCTGTTGAAAGCAGATATTTTTTATCAGCTTTCTCATCAAATGCATACAAGTTGTATGTTACTAAATAAGTCACATTATCAGTTGTAGCAGCTGCCGTAGTAGGTGTCCCATCCACTGCAATGCTCACTAAATCCATACAGATAGGATACTCTTTCTTTTCAGCAAATTTCTGAGTCATTCCTGTAGCCAATTTTGTTGTATTGACTTTCAGAGAAATTTCATTATTAGCCAGGTAGTCAGTTGTTAAGAATTGAGGATTTTTATGATCCTTATCTACCACAAACTGAATGTGGTCTTTTCCAGCAGCCTTTGACTTACCAATAGTAGCAAAGAAACTAGAGATACGTACCAAAGAATTCTTAGTATAATCAGGTGATGGTTTTTCTTCGTCTACCTCAAAATCTTTTGCAATTTCTACTGCAGCCAAAGCTCCTTCTTTATCTAATGTACCAGCATATTCATCCTTCACCATTGTAGATGCCAATGAGTCACTCTTCCAAGTATAATCAATAACCATAGAATAGACTGCATCCGTATAACCAGCACCATACAAATGATCTTTCACTCCGTCTGCTACCTGCAATCCTAAAGAATACGTTTCCTGAAGCTCCACTGTACTTTGGTTAAAAGTAACAGTAATCGGGCTGCTAACCTGTTTCTCAGCATCAAACACAAACTGTTCGGCTGACAAAGAGAAAAAGTTATCATCATTAGCAGTTACTTTAACCGGTACATTTACAGCTTCAGAGAAAGAAGCTCTGTTCAACACAACTTGAAATGAAGTCTGTTCTGGTGACAACTTTACAAAAGTCGCACTACTCTTAAAGTAAGCCCCTATAGCATCCGCATCTGCTTCCGGGCTTACCACTTCCGTATCTTCATAATCGCTGCATCCTACCATCATTACGGCCGGAGTCATCAATAATCCGAAAAAGAATTTATTTAATATCATAATACTCTTAGTTTTAACTTTAATTTATTATTCATCAGCAACTGGTTTCGGTAATGTCCATGCAGGGCTATCAGCAGGAGTCAATGCCTTGTTGGCCTGAAGTTCTGCTTCCGGTATACGCCATAACAGGATGTCATCAGTCGGTGCAATGTTGAAGATACATTCTGCATTCGGGAAACCACATCCACGACGGTCCACTCCCTTATTCAGGCGCATTACATCGAACCAGATTACTCCTTCACCCCAAAGTTCAATACGACGCTGGAAATAAACAGCTTCCTGAGGATTAGAAGCATAGTCAGTCAAATAAGCCTGCGATCCGCTTGACAAACGATTGTTGAGCAATTCCTTGAAATATTTTTCACCTTCAGTCCGATTTCCAGCTTCAGCGTATGCTTCTGCCGCAATCAGATACATTTCCTCAATACGCATCAGTACAATGTCGTTAGCATTGATAGTAGTACCTACTACATCATTATACGGGCCGAATTTCACCTGAGTATAAGGTTTATAACCCTGCTTAGCTACAAAAGCAGCCTGTTCTTCAGTCAAGAAGTCTTCCTGAGCTTCAGCTGCTGCATCCAGCCACCATGACTTACGAATATCACTGTCATTGATTCCATTATATAACTCCAAGCTAATCTGACGACCACCTGAATAGTTTGCATATCCATAATTCAATGAACCCATGTGAGAAGGCCAGTTACAGATACCCGTATCTACCACGTCATCCGTTTCGCTAATAATGATACCCCACATCCAGTTGGTCTCGTCTACACTCCAGAATGTCGGTTTTGCCACTTCATCACGAGAAGCAATTGCAATACCTTCACCTGCTGCAGCCTTAATAGCATTTGCCGCATCATCGGCGGCTTTAGCATATTCATGCATTGACAGATACATACGTGCACGAAGTCCGTATGCTACTGACAAGCTGATATAACGCTTGTCTGCACGTTTTACTTTCCCTTTTCCTGCATTAGTCAACAAACCAATAGCATTAGTCAAGTCAGATTCAATCTGTGTATATACATCTTTTACAGACGAACGTTTACAACCATTCACAGAAGCATCAGCCGAATTCTTTTCTGTAATCAGGGGCACACAAGGCTTATCTTCATTACCTTTATAGTTAAACTGATACAACTGTGCCATTACCCAATAAGAGAATGCACGTGCAGCCAGTCCCTGTCCCAGATAGAACTGTTCATTGGCGTCTTCTGTTTTTTCGTCAATGCTTCCTACTACATTATTGGCAGCAAAAACGATAGAATACAAGTCATTCCATACCATTTGTCCTTCCAAGGAAGTATTTTCACGGTCTTCAAATGTCAAGTCATATCCAGTCCAGTTATAACCGTTATGATCACTTATTACGTCTTCTGTATTAGAATCCAGACACAACATGACAGTAGGATAACCAATATCGTTATGACGTTCAGCACCCAATGCACTTGAGTTAGGGAAAGCCTGGTTGAAAGTAGAGAAAATCGCATTAACTTTTGCCACTCCACGTTCAGGATTCAGTGTAGAAACGGTCTCCTTCTGAGAGTCTGTCACGATTCCTCCATCGGGCAATGTATCCATATCCTGGCAACCAGTCACAGCCAGTGAAGATACAAGCAATGAAGCAAAAATATATTTTGTTTTCATATCTGTTTCTTATTTATATTTTAATTAAAATGTAAGGCTGATACCTCCAGAAATTGTACGGATAGCAGTATAAAGTGATGTAGTAGCACTTGTATAACTCTGACGTGGGTCAAGACCCTTACGTGCAGAAAGCAATCCTACATTGTCAGCGGTGAAATATACACGCAGTTTTTCCAGCATCATCTTGCGAACCAAGTTAGACGGAAGTGTATAACCAATAGTGATATTGTTTACACTCAGGTAATTAGAACTTGTAAGCCAGCGAGTTGAAGTAGAATTTGTATACTTATCCTGCGCATTCAGACGAGGTACATCCGTATATTTATTTTCTGGCGTCCAAGCATTGTAAATATCCTTGTGCCAGTTCTGCCCGTCACCTTTTCCAGCCATCATGAAACGATAACCAGAGTCATAAATCTGACCACCCAACTGATAAGACAACTGGATAGAAGCATCAAAACCGTAAACCTGCACTGAAGTACCCAAACCACCATATACTTTCGGCATCATGTTATCTGTGGCTACCTTGTTTGTAGTCTGAGCTAATGCATAATTGTCTGTTTTGTACAACTCGCCTTTATCATCCTTCGCCCAGTATTGAGCCAAACCTGTCTCAGGATCTACCCCAGCATAATCAACCAGGTACATACGGTACATTGACTCACCCTCTTCATAGATATAGTTTCCATCAATCAGCTTACCTCCCAAATCCGGGTGCAGTTTGTTGATTTTATTTTTGATGAAAGTGGCATTCAAATTCACATCCCAAGTAAAGTTTTTCTGGTTGAAAATCAAATAAGTCAAATCCAATTCAAAACCAGAGTTCGTCATAGAACCTACGTTCATCGGAATAGAAGTATAACCCACACTTCCGGCAACCGGTTTGTTGTAAAGCATATCACTTGATTTACGACCGAAGTATTCAGCCGATCCGTTCAAACGGTTATTGAACAAAGCAAAATCAATACCTACGTTATAAGAAGTTGAAGTTTCCCAAGTCAAATCGCGATTACCTTTTGCAATCATCGTACCGTCAGAGAACACACCGTCTGCACCAGTCATGTTATACTGATCCATCCATGGATAATAGTTCTTGCTTGTACCACCCACGGTATATCCACCAGCAAACAAGATATCATCATTACCCTGCTGACCGAAAGAAGCCTTCAGTTTCAACATGTTAATCCAAGTGATATCCTTCATAAAATCTTCACGTGTAATCATCCAAGCCACACTGGCAGCCCAGAAGTCACCCCAACGATTTTCAGGAGCGAAGCGAGAAGAAGCATCACGACGGTAAGATACGTTACCAAAGTATTTGTCATCATAAGAGTAGTTTACACGACCGAAGAGACCTTCAGTAGCATAAGTCAGTTTCATACCACTGGCTGTTTTCTTATCGATTGTATTGCTGATATAGAAGCTTTCAGGGTCATACAGATTCTGACCTGAACCAGTCAATTCTGTATATTCGTATGAATAGCCATCATAACCGGCAGTAATATCAAAATGATGTACATCTTTTACTGCGAACTGATAGTTGGCTACATACTGCTGGTCGAAACCAAAAGTACGCATAGCAGCCTGATAAGCATTACCTCCATAAGAAGCGCTCTGACCCATATATGCGTTACCCAAATCATTGTAACGTGTATTATCAATATTCATACCAAAGCGTGCGCTGATGGTCAGACCTTTAATCGGAGTAAGTTCAGCAAACCAGTTTGCATTCAGCACGTCAGCCAAATACTCAGTCTTATTATAAATAAGGTCACCTGCGGGGTTAGCGATAGACATAAATGCACGTGATGAAGGACTGCTTACGCCATCACCATAATCATATACCTTACGACCGTTCAGCAACATAATCTGCTTGTCTGCTCCACGAACATACATAGGGTAAACCGGTGCAATGTTATTGGCAATGTGGAAAGCGTTACCAGAAGAAGCTGTAGCATTAGCATCCTGATCGCCCGGATAATTACTCTTAGAGTTTACATAGTTCATGTTGGCACCCACTTTCAACCAGTCTGTTACCTTATAATCACCCTTCAAACGACCGCTGAAACGAGTCAAACCAGAACCTTCAATTACACCTTGATCATCCAAATAACCGAAAGCCATATAAAAAGTAGACTTATCGTTACCACCAGATACATTCAAATTATATTCCTGACGAAGAGCTGTTCTAAATGTTTCATCTGCCCAATTGTCAGGAGTGTAATAGTAACCATATTTATCTGTATAACCCAATGTTGCATTCGGATTCAGCAAACCATTGCTACCAATCAGCAACTGACCTTCAGGTACAGTATAAATCTGGTAACCCACACCACCATTTCCAGCAGAAAGCAAAGTATTGTTTGCAGCTACATTGGCAGCCTGCGGAGCCATGCCATTAGTCTGTACATAACCATTATAAATAGCTTCATAAGCCTTTTCCAGATAGTTCTTTGAGCTAGTTAATACATCGTAGTTCTTTACGCCACGAGAGTTGGCACCCCATTTTGCATCGAAATTTACACGAGCCTTACCAGAAGTACCTTTCTTTGTAGTAATCATGATGATACCGTTCGCACCACGCGCACCATACAACGCTGTAGAAGCCGCATCCTTCAACACTGTCATTGATTCAATATCTGCAGAGTTAATAGATGACAAATCTCCATCATAAGGCACACCGTCTACTACATACAGCGGGTCTGTTCCGGCATTGATTGATCCGACACCACGGATACGCACTTTTGCATCTTCACCTGGCTGACCGTTATTACTCAAAATCTGCACACCTGCTACAGCTCCAGCCAATGCATTTGACACGTTTGACACCTGACGTTTTTCAATTTTATCAGCTTTCATCACTGCTGCAGAACCTGTAAATGCCCCTTTGGTAGAAGTACCATACGCAGTTACCACAACTTCATCAAGTACTTCCGCATCAGACTTCAACACCACTTTTACGTTCGGCTTAATCTTCACTTCCTGCGACTGCATTCCGATGAAAGAAATGACCAAAGTTCCGGCGGAACTATAAAATATTACAATGTGCTGATAATTAATCAAATATGAATTTCATACTAATTCTATTCAAGATGCATAATAAATTATGGATTATTTTTTATGTCACTTTTCTACCCAAGTTCTACTGAAAATACTCTTTGTATTAAAAAATCTATTAACCTACAAAACTTATATTTCTTAATTTTGAATTAGTTATAAGATAAAAAACTAACTTTGTGAATAAACACTTTTACAAAATGAGAAAATATCCTGTAGGCATACAAAGCTTTGAAAGCCTTCGTAAAGGAGGGTATCTATATATAGATAAAACAGAACTTATTTATCGCTTAATTTCAACCGGAAAGTATTACTTTTTTAGTCGTCCTAGAAGGTTTGGAAAGAGCTTGTTAATTTCCACATTGGAGGCTTATTACTCAGGGCGTAAAGAATTATTCCAAGGATTGTTTATTAATGAAGTGGAAAGAGACTGGAATTCTTATCCTATTTTACACTTTGACCTGAATGCACAGAAATATGATTCACCGGAAAGTTTAAATGATATATTAAATGATATCCTTGTAAAATGGGAAAAAATCTATGGAACAGAATCCAGTGAAGTTTCTCTTTCTTTACGATTTCAGGGAATAATCCAACGAGCGGCCGAAAAAACAGGAAAAAGTGTTGTTATTTTGGTAGACGAATATGACAAGCCAATGCTTCAAGCGATAGGAAACAACGACTTACAGAACGCTTATCGTGACACATTAAAAGCTTTTTATGGAGCATTGAAAAGTAAAGATCAATATATTCAATTTGCTTTATTGACAGGAGTTACCAAATTTAGTAAAGTAAGTATATTCAGTGACCTGAATAATTTAATGGATATATCTTTTGATAAACGATATTCAGAACTTTGCGGAATAACAGAAAATGAGATTCATACTTGGTTAGAAGAGGATTTGCATGAGTTGTCAGTTAATACAAATATGAGTTATGACCAAGTATGTAAATGCCTGAAAGAACGCTATGATGGCTATCATTTTACAGAAGATTCAAACGGGCTATATAATCCGTTCAGCCTTTTGAACACCTTTGCCAGAATGAAGTTTGGAAATTATTGGTTTGAAACAGGAACACCCAGTTATTTGGCACAACTGCTTAAACAAAATAAATACAACCTGACCAGACTTTCTAACGAGGTCGTAACAAGTGATTTGCTGAATGGAGTAGATACATTAATAAATAGCCCTATTCCAGTATTATATCAAAGCGGTTATCTTACAATTAAAAGTTATAACTCCCGTTTTAATGTATATACTTTAGGATTTCCCAACAAAGAAGTGGAAGAAGGTTTTATCAGCTATTTGTTGCCTTATTATGCTCATGTGCAGCCTGCTGAATCAGCATTTCAAATTATGAACTTTATTGAAGAAGTAGAAAAAGGAGAAATAGATGCATTCTTTTTACGGCTAAAAAGTTTTTTTGCAGATACACCTTATGAGATGATACGTGATTTAGAGCTACATTATCAGAATGTTCTTTTTATCCTGTTTAAATTACTTGGATTTTATACAGAGGTAGAATACCATACTTCAGAAGGACGAATTGACTTACTGATAAAAACCAACAGATTTATTTATTTGATGGAGTTTAAGCTAGAAGGTACAGCAGAGGAAGCTTTGGCACAGATAAATGAAAAACATTATGCAACTCCTTTTCAAGTAGACAGAAGAAAAGTTTTTAAAATTGGTGTAAACTTTAGCAACAAAACACGAAATATTCAGAAGTGGATTGTCGAAGAGGTGTAGAAAAACAAGAATGCGATCGAGCAAATCTGTCACTCCCATCTATACCTAAGTACTCCGAAACTGCGTAATACTTATAACTTTTGTCCAGCATCAGTAAACGTATGATAATAAAAAAGGCTAGGAAACATAAGAGCTGTGCTTCCTAGCCTTTTTTTATTGGTGATTTTTAGTCTTTTACTTTAAGGAGGTGATGGTATAAGTTTCGTCACATGCTCCAGTTGTAACATCGCCAGCTATAAATTCAAGCGGGAAAGTAAAGGTTTGGCTTGTTTGATCATACGTTGCATCCTCCACAAGTGAGGCAGTGAAAGAGCCATATTCCGGTATCGCATACCCTGTAGGAATAGAAGGAGACTCTAAACTGACTTTATTCTCCCCATCCCATGAGAAAACGATACTTCCGGTGCCTGTTCCCCAGCATGATTTCAAGCGGTACATATCTAGTATAGCAGAATATTCCATAACCTGGTCGGTTTCCACCGGGTTTTCATCCGGACTTGTCAGATAGTCGGAGAATTTACCGTCGGCATAAGGTACATAATCTTCTTTAATCACCTGTAGTGACAGACGTGGGTATACTTCCGATTGTAGGTAAGCTTGCGTGTATTGTGCATCAATACTCAGACGGACAGGGTAGGTTTCAAACATTTTCAACTCGCTGCTCACCTTTACGGTTATCGACTTGCTGCTTTCACCTTGTGCAAAATCCACTTGTGTGGGTATGTCAATTAGGTCAGCATGAGGATTATCTACTTTCAGCGGAATAGAAAGGGCTTCATCGGCTTGATTCCTTCCCACTGTAATGGTAAATTCCGTAGTCTCAGGCCCAAGGACGACTTCTGCTCCGGTCGGTGATTCAAAATACACATTGAGTCCGTTCTCACTGCTGGCTTCGCCCGGAGTATACTCATCCTCGTTACATCCAGCAAGGAAAGCGGCTGTACAAACCGCTCCGGCAAAAAATATATACTTGAACATTTTCATAATTGTCTTGTGTTTTAAGAGTTAAACGAATCAGTCGGTCACACCGTCTCTCAGGTTCGGGTTTTGCAGGGAAACTGGTTTGTTTCCTCCGGTATTGTTCTCGATGCCTGAATTGTTGTTACTTTCTTTTTGCGGTATACGTAGCAGCAGATAAGGGTCATTAGCTTCTACGTTGAAGCAAAAGGCATCGGGCCAATTCTCTGTATCTGTGCCGTGGAAACGTACTACTGGCTTGTTCAGGCGCATAATATCAGCCATGGCAAAGCCTTCGCCCCACAATTCGATACGGCGCTGTTTCCAGATTTCGTTCTGCAAGTCCTCTTTGGAAGTGGCCGTACAGACGTAGTTCGGGTCACGGTAGTTTTGCACAAAGTCTTCCAGCTTGTGCTTGGCATGTGCTTCCTGCTGGCTCATGGCCAATCCTTCCGCCTCAATCAACAGCATTTCTTCAGCACGCATGATACACCAGTCGCAATCATTGGTGGCACTTCCGATACCGCTTTTCATTCCGAATTTTACGTTCGTATAAGGTACGAAAGCTACTTTGACATCAGTAATGGTATAAGCCGGAATGTCTTGCCCGCTGGCTTTTCCCCAGGTAAGTCCGTCCAGCAGGTCGGAATGCAGGTTTTCATCCACCCACCACTGCTTACGGATGTCTGTGTCCGGAATCTGGTCATATAGCAGGGTGTTGATGCGTTTGTATACACCTACGGCTGCTGCGTAAGCCGATCCAGAGAAGGAACCCAGATGCGACGGCCAGGAAGGATTGCCGCCATTCTTTGTCACATCACTGGCAGTGATACTGATACCCCATATCCAGTTGTGGTCATTTATGCTATAGAATGCGGGGGTGGATACCTCCTCGCGGCTGTAAGGGGTATAACCCTCTAGTGCCTTGGCTGCATCGGCTGCGGCTTCTGCATATTTCCCCATATACAGATAAGCGCGTGCGCGGAGTCCGTAGGCCACTTTCTGGTCAATACGGGTCTTGTCACCTTTGCGGTCGTAGTTCTCCAGCTTGCTGATGGCATCGTTCAAGTCGGTGAGAATTTGTGTATAAATCTGTTCTACTGTTGCCCGTGGATTATTTCTTGAATCTTCTGTAGCGGTAGTTTCCGTCACAAGCGGTACGCAAGGCTTGTCCTTGCTGCTTTCGTAATTGAACTGGAAATAAGGTGCCAGACAGAGATAGTCGAAAGCACGCACAGCTTTCGCTTCGCCGATGTATTGTTTCATCGTCTCATCTTCCGTATTGGGGTCTATGGAAGCCAGTACATCGTTTGCCAGTTTCAGCTGGTTGTAGAAATAACTGTAGCGTAATTGTGGGTTGGCGTATGTCTCGTTGCGGTCGGAATAGTCACTTGAAACTGTAAACCAGTTGTAGCCGCTGTTGTCGCATACCATGTCCGCTCCGTTCAAGTCTTGTGAAATGCAGGCGGTAGGGTAGCCAAAGTCATCGTCACGTTCACTGGCAGGAGCACCGGCATATTGTGTGCCCATGTAGTGGTACATACCTATCAGGCTTGACTCCACGCGGGAAGGAATTTGTTCTTTGGTGTTTTCTATCTGGTCATCCGTGATGCGGAATCCTTCGCTGTCCATGTCGTCCATATCAGAGCAACCGGCCCATGCGGCACATCCCATGGCCACAAAAAAGAGTTTGCTATATAATTTCATATTCTGTATTTCGTTTGTTGTTTAAAAAGTAAGATTGATACCTCCAGTAATGGTACGCATAGCCGAGTATGCGCTGCTGGTGGCAGCTCCACTTCCGTAAGTAGAACTTCCCAGACCGAAATCCTGACGCGGGTCCAGGCCTTTGCGGGCTGTAAGCAGGGCTACATTGTCGGCCGATACATAAACACGCAGGTTACTAATTTGCAATTTTTGTGTCCAGCTTTTCGGTAAGGTATAGCCTAAGGTGATGTTGTTCAGGCTCAAGTAGTTGGAACTTACGAGATAACGGCTTGAATCCAGCTGGTAACAGTCATCGCTAGCGTTCAATCGAGGCACGTCTGTATAGCGGTTTTCCGGAGTCCACGCATTGCGGATGTCGGTCGACCAGTTATAACCCTGCATACCGCTGCCGCCGTTATGCATGAATGACTGATAGGTTCCGTCGTAGTAGCGTCCTCCCAACTGATAGGACAACTGTATACTGAAGTCAAGTCCTTTATAGTTCAATGAAGTACCGAAACCTCCGTACACCTTCGGAAGTAAATCGCCCTGGTCAGCCTGTTTAGCTTCGGAATAGTTGGTTGTGGTAGTATAATCTCCGTTGTCCGGGTCTACGTAATACATCGCCAAACCGGTTTCAGGGTCTACTCCAGCATATTCCTTTATATAAGATTCATACAGAGAGCCTCCAATACGGTAGATGTAGTAAGACCCCTTCTGGCCGCCAGCCGCTTCCAGTTCGGGTGATAGTTCCGTAATCTTGTTCTTGTAGTGGGTAAGGTTCAAGTTTGCCGTCCACTCAAACTCTTTATTGCGGAAAATAACACCTGTCAAGTCTAGTTCCACACCTTTGTTGGAGATACTTCCGATGTTGGTCGGGATATATCCGGTGTTAATACCGGAAGTAATAGGTATGGGCTGGTTGTATAGCAGGTCCTTGGTCTTACGGCTGAAGTATTCCACCGTACCGTTCAGGCGGTTGCCGAACAGTTCAAAGTCGAAACCGGTGTTAAATGAATAAGAAGTCTCCCAAGTCAAGTCTTTGTTACCTTTATATGCCAGTGTGGTAGAATATTGTCCGTTGCTGAACGAAACGTTGTACTGGTCCTTATAGGCATACCAGTTGTTGACGGCTTGTCCATTGACTGTAATCAGCAGATGGTCGTTTCCCTGCACACCCCAGCTAGCTTTGAACTTCAGCATATCCAACCATTTTACGTCTTCGAGGAACTTTTCCTTGGTCATCAGCCAGGCACCGCCCACGCTTCCGAAGTTGCCCCAGCGGTTTTCCGGAGCGAAACGCGAAGAAGCGTCACGACGGTATGAAGCACTCAGGAAGTATTTTCCGTCATAATTATATTGGATACGGCTCAGGATACCCTCTGTCATATAGTTGTCCGTGTAAGAGTTGACTGTCTTCTTGTCCGTACCTACTGCATTGCCCAGTTCGCCTATGTTCGGGTCATACAGATTGGTGTTTTCTCCGTAGAGTACCTGCTCTTTCAACCGGTATTGTTCGTAACCCACCATGATGTCAAAGTTGTGGACATGGTTAAACGTATGTACATAACTTGCCAAATACTGTGTGTTGACACCGAAAGAGCGTGTACTTTCTACATATACGTCTCCGTCTGTAGAGGACGCACTACCGAAGGTGCTATACAAGTTGTTAGAACGTGTATTTTCCAGTGTCGTAGCGATGTTGGCTGTAAGAGTCAGTCCTTCCAGCGGCATGATATTGGCATACCATTTTCCGGTGAATGCATCTGTATAAGTGTGATATTTGTTCAGTTCAATGTCACGTGCCGCATTGCCTGTGAAGGAAGGGCGTTTAAAATTGGTGCTGGACCCAGCGTCATATACCCGGTGTCCGGTGTTCGGATCAATTTTGATAGAGCCGTCCGCATTACGGACATACATTGGGTAGATGGGAGCAATGGAGTTCACGATGTAGAACAGATTTGCACTGGAAGACCAGTCGTCTGCAGTCTGGTTGTCGGGAGCCTGCGAGTCCGAATAGGTATAGGCTAGGTTTGTACCGATTTTCAACCATTTCTTTGCCTGATAGTCTACCTTGCCTCGTCCAGTATAACGTTTGAAGGCTGAGTTCTGAATCAGACCGGTATCATTCAGATAGCCTGCACTGGCATAATAGCTGATTTTGTCTGATTTCCCAGATACGCTGGCATTGTATTCCTGTCGGAAACTGCTTCCGAAAATCTCATCATACCAGTCATCCGGTGTATAATAGTAAGTTCCGTCTGAATACCCCAGTGTGGCGTTCGGATTCAGCCGGAAGTTGGTTCCAATCAGATTCTCTCCCTGAGGTACGGTATATACTTGATAGCCTAAACCTCCGTTCT
>ENA-OZZF01000028-OZZF01000028.1-human-gut-metagenome-genome-assembly--contig:-NODE-28-length-28381-cov-6.998588_pt1 | contig 28381 bp, 27 predicted proteins | sample MGYA00243644_ERZ654145 | MGnify/ENA primary metagenome ERZ654145 (study PRJEB26926, sample SAMN06165250) | human gut metagenome | biome: ENVO:00009003; feature: ENVO:2100002; material: ENVO:00002003...
AGATTTCCTGCGCGTTGTTCGGGCGGTTCACCGTGCTGCCGTCATGGATGAAGTCCTTCATCTCCACATTGAGCAGCAGCGGCTCATCGGCGTATTTCACGTTGAACGAATAATAGGACCCGTCCTCCGTGATGACGCTCATGTTCGTCTCCGTGCGGAAGTCCCTTACCGTCGCCTTCACGCGGATGACGTTCTCCGCGCCGTCAGCCTTGCCCGCTATAAGGTTGGGAGAACCCAAGTCCACATAGCGCACTGCCGAGGGAAACAGGATATGCACCGTCTTGTCATACGTGACCTCCAGACCGTGCGGCGGTATCATGCGGTCAAACATCAGTTTCCTGGTCAGTCCGTGATACAGGTCGCCGTTCTCCTCTGTCTGCGGATAGACGTCCTTTACCAGTTTCAGCTCCTCCGCCTTCGTGGTGGCGGTGCTGTCGTTTTTCACTTCCTGTGCGTGTCCTGCACAGACAATGCCCGTCATAAGGGCAAACATCATCATTACTTTTCTGATACTCATTTTTACGTTGGATTTAGTGGTTGATAAAATTTGAATGTTCTTTTTCCTTTCGTCTCTTGCTGTCTATTTTTCCTGATACAGCAACACCCTGTATCCCGATTTCAGATGCACCCTTACCGTGCGCATCCTCTTCGATATATACTGCGAGACTCCCTGTATCACTCCCTTTCCCAGATCGGAGGCGAGCTGCGCCCCCGCATCGGTCGAGATGTTGATGCTGCTGCCGAGCGAACTGCCCATGTTCGCCCCGATTTCCTTTGCCGCGTCCGTTTCCATCGAGCCGGGCACAAAGATGCCCGCCTGTCCGTCGCTGTCGTACACCGCCAGTTCCACACCTACGATAGTTCCCTCATGCTCCAGCGAGCCGATGCCTATCTCCAGACGCTCACCCTGCAGGCGTGCCGTCCCCACAAGGGTCGTATTCCTTGGTATTGTCCGTCCAGACACCCGCATCGGCTCCAGCAGCCGCAGCCTTACCGTCTGTCCGTCCGTTACCGTCTGGTCGCCCTGCACGCAGGCTGCTATAGTGTTCTTTCCCGGTGCCTCCGTACTGCCGATGGCAGTGTGGAATCCGTAGTTCCTTTCGCCCCCGTAGTCCGCTATAAAGGCGGAATCTGTCAGGGGCTGCGGCAGGGCGGACACCGTTGACGGGCGCACGCCGCTCACTGGTTCAGCCTTCATTTTCTTTTCGCCGGCATTGCTTTCCGTCATTTCCGTCCCATTGGTCCGTGCGGTCTGCCCGGCATTGTTTCCTCCGTTCTGGTACTTCGCCGCCAGCTCGTACGACTTCTCCAGCAGGGCGACCTGTTCCTCCATCCTTGCGGGCTGTTTCTCCTGTTCCATGACCATGCGTTCCAGTTCGTCGATGCGCTGCCTGAGTTCCTTCTTCTCGGCGTCCTCCTTCGGCGGCTCATAGAACGTACCCAGCGAGGTGTTCAGCCGCTCGTTGGCGGCAGCCGAGGAGCGGATGCCTGTCTGTATTCCGCTTCCGCCCGTCTTCTGCGATGTTTCCGGTTGTGCCAGGCGGCAGTCGTCCGTTCCGTCTGCCGTGTCCGTTCCTTCCGTCTTGTCGTCCCAGAATGCGGACAGGTCGCCCACCATGCCCCGGCGTTCCTTCTTTCTGTTCTCCAGCTGCTGCTGTTCGTATGCCTTCGCCTTGTCGCCGATGATTCCGGAGTTTTCCGGCAGGGGCATGTCCGTGTTGAATCCCAGTCCCTGCCGTTCCTTTCCGCCGTCCTTCTGCGAGGGGGCAAAGATGAGCCACATGCATCCCAGAAAGGTCAGCACCATCAGCGGATAGACCAGCATCTTCTTTCTCCGCTGGCGCTGTTCCTCTGTCAGCGGTCTTTTCTCTTTTGTCTCATTCCTTTTCTGTTCCTTTTCCATACATCCTGTTTTTATGATAATGTTCATACGCTTCCTGCAAATCCGCTTTTTGCGGCAGTTCCGGTTTCTTCATGTGCCGTATCTCCATCGTCCCGTTTCCTTTCCCGAAGCCGGCAATGGCGGTGGCGGTCATGTACAGACAGCCTGCGGCAAAGGCGGCGGACATCACTGCCACCGTCGCCAGCCTTGCCTTCGGCGGCAGTGCGTCCAGTCTCCTGTGCAGTTTTTCCCTGAGAACGGCAGCACATTTTCCCGTCAGAATATTCATCTTTCCCATACGCCTATCTCTCCATGCTTCTGATGTCCCTGTTCTCCAGTATCGTGAATCCCTCTATGGTGAACCCGTTCGGATTGTCGTCCGAGCGGCTCGCGTTGAGCAGCCGGCAGGTCGTTACCAGCGTGCGCTCCGTCACGTTGCTTTCTCTGATGATCATCTGCCTTGCGTAGGTGTGTGCCTCATAGGGATAGTGGTCGAAGTTGCAGACCACGCTGTCCACCTGGAGCACCTGGTTGATGTTCCCCGCGATGATGCGGTTGTAGAATCCCTTTTCCGCAAAGTCGGCGTAGTAGTTGTACGCGCTTCTGTCCGCCAGCAGCAGGGCACGCTTCACGTTGTGCTCGATTGCGCTCTTCTCCGGCGAGAGGGTGAAGAACAGCTCGTGGAAGCGGCGCACATGCTCCCTCGCTTCCGCCGGACGGTTCTGCGACAGGTCCTGCGAGAGGGCGAGCATCAGGCTCTTTCCCCCGTCAAGGACGTATATCTTCTGCCTCTGCGCTTCGGCGAAGCGGAAGGCGCATACCACCGAGCAGATGACGATGGCGGCACATACCGCCGTGTAGATGATTCCGAACAGACGTATCTGCCGGAAACTCGTTTCTATGTTATTCAGGCTCTTGAACTCCATTCTTTCTGTTTTTTATGGTTTGTAAAATCATTCTCCGGTTCTCCGGCTGTTACCTTTTCAGCAGCCGTCCGGCCTGTTTTCTGATAAACTTGCCCGTGCGTCCCGCCACGTTTCCGGCTGCCGCACCTGCCAGACTGCCGCCAAGGGCGCCCGCAGTACCGATGTTCTTGTTGTAGCTGCCCACTCCGCCACCGGCCTGGATTATCCATCCGGCTACCGTCGGGATGGTGAAGTATCCCACGATGCCGATAACGAGGAACACGATGTACACCCCGTTGCTCGCCTCTACCGAGAAGTTCGGGTCTGCCTGCATCGCCTCGATGTCATTCTGGAGCATCAGTATCTGTATCTTCGCCAGTATCGTGCTGAACAGGTCGGAGACGGGCAGCCACAGGTAAATCTGTATGTAGCGGCTGAACCATGCCGAAAGCGTGGAGTGGAAGCCGTCCCATACCGAGAAGGCGAAGGCGACGGGTCCCAGTATCGACAGCACCACCAGGAAGAACGTCCTGAGCGTGTCGATGACAAGGGCGGCAGCTGCGAACATCAGCTCCAGCAGCTCGCGGAACCAGTCACGCACGCTCTTCTTGATGTTGTACGCCGCACGGTCCATGTACATGCCCGTCATGGTGATCATGTCCGACGGCGACCATCCCAGCTCGTCTATCTGGCGGTCGAACTCCTCGTCCGAGGCGAGATAGGCGGTTTCCGGGTTGCGCATCATCGCCTCGTATTCCAGCCTGTCTTTCTGTTCCCTGTACTTCTCCATGTCAAAGGTCTGTTCCTCCAGTATCGAGTGCGTCCCCTGTACGATTACTCCCAGAACGGAGTTCATCGTTCCCAGCACGATGGTCGGGAAGAAGAGGATGCACAGTCCGATGGCAAACGGCCGCAGCAGCGGGTACACGTCTATCGCCTCGGCACGGGCGAGCGACTGCCACACGCGCACCGCCACATAGAACAGGGCGCCCAGTCCGGCAAGCCCCTTTGCCACTCCTGCCATGTCCGAGCAGAGCGGCATCATCTCCTCATACAGCGAGAGGAGTATCTGGTGCAGGTTGTCAAACTCTCCCATAGGCTACCAGTATTTTTCGTTGGAGTTCCCGTAGAGTGCCATCACCCGGTCCATGTCGTTCTTTTTTCTCGCCCGCAGGTACGACACCGATATGGTCTTGTTCGTGTAGTAGCGCACGAGGTTGCGGTAGTTCATCAGGCTGCGGTAGGCATTGTCTATGACGGCGAGCCTTTCCGCATCCGTCAGTGACATGCCCGTCACGTTCACCACATTCTTCAGGTCCTGCAGCACGTCCGAACTTTCGTCTATCAGCATCGCATAGCCCGACGAGATGGCGGCAAGCTCCTCCGGCGTGTAGTTCTCGTCCGAGAGCATCTTCTGGTAGTTGTCCACATAGATTTCCGATATTTCCATTACCAGAGAGATGCTTTTCGCCACCTTCGCGCCGCCCTTTACCACGTCGTGCACCGATTTCAGTGCGTCGTAATACGCTTTTCCCTGCTCGAACACCTTCTTCGTTTCCAGAAAGCCGTTCAGGGTGTTGGCCTTCGTCCCGGCTGTCTCCACCATCTCCTTGGCGGAGTTGATGATGCTCTGCGCAAGGTTTCCGGGGTCGGACACCACCCATTGGGCATTTGCCCCGCCTGTCCCCGCAAGGCACAGGCAGACCGCAATCAGCGGTATTTTCAGTTTCTGTCTCATTCTTTTTTTGGATTTAGTGGTTCGTTAAGTTGCTATTGCATATTCTCTTTCTCCTTTGTCCTTTCGCCGTCACCTGCATCCGTGTTCACCCGGACATAGTCACCGCCCGGCGAAAATGTCAGCACATCCGTCTCCTCGTTGTATGCCACGTCAATGCGGAACCCCGTGTTCATATACAGGTTGCCGTTCTCCTCCCTCTGTAGCAGATAGGTCTCCGGTCTCAGTACGCGGCGTACGCCCTTGCGTCTGAACAGTGTCACCTTATATGATTCTCCCTCCCTGTACACCAGTATGTCGGGACCGGCTTCCGCGTTTTTCCAGTTTCCGCAGATTCTGTCGCGGGTGTCGCCGTCTTCTTTTGCCATTATATCACAGGCTTGCAGCATCAGCGATGCCATGCCTATCAGACCGCCGCACAGCAGCAGCCTTTCGGTCTTTGTCAGTTTGATGTTCATTTTCTTGTCTTCTTTAAGTTTCGTTCTTTCATTTTTTTCAATCCTTTTTTCTTTTCGTCTTTTCCGTAACCGGAGTCCGCCCGGTTTCCTTTTCCGTCAGAATCCCGGTCTTCTGCCTTTACGCCTGCACATGCGGTTTTCCCTTGCGCCATTCTCCGGCGCCTCCTTCTGTGCAGGTACCGACTGCCGTACTGCGGGTTTGCCGAACAGCTCGTCCGCATCCGGCTTCTTGCCCGTCATCCGGCAGAATCGGGCATCCAGTTCCCGGTATGCCTTTTCCACCTGCTTGAGCACCGTTTCGCGCGGTCCCTTGTGGTCAATGCCGTATTTGTTCAGGATTTCCGGCTTGTACCACATCGGATCGTCATAGTCTTTCCGGTACACCATACCTCTCAGATAGAGCAGTTCCTGATATTTTTCTTCCAGATAGTCCCTTGCCGGAGCGGGGCAGATGCTTTCGTAAGCCTTTTCCACCGCAAGAGTGATTTTTCCCTTGGCTCTTCCTGCCTCGCACAGTTCTTTCATGCGCTGCTCCTTCCCATATCCCCTGCAGTCCTGTTCAGCAGGCATCCGGTGAACCTGTATTTCCAGTTTCTTGAACCGCTGGTAGTCTTCTTCCAGTCCGTATCGCCTTCTGATATGTTCCGGTAGCGAAGTCCCGAATGTCAGGAACTCACGGAACCATGAGATATGCTCCCGGATTTCCTCCCGTTTCCGCAGCGCTTCATCGCTGTATCGGTCATCAATGTACATGTTGTCAGTCTTTTGGTTCATAAATCATTTTCTATTTTTCATTTACTGTATATTTCCTGCCGGTTCATTGTCTCTTCTGTTCCTCCAGCCGTCGCTCCGCCACCTGACGGATGGCGGCTTCCATGTCGCCTCCCAGTTTCTCCGCCAGTTCGCGTACTTCCATCTTCTCCGTCTCCTCCGTCGTATAGGCGAGATACTCTTGCATCGACACCTCCGTGGCATATACCGCCGAGTGCGTGCCCCCAAGTCCTATCCACACCTCCTTGTACCGCCTCGACGGGTCGTTGGACTGGTTGATCGAGAGTATCTGCGACTTCTCCTTTTCCGTCAGACCCAGCAGCGACTGTATCTGGTCGAACTTGTTCATGTACTTGCGCTGGTCCAGCAGGATTTTGCAGTCCGAGTTGTTGATGATGCTTTCCTTCACGATGGGCGAGCTGATAATGTCGTCCACTTCCTGTGTCACCACAATCGCCTCCCCGAAATACTTTCTCACCGTCTTGTACATGTAGCGCAGGTAGTCAGCCATGTTTGCCGAAGAAAGGGCTTTCCATGCCTCTTCCACAATCAGCTGTTTCCTTACGCCTTTCAACCGGCGCATCTTGTTGATGAACGCCTCCATGATGATGATGGTCACCACCGGAAACAGCTCGGCATTGTCCTTTATCGAGTCAATCTCGAAGACCACGAACCGCTTGTGCAGCAGGTCGATGTTCTCCGCCGAGTTGAGCAGGAAGTCGTAGCGTCCGCCCCGGTAGTACTGCCTCAGGGTGGTCAGGAAATTGTCGATGTTGAAGTCCGACTTCTCCACCTTGATGTAGCGTTCCTCCATTTCCTTGCGGTACACATCCCGCATGTATTCGTAGAACGAGTCGAACGACGGCACGATGCCCTTGTCCTGACCGAGCAGCTGGATATAGGCGTTCACCGCGCTTCCCAGCTCCGCCGATTCCGTTTTCGTGGCGGGTTCGTTCTCGCTTTTCCACAGCGTCAGCAGCAGCGTCTTGATGCTGTCCTTCTTCTCCACGTCGAACACCCCGTCATCCGTGTAGAACGGGTTGAACGAGATGGGCTTCTCCTCCGTATAGGTGAAGTAGATGCCGTCCTTTCCGTGCGTGCGGCGGTGTATCATCTCGCACAGTCCCTGATAGGAGTTTCCCGTGTCCACCAGTACCACGTGCGTGCCCTGCTCGTAATACTGTCTGACCAAGTGGTTCATGAAGAACGACTTGCCGCTTCCGCTCGGTCCCAGCACGAACTTGTTGCGGTTGGTCGTGATGCCGCGCTTCATCGGCAGGTCGGATATGTCGATATGCAGCGGCTTGCCGCTGATGCGGTCTGCCATGCGGATGCCGAAAGCCGAGGGCGAGTCCCGGTAGTTGGTCTCTCCGGCGAACAGGCATACTGCCTGCTCGACAAACGTGTGGAACGATTCCTCCGCCGGGAAGTCCGCCGCATTGCCCGGTATGCCCGCCCAGAACAGCGTCGGGCAGTCCGTCGTGTTGTGGCGGGGCACGCATCCCATCGAGGCCAGCTGGCTCCCCACATCGTTCCTTATCCGTTTCAGCTCCTCCGTGTCGTTGCTCCACGCCATCACGTTGAAGTGGGCGCGGACGGACTTCAGCCCCTGTGAGTGGGCTTCGTTCAGATATTCCTCTATCCACTCGCAGTTGATGGCGTTCTGGCGGCTGTAGCGCGAGAGCGACTGCATGTTCCTTGCCGACTTCTCGAAGCGGCGCAGCTCCTCGTCGCTGTTGCCGACAAACACGTACTGGTTGTAGATATGGTTGCAGGGAAGCAGCAGTCCCAGCGGGGCGGCAAACGACAGGCGGCAGTCCGAGCGGTCGGTCGAGAGCCGTTCGTAACGGCTGTCCGTGGCTACCGCAACCGGCAGGTCTTCCGTGTCCGACAGCGTGTGCAGGCACAGGCGCTTGTCGCCGATGCGCATCTCCTCCGCGCTCATGGCGATGTCTTCCAGACACGCCGTATCCTCCGTCGTCAGTGCCAGGTATCTGCCTATGATACCCGTTTCCTTTTCCGTTCCCGTAATCTCATCGTCCCTCAGGCGGCGCAGGCGGACGTGTCCCGAATCGTTCAGGATGCGGGCGAACTGTTCCACCGCCTCCATGAACTTCAGCGCCGTCTCCCTGTCCTGTATCTCCTTCGGGATGATATGTCCGCGGCACAGCGTACTCCAGTTGCTCTGCCGCCTCATGCGTTCCTTCGTCGTCTTGGTCAGGAACAGGTAGCTCCTGTGGCTCAGAAACGGGCGCTCGTTGAAGTGCATCCCGTTGCTCCGTGCCAGGAAGCCCGTACCTTCCTTCTCCCAGTCGGGGCGGTACAGCTCCTTTATATACCAGTCCTGCTTGTGCAGTACCGAGTGGTCGGGCAGTACCTTGATTGCCTTGCACCACGTGGCATGGATACTCTCGTATTCTTCCGCCGTTACGGTATAGACCTCCGGCAGCTCCACTTCGAAGGCTGCGGTGATGTCTGCATCCTTCGAGATGATGCACCCGTGTTCCACCGCCAGCAGCGGGAACCGGCTCTCCAGTGTGGTGGCTTTCATTACGTTTCTCATTCTTTCCTTCCTTTCCTTTTTCGTCTTAACAGATGGGACACCCGTCTGCGGTGGAGCAGATAGCGCGGGCGCATCCGTGCAGCGCCCAGCTTCATCAGTCCGTGCTGGCCGTACTTCGCGTTCAACCGGAACGTGATCCATACCACGGCGGAAGCCGCCGTGACTCCCAGGCCGATGCAGACCCACTGGCTCACGCCCGCCATGTACAGGATGACAAACAGGAAGAAGGCGGCAAGCAGCCCGCCCGCAAACACGAACAGGTACTGCGCCTTCAGCCCCTTGAACTCCACCGGACGACCGATGCCCTTGTTTACCGGATATTCAGCCATTGTCCTTTTATCTTATTATATATGGGAAACGCCTGTTTAGAGGAAGAACGAGCGCAGGATGGTTGCGCTTACAATCAGGAAGATACAGGCTCCGAACCAGCTTGCGGCGGTCTTGCTCGTGTCCGGATCACCGGACGAGAACTTGCCATAGACCTTGATGCCTCCTATGAGTCCCACTACCGCGCCGATGGCATAGATGAGCTTTGTCGCCGGGTCGAAATACGAGGTCACAAGATTGGTTGCCTCCGTGATGCCCGCCATGCCGTTGCCCTGTGCAAAGGCGGAAATGTTTGCAGCCGTCAGAAGGACTGCCAGAATGATTTGTTTTTTCTTCGATGTTTCTGTCATAATCTTTTCTTGTTTTTATGCCTCCGGGCGGGATATTCCCTTCGGCGGTTGATACTTTTTCTTTAATTTTTGCGGCTTCGGATAAAGCCGGCTTGTGGATTTAGTGGATTCGGTGGCAAGCCGATGATTCAGCCGTAGTCAATTTTCTTTTTTCGCATCTTCGTTACGTTTTTTACAGTGTTATACATAGTCGCGGATATTGAAATCCTCGAATCTCTCCGGCATGGCAGGCGGCTTTCTCAGTGCGGCACTTGCCGTTAATGCGGCAGGTGGGGCAGGTATCGAGTCCAGATAGTAGTCCATCAGTTCGTCCAGTCTCCTGCGTGTCGCCTCCGAGCTGCGTTCTATCAGGGCAAACAGCTCGTTGCCCTTCATTTCGCAGAATACCATTCCTGCATGGCGCCGTTCATCTCCCGTGGCGTCCGCTTTCTTCGCCGTGCGTACGGCGAGGTCGATGTCCTCAAACGTGAACCCTTCGGCAGTATCCGGTTCCGCATCCGGCTCTTCGTCCCCGTCATATCCGGCTATGTCCGACACCCGTCTGTCCGTAAACACCTCGTCCAGCTCCTCGTCCGGTATCCGGCGGCGGTGTGCGTCCGTGCCGTCCTCCTGTGCTTCGTCGGCAAAGGTAACGTCCTTCTCGTCCACCTCTTCACTTCGTATTTCCGTGGCGGCATTTGGCGCAGGTGTGGCAGTCTGTGGCTTCATTTCCGGCATCCTGAAGCGGCTTCTGCCCACGATCTCGGAAGCCGCCGTCCTGTTCCCGCCGTCCTTTCCGTTCTTCTCTCGGGTTGTGTCTCCCGTCCTGCGTTCCCAGGTCAGGTAGATGACCATCCACATGTTGAAGGCCATCAGCAGCACTATCAGCAGCGTCGCCATAGGCTAAAGCGGTTGCGGTTTCTCCCGGCACATCAGGGAGGCGGTCCCGTCCCCGGATGTCTGCGGGTGTTCTTCCGGTATGTTCCCTCTTTGTCCGCCTGTGGCGCTGCCGCCACCGGCCAGGGCACGCACGGGGAGCGTGAGCCTGCCGTGTGTTTCCTTTTTTCTGTCTGTCTTGAAAAATCTTCCCATTGTCATTTCCTTTCTTTTTGGATGAATAATCAGTAAATGTCCTCATAGCTCTTTTTGTAGAGCTTGCGTATCACTTCCTCATACTCGCGGAAGTGCTCTTCCAGTACGCGGTCCACATAGACCGACAGGGTAAGCCCGTTCTTGCCGATGACCTGCACGATGCGCTGTATCCGCTCGTGGTAGCTCTTGCGTATATAGGCTGTCTTGCCGGAGCATACCGGGATTTTCGGGGCGTTCAGGAAGCGTTCCAGATATTCCTCTTCCTTTCCCTTTCCGGTCTTTGGGGTCTTTTGTGGAGCCTTTGTCTTCTCTGCTGCGGGTTTTCCGCCCGCATTTCCTTCTGCCTTGTCCTCCACCTCGGGGGCGGACGCGGGCATCTCCGGACGGAACGAGTCCAGAAACTTGCCGGGATCAATATCGACATCGAGTTTCTTTGCCATCCGTTCAGCGGTTTACTATTTCCAGTATCTCTTCCGCCAGCGCGTCTATGCCGCTGCCCTTTGCCAGTGTCCTGTCCGGAGGCAGCAGCGTCGAGCGGAACAGCGGGCGGTCGCCTTCCTCGGCACCTTCCTTGCGGAAACGCTTGCTGTCCGGCAGGCTCGTCTTCAGCACCTCAAGCCCCATTCCGGCGATTACCTTCTCGTAGATGTCGTACAGGTCGGTCTTCTCGCGCCGGTCCACCATGTTCCACAGCAGTCGGATGCCCTTTATGTTCGACTTTCCCGTCGTCACCAGCGTGTCGTTCAGTATGCCCGCATATTTCAGCGAGCTTTCCATGATAAAGCGGTCGGCGGCTATGGGACAGAATATGTAGTCCATTGTCGCCACCGTCTTTATCAGTCCCATGTTGTTTACCGTACCCGTCAGGTCGAAGAATACAAAGTCGGGCGGTGTCTCCGATTCCACAAACGGCCTTGCCGCTTCCACCGCATGGTCCGGACGGCTCCCGACTATCGGGTACGCACGTTTGCCCAGGCGTTTGAACTGCTCGTAGGCAGCCCTGCGCAGGTGCGGGTTGCGTTCGATGTTCTTCAGGTCACGCTCGCGCATGTCCTTCAGGCTGAACTGGGGATAGTCACAGTCCACGACTGCCACGTCGTATCCCTTCACATAATACAGGTAACTCGCCATCAGCACGGTGAGTGTCGTTTTGCCGGCTCCTCCCTTCTGGGTGGAGAAGGCGATGAACAGGGGTTCTTTCTTCATGCTTCCTTGTCTTTTGTTCGTTATACTTCAGTTTGTTTTCCCGGCAGGCGTCCCTGCGTCCGTACTAGCGTGTCCGCTTGGCGGCAGGGATGCCGGCCCTTGCGCACGCCGGGCTATCTCCATGCCCGTCAGCCTGTGTGTACCATTGCCGGCGTGCCGGTTCCCCGGTATGCCTGTCCGTGTTCCCGCCGGTATGCCTGCGTGCCGGCAGGCAGGCATACTGGCAGTGTGGCGGACAATGCGGCGTGCCGGCTGGTGGGCGTGCCGGTTTTCCTGTCCGCAAAGGAAGGGGCATTTTCCCGTATCTGTATCACTTCGGGTCTTCGTGGCAGCATTTGGCGCCGGTGTGGAAGTCTGTGGCTTTTTCCGGCAGTTCCGCGGCTCTGTCCCGTACCCTAACTTTGCACCCACGACGGCAGACTGACGCCTCTGGTGTATGCCGGGCTTCCGTTTTCTCTTTTGGGCAGCTCCGGGGTACCGGTTGGCCGGTACCCTGTCCCGTGGGTGATGGCAGGTTGGCTTTCCAATCCGTCGCGGACGGATTCTTATTAGCAACCGCTAATAGCAAGGTGTCCTTTGAGTAACTCAAAGGGTTTCCGGTTACTCCCGGAAACGACCTTGCCCCATGCGGGGAGGGGCTTCCTCTCCGGAGTCGGGAAGCCTGTCTCCCGGCTGCGCCGTGTCTGCGGATGCTGCCGTCCGGCACATTTTTATACAAACCACTAAATCCTTATGTAAGATGAACAGAAATGGTAAAGGAAACGGAGCGGAAGGCTCCAAATGGGGGCGGCATCCCAAGGAAAGCCGCAAGTCGCACTGCGTGATGGTGCGTTTCGACAATGAGGAATGGCTGAAGTTCCTCTCCATGCACGAGAAGTCCGGCGTATATGCAAGGGCGGTGTTTCTCAAGGCACACTTTTTCAGGCAGCCCTTCCGGGTACTGGTCACGGACAGGACGCTGCTGGATTACTGTACGAAGCTCTCCGCTTTCCATGCGCAGTACCGCATGGTAGGCAACAACTACAACCAGGTGGTCAGGGAGCTGCGCTGTCATTTTTCGGAGAAGAAGGCGATGGCATTGCTCTACCGTCTGGAGAAGTGTACCGGGGAGCTGGCCGCCCTGACGCAGCAGGTCATGGAGCTGTCCCGTGAGTTCCGGCAGAAGCTGTCGGAAAAGGAGGAAAAGTCATGATAGCGAAAATTACCGTAGGCACGTCACTGTACGGTGCGCTTGCCTACAACGGGCAGAAGGTGAACGAAGGCGAAGGCAGGCTCCTTGCTGTAAACCGGATTTTCGACGACGGCAGCGGACATGTGGACATAGCCCGTGCCGAGCAGGACTTCAAGCGCTTCATGCCTGAGCAGGTGCGCACTCGGAATAAGGTCATCCATATTTCCCTCAATCCGCACCCCGACGACCGCCTGACCGACGTGGAGCTGGAACAGCTCGCACGCGAGTATCTCGACAGGCTGGGCTACGGCGACCAGCCTTACCTTGTCTTCAAGCACGAGGACATCAGCCGCCACCACCTGCACATCGTCTCCGTCAATGTGGACGGGCAGGGCAGGCGGCTCAACCGCGATTTCATCCACCGCCGCAGCAGGCGCATCACCTCCGAGCTGGAAAAGAAATACGGGCTGCACCCGGCAGACCGCCGGCAGCACCGTACCGACAATCCGCTCCGTCCGGTGGACACATCGCAGGGCGATGTCAGGCGGCAGGTATCGAATGTCGTCAAGGCGGTCATGGCAGGCTACAGGTTCCAGACGATGGGCGAATACCGTGCCCTTCTCTCGCTCTACAACGTCACCGTGGAGGAAGCCCGCGGCATGGTGGACGGGCGTGAGTATCACGGGATGGTCTATTTTTCGCTATCGTTCAGCAACCCGTCCGCCACCGGCGATGCCGGCAACAGGACCGGCACTCCCTTCAAGGCTTCCCGCATCGGCAAGTCCGTCGGCTACGAAGCCGTGCAGCGCAGGTTTGAATTTTCCAAAGGACAAATTCGGGATAAACGTCTGGCGGAGACGACCCGCCGTACCGTCGCCGCCGCGCTTGCCCGGACATACCGCCGCGAGGAGTTTGTCGCCCTGCTCAAAGCGAAAGGTGTGGATGTGGTGTTCCGCCATACCGACGAAGGGCGCATCTACGGGGCGACCTTCATCGACCACCGCACGGGCTGCGTGCTCAACGGCTCTCGTCTGGGCAGGGAGTTTTCCGCCAATGCCTTGCAGGAGCATTTCACCCTGCCGTATGCCGGCACTCCACCCATACCGTTCACCATCGCCGTGGACGGGCAGCAGCCCGACACCCGTCCCGCCGTGGAATACGACGAGGGGTATTCCTCTGGCTTGGGCTTGCTCGGCGGCGATGCTTCGGGCGCACAGGCCGAGGAAGCCGCCTTCGAGCGCGACCTCAGGCGCAGGCGGAAAAAGCGCCGCAAGGGACAGGGATTATAATTCAGTCATTCACTTGAAAACAGAAACAGATTATGTCACAACAGGAAGACGATTTGAGGGCACTGGCGAAAATCATGGATTTTCTCCGTGCCGTAAGCATTATTCTGGTGGTCATCCACCTCTACTGGTATTGTTACGAAGCCGTAAGGCTGTGGGGCATCGGCATAGGTGTCGTGGACCGGGTACTGATAAACTTCGACCGTACCGCCGGACTGTTCCATCACATTCTCTACACGAAGCTCTTTGCCCTTCTTCTGCTCGCGCTCTCGTGCCTCGGCACGAAGGGTGTCAAGGAGGAGAAAATCACCTGGCGCCGGATCTGGACGGTACTTGCCGCGGGGCTGGTGCTGTTCTTCGGCAACTGGTGGGTGCTGTCCCTGCCGCTTCCGGTGGAGGCGGTTGCGGGTCTCTACACTGCTTCGATGGCGGCGGGCTATGTCTGCCTGCTCATGGCGGGCACATGGATGAGCCGTCTTTTGCGTACCAACCTCATGGAAGACGTGTTCAATGTCGAGAACGAGAGCTTCATGCAGGAGACCCGCCTCATGGAGAACGGGTATTCCGTCAATCTGCCCACACGTTTCTACTACAGGAAGAAGTGGAACAATGGCTATATCAATGTGGTAAACCCGTTCCGTGCCACCATCGTACTGGGTACGCCGGGCAGCGGAAAGTCCTATGCCGTGGTGAACAGTTTCATCAAACAGCAGATTGAGAAGGGCTTTGCGATGTACATCTACGATTTCAAGTTCAGCGACCTTTCCACCATCGCCTACAACCACCTGCTGAACCACATGGACGCATACAGGATCAGGCCGAAGTTCTACGTCATCAACTTCGACGACCCGCGGCGCTCGCACCGCTGTAATCCCATCCATCCGGATTTCATGGAGGACATCACCGATGCCTACGAGAGTGCCTACACGATAATGCTCAATTTGAACAAGACGTGGGTGTGACCTGGAAAGTCACGTAATTGATTGTTAAACAACAATGTATATTGTAAGATTTAACCCGCTGTTCCGTCAGCGGTAGCCTACTATAAGGTGCATCTCCAGTGATGGGTTGTGCCAAGCTTATAGGACAAAGTACACTTTCCGAAAGGACAAGACTGAACCGTGAGGGAAAGTCAAGGGTGGTTAGTATCATACTGCCAAGTGGCGAGGCTGGATAGCATGGTTAACGTAAGTGAACTGACTTTAGCCGTCGTAAGGTTTGAAGGAGCGCAAGATACTTTAGCTCTCACCAAAAGGTAAGCAGTCGGATAACCCTTGCCCATGTTAGGGTTACACGGACACAGAACTGCCGGCGGACTTGGCAGAACCTAAACTATCCGTTTGTCAATTACGTGGAACAGGGCAAGCCTGTATCTCTCTCGTAAGAAAACGAGTAAGCAAACCGCAAGGCAAGCCGAATGGGGTGCAGGTATGAGATAACGGAAAAAGCGAACGCCATCCTGTAATGGGGTGGATACGGATTGAATCGACATCACGGGTTGCTGTTGGTGACACCATCCGACACGAAAGTGGGCAGACTTCCGTATATGGTAACTCTTTACAAGATAACTTATAGAACTTTCAAAAGGAGGAAAGCAAATGAACGAAACTAAAACATCGTGTGCGCCTGCTGACAACAGGAATCAGACTTGGGACGGTATGGACTGGTCCAAGTGTGAAACCTATGTCCGAAAGCTACAAGCGCGTATTGTAAAGGCTCAGAAAGAAGGCAGACATAATAAGGTAAAAGCCTTACAATGGATGCTTACTCACTCTTTTTACGCCAAGGCATTGGCGGTAAAGAGGGTTACTTCCAACAAAGGGAAGAATACGTCTGGAGTAGATAAACAGCTTTGGGATTCTCCCAAGCGCAAGTACAAAGCAATTGATGAACTCAAACGCCGTGGTTATAAACCTCAACCGCTCCGTAGGGTTCATATCAAGAAAAAGAACGGCAAACTTCGACCGTTGGGAATACCGACAATGAAAGACAGAGCGATGCAAGCATTATACCTAATGGCTTTGGAACCGATAGCCGAAACGACAGGCGACCGTTTTTCCTATGGTTTCCGCAAGAAACGCAGGACAATGGACGCTATCCGTCAGATTGACACGGTTCTAAACCGCCAACATTCCCCCGAATGGATTTTGGAGGGAGATATTAAAGGCTGCTTCGACCACATCAGCCACGACTGGCTTCTTAATCATATTCCTATGGATAAGACGATACTCAGAAAATGGCTGAAATGTGGAGCTGTATTCAATGGCAAACTGTTCCCGACAGAAGAAGGTACACCACAAGGAGGTATCATATCACCGACACTTGCAAATATGGCACTTGACGGACTTCAACCACTCTTGGCCGAAAGATTCAAAAGACGTTTCATCAACTATAAGACATTCCACTACAAAGTGAATCTTATCAGATATGCGGACGATTTTATAATCACTGGTCGGGATAAGGAGCTTTTGGAAAACGAGGTCAAACCTATAATAATAGAATTTCTCAAAGAAAGAGGTCTTACTTTATCCGAAGAGAAAACTACCATTACAAACATATACAACGGTTTTGATTTCTTAGGTTTCAATATAAGGAAGTTTGGCAAAAGGCTATACACGTCACCGTCAAAAGAGGCACAGAAACGCTTTAGAGCTAAAATTAGTGACATCGTTAAAGGACATAAAACGTGTAAGCAGGAATCGCTGATACGAATGCTCAATCCTGTAATTACAGGCTGGGGAAATTACTACCGATATGGTGCATCAACCGCTGCTTTTCATGATTGCGACTACCACATTTATAACCTCACGAAACAATGGGCTTTACGCCGTCATCCGAAGAAACGCATAACCTGGGTGGCAGACAAGTATTGGCACGAAATTCGGGGGCGTAAATGGACATTTGCATGGAAATATGAATCAAAGAACAAGAAAGTAAATTACTTGACTCTTAAAAGGTTGTCGGATATACATTATACTCCGTATAAACAAATCAAGGGTGAAGCAAATCCTTTCGACCCTGACTATGATGATTATTTCTCTCAGTGAAAGGAACAACAAATGCTGGAATCTCTCAAAGGACGTAAGTCTCTCTTATATTTATGGAACAAGCAGAATCGGACATGTCCATTATGTGGAAAAGTTATAGATTGTACAAAAGCATGGAACGTCAACGAAATACATGTTAACGGTTCGATTGTACGACAACTTGTCCACAACAACTGCTACAAGCAAAATAAACGAAAATGTTGAAAGTATGAGCCGATTTCTAATAACAAATAGGAATATTGAGTTGCTTGAGCCGTATGAGGGGAAACTCTCACGTACGGTTCTTAGGGGAGGAAGAGGCAGCAATGCCTCTGACTTACCCGATGTGCAGAAGCAGGGCGACTTCTTTGTCGAGTCTCCGATTATCCTGTTCGCCGCCGTGATATGGTTCCTCCGTATCTATCAGGACGGGAAATACTGCACCTTTCCCCATGCCATCGAGCTGCTCAACCGCCGTTACGAGGACCTGTTCCCGATTCTCACCAGCTATCCCGAACTGGAGAACTACCTTTCCCCGTTCATGGACGCCTGGCAGGGCGGGGCGATGGAACAGCTCGCCGGTCAGATAGCCTCGGCAAAGATTCCGCTCTCGCGCATGATTTCCCCGCAGCTCTACTGGGTCATGTCCGACAGTGAATTCACGCTCGACATCAACAATCCCGACGAGCCGAAGATTCTCTGTGTCGGCAACAATCCCGACCGCCAGAATATCTACGGGGCGGCGTTGGGACTGTACAATTCGCGCATCGTCAAGCTCGTCAACAGGAAGGGCAGACTCAAGTCCTCCATCATCATCGACGAGCTGCCCACGATTTACTTCAAGGGGCTGGACAACCTGATTGCCACCGCCCGAAGCAACAAGGTTTCCACCCTGCTGGGTTTTCAGGACTTTTCCCAGCTCAAGCGTGACTACGGCGACAAGGAGGCCGCCGTGGTCATGAACACCGTCGGCAACATCTTTTCCGGTCAGGTCGTGGGCGAGACCGCCAAGACCCTTTCCGAGCGTTTCGGCAAGATTCTCCAGAGGCGGCAGAGCATCACCATCAACCGCGAGGACAAGTCCACTTCCATCAATACGCAGATGGAGAGCCTGATTCCGGCAAGCAAGATTTCCACGCTCACGCAGGGCATGTTCGTGGGAGCCGTCGCCGACAACTACGACGAGCGTATCGAACAGAAGATTTTCCATTGCGAGATTGTGGTCGATGCCGAGAAAGTGAAACGTGAGGAACAGGCTTACCGGCCTATACCCGTCATCACCGACTTTACCGATGCCGGCGGCAACGACCGCATGAAGGAGATGATCCAGGATAACTACAACCGTATCCGTGCCGAGGTCCGGCAGATTGTCGCCGACGAGTTGCAGCGCATACAGTCCGACCCCGAACTGCAATACCTGCTCAGCGGCAGATAACCGGATATACGGTCAGATGAAAAGAGAAAATCCGTAGCACGTACAGCCTTTCACTGTCGTGTTACGGATTTTCTTTTTTTGTCTGTTCCAGTTATAAATAAAGAACGCCCCCCAAGTATGCTGCCTTTCGGCTCGCCTGGGAGGCTTATTGTCTTTTTAGTCTGGTGATTGCCTTTTCTTATTCTTCCACTTCACCGACCAGTCCGATAAGGTCAAAATACATCAGTCGGGTCCTCAGTTTCGTGTCTTTGTCAAATCCCGTATTCTCCGCTTCCTGACTTTCCGTTGAAAACAAAAATGTGAAGCCGTTCTTTAGATAATATCCCAATGGGATTTCTTCATTATAGGCATCCACGATAAGGAAACGGCATCCGGTCTTGTTACCTGTGTCGATAAACCATGATTTGATAAACTCCATCAGTTCGCTTCCTATCCCACGGTGGGCAAATTCCACATTGATGCCCAACCGTCCAATCAGGACACCGGGATAACGGCGCATCTGTTTGGAATAAGGAATGCTTTTCTGCACTTTTTTCTCCCGGCTGTTGGGCAGCATATCTACACGGATACTGTCATTCGACAGCGTAAAGGCACACACTATCACGGATGGGTTCTCGTCCAGCCTGAAGCAGTAACTCTTTCCCAGCATCTGCCTGCTGTAAAGCGGGGCATCATGCTGAAAGAACTCGTCCAGGTCTGCATTTCCGCATGAAAAAGGACTGCAATCTGCAATGACTTTTTCGTCCAATGGAGAGAAACTGCATTTATCTAACAGGAATCCCATACTTACAACATATTGGCTTTTTTCAATATGGCACGGGCTATTTTCACCTGCTTGCTGAAATCTGTTTTCTCCTTCTTTTGGTAAGCCTTGTCCGCTTCCTTCACGAAACGTTCGGCTTCTTTCCCTTTCAGCGTAGGAATTGCTTTGATTTCTAATGCCATGACTTGTTAATGATTTGGTTCTCTGCTGCAAAGATAAGAATTTTTCGGCAAATCCCTTTTTCGGATGCCTGTTTTTCTGACGAACGGTTTCACCGCCTCTTCCGTTCCGCCTCCTCGTCCCGCATCATCCTGCGGTTCAGCCGTTCCGCCGCCCTGTCAAAGAAATACGTCCGGCTCTCGTTCTTCCGCCGCTTGATGTCCGCATAGGTGTTGTAGCACTGGTTCTCCTTTATCTCCACACCGAACATGCGGCAGAATCTCGCCAGCAGCTCCTTGATGCCCGTTTCCCCTCCGTTGATGAGCTTCATCTCGTCCAGACCGTAAATCAGTTCCACCAGCTCGGCCGTGCTTCCCGTCCACTGCATCGCTGCGGCTTCGTCCTGCCTTTGGTTTGTCTTTTCGCCTCCGTCAAAGGCTCCGCCTCGATGCAGCCCTACCTGATAATATTTCAGTATCTTGCGCACGAACGACAGCGCCTTTCTCACATACATGCTGCGGCTGGAGTCCGTCTCCTGCATGGCATCGTGATATTGCAGTTCCGTTTCCGCATAGCTCAGTGCGAAAACAGTCCGGCAGACACTTTCCCTTTCCTTGCACAGGGATACGACTGTGGTCGTGAACTCGTTGTATGCGGTTCCCAGTCCGGTAGAGCCGGGGTTGTCTATCAGACGGAAGAAGTCTGTTTCTGTCAATATGAGGTGTTCCATTTTCTTTCAGTTTTATGTTATTACACTTGGTTTGAAGTGTGCGCACATAAAACTATGGGACAAATAGCGGTCCTGCGGGAGTGTTTTTCTTTTCGTACGAATATATCTAACTGATATTCAGCGAAATATTTACTGAAAATATTTTTGGGAGCTTTTCCCGACGCCTCATTTTTTGTTCAGAATCTGAACGTACGTTCACTTTTTGAACGTACCGGGCGTTCATTTTCCGAACGTCACCACCCGTTGGCGGGGTGTTTTCCGTCCGTAGGCTATCCGTACCATGCCGTCCTTCCATTGTCTGCTTCCCGTGCATGTCCATTCGCTTTCGGGCAGCGACGACTGGAACAGCCTGCTGCCGTTTCCCGCGATGACGGGAACCATGTAGAGGATGATTTCATCCACAAGCCGCATCCGTATCATGCCGTTGATGATGCCTGCCGTCTTTTCGGTTGCTTCTATCAGATAGTTCAGGGAATCGCCGGTGTTTTCCATCCGGTTGGAGAGGAGTGTAAGCGACGTGTCTTCTGTCAGGACGCAGGTGGCAGCCTCTTTCAGCGCACCTATCCCGTACTGGTCGGAACCAAGCCATCGCCCGGACAGACCGGTTGTTTCTGCCGGACAGCCGTCCATTGTCAGGACGGCGAGTAATCGGACTTTTGCCATAGCGGTCATTCTGTTGCGACCGGAAGCCGTATATAATAAAAAAATAGCGTGCAAATTACGCTACTTCTGGTGATGGCTCTGGAAAGCCTGACAGGAATTACGTAAATGCACGCTATGCCCAGGCATAGCATAAGCATCACGCAATCGTATCCTGTCTTCAAATTTTCCAGATTTTCACCAGAAACGCCTTGCGGTCTTATTCTATACTATATCTTAGTCGGTACGGGAAACCGTGTTTCTCCGTACCGTATTTCTCCTATGTTCATGCAAAGATAGGATTTTCAGTCGAGATTTTCTCATTTTTCGCTCTTTTTCTGCATGATACCGTATTCTTTCATCTTGTTGTACAGGGTCGTGCGGCTGATACCCAGCAGTCCGGCAGTCACTTCGCGGTTCCCGTCCGCCTGTGCCAGTGCCCGCACGATGCGTTCCCTTTCCTCATTCCCGTCTTTCAGTAGCAGGGAGCTGCTTGCCTGTGACGTACTTTCCGCTTCCAGCCTGTCGGCTCCTATCAGCCTTCCTTCCGTCAGCAGGACGGCGGAACGCACCGTCTGTTTCAGTTCCCTCACATTTCCTGCCCACATCCGCCTCATGAGTTCCTTTTCCGCCTCCTTGTCGAATCCTTCCGTATGCCGTCCCAGTTCCTCGTTGGCAAGCTCCCGGAAAAACTCCGCAAGGGGCAGTATGTCCTCCCGGCACTCCCGCAGCGGCGGTATCTTGATGACAAACTCCTTCAGGCGGTGATACAGGTCCCGCCGGAAACGTCCTTCCTCCACTGCCTTCTCCAGATTCTCGTTGGTCGCCGCCACGATGCGCACATCCGCTTTCCGTTCGCGGGTGCAGCCCGTCGGACGGTAGCATTTGGTCTGCAGCGCACGCAGCAGTTTCTGCTGTACCTCAGCGGGCAGGTTGCCCACCTCGTCCAGAAACAGCGTGCCGCCGTCAGCCTCCGCCATGCAGCCCTTCTTTCCGGTTATGGCTCCCGTAAATGCGCCTTTGTCGTATCCGAACAGCTCGGATGCAGCCAGCTCCCGTGTCAGCATACCGCAGTCTATCGCGACAAACGGACCTTTCTGCCGGGTACTCTGCGCATGTATCTTTTCTGCTACGTGTTCCTTGCCCGTACCGTTCTCTCCAAGTATCAGCACACCTATGTCCGTCGGGGCTACCAGTGAGATACGCCGGTCGATGGTCCGGAATGCGGCACTTCTGCGTTCCAGTATGGGCATGGTATGCCTTCTTTCCGATTTGCGTACCAGCTCACTTATCCTCGGAAGCAGCTTTTCCTGCAGCAGGGTCTTGGGGATATAGTCCTCGGCTCCCAGCCTCATGGAACTGACCGCCGATGCGACCTGCGCATAGTCGGTCATGATGACAAACGGGTTTCTGATACCCGTTTCCCGCATCCGTTCCAGTACTTCCGTACATTCCCCGTCGGGCAGACGCAGGTCCGACACGATGATGTCCCCATCGTCCAGTTCCTCCAGCAGCCTCCGTGCCCCGGCACAGTCGTATGCCGTGCGGGTCTTGTAGCCTGCCTTCTCCAGCATTCCGCAGACATGGTCGCGGAATACCGGGTTGTCTTCTATCACTATTATTCTTCCCATACCGTTCTATCCATTTCCTTTCGGGCGAGCCGGATAATCGTTTCGCCCTGACTGGTTACCTTTCCGGCACACTCCCTGATTTCTTCTGCCGTCCCGTTTCCGTGGAGCACGTCATACAGCTCCTGCAGCGGTCCTTCGGCATGTATCAGCATCCACGAGCTGCGGATATGGTGTATCCAGTAGTCCAGTCTGTCCCTGTCACACCTTTCCGTTTCCTCCCGTATGGCGGCCATTTCCTTCTCCGTTTCCCTGACCAGACATTCCAGCCTCTGCCGCTTGTCGCCGTATGCGAACAGCGGGTCGAGGTCTATGCGTGGGGTGCTGTCCTCACCAATGCATTCTTCTGCGGCTGTCAGCAGTTCGTCGATGGAGAACGGCTTGTACAGCACGGAGCCGAAGCCCGCACCTGCCAGCTCCTCTTTCGTGATGCTTTTCGAGCCGGTCACCACCATCACGGGGATGGTGCGTGAGTTGCCTATGTCCGACGTGCGGAGCAGTTCCAGTACCTCATAGCCGCTTGCGTCCTGCATCTTCAGGTCCGTGGTCAGCAGGTCATAGTGTCCCTCGCGCAGCTTCTCCGCCATTTCCCCCGTGCTCGTGCAGGTGTCGCAGTGCACCCCGTTCTGCAAGAATATATCGTGTATCATCCCCAGTATGATGCTGTCGTTGTCCAGTGACAACACCGAACATCCGCCCAGTCTTGTCCGCTTCGCTGCTACCTTGCGGCCTGTTTCTCCGGCTTTCTCCGCCTGGGGCAGCGGCAGCACCACGCTGAAGCGGCTGCCCGTGTTCCGTATGTTCTCCACCGATATGCTGCCCTCCATCAGTTCCGCAAGGCTTTTCACTATCGACAGTCCCAGTCCGAATCCGTCCTGCGTGGCGGCATTGCTCAGCCGCTCGAACGGCTTGAATATCTGTTCCCGTTTGTCCTTGTCTATTCCTCCTCCGGTATCTTCCACCGCAAGCGTGAATTTCCCTCCGGCATACAGGGCGGTCAGTGTCACGCCCCCGCGTTCCGTAAACTTCAGTGCGTTCGACAGCAGGTTGCTGCCGATACGCAGTATCAGGTTCCTGTCGCCCATGACCACCTCGTCAGCGGCGTTGTTCACCCTGAACTCCAGCCGTTTCTCTTCCATCCGTGCGGCAAACTCCGTTTCCAGTGTTTCCGCCACTCCCGCCAGTCTGAACGGCTTCACCCTGATGGTCTCCTTTCCGTTGTCTATGCGGTAGTAGTCCAGCAGGTTCTCCATCAGTGCCCCCATACGCTCCGCCGACTGCCGTATATGCTCCGCGTGCAGCGCCGTTGCCTCCCGGTTTCCGTCCTTCAGTATCAGTTCTGCATTGCCGCGTATGGCGGTCAGTGGTGAGCGCAGGTCGTGCGTCACCGTCTGCATGATGTTCTGTCTGCTTTTTATCAGCTCTTCATTCTCCCGGACCGACCGGCGCAGGGTCTCTATCAGTTCCTCTCGCTGTTTCCTGTCTCTGGTGCGGTGGCGGATGTCCCTCCGGACTACTGCATACAGCAGCACTGCACACAGGACACCTGCCGCCGATATGCCGCATATCAGTGCGAATGCCGTCTCTCTCAGTTCCGCCACCCGCATGTGCCTTTCTTCCATGCGTTCCGTCTCGTTCTGTCCGATTTCCTGTATCAGCCGCGAAAGGTTCCGGTTCAGTATCCTGTTGCGTATTTTCAGTGAGTCCGACAGATGGGAGAAAGCCTGTTCCTGCTCTGCCAGTGCCGTACGCATCTCCTCCTCAAACCGCCGCATCTCCGCAATGTGCCGGGTGTTGGACCTCGTACTCACCCGTGTGGTCGTGCGTGCCGGTTCTTCTTTCTTTTTCTTGCGGAACAGGCCGAACAGCCCGCCCCGTTTCTTTTCCCCTTCCGGTTCGGTGCGTTCCGTCACTGTCGTTGTCCGTACCGATGCCGTCTGCTCCAGTCCGGGCAGGTGGCGTTCCAGCAGGCTGTCCATGCGGTGCGCCGTGGTCGGCATGCCGACCATCCGCTCGATCAGCCGGCGTTTCTCGTGCAGCAGCCTTACTACCGTGTCTATCCTTGCTATCTGTATCGGTTCTCTGTAGTAACCTTTCAGCCGTTCTATCACCTCCGTCGTATGCGATTCCCGCCGGTCGTATGTATCCATGTCCGAGTCGTCCCACAGCATTGCGCGGTCATTGTCCAGAAACAGTGTGATCAGTCCCCGGTATGCTTCGCTGGCAGCAGTCCGCTGCATAAGCAGGCTGCGTTCCTCAGTCTCCGCCTGCTCAAATACCTGCTTTTCGTACCATACGGCCGTGATGATGCCCAGTACGAGCAGTCCCAGTATGAGATAGCCCGACAGGATTTTCAGGTGGAGGGATTTCTTCCATCTTGAAAATGTATTGTTGTTTATGTACATAATGTTTTAAATTCTTTGATAATTTACTGCAGGACTTTATATTCCAATGATTATTAAGTTTCCCATTGGAACTTGTTATACCTCTGTTAAACTCTTTCTTATCTGCTTTCTAAATACAAAGAATTTATAAATACAGTAATATTGAAGAATGAACTGAAATTAGAGTATATTACTGTCCTCTATCATATACTGTTATTTGCAGATGATATTTCTTGGATATAAAAAATGATATATATTGCTCCTTCCTGTTAATTCCAATAATACTTTAGTGGCAGTACCTAAAATTTTCTCTCCACCTTTAAGATATTTTTCGCACCCCACTAAGAAAGGTAACAAAAAGAAAATACATAAATAGTTTCTCAAAAATAATTTATATCGCTTCATATCTATTCTATAGTTTTATAAGTAAATTTATAGGAATGAACTGTATCATTTTCGAATTCCTGTTACTGTCAATAATCATGCAGAATACTATATCTACTAAACATAACCATACTACTCATATTTCAATTCCACCAACGGGTTTTATATTATTTCCACTCACTTATGGCTTTTCAGGTTACTTCGTGTGTTATAATCTTCTTTTGGCTTCCGTGCCGGAGGTCTTTCGTTCTTGTGTACCGTTCACTTTTTTGTTCCCAAAAGTATAACTGAACCGGATACCTATGCCGACGGGTTCACCCTGAATCAGGCTGATACGTTGCATGTTGTCTGTCTCGTACTTATTTCGCCACCGGGTTGTTACCTTCCCGTCATACCTGTATAGGTTGCAGAAACCATACAGAGACAACTGGCACGCCTTGAAGCGTTTCTTCAATTGTCCGTACAGGTAGAGTTTTTCCGGCGTTTCGGTATAGAAAGAGAGATCTTTGGTGTTGTATGACACGTTTATGTCAAAAGAGAGCTTGTGCTTTTCCGACAATGTGAAGTTATTGTTCAAATCCACCTGAAAGACTCCATTGTGATAACCTCCGGCATGCACACCCTCATATTCGATTGCCTTCATGCGTTGCCACAAATAGGAGACGGTTATATCCAAGTTGGCATAGTTTTTCATATATGAAGTATTGGTATTCAATGCCAGCAAGGCATACTCGAAAATTCCGGCATTCACGGGGGTGGTCACTTGCATATCCTCATCTGTGGCAAAAGTCAGTTCGTAGATTTGGTTCTTCACACGCTGGTAGCTAGCCTGAAAGATGTACCGTTTGAAAAACTGGTACTGAAAGGTTTGCCCGTACATGATTTCCGGTTCCAACTTCTCATTGCCAGTGGTATAGCTTGTTGCGGATGTATACACCTTGAACGGATTGAACAGAGAAAACACCGGTCGTTCCATCCGGTTGGAAAAGATGTAGGAGAACACATGGTCGGGCGACAGGTGGTAACTGATGTAGAGGTTGGGCAACACCTTGACAAAATCAGTCTCCGTTTTCTCCCCCAGCGTATATTGCCGGGTGGTATAGTCAGTATACTCCAACCGGCTGCCCAAGCGGGTGGAAAAGCGGGAGTTCCATTCCCTTTCCCAGCTGACAAAAAAGGCGGATGTCCATTCCTGCAATGCAAAGTGATTGCTCTGTTCCTCATCGTTCACATAGCCGTCGTCCGTGCCCTGCATGAAAGTATCTTTGTTGTCAATCTTGGAGTAATAGCTGTCCACACCTGCTGTCCATTGGTTTTTTCCCGCGTTTTGCCTATATTCGATTTTGCCCGACCATACATTGCTGTTTTGAGGCGCGTTCTCCTGATAATAATTGTAAGGTGAAAGATATTGCAGATTATCGTCCAGATTGTCCATGCGATTCCATACGAACTGTTTGTTCCGGCTATGGGTGTAATCGAAATCGATATTCAGGACTTGGCCCGGTTGGTTGAAGCGGCGTTGATAGAACAAGTTGACGCCCGCATCTGTTCTGTCGCGTTCCAAGTCATTGTCATGTCGCACGTTCAACGCCTTTTCTTTGTCAGCACCCGCCTGTTTCAGCCTTCCTTTATCCGTCCAATCCAATTTGGAATAAGAGAAACTGACGTTACCTCCCAGCTCGTCCTTGTCCGAGAGTTGGTATTCCCAGTCGATGTTTCCGTTCGCACGCCGGGTAAACCCTGTTATTTTGCTTTCTTGCCATGTCGTGGTGGCACTTTCTTTCAGGAAACTTTCCGTTTCGTCCTTCTTCCAGTCACTTTGGTTAGCAAAGCCCGCCGTGCCATTCAGGGTCAATCTGTTTTTATGGTACATCAAGTTCAAGTTGCCACGCTCTTTCATATAGTGCGTCCGCCAGACCTGTGCGGACAATGAGCCTTGCAAACCTTCATCTTCATTTTGCTTCAATTGGATGTTGATGATGCCGAAGTTCCCTTCTCCCCGGAACGAACTGTTGGGGGAATGGATTACTTCTATGTTTTTTATCCGTTTGGCAGGTAGCCCTTTCAAATAATCATTCAGCGCATCGGGAGCCAGCTTCTTTTCCCTTCCATTCACATAAATCTTCGTTTCGCTCTTGCCTATGATGGAAAAGTGCTGCCCATCCGAAGCTATGAAAGGGACATACTTGAAGGCCTCCAGCGCATTGTCATTACTGAAAGGATTGGTTTCCATATCATAAACCAGCCTATCGTTTTCCACTTTGGTCCGCTGTCTTACCCCCTTCACTACCACCTCATCCATACTGAAGCTATCGTCTTTTTCAAGTGTAATCCGCATACGGCCTGTTTTCTGTAAAAAAGGAAGAAATACCGGTTTATATCCCAAACGACTAACAAACAGTTGATTTGCACGTTTATCAGGATTCTCCATAAAGAATCTCCCCAAACTATCTGAATAAGCAACATGGTATGCCGTTGCATGATTCAAAGAATCTTTGAGAACTACAACTGCATCGGCTATGGGAAAACCATCCGTAGTATAAATCTCTCCAGTTAGTTTAGATTGAGCCTGTGCTAAATTTGTAATTACCCATCCAATTACTATGACAGAAAATAACCGTTTAATATCCATAACTAATATTGTAATATAATCCAATCTCCACTCCGTACAACCCAATTAATAAGTATCCGAAATGTTGAAATAACCTTTTGCATTGCCTCCCACAGGCTTTTGTGCTCTAAAGGTCCAATGACATGAGGTATCCTTAGTATCTGTAAACCACCAATATCGCTTTATACAACCCGCCGTATTGCTATTTCCATAAATTGTAAAAGCAGGTCCGTATGAAGAGGACCCCGTCTCACAGACTATGGCTGTGCTCCAATATCCATCACAAGATGTAACGCAAAAATCACTGGTCACCTGCTCCGTGGCCTCAAAACTCTTGCTATACTCAAACCAATTTCCATACGCAAAAGACATCTTTCCTGCATACACACGTTCTATTCTTTTTAATTCCGATTCAGGAACATACAAGTCCAAGAACTTTATTTGCGACTTGTCAATATTGGCTGTGAATGATTTAAAGCCATGCATATTATTCAATGTAAGTGTTACCACTTTACCGTCTTTAATGTCTTCCTCTATATTTTTATTAATGGATTCTATACCTTTCAAAGCACGTATCACATTCTTTTCTGTCAAATTATGCTCAAACATTATTTCATCAGTTATTATAGCTGAATAGCGATAATTTATCGTATCAATTGTCGTATAATTATTTATAATCGCTAATTCCTGTTCATAGGTTAATGGCATAATAATCTTTTCTTCATCAAATTCTTTCTTGCAACCAACCAGCGCAAATACAAAAGCAAAACTTAATAACAACTTTTTCATACTTCAACTTAGTTTAACTGAACTTTCGCAAGTGAATTTTCATTCATCAAGCAACGTTTAAATTATACATTCTATATAGTTTCTGTCTCTTATACACATCTGACGCTG
>ENA-OZZF01000041-OZZF01000041.1-human-gut-metagenome-genome-assembly--contig:-NODE-41-length-25176-cov-8.854703_pt1 | contig 25176 bp, 9 predicted proteins | sample MGYA00243644_ERZ654145 | MGnify/ENA primary metagenome ERZ654145 (study PRJEB26926, sample SAMN06165250) | human gut metagenome | biome: ENVO:00009003; feature: ENVO:2100002; material: ENVO:00002003...
CTGTAGTATATCCGCGCAACTGCTTGTTGAAATACTCCAGCATCTTTTCCGGTTTCCAGCAGTACCATGACACCATGTCATACCAGTTGCTGAATTCTGCACAGAACTCTATTCTCCGTTCCTTGATAATGTCATCGAGCGTGATGGAAGACTTTTCCCATGTCCCTTTCCCGTTGAATCCTCTGTAGCGTACTTTGTTGAAATACTCCAGTCCGGGACCAGAATTCAAGGATTCGTTGTTTCCGAGACATGCTTCAGCGTAAGTCAGATACACGTCCGCCAGACGCAGCATATAGGTGTTGAGCGGTGAGTTCATGTCAGCTACATATCCGTCATTGTCATCATCGGGACCTCCCGGAACACCTTTTTTTATTGGCACTTCTGTTCCTGTATAGGTATATCCTCCTTCAGCGATACATATATAGGGATAATAGCTTTCGTTGGTAAAGAAAGTCGCATTGCGGCGTAAAGTGTCCGCAAGTTCATATTGCTGCAGCATGTCAATGCTGCCACGCAGACTTGACCAGCCGGCCAGTCCTCCCACTACTTCCGAATTGAAAGCTAATTCAGCTATTAAAGTATTTTGTACTCCCCATTCTCCCAGCGGTACCCATTGCATGGCGAGCAGTGACTCTTCGTTGTTGTTGAACCTGTATTTGAACAGGTCTTCATAATTAGGGAGCAGTTCAAGCCCACTGTTGTCGCAAACGTCCGCTGCATATTGTCTGGCAAGTTCCAAATCACCTTCATCGCGTTGTCCCCCTTTTTTCCATCCGGAACGTGCCAGATAAACTTTTGCCAGCATCCCTTCGGCTGCCCAGCGTGTCGCTCTTCCCGACTGGCTTCCCATTTCGGGCAAGTTCTCCGCTGCATAGGTCAGGTCGTTGATGATGAACTGGAACACATCTTCTTCCCTGTTCAGCGGACGGAGCGGATTGTCGACCACATCCTGATTATGCTCGATGATAATGACAGGTCCCCATGCTCTTAGCATATAGAAATAGGCGCAGGCCCTCATCAGCCGGGCTTCGGAAATGGCTCTTTTCTTTGCGCTCTCGCTTACGTCTACCGTGCATTTGTTGTTTATATCGTCTATGGCCTGGTTTGCCAGAGTAATTACACTATAGAATGATTTCCATGCTTTTGCCAGGTCTTCACTTAAAGCAGTCACTTGGAATGTCGTAAATTCGGGGAAAGCGTATGGACTATAAAAATCATTGGCGCGTGTACTGCCCAGAAACATGATTGACCTGCTGTTGTAGTCGAACCACGCCTTGTTATACAGTGGAGCTGTAGCCGCGTCAAGAGCATCGTCCGAGGCATAGAAGTTCTCATCGGTGTATGAGTTTTCAGGAGTTCTCTCCAAAAAGCTGTCCTTGCATCCCGGCAGGCAGATGCCTGCGAATACAATCAATGCTGATATTATTTTACTTTTCATTGTTATGCAGTTTTATGTGGTTAGAAGCTCAGGTTCAGTCCGAAGGTATAAATCCGTTGTGACGGATAGCGTGTATAGTCTACACCCCGAAGGAGTACATTGTAATTATACGCTCCGATTTCCGGGTCATAACCTTTGTATTTGGTGAATGTAAAGGCATTCTGGATATTCATATAGATTCTAAGGTTCTCTATTTTCCATTTGTTTATCCATTTCTTGGGGAAGCTATAGCCCAGAGAAATGTTCTTGATGCGCAGATAGGATCCGTCTTCTATGAAACGGTCACTCATACGGTTGTTATCATTACCATTGGTCGTGCTGAGACGCTGTACGGTGGCAGACTCCGGATTGCTCAGCCGCACGTTCCAGATTGCGTCAGAAGGAGACGCAGGGTCAATCACCTCCACTTTGGCTATACCTGTAGCTTCCTTCAGCAGGTTGCTGTTTTCCATCGGGTTGGTAAAGTCCTGGCGCAGAAGATTCATAAGCTTGTTGCCATAGACACCGTTAATGAAGATGTTCAGGTCGAAGCCTTTATAGGTGAACGTATTGTTGAACCCGTAGGAGAATTTGGGTTCCGGATTTCCAAGGAAGGTGCGGTCCTGTTCGTTTATTACTCCGTCCTTGTTCAGGTCTTCGAAGATGAAGTCACCTATCCATGTTTCGTTGGGGGTGATATGATTGTTTTCCGGAAGGGCGACCGGAATTCGGCTTCCGTTTCTGTCGAGGAGGAAATTCCCATCCCTATCCCTTTGGTAGAAGTCGTCTTCCGTCTTGAACATGCCGATGGCTTTGTAGCCGTAGAATTGCCCTACCGGCTGTCCTACAACAGAGAGGGTCAATGTCTGCGTTCCGTCCAAGACTCCCGGCATGCTTGATGTTTCCGTATACAGGTTAGTAATCTTGTTCTTATTGAAAGAGATAGTCAGCCCCGAGCGCCATACGAAATCTTTGGTTGAGATGTTGACCGTATTCAGAGTGAATTCAGCCCCTCTGTTCTGCATGGCACCTGCGTTTACCCACGGCGGGGTGATAATGCCGCTCACATAGGCAGGCAGTGAGGCCTGCATCAGCAGATTGTCTGTGCTCTTGAAATAAGTGTCGAAAATGAATTCCACCCGGTTGTCAAAAAGGTTCAAATCAAATCCGACATTATAGGCTTTGGTCTCCTCCCATTTAAGCTTGTCGTTCGGGTAGTTCCCTGCATAGAATCCCGTACCCCAAGTACTGGCCGCTGACGCCATCGTCACTCCGTATGCATAGTTGTTTGCCGACTGATTGCCTACCAGTCCCCATCCGGCCCTGAGCTTCAGATTGTTCAGCCATTTGACGTTTTTCAGGAATTTCTCGTTGTTAATTCTCCATGCCAACGCTACGGACGGGAATACGCCCCAACGGTTGGCGGGACCGAAAGTGGACGACCCGTCGCCGCGGAGTGTGAATGTGGCAAGGTAACGTTCGTCATACCCGTAGTTGAATCTTCCGTAATAGGATTCGATTGCGGACGAACCTCTGCCGCTGCTGTTCTTTGCCGTGGTCGCATCGCCCATGTTCAATTCGTGTATCGTGTTGAACAGGTAGTTCGTGCGGCTTGCCTGAAGATTCTCCCACGAATTTTCCTGTGCTTCATGACCGACCATTGCCGAGACATTGTGCTTCCCGAATGTCCCGCTGTAAGTAAGGTAGGTCTTGAGTGTCCAGTTTGATCCGTTGTTGGCACTGCGTCTTCCTTCTGAAGTCTGATGATAATATTCGTAATCATAGAATGGCTGGTAATAATAGTTGTTGCTGTAGGAATAATTTGCGGCATATTCGGCACGGAACACGAGTCCCTTCCAAAGTGTGAGGTCTGCAAAGAAGTCGATGTACATTTGTGTCCCCTTGTCATAGTTCTCGCGCAGGAGAGCTTCTGCAACCGGATTCATATAATGTGTGCCGAAATTATCAGTTTCCTGTGCTCCCCATGTTCCGTCCGGATTACGTACCGGCATATCGGGAAATTGTTGGATTGCCGTGCGGATGATATTTCCGTTGTCAATGGTGTTGCGTTGCATGGTTTTTGCCACGGAAGCCCTCAGTCCAGTAGACAGCCATTTGGTGATTTTGTTGTCGATGTTAACACGTGCGGAAAAGCGTTCGAAGTCGGAACCGATGGCGATTCCTTCCTGTTTCAGGTAACCGCCAGATATGGAGTACTTCACATTGTCGTTTCCTCCCGAAATGTTTATCTGATGGTTATGCATCGAAGCATTCTGAAAAATTTCATCCTGCCAGTTTGTCCCCTCGCCCAGCAAGGAAAGATCCTGGAATTCGGTACGTTCCCCAAATCCGATGATTGCCGTGCGCATATTGTAATATTCGGCATATTCGCGTAGGTTCAGCACATCCAACTGTTTGGGAAGCTGTTGCAGACCATAGTATCCTTCGTATGAAATCTGCGTCTTCCCCGCTTTGCCTTGTCGGGTAGTGATGAGGACGACACCGTTTGAGGCACGCGAGCCGTAAATGGCTGTGGCGGAAGCGTCTTTCAGAATTTCTATAGATACGATATCAGACGGGTTGATAGCTGAAAGGACACTCGAATTGGTGTTGTTGTTTCCAGAGATGGCGACACCGTCCACCACGTAGAGCGGTTCGTTTCCGTTGAGTGAGTTGATACCGCGGATGCTGACGGAAATACCTCCGCCCGGAGCTCCCGAGTTCTGGGTGACGGATACACCAGCGGCACGGCTTTGAAGTGCCTGGTCAAGTGAGGTGACGACCGATTGCTTGATTTCGTCTTCGCTAACAGAAGTCACCGCACCTGTCAAGTCACTTTTTTTCATCGTACCGTAACCCACTACAACTACTTCATCCAATATTTCTGAATCCTCTTTCAACTGTACGTTGACAATCGTTTTGTTCGCCTTGATTTTCTGGGTTTGGTAGCCGATGTAGGAAAAAATCAGTGTTTCGTTGGAACGGGCCTGGATGGAATATTTCCCGTCCAGATCAGTGATTGTTCCCACTGCAGGTCTTTCCTGTATTTGTACACTGACCCCAATCAGGGCTTCGCCGTCAGTCCCAGATGTAACTGTTCCCGTTACTGTCCTGTTCTGAAGTGGACTGGCGGAAGTGGGATTGGCAGAACCCATTAAAAATAAGATCCACGCAATGCACCACAGATAAAGACTTTTTCGTCTTGTCCTAAAATCATTTTTCATGATACAACATTTTTAAGATTAACTGAATCGTTTCTGATTTTTTGTCTGTTTATTTTTTTGTTTAGGCAAATGTAAGAAAAGTTGTACCGAAGCGGATGCCAGGATGTTTTTGAGGTGTGTTGTTTTTTCAAGATAGGATGTTTAAATGTTTTTTTCGGATGTATAGAATGTTTCCGGAACTTTTCATACCCGTTTCAAAGAATATTGAAGACTAGGGAACAAGCTTCTAGAATCACTGCGTGTATGTTGTACCTTTTCGTGTGCTTGCTGTAAGTCGGAACTTGCATCGGACAGAAGGGGGTGTGTCAAATAAAAAGCCATTTCTATTTTGACACACCCCTTCTCCAGACAAATGTCGGACTTTGGCAGTCGTCTTTCATGTATGCCGGCTTCCGTTTCCCCTTTTCATTTGCCGTTGCTTTTCACTTCCTTCCAGAGGAATACTGTTCCGTTCATCCGGCTTGCCGATGTTCCCGGCCAGTCGGCGGCATAGGCTTCGCCCGATGCAGGATCCAGTCCTACATAGCGGTGTGTTTTCAATGACATCAGCATACATTGTCCGTGAAGCATGTCCTGCCACATGAACAGGCAATCCTCCGTTTCCACTGAAGACAGACGCAGGTCACCGGACATGCCCAAACCGGCTACGGCCATATAGCCTGTCCCGTTTACGGCCTTGAGGACGACTTTCCCGTTTCCTCTGTCCTGCACTTCAAACATACAGTCCGAAGGGTTGCGCTTTTTCATGTCTTCCCATACGGAATAGACCATTTTGCGCGGGTTTGCCTGCATCCATTGTCTGTTGCCGAGGTTCAGGAAACTGACGGTCTTGCCCAACGGGATATTGCGGCTACGGTCGGCAAGAGGCTCTTCCACATTGAAATCGTCGAATTCAGCATAACCGCCTTCTTTTCCTTGCCGATTGAATGCGAACAGTGCGTATCTCGCACCTTGAAAAATCTTGGTTTGATATGGTATCGGTAACCGTTTTCCTATATTCCGGAAATTGACGCCGTCAAAGCTGTAACTGAATTCTGCCCATTCGTGTTCAAAGTCGCCGGTGATGCGCAGGAACATTCTTGGTTGGTTCAGAGGCATTTCTATAGTTTCGTCCGTACCCAAATCATAGTAGTGCAAGCAGGGCTTTTTGGCCTTTATGGCGATACCTATCCACTCATAAGGAATGTTCAGCAGTCCGAGACCGGCAATGTCTCCTTCTTTCATGTGAGAAGCGTCCAGCGTTACGGTAGTGACGGAAACCGGACCGATGCCCCGTTGGGTCAGGGTGTTCTTTGCCCAATAGAAGTCTTTTGCAGGCATCGTGTGCAGGCGGAGCCTGCCTTTCTTTATGGCCCATTTGCTGTCGTCGGGGAGATGGTTCCATTGCCAGACGGGCAATAGTTTCCCTGAGTCGAAGTTGTCGCTGCGGACGTATGGGGCGTGGGGCGTGACTTTCGTTGACACATCGGGCTTGAACCATGTTCTCGGGGAGCGTCCCAGGTTGTTTTCAAGTCCGAAATACGGCCATCCGTCCACCCATGTTACGGGTGAAAGGCAAGTGGTGCGTCCGACTGCAAGGAAGTCCAGCATGGAGAAGCCCCACCAGTCGCCGTTCTCCAGCTGGATTATCCCTCCCTGATGAAGTGTCGCGCATCCCATATTGTCCGCATTGGGCTTGCGGATTTCCATCTTCCATTTCTTCATTTCCGGCATGGCACCGTCCATCGGTACATTTGTAATCCACGTGGAATGCTCGGTTCCCATTGTTTCCCGACAACTGATTACGCGTGTCTCGTAAGGGCCCTCCAATTTGTCGGCACGCGCACACATCATCCGTCCCATAGGCGCATAGTCAGCACTGATAATGTAATACCTTCCGTTAATCTTATAGGCGTGATGTCCCTCCCCCATAGCATTTCCACGAGGTATAATGCAACGGTCACTGCCTTCCACAAAACCGCTCAGGTCTGGTTTGATTTCAACGCAATGAACCTCATCATAGCCGTAAATCGCATATATTTTCCCATTGTCAAACAATACGGATACATCGTGGGTAGCCCCTCCCATATTGTGGTGTTTCCATGGACCTTTCGGATTTTCGGAAACAAAAATCTGCATTCCGATTCCGTTGATGTTCGAGAATATGTAGAACTTTCCTTCATGATATCGGATGCAGGGAGCCCAGATGCCTTGTCCGTATGCTTCCTTTCCACCTTCGAGCCGGAATCTGGAATCATCGACCGGAATGCGGTCGAATGCATAGCTGCAGAACTCCCAGTTGACAAGATCCTTTGATTCCAGAACAACCAGACCGGGATTGCAGTGCATTGTTGTACCTACCAGATAGAACGTATCGTTTACCCGAATCATATCTGGGTCCGAAAATTCATCGTAGAACAAAGGGTTTGTAAAGGTCCCGTTTCCATTGTCGGCTGTCCAGGATTTCTGTTGTCCCCATGCTGCAAGAATTGCTAGATTGAGAATGGCGGCTAATGACAGGATTTTCCGCATCTGCATTCTCATTATAAACAGGAATAGATTTCTTTTCATTTTTATCGTTTTATTGAATGAATATTTTAAGATAGCCTATGAATTAAAAAAGTTGTGCGCATTCGGATGATGGCTGATTGTTTTTATGTCAGTTTTTTCCCCGAAGACACACAACCCATAAAAGTCAGTAAGCGAGTATGTCAGAATAAAATGTCATTTTCTTTTTGTCAATACGTTCAAGATGACATTGCTTGTTGATGGCGGGATTCTATTTTGACATCCCCTTGGCCCTCAAAGATTTTCTTTTTATTAAGTTTATTTGTTTGGCGTCTCCCAGATTTTGGTGTTGCTGCACTTTGCGTCAATCCACAGGTCACCGCACTTGAACTTGAAGTCACCCTCTTCCAGTCTCCATTTGCCGTCATAGTCAACGAAAGCCATGTCGCTTCCTTTCAGTTTCAACGTGACAGTCTTAGTCTCACCCGGTTGCAACGTAATCTTGTCAAAGTTGCGCAGGCGGATGTTGTCGGGCGTGCTGCTCGCTACCAGGTCCTTCGAGAACAGGAGCACGCTTTCCTTTCCGGCCATTTTGCCCGTGTTGGTCACGTCCACCGTGAAGGTCAGTTCGTCATCGGCGTTGAAAGTTGTCTTGTCCAATTTCAGATTGGCGTATTTATAAGTGGTGTAGCTCAGTCCGAAGCCGAACGGCCACTGGATATCCATCACCGAGTCGTAGTTGTAGTTCCCGCCCATCTGTCCGATGTCCTCACATGGTTTGTAGTCGTATGTGGCGAGTGCGTTGATGTGTTTCGGATAAGTGAACGGCATCTTTCCGCTGAAGTTGCTGTCTCCGGCGAGCAGGTTGGCGAGCGCGTCACCTCCGTAGTTGCTCGGGAGCATCACGTTGACGATAGCCTTGGCCAGCGGCTCGATGTCCTTGATGAGGCGCGGGCGGCCTTGGTTGAGAATCAGAACGATGGGCTTTCCGGTCTTTGCCAATGCTTTCACCAGTTCCTGCTGATTGGACGACAGGTTCAGGTCGGTCAGGTTGCCCGGAGTCTCACAGTAGGAGTTTTCGCCTACACAAGCGACAATTACATCGGCACGGCTTGCTGCGGCAACGGCCTTCCCGATTTCCGGCGTGTTCTCTTCCCACCAGTTGTCGTTCTTATAGGGCGCATAGGTTACGCCCGGCTCATAGATGATGTTCTCTTTCCCGTATTTGTTGCACAGTGATTCATAGATAGTATTGTAGGCTTGCGCACATTCGTCGGCACGGTGTCCTTGCCAGCTGTACGACCATCCTCCGTTGAGGCACCGCATCGAATTGGCGTTCGGACCGGTAAGCAGGATTCGTTTCCCTTTTGCGAGCGGGAGCAGGCTGTCTTCGTTCTTTACCAGCACTTCCGATTCTTCGGCTGCCTGCAGTGCAACTTCCGCAAATTCTTTCGAACCAAATTTGTCGTATTCTTTCACATCCCAGTAAGGATGCTCGAACAGTCCGAGGCGGTATTTCAGACGCAACACACGTGACACCGCATCATCGATGCGGCTCATCGGCACCTCGCCTTCTTCCACCAGTTCCTTCAGGTAGTCGCAGAAACTTACTTCATACGGTACCATTGACATGTCAATGCCCGCATTGATGGCAATCTTGATAGCTTCCTTTTTGGTCGCCGCAATGTGGTCGCGCGTGCAGAGGTTGTTGATGTCCGCCCAGTCGGTCACGATAAGTCCGTCCCAGTTCAAATCCTCTTTCAGCCATTGGGTGAGGAACTCCTGGTTGGCGTGGAAAGGCATCCCGTTGTCCACACCGGAGTTGACCATCACGCTCAGTGCGCCGTGGCGTACCGCTTCGAGGTAGGGGGTGAAATGCTTCTCGCGCATGTCGCTCCGTGAGATGGACGAGGGTGTGCGGTCTTTTCCCGAGACGGGAACCCCGTAACCCATGTAGTGCTTCATGCAGGCCGCCACGTTGTTCTTTCCGATATGGTTAGGGTCTTCTCCCTGGAAACCCGACACCGTGGCTTTACCCATTTCCGCGTTCACGTAGCAGTCCTCGCCGTAGTTCTCCCACATGCGCGACCAGCGCGGGTCTCTTCCCAAATCGACTACCGGCGCGAAGTTCCACGGAATGTTGCAGGCCTTGGTCTCGTAGGCAGAGATTTCCGCACTCCGTTTTACGAGGTCCCGGTTGAATGTGGCCGCCATGTTCACTCCCTGCGGAAACATGGTTCCGTCCAGCGTGTAGGTTGTCCCGTGTATCTGGTCTACGCCGTAGATGCAGGGGATTCCGATTTCCTTCATCGAGAGTTCCTGAATCTGCCTGATGGCTTCCGCCCATTTTTCTTTTGTTTGTGCCACGCTCAAAGGTACGTTCAGCAGGGAACCTACCTTGTATTTGCCTATTACGGTGTCGAGTTTCGCCTTGTCAAGCGTGAATCCGTTTTTTCGGCTGGCATCGAAATCGGTCACTACATCGATGGTAATCTGGCACATCTGTCCGATTTTTTCTTCCAATGTCATCTTGTCCAGCCATTGCTTGATGCTTTCTTCGATTTGTGGATCGGAAGGGATGGCGGGACTTACCGTGTGCTGTTGGCAGCCGGTCTGTAGCAGAGCACCTGTACATAGCATGAATACCACTGCGAATTTGGAAATGTTTTTCATGAAATTCTTATCTATTTTTGGTTTGTAATATACAAATGTACGAAGGGGGAATTTGCCGTTTATGTCGATACTATTTTAGCAGATACTCCGCATTTCCGGCTGCGGATGCTCCAATCGTTCTCCCGTCTGCAAAGATAGTCTTTTTCCCGTATCCTCCTACAGATTCTCCATCGCATGGATATTGAAAATGAGGGGGCGTATGTTTCGCTTTGATGCTCCAATTGTTGAATTGGGGAGGCAGGAAACAAAACGGACATTATCCGGTAACATTTTATCATGTTACATAACAAACTCCCATGTCCCTGAAACGAATCAGTCGGTACATATATAATAATATTCCGTAATTTTGCTATCACTGTAAAAAGCGGTTTTTAATGCATTTGTTGAATCATTAAACATTTAATTCTTATGAAAAAGACAATTTTGTTTGGGCTGACGGCCGCGATGTTGGCTACTGCCTGTTCGGAAGAAGATGACTTGCGGCAGGGGATTGCCGGTGAGGGAATCACTTTCACTTCGTCTGTAATGTCACGCGCGACAGACACAAGTTTTGAACCCGAAGACGCAATCGGTGTTTCCATGTATACGGAGAGCGGTTTTGTAGGGAATGCCACCAATGTGCAGTATACCACTGCGGACGGAAGTGGATTTACTTCCACAAACCCGATGACCTGGGGAGCTGCAGGTAGTGCGGAAACTGTGGATTTTAAAGGGGTATATCCATATAAGGCTGATGCGGTAGCTGATGGAATCTATTCATTTACTCTTGCAACAGGAGAGGGAGCTTCGTTGAGTGATAATGATGTGATGTATTCTTCAATGACTGACGTACCGGTTGGTTCGAATAATGTCAACTTGACTTTCACGCACAAGCTGGTAAAGGTGGTCATGCAGGTTTATAATCAGAACAGAAAGCTTTTACCCGGTGCAACGGTAAAAATAAACAACCAGCAGACAAGCGGTACGTTGAATTTGGCTGACGGTACGGTGGAAGGTACCAGTGCTGCCGATGCAACATTGGATTTTGCAAGCAATCCCAATGTAGAAGGGGAATATCAGACAATCGTAATGCCTTCTGCCGCAACGCAAGGGAGAGTGATTACAATTACTTATAACGAAGTAGATTATCCTTGTCCGGTAGATATGTACGCTTTTGAGTCAGGAACAAAAATCATATTTTCGGCTACTCTCAATCCGGATGGAACCGTTTCACCAGGCAAAACAGTCACTGTTTCTGCCGATGTTAAGGACTGGGAGGAAGAAAAGGTTACCAGCGGATGGATATTTGGTGAAGGAGAAAGTTTTAAGGTTGAGGGAAAGATTTCCTATCAGTTACTGACAGAACCTACTGTTCTGTCAACCGAAGTTTCCCATTTTGGAAATTTTGGAAACAAACAACTTAACGCAACGGATGTCTATAGTCTCGAATATAAACGAGATAATGCTGATGCTGATGCTGCTATTAAAATATCTAACCAAACATATACCTTGCAGGCAGGGCTGACTTCTGGTACACTCTTGATAGCTGCAGGGGATAATAAGAAAGGTGGCATTGATGTGACTTCGGAAGATGCAGGCATTACGCTGACGAGTGTTTTGGTTTATACTAATGAAAACATTGGTCTTCCTATTACGCTTTGGACCGGTGATGGATCAGCAGGAAACGGAACTGTTGGAGATGATGTTGATTCCTACCCAGTAATAGCACGTATTACACTTAGTAAGGAACAACAGAATTTGTTTGTCCCAGGTGCAATTTTACGATGCTATTTGGCAGATGGTAATGATGCAGCTGTATTACGTTTGGGAACTTTGCAGCTTTATTATTCGTGGAGAAATTTAGGAATATTTGATGATGATAGTAATTGCTTGACAAATGTATTAACTCTTGCAATGTGTGATGAGGTGAAAGATGATGGAAATATAATGATTTTTGGGCAGAACTGGAGTAATATACAATTGGATCGAGTGGAATTGGTTCCTGCTTCGGATGATGAAGATTTTACTGATTTGTTGTGGTGTCATAAGGCTGAAGGCGGTGCAGATTGTAGTATGAGTTGGGGTGATATATTGGTTAATATTCCTACATCTTTGAAATCTGGTGATATAATTCGTGTTACTTATACCGATGCTGAAGATGGGGCTTATCTTGAGGGTGTAGCTGGGAATGTGGATATAAATGCTACTCCGGATGCACAGAGAATGCTTCAAAAAACCGATGTTCCAGTAGGGGGTGGTTCTGTTGATTTTGACATTAATGAGGAAACTTGTACAGCTTTGTTGGGGCTTGAGTGCCGATCTCTGCTTATCAATGGAGAAAACCTCAATGTACACAAAATCCAGCTGGTTCGCGGATTAGGAGAATAAGCAAACAGACTGATTGCCAAATAGAAGATGGGGGTATATCCGTAGGGGTACACCCCCATTGTTTTTCTTTTGTCCGGACACGTAGTGAAAATGTGATGAAAATGCAATTGACATTTGCTTTTTTTCTTTCTTTTTTCTTCTTTTGTACTCTCAAAAAACATTTTTGGTCTATCAGAATGAAGGTGCGTTTCCTGTTTATATTAAGTTTTTTATTGGTGGTGGTTTCTTTGTCCGCCCGGAATTTCATGTTCAAGCATCTGGAGGTGGCTGACGGACTTTCCAATAACTCCGTTTATGCCATTCTGAAAGATAAGGACGGCTTCATGTGGTTCGGGACAGCTTCCGGACTGAACCGTTATGACGGATATCGTTTTAAGGTCTACCGGCATCTTGCCGAGGATTCGACATCCATCCCCGACAATAATGTAATCGGCCTGATGGACGCTCCCGATTTCCTGTGGGTACGATTGAGTACGGGATATGCATTGTTCGACAAGACAAAAGACCGGTTCAATAGAAATCTGGAAGAGTTTATGAGGAGTATAGGAAGCAAGATGAAAGGGCCGGAATACGTGTATGTCGATTCGTTGGAAAACACGTGGCTCAGTGTGCCGTCTGAAGGCTTTTACCGGGTAAGCAAAGACAGACAGGTACAGTTCCGGTCTCTGCATGCCCTGAAGCTTCCTGATTACGGAGTCAATGCCATAGCCGAATGCTGTGACGGAATTCTCCTGCTTTATGCTTCGGGAAGAATGGTGTGTCTAGACTCTTCGGATATGAAGATAAGATGGATAAAGGACGACATTGAAAAACAGGTGAAAGACAGAACGGCACGTTTCTCTCTCTTTGTGGACAAAGACAACTGCGTATGGATAAGTTGTGTGAGCGGTTTGTGGGCTTATGATGTGGAGGCAGGAAGATGGCTTGCAGATTTGGTAGAGCCATGGAGGAATCAGTCAGATTTTGTCCATTCGGTATCTCAGGACCGGCAGGGAAGAATCTGGATAGGGAAGGATTATGGGGGCATCGATGTCCTCGACAAGAAAACCAGGAAGGTGATTAATGTGGCGAATAATGTGAAGAACCCCCGGAGCTTGTCGCACAACACTGTCTATGCACTGTATGCTGACCGTAATGGAGTGATGTGGGTGGGAACCTATAAGAAAGGCGTTTCCATGTATGGGGAGAGCATGTTCAAGTTCAATATGCATGAAGTGGGTGACGTTACCTGCATCGAACAGATGGACAATGAACGTCTGTGGTTGGGAACGAACGACCGGGGACTCATTTTATGGAACAGAAATACAGGCTTGGCAGAAAAATCCTATAACTTGGGCTGTCCGGTAGTCTCATTGCAGAAGTCATCTGACGGGCGGTTGTGGATTGGTACATTCAATGGCGGACTTTATTGTATGGAACATGGCCGTCTGCTTCATTATACCATGTCAGACGGGTTGCTAAACAAGAGCGTTTGGGCATTGGAGACAGAAGGTTCCAGACTTTGGCTCGGTTTTCTGGAAGGAGGGCTTCAATATATAGACCTGAAGCGGAATGAGCTTCATACCTATAAACAGATTGAAGATATGGTTTCGTCACTGGATGTGACGGAAGATGACGAACTGGCTGTCGGCATGTTAGGTGGTACGGCTCTGATTGATTTGCAGAATCCTGACAAGTGCTATCGGGTGGGGAGTGATGACAAAATTGAGAGAGGCGGAACTGACAAGTATGAGGTGAATCAGGTGTACAGTGACAGCCGTGGTCTAATCTGGATTGCCACTCGCGGTAATCTGAAAGTCTATGACAAGAAAGCCCATTCCGTAAAAGTCTTTCCGGACATAACGGGTGTGTCGGGTGAAATCATATCCGGAATAACGGAAGACCGGAATCATGACATGTGGATTTCTTCTACACGTCAGATGGTGCATCTGAAATTCTCCGGGGACAGCCGCAGAGGATATGTGTTCGAGCCACGCGTATATAATGAAAAGGACGGTCTGCAGAACTGCGACTTCAATCTACGGGCGATAAGGACCTTACAGGACGGCACGATTGTGGCCGGCGGACTTTATGGACTGAATGTGTTCAATCCCGATGAAATGCGTTATAACAAAGTACTTTCCAAGGTGATGTTCTCATCTCTTTATTTGTTCGACAAGGAAGTGAAGACCGGAGAAAAATATGACGGACGTGTAATCCTTCCGGGGGACTTGAACCGGTTCAGGAAGATTGAACTGGACTATGACCAGAATATCTTTACCGTGGAGTTTGCTTCAGACAACTTCAATCTGCCGGACAAGACAACCTACCAATATAATTTGAAGGGATTGGGAGACGGATGGCTCGTCCTTCCCGCAGGGATAAACCGTGTGACTTTTACCAGTCTTGCTCCCGGAACATATACACTGAATGTGAAGGCCACAAACAGTGACGGATATGAAGGTACAGATGTCGCCCGCCTGACGATTGTGGTGCATCCTCCTTTCTGGCTTGCGTGGTGGGCATGGCTGTGTTATGCGTTCGTTTTTGTGTCGCTGCTGTTTCTTGCCCGCAGGCATATCCTGCGAAGGGAACGCGAGAAGTACCGTATGCAGCAGATAGAACATGAGGCGGCTAAGAATGAGGAGGTGAATCAGATGAAGTTCCGTTTCTTCACGAATATCAGTCATGAGCTCCGGACTCCGCTGACTCTGATTATCGCTCCGCTGGAAGAACTGCTGGCACAGGAGAAGGATGAGTCGCGTAAATCGGTGCTGACGCTGATGTACCGAAATGCAAGGCGGCTGTTGATGCTAGTCAATCAGTTACTTGATTTCCGGAAAGGGGAAATGAGCGGACATCAACTATCGTTGGCGGAGGGAGACATCGTGGCGTATGTCCGTGAGGTCTGCAATTCGTTTCTGCTGATGGCTGACAAGAAGCATATCCGTTTCTCTTTCTTTTCCGGAGTGGAAAGCTTTTCGATGGCCTTCGATGTGGACAAAGTGGGGAAAGTGGTGATGAACCTGCTTTCAAACGCGTTCAAGTACACTCCCGACGGTGGACGTGTGACCGTGATAATGGAGCGTATAGAGGGTGAAAAGGAAATGATGGAGATAAAAGTTTCCGACACAGGAATCGGCATTCCTGATGCGGATAAGGAGCATGTCTTCGAGCGTTTCTATCAGACTGACCATAAGGGTATGGAGGAAACGACGGGTAGCGGAATTGGGTTGAGTCTGGTGTGTGATTTCGTCCGTCTGCATGAGGGGACAGTGGAAGTGTTCGACAACATAGGGACAGGGACTGTGTTTGTGGTGCGCATTCCGGTAAGGCATGTGGATGTCATGGCCGAACTGCCGAAACCTGTTGTGGGGCAATCGGATGCAGATAGTGTATCGGAGCAGGTTGTGGAGCAGACCGACCGTAGCAATTTTCCGCTTTTGCTTGTGGTTGACGACAACGAAGATTTCCGCATGTTCATGAAGCATAGTTTGGAACTGCAGTACCGTGTGGATGTCGCGTTAAACGGTGAAGAGGCATGGAAGATGATTCAGGAGAATTGTCCGGATCTGGTAATCAGTGACGTGATGATGCCGGGAATGGACGGTAATGAATTATGCCGGAAGATTAAATCGAACAAGCAGACATCGCATATTCCGGTAATTCTGCTTACTGCCCGACAAGAGGTTGAATCAAAGGTGAAAGGACTTGAGACGGGTGCCGATGATTATGTGACCAAACCTTTCAATATGATTGCGCTGGTTCTGCGTATCCGCAAGCTAATTGAGCTGAGCCGTTATCGGCAGGTCACTCATTCCAAGATAGATCCTGCCCCCAGTGAAATTGTTATTACCTCTCTGGATGAAAAGTTGATAGAAAAGGCAATCAAGTATGTGGAAGACAATATCTCCCGAAGTGACTTGTCGGTCGAGGAACTGAGCCACGAACTGGGGATGAGCCGTGTGCATCTGTACAAGAAGCTGTTGCAAATAACGGGCAAGACTCCGATTGAGTTCATCCGCGTAATCCGTTTGAAAAGAGCCGCACAGTTGTTGCGTGAAAGCCAACTCCATGTGTCGGAAGTAGCATACGAAGTAGGTTTCAACAATCCGAGATATTTCAGCCGTTACTTTAAGGATGAGTTCGGAGTTTTACCTTCCGCCTACCAGGAAAAAGAGGGAAAGTAACAAATCATACCCTGAGTGAAAACATATAAGACAGATGATAGATAAATGCAGGTTTTATATGAAACATTTGGATTCACAAGTTTGGATAATAACCCATACCTTTACAAAAAGAAATATTATCATTAAACTTTAATATCAGGGATATGGATATGAAAAACATTTCTTATTATCTACTAGCTTGTCTGTTATTAGGCTCATGTTCAAAAATTTATGAAGAAACAGATAATGGAGTGATTATAAAAGTACAACAGAAAAACGATACAGATGTGCAGCTGGTACGTCTGCAAGTGATGGGCGACAAACTTGTCCACGTGTCGGCGACACCGGAAAGTAAGTTCGCCGACCCCCAAAGTCTGGTTGTGATTCCGCAGAAGGAACAGACGCCGTTCGGTGTGGAGCAGAAAGGTGATACGGTGACGGTCGTTACTTCCGAGCTCCGTGCTTCCGTACTTGCATCGACCGGGGAGGTCTGGTTTACAGATGAAGAAGGGAACATGATTCTTCAGGAAAACAAGGGAGGCGGCAAGACGTTCACTCCTATAGAGGTAGAAGGGACCAAAGGCTATACTATCCGTCAGGTTTTTAAGTCACCGGACGATGAGGCTTTCTACGGACTGGGACAGCACCAATCGGATGAGTTCAATTACAAGGGAAAGAATGAAGAACTCTTCCAATACAACACGAAGGTTTCCGTTCCATTCATCGTTTCCAACAAAAATTACGGCGTGCTTCTTGACAGCTATTCGCTCTGCCGTTTCGGCAATCCGAACGATTATTCCCAGTTGGGGGATGTGTTCAAGCTGTATGACAAGGACGGAAAAGAGGGAGCGATAACAGGTACTTATGTCCCCGCTCCGGAATCGGGTGCCGGAACATTGGTCCGCCGGGAGGACTCGCTTTATTTTGAGCATCTGGTCAGAGGCGACCTGAATCATGTGGTGAATTTGCCGGAAGACTTTCCGCTGTATGGCTCAAAGGTCACTTATGAAGGGGAGATTGAGCCTTCGCAGAGCGGGGAATTCAAGTTCATCCTCTATTATGCAGGCTATACCAAAGTGTATATCGACAACAAACTGGTGGTTCCGGAGCGCTGGCGCACGGCATGGAATCCGAACAGCTATAAGTTCTCCGTGAATCTGGAGGCCGGAAAGCGTGTGCCGTTGAAGGTGGAATGGAATCCGGACGGAGCGGTTTCTTATTCCGGGTTGCGTGTGTTCAGTCCGGTTGATCCGAAAGAGCAGGGCAAACAGTCGTGGTGGAGTGAAATGACTCCTCAGCTGGACTATTATTTTGTCGCCGGTGATGATATGGATGATGTAATCAGCGGCTACCGTACCTTAACAGGCAAGTCTCCCATCATGCCTAAATGGGCGATGGGCTATTGGCAGAGCCGGGAGCGTTACAAGTCGCAGGATGAAATGTTGGGTGCGTTGAAAGGTTTCCGTGACCGGAAAATTCCGATAGACAACATTGTGCTCGACTGGAGCCACTGGCCGGAAAACGCATGGGGAAGCCATGAGTTCGACAAGGCACATTTCCCGAATCCGAAAGCGATGGTCGATTCGATTCATGCCATGCACGGGCGGATGATGATTTCCGTCTGGCCGAAGTTCTATACTACAACAGAACATTTCAAGGAGTTTGACGAGAAGGGCTGGATTTATCCGCAGTCCGTGAAGGACAGCCTGAAGGATTGGATTGGCAAAGGGTACACATACGGCTTCTATGACGCATACAGTGCCGAGGCACGCAAGCTGTTCTGGAAACAGATGTACGAACACTATTATCCGTTGGGCATCGATGCCTGGTGGATGGATGCCAGCGAACCGAATGTACGCGACTGTACGGATTTGCAGTACCGTAAGGACTTGTGCGGGCCTACGGCATTGGGTCCGTCGGCGGAATATTTCAATGCGTATGCGCTGATGAACGCGGATGCCATCTACAACGGACAGCGCAGTGTGGACAACAACAAGCGGGTATTCCTGCTGACCCGTTCGGGCTTTGCCGGCTTGCAGCGTTATTCCACCGCTACATGGAGCGGTGACATCGCGACCCGTTGGGAAGATATGAAGGCACAGATTTCCGCCGGTCTGAATTTTGCAGTCAGCGGAATTCCCTATTGGACAATGGATATAGGTGGCTTCTGTGTAGAGAACCGTTATGTGGCGGGACAACAGCAATGGAATGCTACAAGGACAGAAAATGCAGACTGCAAGGAATGGCGTGAACTGAACACGCGCTGGTTCCAGTTCGGAGCCTTCTGCCCGCTGTATCGTGCGCACGGGCAATATCCGTACCGTGAGCCGTGGGAAATCGCTCCGGAAGGTCATCCTGCATACAATTCCATCGTATATTATACGAAACTGCGCTACAACCTGATGCCTTACATCTATTCGCTTGCCGGCATGACCTGGTTCAAGGACTATACCATCATGCGTCCGCTGGTTATGGATTTCACGTCGGATGTGAATGTCAACAATATCGGTGACCAGTTCATGTTCGGTCCGGCGTTTATGGTTTCTCCGGTCTACCGTTATGGAGACCGCAGCCGTGAGGTCTATTTCCCGAAGTCAGAAGGCTGGTATGATTTCTATACCGGAAAGTTCCGGGAAGGCGGAGTAAAAGCAGAAGTGGAGGCTCCTTACGAACGTGTTCCACTGTATGTGCGTGCCGGTTCTATTGTCCCGTTCGGTGAGGACATACAGTATTCTGATGAAAAGCCCGCCGCACATATACGTCTTTATGTATATCAGGGTGCTGACGGCGAGTTTACACTTTATGAGGACGAAGGCGTGAACTACAACTATGAAAAGGGGATGTACGCGATGATTCCGATGGAATATGACGATGACAGCCGTACGCTGACTATTGGCGAACGTCAAGGCTCGTTCCCGGGTATGTTGAAGGAACGTACATTTACGGTAGTGGTGGTCAATAAGGACAGACCGCAGGCTTTTGATATAAAAGCCAAAGGTATTGATGTGCAATATACGGGTAAAGAAGTTTCAATAAAGATTTGATTGAGGACCTGTTTAAATAATGCTAGATTTATTTGGTGAATTGTTCCAGGGAAACAGACAGGAAGCAGAAGAAGTCTGATTGCGTCGTTTCACCGAAAAAAAATTTAAACAACTGCTGAAGTACGTTTGATTTTTTCAAAGAGAGAAAAATCCCGACAACAGGGATGATCTCGAGGGCTTTTTTGCCTTTGTAAATGACCGGGTAATATAATAGGTTTTCAATAGAAAGAGTAAAATATGAAGAAATTATTGCTTTTCTTACATGTGTTTTGTTGTTCCTGCTTTATGGTATTTAGTACAACTGTTAGTACCTGCCGTGAAAGGATAAACCTCGGTGATTGCTGGCGTTTTCACAATGGAGATGAACCTGAAGCTGTCGATGCAAATTTTGAGGATACAGGCTGGCAGTTGCTAGACCTGCCCCATGACTGGGCCATAGAAGGTAACTTCAGTAAGGACAATTCTTCCGGTACGGGAGGCGGTGCGCTTCCCGGCGGCATAGGGTGGTACAGAAAGACATTTGTCCCTGAAAAAGCGGATTCAGACATGAAGTTCCGGATTGTGTTCGATGGAGTCTATATGAATTCGGAAGTATATCTCAATGGTATCCTGTTGGGACGTCGTCCTTACGGCTATATAACTTTCAGCTATGATTTGACTCCTCATCTGAAATGGGGGGAGAAGAATGTGCTGGCGGTGCGTGTGGATAATTCGGAACAGCCGAACTCCAGATGGTATTCGGGCTGCGGCATTTACCGGAATGTATGGCTGGTGAAAACGGAAGCTGTGCATGTCGGCGAGTGGGGTAATTATGTCACGACTCCTGTTGTAAACAAGTCGAAGGCTATTGTACGTGTGCAGACAACAGTTTCCAATGAAACAGATGTGGATATAAAGGTGACCGTCTGTTCATCGCTGTTTGATGCGGAAGGTAAATGTGTAGCCAAGACTGATACTTTGTGCCAAGTCGGCGGGCAGGCGGATGCAGTGGCTGTCCAGCAGTTGAGTGTGGCAGATCCGCATCGTTGGGATGTTGAATCCCCTTATCTGTATACGCTTATAACGGAGCTGATGGATGGTGAACATTGTATCGACCGGTATGAAACTGTCGCAGGCATCCGTTCGTTCAGCTTTGACGCACAAAAAGGTTTTGTGTTGAACGGAAAGCCGACTAAGATAAACGGAGTGTGCATGCATCATGATTTAGGTTGCTTGGGAGCTGCCGTGAACATTCGTGCCATTGAACGTCAGTTGGAAATCCTGAAGGAAATGGGCTGTAATGGCATACGTTGTTCCCATAATCCTCCCGCTCCCGAATTGCTTGACCTGTGCGACCGGATGGGGTTTATCGTAATGGATGAGGCTTTTGATATGTGGCGCAAGAAAAAGACAGCGCATGACTATGCGCGTTATTTCAATGACTGGCATGAGCGTGACCTGCACGACTTTATCATGCGCGACCGTAACCATCCTTCGATTTTTATGTGGAGTATCGGTAACGAAGTGCTTGAACAGTGGAGCCATGCGGATGCGGATACGTTAAGTCTGGAAGAGGCGAACCTGATTCTGAACTTCGGCCATTCGGATGATATGCTGGCTAAAGATGGGGAAATGAGTGTGAATTCCCTACTTACGAAGAAACTGTCGGATCTCGTGAAGGCACTTGACCCGACGCGTCCTGTTACGGCAGGTTGTAATGAACCGGCTCCGGGCAATCATTTGTTTAAATCGGGGGCACTGGATATTATAGGTTATAACTATCATAATGCCAATATTCCGGATGTGCCGAAGAACTTTCCGGGAAAGCCGTTCATCATTACTGAAAGCAATTCGGCATTGGCTACACGCGGATATTACAGGATGCCGAGCGACAAGGAGCTTCTTTGGCCGGAGAGATGGGACAAGCCGTTCTATGATTCCAGTTTCTCCTGTTCTTCTTATGACAATTGTCATGCTCCGTGGGGCAATACGCATGAGGAGACACTCAAACTGGTACGTGACAATGACTTTGTCAGCGGGCAGTATGTATGGACAGGTTTCGATTATATAGGTGAACCGACACCTTTCGGATGGCCGGCGCACAGTTCCTATTTCGGCATTGTGGATCTGGCAGGTTTCCCGAAGGATACATATTATCTGTATCAGTCAGAATGGTCGGAGGAGCAGGTCTTGCATCTTTTCCCGCATTGGAATTGGAAGCCGGGGCAGGTTGTGGATATGTGGTGCTATTACAACAAGGCGGATGAAGTGGAATTGTTCGTCAATGGAAAATCGCAGGGAGTGAAGTCAAAGACTCCGGACTGCCTGCATGCGATGTGGCGCGTGGAATATGAGCCGGGAAGCGTGAAAGTTATAGCACGGAAGAATGGCAAAGTTGTCGGAGAAAAAGAAATCCGTACGGCGGGTGAACCGGTACAGATTCGTCTGACTCCTGACCGTTCGCAGTTGACGGCCGATGGAAAGGATTTGAGCTTTATCACTGTAGAGATTCTGGATGAAGAAGGAAATTTATGTCCGAATGCGGACAATCTGGTGAACTTTGAAGTTGAAGGTGACGCATTCATTGCCGGTGTGGACAATGGAAGTCCGATTTCGATGGAACGCTTCAAGGATAACAAACGCCGGGCGTTCTATGGGAAATGTCTGGTTGTGGTTCAGAATAGGGGAAAGCAGGGTACGGCACATTTAGTGGCAACATCTAACGGATTACAATCAGCTAATGTAAAAATTACAATTGATTAGTTATACAAATTTATTTAAAAAGCCATGAATTTAAAAGCAAGAAAATTGTGGACCTCTATTGGATTATTGATTTTATGTCTTTCTGCATCAGCGGGAACAAGCAAGCAAAATGATGAATCCCTATTGAAACCTCGTATTGTCGTCTTGACAGATATTGCTCCGGCTGATGTTGAGCCTGATGATATGGAATCCATGGTCCGTTTGTTGGCTCATGCAGATATGTTTGAGATAGAAGGACTGGTCGCTACAGGCGGATGGAATATCTGTGGCGGTACCTATCCCGAAAGTTGGATGGACAGTTTGTTGACGGTCATCGACGCTTATGAAAAAGATTTGCCTAATCTGATGAAGCGGTCGGAGCAGGAAGGTTTTTTACCGGAAAGGCAGGAGAACGGAAAGCAGGAATTGGGCTATTGGCCCACTGCCGGTTATCTGCGCAGTCGGACGGTGTTGGGAAGCAGAGGGCTGGGAATAGAACGGATTGGTGAAAACAATGATTCTCCGGGAAGTGACTTGATAATCAAGCTGGTTGATGAAGAGGACAGCCGTCCGTTATGGATTACGGTATGGGGCGGTGCCAACACATTGGCACAGGCTGTGTGGCGGGTTAGAAAGGAACGGAGCGAATCGGAGGTGCATAAGTTTCTGGATAAACTGTGTGTATATACGATTACAGATCAGGACGTATGTGGGGGGCCTCCTGTAGATTATGCGTTCAGTTCCCATCAATGGCTGCGTAAGACTTGCGGAAAGGAGTTGCGTTTCTTCTGGGATGAAAGTGCCTGGCTTGTGCAGAACACGCTTGGAAGTATGAATTGGAATGAATATGCCACCCATATACAGGGACATGGCCATTTAGGAAAGGTCTATCCGAAAAACAAATATGGAGTAGAAGGGGATACGCCTTCTTATCTGCATGTCTTTCCCAATGGGTTGAATAATCCTGCTGTGGGCAATCAGGTGGGTTGGGGCGGCTATTTCCGTTGGGCGCTTTCGCCTGACAGCCTGACGGAGTGTTACACCAATGCAGCTCCGGATGTTAAAGCTGTATCCGAGAAATACGAGAAATATTTTTATCCGGCCATATTTGCCGATTTTGCAGCCCGGATGGATTGGGCAGCTTGTGGCGAAGGAAATCATAATCCGTCTGTCTATGTAAATGGCAAAAAGGGTTTGGATCCTATCATCATTACTTCGAAAGTGGGACGAAGAATATGGCTGGACGCATCTGAATCAATTGATGTGGATAATGACTCATTAGCATATCATTGGTGGATATTGCCAGAAGCTGGTACCTATACAGGCCATATAGAGATTATGCAAACTGATAAGCCTGTCGCATTCTTTGATATACCACAAGATGCAGCAGGCAAGGAATTACATATAATTTGTGAAGTAATGGACAATGGTTCTCCTGCACTGACTGGATATAGAAGGGTGATTATACGCCCGGTTGATTAATTTGTGCGATTGCATATAGCAAGTTACTCCCATTTTAAAGACTGAAAAAACTTCATTGGCTTTGGAAAAAAGATAGTTACACTTACTATTCGTCTTGATATGCTGAAATCCTTTAATAACAGAAAACATGAATGACAAACTTAGTCTAGCAAGTTCAAGTTGTATATAGATACTTAATGAGACCAAATTTGTTTACGAATAAATCGTAAGTAAGTTTATAGCCAATTGGATTGAAAGTCCTGCTTTCTCGCTTTCAGTCCAATTTCGGTTATCGGACAAGATTTCAATAGAAGAAACAATGATTAGGCAATGAGGGAAAATGTATATTTACAAATATTGCAATCCGATAAAAACGATTAAATATAAAAATGTAGCGTTCGACCATTGTGTTTTCAGTGATCGAGTCTTATTCCAAGCCCCGTCAAAAGATGGATAGTTAATAATCTTCTTCCTGATCTACATTCAATAGTGCCTTCCAATCCTTTTCCGGGATGGTTGAACATACTGTAGAAATCCACATAATATATAAGTGTAATCCACATCGTGGTGACAAGTACGGAGAAACTCTAAGAACGTGTCAGTCCTTTTTCATTACCATCAGAAGCAGATTGGCTATAAGCGCACCCAAATCTGTATCTTGATGGCATTTGCACTTTCCCCATAGAAGTATTTCAACGGGAAGTTTTGTTTTATCTGTTTGAACGGCAGTTCAATTTCCCAGCGTTTACGGTAAATCTCTATAATCTCGTTCGAGTCTGACTCCATATCGTTTGTAAGCAATGCTATCAGTTTGTTCTTTTTGCATCGGCATAAGTGATGATAAGGGCATGATGAACGAGCAATCCACTTCCCTTCAGAACTTTTGAGAATGTGATATATTATATGCGCACTTCCATAAGGCCGTCTGTGTTCTTGTACATACAGTCCTCTATAATGCTGTATCTCAGTTTTTTTCTTCATTTTGTCACATACAATACTTCTCTTTATGTGAGAGTTTTCAGTTTCTCATAGTCAATATATGCACAATCCATGGCAACTATGTCTCCCTTGCCCAGTGTTGACGGCCTTAACATAAAAGAATCGTTGGTGACTGCAGATATAAACTTAATATCTGAAGGGACTCTCGCATTGGCGTGTATGACCCGTGTGCACCTTTATGCCCCCTTTCTTTTTGCCAGTCTTGGGATGACGACCCACACCCTTGAACAACAGATTGGAGAATAGTGTGATAGTAGTGAAGTCAATAATCCGAAGACGTTTCATCCAGACTGCATCCCTATTTTTGCGTCTGTCCGCTAAAATGTATACAGTTGGATTATTTATTTAGCGACAGAAATCTAACGGAAATGAGCTGACCTCGCAAATGAAATCAGCCCTAATTTTATACTCCCACACAATTTTTATCGGACAGCAATAATTTACAAACTAAATATCACTATACAGTTTAATTGCGCATTATATTTTAACGTATTTTTTTGCTAAAATATTTGCAAGTTCCAAAAGTTTGCGTACCTTTGCAACCGCAATCGAGAAACATTGGTTGCAAACATAAAAATGCTGGTGCCATAGCTCAGTTGGTAGAGCAAAGGACTGAAAATCCTTGTGTCCCCGGT
>ENA-OZZF01000087-OZZF01000087.1-human-gut-metagenome-genome-assembly--contig:-NODE-87-length-20147-cov-9.099293_pt1 | contig 20147 bp, 10 predicted proteins | sample MGYA00243644_ERZ654145 | MGnify/ENA primary metagenome ERZ654145 (study PRJEB26926, sample SAMN06165250) | human gut metagenome | biome: ENVO:00009003; feature: ENVO:2100002; material: ENVO:00002003...
GGGTGGGAGGATGGGAAGTCCCGATTGGCCCCGGAAGGAATTTCAGCGATATGGCTGCGGATTTCAAGCTGCCTGTTCTTCTGGTGATCGGCAACAAGCTGGGAGCCATCAACCATGCCCTGTTAACGCTGAATGCAATCAAGGAACGCGGCCTGGAATGCCTGGGCATCGTGTTCAATAATGTGAAAGATGAATGGGATACTGCCTGCGTGACGAACAGGAGCATGGTGGAGGAGTTTTCCGATGCGCCCATTCTCGGCGAATTGATTCACGGGCAGGATTACATGGACATGGACGTCCTGCTGGAACGTTTGCACTGACTGGATGAGTCTGTCTGGCGAATGAACGGGACGATAGCGAAGACGCCCGTTCGTTATTGCCGGATTTGCGGAGGGAAACAGCGATATGGAGGAATAAGCATGTCGGTGTTGGAGAGGATGGGAAAAGCATTTGGTTTCCCAGTTGAGAAAGCCCTGTTTTGACAGGAGCGGAGATGGAATGCCGTAGTTAAGGAATGCTTTTGTTCAGAGTGTTCAGCATTCCCGTACGGTTTTTTATTGCCTTGCTGATTTATTTTTCATGGGGGCCGCTGGCCGGAGGGGTGGTTACCGCGCCTGTGCCGGAGTTTTCTTCCCCCGCGCTTATTCCATATCCTTCCAAAGTCGTCAGGGGCGCGGGCGAGGCAGGTTTCAGGAGCGTTCATGTGAAGGTTGGTCCGGATGTTCCTGGCAGGGATGATTTGATGAGGGAGATCAAGGACATATTCAGGACTTCCGGCATTCAGGGTTCCCTGAATAGTGGGGGGGCTGCTGAAGGTGCCATGACATGGGAATTGTTTCCGGACGCCAGGATGAAAGGAGAGGGGTATGACCTGTCCGTCGGATTGGGAAAAGCAACCGTCAGGGCAGGAAGTTTTGGCGGTTTTTTTAACGCCCTTCAAACGCTGCGGCAACTGGTTTTCAATAGAGAAGGGGAATTTGCCATGCCTGTTGTGCGTATTAGTGACAAACCCGCTTTCGTCCTGCGGGGAATTATGCTGGATGTGGGGCGTTATTACATGTCTCCTGCCTTGATCAAGGAGGTGATGCGCCGTCTTTCCCGCTATAAGATTAATACGCTGCATCTTCATTTGACGGATGATCCCGCATGGAGGATGGAAGTGAAGAAGTATCCGGCCCTGACGGATGGGGCTTTTCATTGGAAGTCCCGGCTCCCGGGGCGGTTTTATACACAGGCTCAATTGAAGGATCTGACGGATTATTGCGCCCGGCTGAATATTCAGGTGATTCCGGAGATTGACATGCCGGGACACAGCCAGCCTTTTGCCAGGGCCATGAAGACCGGCATGCAGACGGAGAAGGGTGTTTCCATATTGAAGGATGTCGTGGACGAGGCCGTTTCCCTGTTTCCCGGGAGGTTTTTCCACATGGGATCCGACGAGGCGCACATTTCCATGAAGGATTTTATCCCACGTATGGCGGAGCATATCCGCGGGAAGGGCAAGGAGGTGGTCGTGTGGTCTCCGGGCGGCCCTCACGATAAGGATTCCGTATTGATGTGCTGGGGAGAGAACGAGGCCGGCGCCAGGATGGATAAGAATATGAAGCGCATCGACAGCAATGGTTTTTACATTGACTGGGCGGATTCCCAGTCCGGCGTGTACCAGGTGTTTTTCCAGCAACCCTGCGAGGTGCCTCAAGGGGATGATAAGGCGTTGGGGGCCATCATGCCCGTGTGGTGCGACGGAAACCTGAGCAGTGAGAGGCGGGTGCTGGAACAGTATCCGTTTTATCCTTGTGCATTGACGTTTGCAGAGCGTGTCTGGCGCGGAAGCGCTACCAAGAGGAGGGATTATATGGCCCAGCTTCCCCCCAGGGGAACGGACGGCTGGAAGGAATTCCGGGAGTTTGAACAGCGTTTGGCTTTCCATCGTGATCATTTTTTCCAAGGCGTTCCTTTTGCCTATGTGAAACAGGCGGACGTTGCCTGGAGCCTGGTGGGGCCATTCGACCACCGGGGGAAGAATGATACCTCTTTTGAACCGGAAAGAAGAATAGCCCCTTCCTACAGGGACGGGGACAGGATACTGGCCTGGAAGAAGACTCCTGTTTACGGCGCCGCCGTACATGTCAGGCATCTTTTTGTGATGTTCAACATGCACCGGAACCAGTACCGGACGGACCACTGGCCCACGCTGATGTCAAGGGAGGTTGGAAAGGAGGATGGAACCTGCTATGCTCTGACTTTCATCCGCAGCCCCAGGGAGCAGGAGGTGTGGCTGATGTTTGGCCTGAACGGCATGTGGGGGCATTCAGGCGGGTACCGCAGCGCACGCTCCCCTGAACAGGGAAGCTGGGATTTTTCCGGCGGGGACGTATGGTTGAACGGAAGGCGTGTGAACCCTCCCAGGTGGCCTTTCAAGAGCCTGCCCTGGACGGGGTGGGGAAAGGGGCGCATTGAAGAAGCTCCTCTGACCTGGGAAGGGTATTTTTTCCGCCCTCCTGTAAAGATCAAGCTCCGCAAGGGGTTGAACCGTGTATTGATCCGCAGCGTGTTCGGGCACTGGAAGGGAGACGACGGCCAGAGAAGCTGGTTTTTCTGCTGCATTCCCGTCCTGTGGGACGGCATTCATTACCGGGAGGTTCCCGGCCTGGAATATGACCCCCGTCCGGATGTCCGCTGAGGGGAACCGCTATTATTCTTTTTCAAAGACGGAGAGGATGGCTTGATGGACATCCTCAGCAGCATGGATTTCCGGCAGGAAGGCCGGGCCGATGAATACGGGCTGCTGGTTTGCAGGCACCTGGTCTCTGCCATGGGAGCCTTTCACCTGGTCGCCATTGAGGGGGATAACTTTCATCAGGGCGCGGAACCCCAGCTTTTTTTTCAGCAGAAAGGCGGCGGCATGGAACATGGGGAGGGTAAGGCCCGGATCAAAGAACATTTCCGCGGGGTCATAGCCGGGTTTGCGGTGGATGTCCACGCAGCGGGCGAAGTCCGGCGCCTTGGTGTCATCCAGCCAGTAATAGTAGGTGAACCATGCATCCGGGGCTGCGACGGCGGTGAATTCCGGCAGGCGTTCCAGAGCCGCGGAAGAAAGGCCGGAGAAGTCCGTTTCCCTGATTTCTTCCACTCCGGGTGTGGCGGAGAGCAGTGCTTTCACTTCTTCTTTTACGGAAGGATCATTGATGTAGATATGGGCAGTCTGGTGATCCGCCACGGCAAAGGCGCGGGAGGCGCCGCAGTCCAGCATTTCCGTACCCATTTCCGGTTTGACGGTGATCCAGCCCCGTTCCCGGAAGAGGCGGTTGAGGGCAATGCTGCGGGATACGTCGGAAATACCGTATTCACTGAGGACGACGGGGGTGACGCCTTCCCGTTCCAGAAAGTCGATCAAGTCGCAGAGAAGACCGTCCATAGCTTCTGCCGCGTGGGCAGCCTGGGTCGAGGACGGTCCGAATTTCTGAAGGTCATAGTCCAGATAGGGCAGATAGATGAGGCTGAGGTCAGGGCGAAGTTTCCGTTCCACCCACCGGGCGGAGTCTGCTATCCATTGGGAGGACTGAATCCCTGCCATGGGGCCCCAGAAGGTGGGGAAGGGGAATTCTCCCAGATCCTTTTTAATGGTTTCCCGGAGTTCCATGGGTTGGGTGTAAATGTCGAAGATCTTGCGGCCGTCTGCCGGGTACATGGGGCGCGGCGTGATGGTCCAGTCCGCCGTGGAATACATGTTGTACCACCAGAAAAGTTTGGCGCAGGTGAAGCCGGAACCGTACCGTTCCCTCAGTTTCTCCCAGAGGCGCGGGCCCTGCACCAGCTTGTTGGACTGCTTCCAGAATTGGATTTCACACATGTTCCGGTTGTACCATCCGTTGCCGGGAATGGCGTGCTCCCGTGGGGAAAGCCCTGTCACGTAGGTGCTCTGGGCAGAGCAGGTGAGGGCCGGAAAGGCCGGGGGGAAGGAGGAAACGCTCCGCCCCTCCGCCCAGGCGGAGAGCCGCGGCATGTGTTCCATCATCTGGCGGGAAAGGGCCACCACGTCAATGACGGCCACACGGGTGCGAGGGTGTTTCATGGGAGGGATATTAGCGGTTTGGAACGGGAATTCCATCTTTCCATTTGAAAAAGATGACGGCATCCGTCATGATTCCCCGCATGGAACGTCAGGATAAACGACTTGTGGACCAGTTGCGTCCGATCAGCTTTGAAACGGGTATCGCCCCGAATGCCACGGCTTCCGTGCTGGTGACTTTCGGACGCACCAAGGTGATTTGCGCCGTTACGATTGAGGAGGATGTACCCCGCTGGATGAAGGTTCAGCGTGTGGAGGGAGGATGGCTGACGGCGGAGTATTCCATGCTTCCCTATTCCACGCTTGACCGTAAACGCCGGGATATTACGGCGGGGAAACTGGACGGACGTTCCAGCGAGATCCAGCGCCTGATCGGCCGTTCCCTGAGGGCGGCCGTGGATCTGGGCAAGATCGGCCAGCGCACGATTTGGGTGGATTGCGACGTTTTACAGGCTGATGGCGGTACCCGCACCGCTTCCATTACCGGGGCTTCCGTAGCTCTGGCCATTGCCGTGAACAAGCTTGTCGCGGAAGGAAAGCTGGCGGAGTCTCCCATGAAGAGGCTGGTTTCCGCCGTATCCGTGGGAATACTGGAGGGAGAGGCTCTGCTGGATCTCTGCTATGTGGAGGATAAGGATGCGGAAGTGGATATGAATCTGGTGATGACCGACCAGGGAGAGTTTGTGGAGGTGCAGGGGTCCGGTGAAGAGGCCGTGTTCACGGAGGATCAGATGTGCCGGATGCTGGAATTAGGCCGCAAGGGGCTGGAAGAGATCGCGGAACTCCAGCGGCAGGTGATTGCCGAGGAGGACAGGCCGTCCGCCGGAGCTTTGGAAGGGTTGAGTTCCTTTTTCGGCAGCGGCAGGTAGGATTTTTCCCATGGCCCGGTATTTTCCGGGCCTTTTGCAGGGGGGGCTGCGGCAGAGTTTTCACTCCTTGCAGGACCAAGATTTTTATGAGAATATGCTTGTCCTGACTGGGAAATCGCGTTAATAGTAGAAACGAACATAGATAACCACGTACGGTTTTCTTAAACTGTAAACATTCCATCATATCCAACAATGAAAGTATCTTTTGCAACACACCAGTTACGCAGGGGGTTTACCCTGATTGAACTCTTGGTTGTCATTGCCATTATCGCCCTGCTGGCTTCCGTGGCCTATGGTCCTATCCTGAACCAGATCAACAAAGGCGACCAGATGCAGGCCCTGACCAACATGAAGAACGTGGGCGTGGCGATGAACGAGTTCAAGTCCAACAGCAAACTGGGCAATTTCCCCGATGACATCACTGCCGACCGCGTTGTGGCCCAGCATAATTATATGAGCGGCCTGGGCTCACTTCAGGGCGATACTTCCAATGACTATTTCCGTCAGCTTCTGGGCAATGAGTCTGTTTCCGAAAGCAACTTTTACGCCAAGGTTCAGACTCCTTCCGGCGGTTCCACCGTTACTCCCAACGGTGAAATTTACGACGGGCAGGCCCTGACCCCCGGTGAAGTGGGTATTTCCTACGTCATGCGCAAGGGTGACAATAACAAGAAAGTGGGTATTGGAAGTTCCGTGGGGGAATATCCTCTGATGGTCACTTCCGTGCTCCCTGGTGAAGACGGCAGCACCGTTGTGGCTGGCAATGCCGTGCGTTTTGACCCGGAAAGCTTCCGCGGCAAGGTTCTGATTTTCACGACTGCCCAGAGTGCCAAGACCCTGGAACTGGACGACAACGACAACCTTCAGGATACCTTCATTCCCAAGAGAAGGGGCAAGGACATCAGCGACCAGTTCCTGATCCTCACGCCTGATTTCAGCGGCCAGGAGTAAATTCGCCGCCGGCATGATTTGCACAGGGCGCATCCAAAAGGATGCGCCCTTTTTCATACCTGATTTTTGAAAAGGAAAGCTTCTGTTTTGCGGAAATCCCTCGCTGAGTTGACCGGGTCTTCCCGTTGTTTGCTTAAAATAGATTTTACGATGTAAGGAAAAGCGCCAGGTTTTCCGACGGCAGGGAGAAGATTGTTCGTACAAACAGGAAATGGAACAGAAGCCTTCCGGAGATGATATCGTGGCTGATTTCAGTCGGCAGGCGTTTTTCCCGGGGTTCTGCCGTTGGCATGGGGTTGCAGGGCTTTTTCCGATTTCAATATGTTCCGCATACCGGCGGTGGCTGAAAAAGGCAGCCATGCAGGAGCCGTCCCTTTGGACTTTTGACCGTTGCGCGATATACGGGACATTCCCAGCCTGTTGAAGCGCTGCAGGGGGAGTTGGACGGAATTCTGGCCTGTCCTTTCCCGTTTTCCTTGATGCCGGTTTGTCTGCCGGAGCCTGTTTTGCAAATGGGTTCGTGCCGCAAAAAAGGCATTCCGGCCGTAAAAAACCGGAATGCCCTGGTGAGAAAAGTCAGGGAAGTTTTTATTTGCCTGCGGGAGTGCCGAAAACGTTTATTTCCGCAGCGGAAGCGCTGTTGCCGTCCAGAGAACTGGTGCCGATGAAGCGGAAGTAACGCACAGGTCCGTTCATGTTTTTGAGATTAACGGATTGCTCAATGGGGTTGGCGCGCAGGTTGGAGAATTCCCCTTCCGCCACTTTCGTCCAGTTTTTCCCATCCGCGCTTACTTCAAATTGGTATTTATCCGTCATGCCGGAGGTTTTTCCATCCTGTCTGGGCAGGTAGGAGAAGCTGGAAACCTGGTACGGTTTTCCCATATCCACCACAAAGGATTGAGGCGCTTCCGCCTTGGCAAGCCATGAGGTTTCCGGATTGTCGTCTATGGCCGCCGCCGCATTCCCGGATGTGGCGGTTTTCACTTTCCATCCGGTTTTGCTGATGCCGAATTTGGCCTGGCTGACAGGGCCCAATTTACCATTGGAGAATTGGCAGCGAGCCTTGACAATGCCGCTTTCCGTAAATTTAGCACCCTGGCTGTAAACGGGAGATCCTGCTTTGGGTTCGCTGCCGTCCGTCGTGTACAGGATTTTATTTTTGCCGTCCGCAATGATGACGAGGTTGTCTCCGCGGCGGAAGATGGAGGGCCGCACGGCGCCCGCAGGCTGGCGGAAGAGGGAGAATTCCGAGATGCAGGGAGTGGCCTGGCTGCCCGTGATGCGCAGGCGCAGTTTCTGGGTAGTGATGGGGCGGTTCAGGCGGCGCATGACCTGGTTGCCGATGGTTTTCCCTTCATTGTCGATACAAACCCATTTGCCATTGACGAAAGCGTCAATATTGAAGGAGTCCACGCGTTGTCCCAGACGTGTTTGTTCGCGCAGCCGGATGACGTCGAAAGTGGCGGGTTTGGGCAGCGTAATAACGGCGGTGGGGGTCAGGTTGTCATCTTCCACGGCCCAGTAAGTTTCAATGTTGCCGTCCGTCATGTTGGAGGGCGAGAATTTTTTGTCGTTGCCGCGCGTCTGGCTGGCTGTGACGGTTGCTCCCAACGCGTAGTCCCTGGCATATAGCTTGTCGCGCAGTTCTTTGAATTCCAGCAGGGATTTGACATCCGCAGGATCCAGTCTGCCCGTTTTGTCCGCCGCCACGTTCAGAATGAGGTTGGCCCCGCGGCCTACGGAATCAAACCATACCTGCATAAGTTCTTCAGGGGATTTGACGCGGGATGCCTGTCCCTGGTGCCAGAACCAGCCGGCATGGTTGATGGTGGTGTCTCCTTCCGCAGGCACCCAGCGTTCTCCGCCGCGTTTTCCGGTGCCTCCGCCCCCGCCGTTCAGCCCTACAGTGCTCCAATGGGGATAATTGACGTGGCCTTTTTCGGAGCCTCCCCAGCGGGCGTCTCCGTAGTGGCCCGCTCCCCAGATGATGCAGCTGGGCTGGATTTTGCGGATCATTTCCACGATTTTTTCAAAGTTGTAGTATTTTTCCGCGTCACCGATATTGCGCTTTTCTCTGGCTCCTCCGTAATAGCCGTCTCCTCCGTTGGCTCCGTCAAACCAGATTTCAAAGACAGGCCCGTAATTGGTCAGCAGTTCCCGGATTTGTTTATAGTAAACGTCCAGGTAGCCATCCTTGCCGTAATCCGCGTTGTTGCGGTCCCAGGGGCTGAGGTAGGTGCCGAATTTGATGCCGTGCTTTTTGCAGGCAAGGGCGAATTCCCGGACTACATCTCCTTTTCCGTTTTTCCAAGGGCTCTTGGTGATGTTGTGGTCCGTGGATTTGGTGGGCCAGGCGCAGAAGCCGTCATGATGTTTGGCCGTGTAAATCATTCCTTTCATTCCGCCTTTTTTAAAGGTGGAGACGATATCGGAGGCATTGAAATCCGTGGGGTTGAAAATTTTCGGGTCTTCATCGCCGTAACCCCACTCCCGTCCCGTGAACGTATTCAGGCCAAAGTGGATGAAGCCGTAGAATTCCATGCGCTGCCAGTTGATTTGGGCGGGTGTTGGAATCGCGCCGTATGGTTTGGGTGGTGCTGCGGTCCAGCCGGGCAGCATGGAGGAAGAGAGAACCGTTCCGAGGAAGAGTGTGGTTAGTTTGTTCATGCGGAAAAAAGTGTGTTGAAAAATACGAAAATCGCTCCTCCCTTCTTTCATACGGAGGCTTTGCTGTCAAGTTGAAAGGAAGTGGGAAACATGGGGGAGCGTGTTAGTGAATTCTAACTCCGACATGCGGGGAATTCCGCTTGATACGGAGTAGGGAGCCGTTTAGCATACAAAGGACTTTCGTTCCCATGTCCTATTTCCGTTTTTTACTGCTGGCGCTGGTTTTTCTGACCGGTTCCGCGTTGATCAGCGAGAGCGCTCCCGTTTACATGGCCCGGCGGGACAGCAAGTTTGCGCTTGTTCCTCTTTGTGACGGTTTTGATTTTCCGGTAGGAAAGCCTGACGGCAACGGCTATTACCGGTCCCGCGGTCTGCGTCTGAAAAGCCCCCGTCACATGGGTGAGGATTGGAACGGCAATAAAGGAGGCAATTCCGATTTGGGCGATCCCGTTTATTCCGTAGGCCACGGGGTGGTAACTTATGCGGCGGACGCCCGGGGCGCGTGGGGAAAGGTGGTGATTGTGCGCCATGCTTTCCGCGAACCCAAGTCCGGAAAGGTTCTTTGCTGCCAGACGCTTTATTCCCATTTGAACGATATTAACGTTGTGCTGGGGCAGTTGGTGCTGCGCGGCACCCAGGTGGGCACTATCGGCACGAACCGCGGCATGTATCCGGCCCATCTTCATGTGGAGCTGCATTATAATCCGGATGTGAATTGCGGCCATCAGGGGATTCCCAAGACGGAGCGCAATTACGGCCGCCTGACGGATTTTATTACCCGCTTCCGCCGCCTGCCTCTGGAGAAAAGGATGGTGCGCGTTCCCATCGGCGGGTTTCTGCCTTACAAGGGAACGGAAGGACTCTGACTTCTGGTGGATGACGGTGAAGCTGTGTATTTTCGGCGGTTCGTTTGATCCCGTGCATGAGGGGCACGTTTGCATGGCCGAGCATGCTCGGAAATATTGCGGAATGGACCGCGTGCTGTTTATGCCGTGTTCCCTGTCTCCGCTGAAGGAGCAGGCCCCCTCCGTGACGGATGACCAGCGCTGCCGGATGATTGAGCTGGCTGTTCAAGGGCTGGATTGGGCCATGCTTGACCGGACGGATTTGGAACTTCCGCCTCCTTCATGGTCGTGGAGGGTGGCTGAGAGGACGGCGGAGCGTTATCCCGGTGAAGAATTGTTCTGGCTGATGGGCAAGGATCAGTGGGATTCTCTGGAACAGTGGGGACGCTGGGAATATTTGTCCAGCCTGGTGACGTTCATTGTTTACCGCCGCGGCGGGGTTCCATCACCCAGGAAAGGGGTGCGCGCCCTTTTCATAGAAGGGGATGAACCCGCTTCTTCCACCCGCATACGGCATGATTTGCGTTCGGGTGTATGTCCGGTTCCCCATCTGAACCGGAAAGTGGAGGCGCTGATCAGGAGGGAAGGGCTGTACGGTACGGCACGCGTCTAGAAGGACGGCTGTTTTCAGTTTATTTTCTTTTTGTCTCCGAACGTTTCTTCCGGGTAATGGACCCTCATCAGCGTGAGTCCGTCCGGCGGGGCGCAAAACGGGCTTTTGTCATCCGGGAGCGGAGCGTTGATGAGGCGAGCCAGTTCTTCCAGCGTTATTTTTCCACGTGCGGCTTCATGGGCGGCTCCCGTCATGAGGCGCACCATTTTGTAGAGGAAGCCCGTTCCGGTAAAGGTGATGAAGACATGTTCCCCTGTCTGTGCCACTTGTGTCTGCGTGATGGTTCGGCGGAAGTAACCCTCCGGAATAGGGCGCGGTTCATTGCCGCGCAGGGCGGCAAAAGCAGTGAAGTCATGCGTTCCCCGGAACAGGTGTACCGCCTGTTCCAGAATATCCACGCTCCATGCCAGCGGGCGGTGCCAGGCCAGCCCGGCGTCAAAAGGGTTGAGGATGGGTGCGCGTGAAATGCAGTAACGGTAGGTTTTTCCCGTAGCGCTGAACCGGGCATGGAAACCGGGAGGAACGTATTCCGCATGGGTAATCCGGATGGTTCGGGGAAGGCGCGTGTTGAGCGCGGCAGGCCATTTGTCCGCAGGAATGCGGTGGGTATCCGGAGCGTCTGCATGAAAAACCTGGCCCAGAGCATGAACGCCGGCGTCTGTCCTGCCGGAACCGTGGATACGGCAGGGGGTTCCAAAGAGTCCGGAAAAGGCTCGTTCCAGCACGTCCTGGACGGTACGGCCTCCCGGCTGGCTTTGCCAGCCCAGATAAGGGCGTCCGTCATATGCGGCGGTGAAACGAATGCGGGTCATAGGGGTGATTGTGTTGGAACGGCCCGGTTTTGGCAAGCGGCAAGTGCCGGACGGTGACGGTTTGGAATGGATGCCGTGCGTTCCATCCGCTCTTTAGCTTGGAAGCCGTTAAAGATGGCTATACGAATACAGGATTTTGGAATGTTGCATGTGGCTCCGGATTTGTCCGGCGTGATTCCGTTGAATGCTTTTGAAGCACAGGCCGCCAGTGTGCGGGATCTGGCGGCGGGCGTGATGGATGTGTCCGGAGTGGCGGGAACCGCGCTGAAGGAAATGCAGGAGGTGAGGGATGCCGGCCAATGGGCGCAGGCCCGTGACGGGATGTATCGTTTTGAACAGGACGTGATGCGGGAGCTGGAAGCCGGAGGGGACTCGGAACACCTTCAGGAGAGATGGAAGAAGGCGCTGTCAGAACGGCTTCCTTCCTATCTGCCTGCCCGTATGTCCGGCCCGGTGAGGGAGCGCGTGGCCATGGCGAGAGAGAATCTGGAGACTGCCGGGAGCATTTATTTGCAGAAGATGTCCCGTCTGGGGCAGTTGGAGGAGGCGCGCCGGTATTGGGCCGGGGGGGTGGAGTCTGCCGTGGAGCAGGGAGAGGCCGCTCTGGCCGAACGCAGGATTAAGGAGGGCAGCGGAATATTTGTAACGGGAGAGGAGGCTTCCCGCATGGCGGAGGAAGCGCATTCCCGCGCAGCGCTGAACCGGGCGGTGGAGGAGGTCCGCCGTGATCCGGCGGCCGCTGTAAGCCTCGTTTCCCGGCAGGAGAAGATGCCGGAAACTCCGGAGGAAAAGAAGGTGGCGGAAGAGGCTGCGGCAGCGTATGGGGAGTTGAAGCGGCGTTATGCGGATGCTCTGGCGGCCACCGTGTCCGGCGGCGGGTTGCTGCGGGATGACGGATTGGCGAATGCTGAAAAGCATGGCTTGATCAGTTCCGAGCAGCTAAGGCGTTATACGGCTTCCCGTGACCGGAGGCAGACGGCGGAATTTTCCGGTATCAGCATTCCGGAGGACGATATGCTGTTGTGCCGCATGACCTCGCTGATTGATGAGGATTGCGGAGGGGAGGAAGATGCTGACGCCCTGATAGAAGTGGCCACTTCAGGTTTGCCTGCCGTTCAGGTGGAAAGGCTTCTCCGGCGGCGTGAGGTGATGTTGGGCATACCCCGCGAATTGCGCCGCGCTGCTTCCCGTCGCCTGTCCGCCATGTTCCGGAATGGCGCATGGGGGCCGCCTGAGGATGCCCGTGCGGCAGAGGAATGGAAGCGTGTCCAGACGGAATTGGCAGAGGCGGTGAAGAGGGCCCCGGAGCAGCCGGCTGAGGAGATGGAAAAGGTTTTTGAGAAAGAGAAACGCTTCCAGGATGCCGGCTGGGTGGGGTTTTCAGATATGAATAACGGAAAAGAAGGAAAGTGATGATGGAAGATAATGGAACTAGGGAACAGACAGGGGCGCTCCCGCTGGAAGGGAGTTTTCCGGAAGCGGTTCCCGGAACTGTGGGGGAAAGCCATATTCGGAAAGAGAACGCAGCATTCTCCGTACCTTCCGGCACGGAAAAATTCCCGGAACGGGAGTCGGAAAGGGAAGAATATTGGAATAGCGTATTGACGGGGGATGTGATGACCATTCCGCGGGAAGTGAGGCTGAAAGCGGAGGCGATGTATCCGGAAGGGACGGCGGACCGGGAAAGAATTGCCGCGTGCGTCATGCAGTCCTGGGTGGCGGATTCTGGGGCGATTCCCCGTGAACGCATCCGGAGGGACTGGAAGAGTATCCGGGAACAGGTGGCGCGGCAGTATGGAGCGTCCGGCAAGTCTGATGACGAATTGTTCGTGGCAGTTTCCATGCACAATCAGGTGCGCCTTTCCCGGAGGGAGGCTTTATTTGAATTATACCAGGAAGAGTATGAACGTACTCTGTCCGGTGGCGGGACGGTTCCTGACGAACGGGGAAGGGATGCCATTTCCGCATGGCCGGAAGATTTGCAGGCTGTGGCGCGACAATTGAAGGGCAGGGCCGTATCCGATGCTCTGGATGACAGAAACCGTCTGGCGGATGCCGCCGGGATCATCCGCAAGGGATTGGAGGGGCTGGTAGCCAGTGAGGAGCCGGTGAAGGAAGGTTTTCCCTCCATACAGCTGAACCGGAAAGCCGTTGCCGGAGTTCCGGACGTCATACGCGCCGTGGATTGCCTGGCTTCCCTGGGGGATGGAGACCGTCAGAAGGTGTTCCGCATGATGGCTCCCTATTTGCGTTCCCGTCCCGCCTTTCGGGATGCCCTGGGGGGGGCGCTTAAACGCGGTGCGGCAGAGGTTGCGGAGAATGCGGCCCAGCTGGCCGTAAACGGCGCAGCATGGCTCCTGCCGGAGGGACGGGAAAAGGAGGCGCTGGACAATTATTCCCGGAGTTTTGAAGAACTGAGGAATTTTGCCAGGATGGAGTTTGCCCCGCTGCGTGGGGGAAAGGATTCCCCCTGGTTCCGGGAGATGCTGGTGGACATGGCCCAGCAGGGAGCGTCCACGGCTTTGGCGTTTTGCGGCCCTGCCGGGCTTGGCATGTTGATGGCGGGGGAGACGGGGCGCCATATGGCGGAGGCCCGGAGCATGAACCCGGACGGCGTGTTTGATGCCCAGATGGGGGGAGCTGTCGTCTCCGGCGGGGTGAATACCTTGCTTTCTTTCGGAATGACGAAACTGGGCCAGAAGATGCTGGGGCAGGGAATGCGGGCGTTCCGGGCCACGAGGCCCGCATCAGGGAATCCTGGTGCGTTTTTTTCCGGAATGGGAGCCGTTGCGGCGGATGCCGTGAAGATGGAGGCGGAAAATAAATTGATGGAGTTGACGCCCATGGTCGTTCAGGAAGGCGTGGGAGCTCTTACGAATAAGGCGTCCGGCGTGGACTGGGAGGAATGGAAGGCCAGACAGGCTTCCGCGGATGACCAGTTGAGGGAGGCCGTCATGATGATGCCTTTCCTGCTGATAGGCGCGGGAAAGGTCGCTCTGAACCATTTCCGCCATGCCGGAATGCTGCTTGGAGACGGTTCCCCTCTAAAAGTATTCGGAATTCCGGATGAAACGGTTTCCAGGATTTTGCAGGAGAAGGATGTAAACCGTGCCGGAGAGTTGTTGCAGAAGTCCCTGCGTAATTCTCCGCTGTGGGGGTCTTTGTACATTTCCAGGAAGGCTTTGGAGTGGTCTCGCGCCCTGGATGAAGCCGGAGAGCCTTTTTTGAAGACGGAACAGGATGTGAGAGATTTTTTGGATTTGCCTTCTCCTGTACGTACAAAGCCTTGGAAGATGCGGGATTTCCCCGAATCGGAAGCGGTGTTGAAAAAGCTTTTTCCTCATCCGGATTATGTTACGGCCAGAACCAAGTGGCTGTTGCGTGCCGGTCTGCCCCGCGTGGGTGAAGCCGCCGCAGCGGACGGGCAGCTTGTTTATGCGGCGGAACCGGCTCCCGGTGTGGAGATGAAGCGAACGCAGGGCCGGCCTTCCGTAGAGGAGGCTCTTTCTTCCTGGTATGAGACTCTGGGCCGTATGGAAGAGGAAGATTTGGGTCTGGTCCGGAACAGGAACGGACGGGAAATCCCATGGCGTTTAAGGAATGCGGAGGAATATGATATTCATGCGGATGCTTTGCGCCGAGCGTTTGTGGCGGACAGGCTGAAGAAGCGCTCCTATCGGCCGTACAGGATGTTGCTGCTGGCTTATCCGGAAGAGGCGGGACGCCGTGCGGGTTTTTCCGGCAGGGACTGGGACGCCGTTACGGAGGATATGGATCTGCGGACACGAGCCAATGTTTATGAAGGAGTGATGGAACGGGTACACGGCGTGCCGCATGAAGAGGCGTCCGGGCATGTGGCTTTTCGTTTATGGAAGTCGTTTTGCCGGGATGAAGGCGCCTGCGGCAGGGCGCGCCGGTGGCTGGAGGAAGGGAGTGCGTTGCTGAATGCTCCGGATTTGTTGTCTGAATCTTTTAATCCGGACGGCCTTCCCTCCGCCCTGGCCAGGATGAGCGGCATGATGGCTTCTCTTGGCGGAGAGGAACGCCATGGGGTAAGCCCTGAGCTGCGGGAGATGAACCGCATGGTATGGGGAACCCAGGCGGATGTGAACAGCCTGTACCACGTACTTCCCAACATGAAGGAATTTGACGTGCATGTGGGGCGCGGCTATACGCCCGTGGAGAGTTACGGGCGGTTGCTGGCCCGGTTTCTGGAGGTGGCGCCGGAGAACGTGGCCCGTTATGCCTCTGTACTGGATGCTCCGCGGCTGCATGCCGGTCCGGAACAGGTTTCGCCGCGTATTTATCCGGGGACGCAGAAAGCGGTGGAGAGCCTTCTCCTGCTGACCCCGCGCTTGTTCCAGTCCTCACCCGGAGGGGAAGGTGCGGAAAGGCTGTGGAGAGTAAAGTATCCCAACGGAAGGTGGTCGGACTGGCATCCTTCTCGGGAGGCGGCGGAAGCGGACCTGATGGCCAATGTTTCCATGATGTTTTCTGCCGCCTGCTCGGCTAAGAGGGATTTGATCCGTAGCTGGGAATGGCATGCCCGCAACGGGCGGCCGGAATGGGATACCAATTATCTGAGGCTGACCACCGGGTTGGAAAACGTGCAGGGGGGGCGACTCCCGTGCCTGTATGACAGCCTGACGGCCATGGCGGTGGCGGATATGCTGAAAGCTGGTTACGGCGTGCGCGGAGCGGTGGGGTCCGGGGATCGTCTGGAGGTGACGGGCCGGGGGCGCCTTGCCGCTGAAACGCTGATGAGCCGTGATGCCCTGTTGGAGCGCATGAATATTCACGAAAAGTATGTGGGTTCCGTACAGAGGCTGGGCGTGGATGCGGATAATTTGCCCGTTTCCTCAGCCAAGGGGTTGGTAATGCACCGGCTGAGGCTTCATAATACGGCCAATCCCCTGGCTTTGATCGAAGACAAGGCGGAAGTCGTATGGGACCGGCTGATGCGCACGGATCAGCTTTCCCCGGAAGGCGCTTGGGAGATGTTGAAACATTTGGAACGTGTGCCGCGCCGCAGGAAGCTCCCAGGGGAAACGGAACTGATTGAAGAGTTGTCCCAGCTGTCCAAGGAGTATTTTTTTGCCCATCTGGATCATGACACCGTACCGGAAACGGTGGCTTCCTGGGCGCGTTACGGGGCCGCAATGCCTGACAGGGTTCCGGAACCTCTTGAGGAATTGGTGCGCCGGGCCGGATTGCTGAAGAAAACACTGAGGGAGGATGCGGACACTGCCGAGTTTATGGGAATGCTCCGAGAGACGGTTGGTATGAATGAACGCATACGGGCGGAGCGCGCCTGGGATCCGGCCGGAGGGGAGGTTCGCCTCCCCATGGTGGAGCGGTACTCTCACAGCCTGATGTCCGGACGGCTGTTGTTTACCGTTCCGGATCACGTGAAAGAGGGACTGGTGCGTTCCCTGTCCGCGCTGGACGGATACGCGGGCGGTTCCGTACGCAGGATGGAGCGGCTGGCGGAAAGCCGCATGAGGGAACTGTCCCGGGCGCTTCAGGAGTTCCCCCAGCTGAATTCCTGGCGTCCGGATCCGGAACATCCCGGCCTGTACCTGCATTTGGTGAAAAAGCCGTTCCGGACCGGATTGGGACCTCTGCGCGCGAAGGATGTTTCCCTGGAGGCTTTGGGAGAACATCTTCCGGAACCCATTCTGGAAGCGCCCCTGTATGTGGAAGAAGATTTTTCCGTCAGGCGTGGCGTTCCCGCCCCTGCCGCCTGGCGTAGCCGTCCGGATGTGGTCCGGGCTGTGGAGACGCTGGATGCGGTGAGGCGGGATTTTGCAGGCCGACCGGAAGCTACGGAATCCGGGGTTAGTTGGAAAGGGAAGATTTACCGGATTGATTCCGGAGCGGCTCCCGGGGGGGTGACGTCTGCCTGGAACCGGGAACTCCCGTTGGATGAGGCCATTTCCCTGATTGGTGTTCTGGACCGCAGGCAGGAGGAACTGAGAGGCGGCATGCTTCCCTTTCTTCCTGAGCCGGAGGAAGCGCGCGCGATGTATGCCAACTGCGTGATTTACCGTGACCCGGACGACCCGGGGCATACCGTGCGCCTGATGCCGGGCATTCCGGAAAGTCCCGTACGGCAGGCACGCGCGCCCTACGTGGTACATGCATGGAACGGCGTTTATCTGGACAGCCGGGGAGCGCCTGCGGTGTCCGAACGGGATTCCTATATTCCGCTGGAGTGTTTTACGGGAGCCGGAGAGGAACCTTCCCCGGAAGATTCACGGGCGAGCCGTACCCGGTTCCTGGGCCGGATTTTGGAAACGCTGGGGGATGCGGATGCTCAGGAACGATGGTGGTGGAACAGAAGGCAGGCTGTGGGATGCTTCATGGAGGATGTAATCAGGATGTATGAAGAACTGGGCGTGCGTGAGAGTTATTTGAAAGGAAAGCTTGATCTGCTTGATCCCGTGATGGTGCAGGCACTCCGGTTCGTTTCCCACGTGCTGAACGATCCACTGGCATACCGCCTTCCCCTGGACAAGGGGACGGAGGCCCAGAAGGGGATGACCAGGGAAGGAGCCCTGTTGAAAGAATTAATAGAGGAGTATGGAAAATTCTAATCATTTGACGGAATCATGGAGCCTGCCGTGGCAGTCCGTCCTGTCCAGCCAGCTTTGGAGGCTGGAACACCTGTACTGGATAGAAAACAAAGCCGGTCAGCTCCAGCGTTTTTCCCTGAACAGGGCGCAGCGGCGGCTGCATGAGCGGCTGTGGTACAGGAATGACATCCTGAAGGCGCGCCAGTTGGGCATTTCTACGTATGTGGCCATGCTGATGCTGGATATGAGCCTGTTCCGGTCCAATTTCCATTGCGGAATCATTGATAAAAGCCTGCCGGACGCCCAGCAGAAACTGGCCAAGCTGCATTTTGCCTGGGACCATCTGGATTACGTGCCGCCCAACCCCTCTGCGATGGATGTGGCCCTGGCCCGGCTGGGAGAGAGAATCAAGAGCCTGTCCGGCGTGGAAAAAAAGGGGGAATGGCAACCCCGTACGTTGGCGCGCAGCCGCCTGGCTTTCTCCAATGGGAGCGATGTGCGGGTGGGGACTAATCTGCGAGGGGGAACCATGCAGTTTCTCCATGTTTCCGAGCTGGCGTATGTTTCCGTGCATGCTCCGTGGAGAGCTAGGGAAATCCGTACGGGGGCAATCAATACAGTTCCCCCCGGAGGTTTTATTCTGAAGGAAAGCACTCATGAGGGCGGACGGTACGGAGTGAATTATGAACTGATGCGCCAGGCCATGGAAAACATGGGCAAAAGCGAGCTTTCCCCCTTGGATTTCAGATTCTTTTTTTTCAGCTGGTTTGACCAGGATGAGTACACTTTGCCGGGGCGCGGCAGATGGAGCAGGGAACTGGATGAGTATTTCCTTTCTCTGGAACGGGAGACCGGAGTGGTTCTGGATGCGGGGCAGAAGAGATGGTATGCCCGGATGGCCCGGGTGATGGGCGCCTCCATGAAGCAGGAGTATCCGGGAACGCCGCAGGAGGCTTTTGCTACAGGGGAAGAAGGCAGTATTTACGGCAGCCGTATCATGGCCCTGCGGGAGCGGGGGCGGGTAGGGGTGGAGTTTGAGGCTGATCCGGACGCTCCCACTTTCACGGCATGGGATCTGGGGCTGAGTGACCATACGGCCATTTGGCTTGTGCAGATCATGGGAGACAGTTTCCACTGGCTGGACCATTATGCCGCCAGCCAGCAGCCCCTGGCCCATTACGTTGAAAAAATGAAGGACTGGGAGAAAAATCATGGTGTGGCGGTAACATTCCATCTTTTGCCTCATGATGCTGCACGGAGGGATGCGCACGGCATTTCTTATGTGGAGAATATGGGGAGGCTGGGATTGGTGAATGTGCGCGTCGTCCCCAGAACCACGGATGTCTGGCGTGGCATTAATACGCTGAGGGAATTGCTGGAGCGCAGTTTTTTCCATGCCCGCACCCAGGAAAAGGCGCGAGGCTTCTGTGGGGAAGAGGAACCGGGAGGCGTGGAGCATCTGGAGTTGTACAGGTCCAGGCCTCCCGGCGTAGGCGGAGCCATTGCGGAAAGCCCCGTGCATGACGGGCATTCCCATACGGCGGATGCCGCCCGAACCTTTGCGGAGGCTTGGTCCCATGGCCTGCTCCACGGAACCGGGAACGGCCGGGAGCGCGGCAGGCGCGCCCGGATGTGGTAACGGAGGGCAGGAGTAAAGGAAAAGAGATTTTTTTGATTGATAGTTGACAGTTTTGTCAAAAAGCGGTTCTTTTTTCCGGCCTCCAGCTGTCTAACGCAGTGATGCGACTTATTGAGATGAAATTATCCCTTTTCCATCCGTTGGTTTCCTGCCTGTGTGTTCCGTTTTTGTTTTCGTCCTGCGGTACCACGGGAAGGGAGCCTTCCCCTGTCCTCTCTTCCCATATTCCGGTAGAAGAAATGACGGGGTATTTTGAAGAAACGGGAACTATTCCGGGGCACCTGCTCAAGTGGGAAGATGATCCGTCGCTGCCCGGAAAGCTGCTGGTCGTAGTGGATAAGAAAAAGCAGATGATGTATATCTACCGGGGGACGCACCGCATTGCGTATGCCCCCATCAGTTCCGGAAGAAGTTCCGGCATGACGCCCTCCGGCTACTTCCTCATTGCTTCCAAGGAGGAAGACCATCATTCCTATTACGGTGCGTTTATTAACGCTGACGGAGAATTGCGGGATGGGGATATACGAAGGGATTCCCCCCGTCCCGGCGAGAGGTTTGAACCTGCCAAGATGCCCTATTTCATGAGAGTGAACGGGGCTGTAGGAATTCATGAAGGGTACTTGCCCGGTCATCCATCCTCCCATGGATGTATCCGTGTTCCCCACTTGATTGCGAAAAATCTCTTTGAAATAGCTCCCGTAGGAACCCGTGTGGTTGTCAGGGATGGAAACTGGAATATTCACGAGCTTCAACAAAAGCCGTCCGGAATGTTCCGGACGGTGCACAAGCCTGCTGCCCCGGTGGCTGGCGCAAATTCAGCTTCCTCTGGAAAGAAGGAACTTGTAAAATCGGAAACGTCTGTAAAAAAAGATGCCGCCGCCATGCCGTCTGTTGGAGAACAGAAAAACGGGCGGCTGCCTTTTTCTGAGGCGGACGCTGTGACCCCCTCTTCATCCAATGGCCTCGAAGGACTGGAATAACATGCTGTCCGGGCGTTTATATCATGCCCAGGATTCTGAATTGGCTGCCGCCCGGCTCAGGGCGCGCCGGCTTGTTTTCCGTTATAACCAGTCCGCTCCGGAAAATGAAAGCCTGCGCCGGGAA
>ENA-OZZF01000107-OZZF01000107.1-human-gut-metagenome-genome-assembly--contig:-NODE-107-length-18770-cov-8.379215_pt1 | contig 18770 bp, 11 predicted proteins | sample MGYA00243644_ERZ654145 | MGnify/ENA primary metagenome ERZ654145 (study PRJEB26926, sample SAMN06165250) | human gut metagenome | biome: ENVO:00009003; feature: ENVO:2100002; material: ENVO:00002003...
TGGAATACCCCGCACCTGGATATTGTTTCAATCCACGCACTCATGAGAGTGCGACAGACCAACGTCATTACGTTGTCCTATGGATCTTTGTTTCAATCCACGCACTCATGAGAGTGCGACCAAAGACCTGTTCACGGAAAAAACGCTTGGAACTGTTTCAATCCACGCACTCATGAGAGTGCGACCGGTATGGAGCTACAGTCCCAGACCTGGAACGGGTTTCAATCCACGCACTCATGAGAGTGCGACGGAATACCGGCAGCCTCCTTACGCCATCCGAAACGTTTCAATCCACGCACTCATGAGAGTGCGACATACATCTCTGAATACTCTGCACCGGGATATGACGTTTCAATCCACGCACTCATGAGAGTGCGACGGGTCAGGGCGTGGTAGGCCATTGCCAAGGCCCAGTTTCAATCCACGCACTCATGAGAGTGCGACTCCTGGGCGTCTATGGCACTGATTATCAACAGTGCAACGGGCGTTTTGCGCCAACCTCCCATGGGAGGTACAAAGATTCCAGGTCGTAAAAAGAGATGATAGTTGTCAAGATCAGAACCCCAACGAATTACGAAAATCGCCGGTATTCCGGAAATTTCCTGTGAGCTTGGGGTCGGCGGAAGGAAGACCGGGAGAGGAGCTTTTCATGCGTTAAAAAGCCCGCATCTCCGGCAACCAGAGCCTGTGCACGATGCGGAAACATCCTAATCTGTTCCCTCTTTCTCGTCCAGAATTTTGTAGGCCTCTCCCCGGAAACCGTTTTATTTTGTTTTCCACAAAAGAAGAGGCGCCCCGGGATAGCCGTGGTCCCGAAGCGCCCTGCGGAAAATATCCGCGGTTTACATGATGCTTTTGCGCGTCCACCTGTTCAGGCTCAACAGCCATACCAACGCCGCGGAGACAGCGGAGGCCAGACAGGCCATCAACGGAATTTTCACGGCGGAGGACAACCCTCCCAGCCCGATGAAGTTCACGAAGTCATAGGAGCACTGGACAAAGAAGAAGTGGCACAGATACACGCCGAAAGTAAGCGCCGCCACCTTGCTCAGCACTGGACCAGCCTTGATTCTGAGCCGGCTGACGATGACAAAGATGGCAAAGGTCATCAGAAATACATTGATTCCGGAGAAATACCAAAGCACTTCCAGCTTGGAATACTGGCCGGGGAAGTGCTTCTGCGTTTCCAGAAAGCCGAAGAACGTAACGGCAAAACCAATCAAAAAGAGGGGAATAGTAATGGACAGCATTTTTTTCCAGCTCCAGGCCAGCGGGTATTTGGTCAGGTAATGCGCCAGCACCATGTATCCCAGGAATCCGGAAAAGTTATAAAACATACCGTACGGATTCCAATCGCAAACACCCAGAATACCCATGTTGCCGTAATTGCCCTCATAACCCAGTGCCGGAGCAAGCATCTGGATGTAGGGGAGAGTCATGCTGAATATCCAGATGCCCAGGAAGATTTTCACATCTTTCCTTCTGGCTTGCGTCAGCCACGCGCTCATGATGGGCATGAAGAGGTACAGGCCTACCAGCATGTATACATACCACAGGGGCGTGGTATCATAGTTGAAGTTGAAGAAGAAGGTATACAGCTTGCCGACGGTGGCACTCCAAGTATAAGTGTCCATCACGATGTTGGGGCTGGCCGTTTGAACGCCTGCGGCAAAGTATCCGAAGTAGAGCAAGGGAAGCACCAGTGACCAGACAATGAGCGGAACCAGCACCCTCTTGAGGCGCCTGGAGTAAAAAGCGCCCATTTCCAAGGTGACGGGAAAGAGCAACACTCCGGAGATCATGGCAAACAAAGGCACGCACGACCGTACCAGACTTCCCCAGAAGACAGCGGACTTAAAGTTGAAGGAACCGTCAAAACTTCCAACGAACGGATCACAGCAATGGGCCAGGACAACGAGGAAGCAGGCCAGGATACGCAGAAAGTCCACCCAAGCGATGTGGCTGCCGCGGGAGTTCAATGATTGGTTGGTGTTCATGGTTACGTGGGAAAAAAAGCGCCGCGTCATCGCAAACGTTCCTGGTAATATACCCGTTTCCCGGAAACGTTCTATCATCAAATGGAGAAAAGAAACAAAAAGCACCCAATCCCTCCCTCCCGGCAACAGGGGAAAGCTCTTCGAGAAAGCCTGCGCTCCCTGCAGGCTTCCACGCCTCTTCCCCCATAAGAATCACGGAACCTTTTCCTACACCACTGGAATTGTTCACCGTGAGGCCTGGTGAAAGTTTTCTCATTCGGCGAAGTTCATATTTCATTCAACAGGATACTCCTCTTCCCCCCTTGCAAAAAAAACTTTTTCCCCTCCTTTCAGTGAAGAGCTATTCCGAAACGGAAGGGGAACACCCCCAACACCCATGTTTTCCTTTTGGACCGGCAGGAGGATTTCCCTTCATTTTTATGGCTAAGATACCCGAAAGCCGGGATTCAGGCCTTCTCTACCTTTCACACGCTGTCTGTTTTAAAACTGCCCGGCGGCGGTATGAGATTGCCGTAGCGGTGAACGGTTTCGGAAACAGCCTGTTCCCGGAAATACCCCAGCAGTTCCAACCGCCCATTGGCAAGCACGGGACGGTCCAGTACTTCCACATCCCGGGCATGGGCGGCATTGACCAGAGCCTCGGAAATATCTGTTCCACGCAGGAACCGTACGCCTTGAAGGGCTTCCGGCATCCGGCCGATCAATTCCGCTTCCGTTTCCACCGTCAGGGAAGCATAGTAACCATGCATTTTCTGAATCCAGGGGCGGTTCGTCCCTATGCTCAGGTGCAGGAGCACCCCGCACAGTTTCGCCCCCAGCAGCAGAATGGCGACGTCATCGTCGGACATGTTTTCCACACGGGCCAGAATTCCCTTCACCGGGGTATAGCGGAAGATATTATTTTCTCCGTAAACACGGGAGGGATCATGATCCACGCCGAATTCCTCCATCCACCACTTGGCCTGGGAACCGGCCGCGGAACGGATGCGCTTGGCGCAGTCCGGCAGCTCGGAACACAGTTTTTCCACCAGTCCGGAGATACGTTCACCCGGCGTGCGCAACTTCTGGGGCAGTGCCTTTTCCTCCCAACTTCCCAGCATGGTAAGGTAGTTGGGACCTCCGGCCTTGGCTCCAGGCCCCATGGAGGAATGGTTCCACCCGCCGAACGGCTGGCGGCGGACAATGGCGCCGGTGATGACACGGTTGATGTACGCGTTGCCCACCTGCACTTTAGTTTTCCACAAGGCAATTTCCCGTTCATCCAGGGACTGAAGGCCGCCGGTAAGGCCAAATTCGGAGTCGTTCTGGATGTCAATGGCTTCCTCCAGGTTTTCCGCACGGATGATTCCCAATACCGGACCGAAGCATTCCGTCTGATGGAACCAGCTTCCCGGTTTCACCCCCAGCCGGATGCCGGGAGACCAGAGGCACGGGTTGTCTTCCGAAGGTTCCGGCTTGAGCAGCCATTCCTCCCCGGGTTCCAGCTGCGTCAGCGCACGGAGCAGATTCCCTTCCGGCTCCCTGATGAGCGGCGTCACCACGGAGTTGACTTCCCAGGACCCGCCGACCTTCAGGCTGGCGGCGGCATCCTTCAACTGACGCAAAAAGGCGGGATTGTCATAAACGGAAGCCTCCACAATAGCCACGCTGGCGGCGGAACACTTCTGTCCGGAATGACCGAAAGCGCTTTTCACCAAATCCTTTACAGCCTGGTCCGGATCAGCCGTAGCAGTGATGATCATGGCATCCTTTCCGCTGGTTTCAGCCAGCACATGCAGGTCAGGCCGCAGTTCGCGCAGCATTTTTCCGGTGCGGTAGGATCCCGTCATGATCACGCCGTTCAATCGGGGATCCATCAAAAACTTGCGGGAAATTTCATTGCGCGGCATCGGCACGAATTGAAGGACGTTTTTAGGCACACCGGCACGCCAGAACGCCTGGACAATCTGCCAAGCCGTATAAACGGCCAGTTCGGACGGTTTGAACACCACGGCATTTCCCGCCATCAGGGCGGCAGCTACACCGCCCGTCGGAATGGCGAAGGGGAAATTCCAGGGAGACATCACGCAAATGGTACCCAGCGGGGACATTTCCACGCCGTCGTTCATTCCGTCGCGGTCCAGGCCTTCCGCGTAATAGCGGCAGAAGTCTATGGCCTCGCTCACCTCTACATCAGCCTCCGTGGGAGCTTTCCCGGCATCCCTCACCATGGCAGCAATGGCTTCCCCCCTGATTCTGGACAGCTCCTGCGCCGCCCGGTGCAGGATTTCAGCGCGTTCGCCAATGCTTTTGGACGCCCAGGAGGAGCGGGCCCTGTCTGCCGTGACCAAGGCATGTTCAACCTGGTCAAAATCCGCATAAGCGAATTTATAGGAAACTTCATTATGGCGGGACGGATCGCGCCCCACGCCCCATAGATTAGTCGTAATTTCCTCACCATCTATAACCAGAGGGATTTCCTCGCCGGATTTTTCCTTCTCCGCGGCAATCAGCCCGTTGATCCATTCCGCATTCTGCCGCAGGGACCAGTCCGTATCCCGCTCGTTGACAAAGGCGTCCCGGTAATGTGAGGGCTGGATGGGATCCGCAGCGCGGTTCTGCGTGCGGTTGGGGCCGTACTTCACCTCATCCTTTTCCTGACAAGCCTTCAAAAACCTCTTTTTCTGGACCTCCCAGCTCCGGGACCCCGGTGTCATGCCGAAGAGATCATGCAGGAAGTTCTCCTCACTGGTATTTTCATCCAGTCTCCGGACCAGGTAGGCAATAGCGCTGTGAAAATCTTCCTTCAAAACCACAGGGGCATAAAGAAGCAGACCGTCCGCCGCCTGGCGGATGACCCGCGCCTGATGGTTCGCCATCCCTTCCAGCATTTCGAATTCCACCTGGTCACGCACGCCTTCCCGCTCACGCAGCAGCATGGCATAACACAAATCAAACAGGTTGTGGGAAGCCACGCCGAACTGCACATATCTGGCATTATCCGGCATGCAGCCGTAATGGAGCATTCTCTTGTAATTGGCATCCACCTGGGCTTTCGTGCCATACGGGGCCTGCGCCCAGCCATGCATGGAGGCCTCCACCTTCTCCATCGCCAGGTTGGCGCCTTTCACCAGGCGTATTTTGATGCGCGCGCCCCCCTGCTCCACGCGTTCCTTCGCCCAGGCGCACAGCTTCATCTGCTCCTCCCAGGAATCCGGCAAATAGGCCTGGAGCACAATCCCCGCCTCCAGCTGCATGAATTCATCCTCCATCAACGTACGTTTGAACGCTTCCGCCGTCAGATGAAGATCACGGTATTCCTCCATATCCAGATTCACGAACTTGGGCTTTCTGGAACCGTCCGGCAACGTTACCGCATTGGTAATGGCCGCCCGGTACAGGATGCGCAGACGCTCCTGAATCAATTTGACGGTTTCTTCAAAGGCTACCAGATGAATCTGGCTGAAAATGGCTGAAATCTTGACGGAAATATAGTCACAGTCCTTGTCTGTCAGCCGGTCCACGACCTGCTGAAGACGGTGGTGCGCCTCGCTTTCACCCAGAATGGCCTCTCCCAGCTGGTTGATATTCATCCGGATGCCGCCCTTGCGCCTGCGGCGCAGGTGGGGGCGCAGTTTTCCATCCTCGGCAGGAAGAATTACATTGGAGCTCTCTTTTCTCAACTGGCTGGTAATCATGGGCATGACTACACTCGGAAATTGAGCGGAAAATCTCCCCCCCATTTTCATGGCGAAACGGTCCGCCGCAGACAAATAACGGGGAACGCCATATCCGTCCAAAAGATAGCGGAACAACTCAGCACCCCGCACCGGAGAAGAAGGACGGAACACACGATCCGCCAGTGCCAGCGTAAACGCCTTGCCCGCCGGATCATTCATCATGCGCTCCATTTGCTGCGCCTGCCTCTTCTCTTTCCCTCTCATCCCGGCATTCGACTGCTTTAAAATGGACTCCGCCAGTTCCACAGCCTTGGCGGCCAGTTGCTGGTCAGTCCATTGGCCTCGGCGAGCCTCCGCCATCATGTCCGGGATGGATGAATCTGTCATAACGGTTCGAAGACTAGCCCCGGGCAGGGGCAAAATCAAGCCAATTTGCCCGGTCCTTCCTGTGGAAAGAGGAATCACGGAGGAAAACGCATCCCTTGATTCCGTGACGGAAGCAGGGGAGCCTTCCTGTCCATTTCCGGCAACTCAGGAAAGACACATTAATCATACCGCGCAGCCGCCAGACGGGCTCTTCTCAGCTCTTCCCTGAGCTGGTGCGCCCGTCTGCCGCAAACGCTGGAACGGTTCATGTCCCGGACCTCTTCCAAAACCGCAACCGCCTGGTTGAAGGCATCCTCGCTTTCCGGAGTGTGGGCTTCCCGGTACAGAACCTCTTCCAGCCGCACCCAGAGGGGATGCACCATGGAGAGCAGAATTAACTGGCGCTCCTCCACGGATAACGAGGGATCATCCGCGCAGGCACGCCACGCTTCCAGACATGTTCGTATGGAAGAAGCTTTGCAAGCCCGGAAAGACTCGCCAAGCAATTCGGCCGTTTTCCTGTTTTTCTCCAGACGAAAGGCCGCCTCCCGGGCGTTAAGAAAAGCCGGAACCGTACAGTTCAATTTTTCCAGACGCTTCATGGTACCAGGATAATCCCGAAACCAGGCCTCCGGAGGCACCTGTTCCAGTTCCCGGCAGATGGCGGAGGCTTCTGCCGCAGGATCCCCGCCCTTCGGAATATCATTCACCCGCGTCACCGGCCGCACGCGCTGCGCTTTTTCCGCAAGCAGGGACACTTTTTCCCGCAGAGAAGCTGCAGAGGCCCCTCCTTCCACCAGGTCGAACACACGTCCTTTGGAGTCAAGAAAAACCACGGAAGGCAGCATGCGCACACCATGCATCGCCGCACGGGACAGGCTGCCGTCTTCTTCCCAATCCTTCACGGAGGGATGTCTGGGAACCGTGACAAACTGCACGTCACGCACATATTCATCCAGCGCGCGGCGTTCTTCCGTGCCCGGCTGGAGCACTTTCAACCAACGGGCTTCCGCTGAACCGGGTTCCTCTGAACCGTACACAACCAGAACAGGGGATGGAAGGGAGGGAGCCGCAGAACAGGAGACGGAAAGGGCATCCATTTCCGCACGTCCCGGAAACGCCAGAGCCAAAAATGCAATGACCGCTAAAGTCCTCATGAATAAACTGCCATCCATCAGCCCTTTCTGATGGTAATGCGCTTGTAACGGCTGTCCCCTTCTTCGGACTCCGTCACAATTCCTTCCATGGACTGAAGGGCATTATGCACCAGGCGGCGGTGGTAGGCATTCAACGGAGGCATCTTCATCGGTTTTCCGCTCTCCTGGACGCGTTCGGCCAGGGAACGGGCCTTTTCCAGCAAACGGGCTTCGTTGCGCTCCCGGTAATGGTCGCAATCCACCTTCACGCGGGGAGCATCCTCCATCTTGCGCTGGATCATGCGGTTGACCAGATACTGAAGGTCATCCAGCCTGTCCCCGTCACCCCCAATGATGTACTGTGAATCCGGGGAGGAAATATTCAGGCACACGATGCCGTCCGTTTCCGTTACTTCGATATCCGCGGAAAACCCCAGCGAAGCCAGAAGGCTCTTCAAACTCTGTTCAGCTATTTCTTGCACCGTCATTACTTTAAATTAATAGGAAAAGGGTTCCATACCGGAAAAACCGCCTCGCGCCGGACGGTGCGAGCCTTTTCTCCAATACCCGATTGACATAAAAATCATAACCTATTTATTCCCCTCGTCTATGAAAATTTGTGGAAGCTCCGTTCCATATCATGTACGCAATGCCGTCCCTGCCCTGCCGTTCCGGCAACACGGTTCCGTTCCTCCTTCGGAACCAGATGCAGGAAACACCGCTCAACAAGGAGGCGACTGTTTTCCGCCTGCCCGCGGCTGTACCCCGGTTATCTCCGCTTCTCCCTGCCGCAAATGAAACACAGGCTGCAGACATCACAGCCATGCCAATCAAACAGGCATTTCCCTCACAGCCCGTTCTTTATTACATAAAATATTAACCACCAGTTTTTATAAAAATTTTTCATCCGCTCCGGAGAAACACTGATGACAAAACAGGACGGAACATCCCCGGAAAAAGGGAAGTCGAACTATTACCCACATAGAAAAATCCGGTCCCTCATGAACAAGCCAATGAAAAAAAAGAAACCGCCCATGGAAGACAGCGCCGCCCCTTTTCCCAACGGAAAAGAAGCTGCTCCCCATTATACGGATACAATTGATCCGGAATTGATCAAACCCACTCCAAAACCTACGCCGCCCAATGCGGAACCTTCCGCGCCCGGTTCCATGAAGATGCCGGATAACGCTACGGAAAAAATCAGGGAGCTGGATGCCATGCGCTCCAACAGCATGGGACAGGCCCTCACAAGCAACCTGGGAGTTAAAATATCCGATGATCAAAACACACTTAAAGCAGGAAGCAGAGGCCCCTCTCTGCTTGAAGACTTCCACTTTCTGGAGAAAATGGCTCATTTTGACCAGGAGCGGATACCGGAACGCGTGGTTCACGCAAGAGGTTCCGGGGCACATGGTTATTTTCAGGTGTACAAATCCCTTTCCAAGTACACCAAAGCGGCTTTTTTGCAGGATCCGGGAGAAAAAACCCCGGTCTTTGTGCGTTTTTCCACCGTGCAGGGCTTCAGAGGATCTCCGGATACAGTAAGGGATATCCGCGGTTGGGCTACCAAATTCTATACCAAGGAAGGCAACTATGATCTGGTAGGCAATAACACGCCCGTCTTCTTCATTCAGGATGCCATCAAATTTCCGGATTTCGTCCATGCCGTCAAACCGGAACCCCACAATGAAATGCCTCAAGGGCAAACGGCCCATGACTCCTTCTGGGACTTCGTCTCCCTGCAGCCGGAAACTCTGCACAACGTCATGTGGGCCATGTCGGACCGCGGCATCCCCAGAAGCTTCCGTACGATGGAAGGGTTTGGCATCCATACGTACAAACTGGTCAATGAAGATGGAAAAAGCACTTTCGTCCGTTTCCACTGGAAACCGCTGTACGGGAAAAAATCCCTGGTGTGGGATGAAGCCCAGGTATTGACAGGACGCGATCCTGACTTCCACCGCAAGGATCTCTGGCAATCCATTGAAGCCGGAGATTATCCGGAATACGAGCTGGGGCTGCAACTCATTCCGGAAGAAGACGCAGACCAATTCGACTTCGATATTCTGGACGCTACCAAGCTCATCCCGGAAGCACTGGTTCCCGTGGAAATCGTCGGGAAAATGGTGCTGAACCGCAACCCGGACAACTTTTTTGCGGAAACGGAACAGGCAGCCTTCTGCCCCGCCAATATCGTGCCGGGCATTGATTTTTCCGATGATCCGCTGCTCCAGGGCCGTATTTTCTCTTACAGCGATACCCAGCGGCACCGGCTGGGAGGAGCCAACTTCACGGAAATTCCCATCAACCGCCCCATTTGCCCCTTCCACAATAACCAGAGGGACGGTTTCCACCGCATGCAGATAGACGCCTCACCGGCCAACTATGATCCCAATTCCATCGGGAACAACTGGCCGAGAGAAACGCCTCCGGAGAAAGGCGGCTTCACTACCAGCCCCCAGACGGTAAGCAGTGTCAAGGAACGTTTGCGAAGCCCCTCCTTCGCGGAATACTATTCCCACCCCCGGCTGTTCTGGATGAGTCAAACTCCGGTGGAACAGGAGCACATTATCAACGCTTTCAGCTTTGAGCTGGGTAAGGTGACGCGCCCCTATATCCGGGAACGCGTGGTGGACCTTCTGACACGCATTGATCCGGACCTGGCAAGCGGAGTGGCCCGCAACCTGGGAATTCAACTCACCAGGGAGCAACTCAGCAGGGAACTTCCCAGGCCCGTCTGCGGCCTGGAACAAGATCCGTCATTGAGCCTGTATGCCCATACGGACGGCAACCTCAAAGGCCTTCGCGTCTCTTTACTGGCAGCGGACGGCGTCAGCCTGAAATCCGTGAAAGAAATCTGCGATGCCCTGCATGAAGAAGGCATCCACCCCCAAATCATTGCCCCGCACATGGGAAGCATAACAACGGAAGAAGGGGAAGAGCTGTTTGTTGACGGAACCCTGTCCGGCACTCCTTCCGTCCTGTTTGACTCCGTCATCGTCCCGGAAGGGGAACAAAGCCTCACAACGCTCCTGAAAGACGGAGATGCCAAGTACCATTTGCGCCAGGCCTACAGGCACTTGAAGACCATTGGACTGCCCGGCAACGCCAAAGCCATGCTTGAGGCAGCCTCCCTGCCCCAGGATATGGATGACGCCGGGCTGCTCATGCCGAAGGACACCAAGTCCCTGATGCCCCCCTTCATCACGGCCATGAAACAGCACCGCGTCTGGAGCCGAGAACCTAAAACCCTTGATTTCGGAGCCTAGATTCGTTTCTTATACAGGAACCGCTTCCATTGACGGGCTGCCCCGCCGAAAGGTGCGGCAGCCGTTTTTCATTAAAAAATCCGGGGGAGTTAAACAACACTTCGGGCAAATTGAAAACGGGAGGGAGAAACACTCAAAACGGGAACGGAAACCGGAATACAGCATGATGATAACGCCCTCTTAAAAGAAAACCCCGCAAGCCTTTAAACTTGCAGGGTTTATTGATGGTACACGGAGAGGGATTCGAACCCCCGACCAACTGTGTGTAAGACAGCCGCTCTACCACTGAGCTATCCGTGCGTGAGGTGGAAAAAATATATACCGGGAAAGCAGGCCCGGCAAGGAGAAAATGAAAAAAATGCGTCCTCATTTCCCTGTTCTCCATGACTGTAAAATCCGGACACCGCAAATTCCAGAAAATGGAAAGAAAGCAGACAAGGATTTCCTGTCCCTTTCCGGGAATATGTTTCCGTATTATTTCCGGAACCTGCTCCCCTACCTGACATCTACGCGCCGGAGCGCGCGGTAATGCAGGATAATGAAGAGGACGCACAATACAGCTTCGGACCAATAGAACATGTCTAACGCATCCCGACCGGAAGTGAAACCGTAGGAATGCAGCCCTACTCCCAGCATGTTGACGCCCCACCAGGCAAAGGCAATGATAACGCCGCCCACTACATTGCTGAAGTGGAGCAGCCAGGAAGACAGCCATCCGGCTTTCCGGACATGCAATACGGTCAATTGCCACAGTACAATCATCAATGCTCCGTTTTCCTTGGGATCCCAGCCCCAGAAGCGCCCCCAGGATTCATTGCCCCAAATCCCCCCAAAAACTGTCCCCACCAGCGTAAACACCAGGGAAAAACACAAGATGCCGTAAGCCATGCGGTCCAGGGATTGTTCCGTTTTTCCACTGATCAGGCGCAGGGGGGAAGCCAGCAGGTATATATGGGAGAGCACCGCCGCCAGCAGCCCGGCCGCGTACCCCAGCACAATGGTAATGACATGGGTGGAAAGCAGGAAGTTGGAGCGCAGGATGGCCACCAGGGGATCCATATGGTCCACAGCCTGGGAGGCTTCATACAGAATACCCATCTGACAGGAGAAAGCCCCAAGCAAAAGCCCCGCCGCCAGTACGATTCCCTTTTTACTGAAAAGTTCCACCACAAGAGCGCAGAGCACTCCCATGCAGGCGATGAAGGCAATGGTTTCATACGTGTTGCCCACCGGGGACCTCATGGTGATGAGCATGCGGATGACCAGCGCCGCGGCCAGTACTCCGGTTCCGCCCGCGCCTGTCAGCCACGCCAGGCTGAAACCTCCGGGCCGAAGAAAACGCCGCCAGAGGGGAGCGTTGGCGGCAGGGCGGAAAAGCGCACAGAGCAGCAGGCACACGAACGCCGCCACAAAAACGGCCAGGGAAATATAAAGCGGATCCAGACGGTAGTAGAAAATTTCTCTTTCCAGGCTGTGCCGCTCTCCGGCGGAGGCGGCTTCATTGGGTTGCGCCAGCTTTTCCAGCAGCAGGCCTTCCGCTTTCATCCGCAGTGCGGAAGCCTCCGCCCCTTCCATGCCGATAGCTTTGCGTTCCAGCAGGGACGCCATTGCCAAAAAGGCTCCGGCAGCTTTATCCGGGGCAGCCGTCCACAGGCGTTCTCCATCGCGGCCGGCAGAAGGAAACCAGCGTGGGAATTCCATCCGTTCCATGGCGGCAGGGTTTTCCAGCATGATCCGGGAGACAAGCATCCATCCCCGCATTACGTCAAAGTTGCGGGCAAGAGACAAAATTTCCTTCTGGGCTTCCGTCAGATTCGTTTCTCCCAGCAAACGGATTTCCCGGACGGCACGGGTCATTTCCTCCCAGCGTTCCGCAAGCTGCGCGTAGGAGTATTTTTTACGCTTGTCTTTCTGATCCGGCAGATGCAGGCGCCTGACCACCTCTTCCCGATTGACCAGGAAAACAGGGTATTGTTCCGCCAGTTCCGGACGGAACATGCAGTCCAGCATCCATTCCACCGGGGAGAGCTTCCTTTTCCCTTCCGGCGTATCAACAACAAAGCTTCTTTTGCCCAGCGTCCGGAGCAGATGGAACCCCGCATAAGTGGAAACCGGCTTCAGGCGGCCGCCGTCCAGGACGGCCATGGCCCCGGCCCGTTCCACCAAAGCGGGAGACCAGGGCACATAATTTTTCACCAGAACAGGATGGACGGCAGGACGCGCTGCCAGCATGCCGACGCCGAAGATTGCCGCTACCAGCAGGCAAATGCCTGCCAGGCGCAAATGTCTTTTCCCGCCGGGGGCGGAAGCGGCCTGCGGTTCAGCCGTCGCCGCCGTTCCGGCAGATGCCAGACCGGGTTTGCGGCGCAGGTATCTGCCAAAAACACAGGCAAAATGCCACAGCAATCCTATAGCGATGATGTAGGAGGACCATTTGGGCATTTGCTCCAGGGGATTATGGGAAGCGCGGAGAATGGAGATGAGCCTGCCCGGATGCAGGGAATCCTGGCCCCAGCTCATCTGGTACAGCGTCCAGCCGGAAAGGCGCAGGGGCTCGTTCATGCGGATAACGGCGTCATATTGACCGCCGGATTCCGGAAAAACGGTTATCTGGGATTCATAGGATTTAGGCTTGGAAGTCCCCGGATAAAACTCCGGCACAAAACGGTTCAGGCGCAAATCAAACGGAAGGGAATATTCATGCACCCGGTCCCCCTGGGGCAGTTCCACCTGTTCCACGGCCACCGTCATTTTGTTGCCCAGCATGATGCCGGCCAGCAGCAGCAAAATTCCCCCATGAGCCACCAGCACGCCCGCGTGCCTCCAGGTCCACCGGATGCGGAATACCCCGCCTATGAGCAGGTTGGCGAACAGCAGGACACAGGTAATGCCCATGCCGGGCAAAGGCAGGGAAATCAGGGAGTTCTCCCCGCCCAGCGGTATCAGCACATAAGCCGCCCCGAAAAAAGACTCTATGGCAGCCTCCAACCCCATGGCAGAAGACAGCCGCACCTGGTGCAGCGTCCCGGCAAAGGTCAGCACCAGAAGGATCAGCATCAGGGCAATGCCCAAGCCGTAGCTTCCGGCAAAATTCCAGAGGCTGCGGCCATATTTTTTCCATACCGCATCCGTTCGTTCCCTGTCCATCAGCGTAAGGCGTCCGTAGTCTAAAAAGAGGGCCGATTGCACGATCAGCTCGTGAAACCGGCCCCAATCATATTCCTGGGGAAAAGGTTATTAAAAGTTGTCCGCCAGTTCTTCAAAGAATGCCTGGGGATGCGCACAAGCCGGACATACCTTGGGGGCAGTGGAACCGGTATGTACATAACCGCAGTTGCGGCACTTCCATTGGATTTCCTTCTCCTTGGCAAAAACCCTGCTTTCGCGCACATTTTCAGCCAGCCTGAGGTAGCGGGCTTCATGGTGCTGCTCCACGGAGGCAATCTTGCGGAAAGTTTCCGCAATGGCGGGGAAGCCTTCCCTGTCCGCTACTTCGGCAAACGCAGGATACATGTCGGACCATTCGTCATGCTCGCCGGCGGCTGCGGCCAGCAGACAATCCTCCGTAGATTCCAGGGGAGCCGTGCAGACGGCGTGCGTTACTTCAACGCAAGCGTCTTTCAGCAGTTTGAAAAATACCTTGGCATGTTCCTTCTCATTGTCGGCCGTTTCCAGAAAGATAGCGGCAATCTGTTCGTAACCGGCCTTCTTGGCTACGCCGGCAAAGTAGGTGTAGCGGTTGCGCGCTTCTGACTCCCCGGCAAAAGCCTTGAGAAGATTCTTTTCTGTTTCTGTTCCTTTGATGGATTTCATAAATTAGTCATCTGGTTGCGTAAACGAAAGCATCCTAATAAGACGCCGTGAAAAAACAAGCAAATATTGAATGAATCTAAAAAATAGACATATCCGGAAACATACGGCAGTTTCTCCATTGGGAAAACTGTTGCCATGCACGCTTCTACTGTCCCCCATACGCGTCGGCAGCAAAACGGCATCCCGGGAAACAGGCAGGAACCCGTACCGCAACATCAGGCCTAAGCATGAACCGGATCATTTGACACCCCTTGTGCAAATAGTAAAATTAAACGGAAAAAACCCTTAAGCTCCATCCATGAATTCCGCCAATACCCCCTTATTGGAAACCGAGAGATTAATACTGAGAAAATTCACGGAAAATGATCTGGAGGCCCTGTTCAACATTTACAGCAATGAAGAGGTAAACACGTATTTGCCGTGGTTTCCATTAACCTCCCTGGAAGAAGCGGCGTCCCTGTTCAAAGAAAAGTACCAGGAAGTGTACAAACGGCCTTACGGGTATCATTACGCCATCTGCCCGAAAAACAGCAACCTTCCGGCAGGGTATATCCACGCAGGCACGGACGACAGCCATGACCTCGGCTACGGATTGCTTCAGGAGTTCTGGCACAGAGGCTTTGCCACGGAGGCGGCCAGGGCTGTTGTCGCCCGGTTGAAGAAAGACGGCATGCCCTACATCACGGCCACACACGATATCAGGAATCCCCGCAGCGGAGGCGTCATGAAACAGCTGGGCATGCGCTACCAATATTCCTATGAAGAGCTGTGGCAACCTAAAAATATTCCGGTCACTTTCCGCATGTACCAGTTGAATCTGGATGGACAGGAGGATCGGGTTTATCAGGAATACTGGAACAGGTCATCCGTCCGTTTCAAAGAAACTGGTATTTGAATTCCCAATACCCGGCTTCATCTTCAAGAGCTCCTTCCCGCCCTGGGAAACATTGCGGATACCTCCGCATCCGGTCACCTTTCCACCGGTTTTCCGGAGAAAGTCCTGCTCCACGGTTCTTCCAGCCTGTCCGGAACGCTTTCCAACTCCCGGAGTATTTTCTCCCGCTCCCGGGAAATCCGCTCCTGATCCGCAGAGGCCGGAACAGGCTGCTCCCCGGGCAGAGGCATCAGCCCGTCCGCCATCCTGCCACCGTCCGGGGCAACCGGCGGAGCAACACCCTTGTTGTCTTCATCCGTTTCCGGTTCAGGACTGCCCGGCTTCTGCTCTTCCATCTTTCCGGAACTTTCCGGAACAGCCAGGTTCCGATACAGGAACACCAGGTCCCCCGCCTCCACAGCGCCGCTGCGGATATCCGCAGGAATGCGCGCACGCCCCATCCGCTCCTCCGTCACAATCAGGTTGGCGACTCTGCATTTTTCTTCCCGGCCCGGAGATTGGGAGATAAGCACGGTCCCCGGTTCATAAACATTCCCGGCCAGAGCAATCAGCACATAATGATGATTGGGATACACCTGCTCCACCTTGCCCACATATACGGGGGGAGGGGCTGCTTTTTTAACGGGCTGCTGCACCTGCTGGGAACAGGAAGCGCCCAGCACCACAAACGCCGCCAGAACAGGCAGGGAAACAATTCGTCTCATGGGGAGTTTTTTCGTCGTTTCATTCCACCAGCACCTTGCGTGGACGGTTGGTATTATCCGCCGGGGCAATAATGCCGCGGGATTCCAGCAAATCCATCATGCGCGCTGCACGGCCGTATCCGATGCTCAAACGCCGCTGCAGCAGGGAGGTGCTTACTTTACGTTCTACAACAGCCACTTCCAGGCACTTGGCATAGCATTCCTCTTCCGCGTCATCCAGCGGACTGTCCGCACCTCCGCGGGAAGGCTCGTCCAAGGACTTCTGAACCTCTTCATGGAATTTCTGCTTGGCCTGGGAAGCACAGTGGGCCACCAGGGCTTCCACTTCATCGTCAGAGATAAAGGCTCCCTGCGCCCGCTCCACCTGGGCGGACCCCGGCGGCAAATACAGAAGGTCTCCCTTGCCCACCAGTTTTTCCGCCCCCTGCCTGTCCAAAATCACACGGCTATCCGTACCGCTCGCCACCTGGAAAGCGATGCGCGTCGGGATATTGGCCTTGATCGTCCCCGTCACCACCTGCCTTCTGGGCGTCTGCGTCGCCACAATAAGGTGGATGCCTGCGGCACGGGCCTTTTGGGTAAGACGTCCGATATTCGTTTCTATGTCCGCTCCTACTGTCTGCATCAGGTCCGCAAGTTCGTCAATAATAATGACGATGTAGGGGAAGCGTTCAGGGATAACTCCGTCGTCCTCCAGCTCCAGCTCATCATCTTCTTCCACAGGCCATTCCCCCTGGGATTCCAGGTCTCTGGCAATGGATTCCGCCAAAGCTTCATCCACCTGCCCGTCTTCCGGTTCCTCCGTCTCTTGCGCAGGAACATCCGGCGGGCGCTTGTTGAAAGCTTCAAAGTTTCGCACACCCACCTTGGCAAAGCAATGGTAGCGGTGCTCCATTTCATTTACGCACCAACGCAGGGCATTGGGAACCTTCTTGGGATCCGTCACCACCGGAACAATCAGATGCGGCAGCTTGGAATAAGGCTGCATTTCCACCACTTTCGGATCCACCAGAATAAGCCTCAGTTCATCCGGACGGAATTTCAGGAGCATGGAGGAAATGATGCTGTTGATGCACACGGATTTCCCGGATCCGGTGGCACCGGCAACCAACAGGTGCGGCATGGATGCCAAGTCCCCGATCACGGTGCGTCCATACACGTCTTTCCCCAGCGCCAGCGGAATCTTTTTCTTGGGGGAACAAAAAGCAGGATCCTGCAAAAGTTCCCGCAGGGGAACGGCTACCTTCTTCCGGTTGACGATTTCAATACCTACCGTATCCTTGCCCGGAATGGGGGCCACGATGTTCACGCTTTCCGCCTTGGTCGCCAGCGCAATATCTTTCGCATACTGGTCAAAAGTATTTACGCGCACGCCGCGCGCGGGATACACTTCATAACGGGTGATGGTCGGGCCTCGGGTAATATCCCCAGGCGTCACGTCCACGCGGAATGTCGTCAGGGTATCAATAATCTTCTGCTGTATTTCCAGCATTTCTTCCTTATCCTCTGCCGTAGGGCCTTCCGGCTTTTCTTCATAATGCAGCAGTTCAAAGGGAGGCAGCTCATACTCGCGGAATTCCTCCGTGGGCGGAGTGGACAATTTGGAAAAAGGCTGCTCTTTAGGCGCAGGCTTCATTTCCGCCGGTTCCGCAACGGTAATCCTGGGGCGCGGAGCCAGGGGAAGGCGGCCCTGGGTGCGCGGGGCGCTGGGAGGCGGAACAGAATCCTCCGGCTTGGACGGAGCAACCGCCGCCGCTTCATGATACAAACTTTCCAGATCGTCCCCGGTGCGCTGCAGACGGGGAACGGAAGCCCGGCCCTTTCTAACCGGTCTGGGAGCAGACAAAGCGGCGTCTTCCATGCTGGCCCTCACGCGGGCAGCTTCCCTGGCAAGCAGAGCGGTCTGTCGCGCCAGTCTTTTTTCCTTTCTGTTCACACGCCAGGCACGCCATTCCCGCAGCATGGCCCGGCAAAACGGACGGGGACGCATCCCGGCTGCATAAACCAGGGCCAGCAAATAGCCCAGCCCGGAAAACGCCAGCACAGCGGATCTCCCGGCCAACGGAAGAAACAGACCAGTTCCCAGCAAATGGCCCGCCAGCCCCCCGGCGCCCAGAATCTGGTGGCGCGCCACCCATTCATTCCCCGGCACATGCCCGGCCGTCAGAAACAGGCATCCGAATAACAGCAGGAACAAACCACCGTAAAACACGCTTCGGGGCAGCCTTCCATGGTGGAGCAGACGGTAAAGCCCCCACCACTCCAACAGGATAACCAGCATCCAGGCCATGGCTCCCAGCATCCAATAAAAAATTCCCGCACCATATAATCCCGCCGTTCCCAGCACATTGGAGGTACCCGGTATAACCAGCCCGGAGCCATTTAAATAACTCCAGCCTATTTCCCGCACATCAAATGTCAGCATAGCAGCCAGAAGAGCCGCCCCCCCCAACAAAGACACGGCACCCCATGCCATTCCAATCCAAACAGGGGAACGCCCCTCTTCATGCTCAAATGCATGACGTTCCTGCATATCCAATGCCATACCTGTTTTTATCCTAGCAATTCTTCGCCCCAAACTCAAGGCTAAACAGGGAAGAAAAAGAATCGCCCGAATCCGCTTCCCTCAAGACAGGAAGTGCCGGCTTACGGACCGGAAATAAGGTTTTTTAAACACTTTTGCCACTCTGGAAGAGTATCGCTAGGAATTCCTTTTTTTACCTGAGAAAAGACCGTCCCTACACCGCAAATCAATAAAACCGAATCAATTTCAATGACTATTTTTCATATCCATTTGATTATTTATTATTATCCTAAATATCTATTACAAAAAATATACCGTTCGACATTTTTTCATGAGTTATGAAACATCCAGCGGATTTCAAATCCTATTAAAAAAATAGGGATATTATGATTTAGCTGTCTCTTATA
>ENA-OZZF01000109-OZZF01000109.1-human-gut-metagenome-genome-assembly--contig:-NODE-109-length-18744-cov-9.417197_pt1 | contig 18744 bp, 10 predicted proteins | sample MGYA00243644_ERZ654145 | MGnify/ENA primary metagenome ERZ654145 (study PRJEB26926, sample SAMN06165250) | human gut metagenome | biome: ENVO:00009003; feature: ENVO:2100002; material: ENVO:00002003...
ATCCCGTGCGTTGAGCCTCTGGGGCGGGGCATCCAGCAGGTGGAAGCCTTCCGCGACAATGCGTGAAACAACTTCCGCCGTGACGCCTCCCCACGGAAAATCTTCCCCGACGACCAGGACGCGGCCGGTGCGCGCTACGGAGGCGATAACGGTATCCATGTCCAGCGGGCGCACCGTCCGAAGATCCACGACTTCCACTTCATAGCCGCTTTCCTTCTCAAGCAGGTCCGCCGCACGCACGGCTTCCGGCACCATGGCGCTGTACGCCACCACGGTGGCATGCTTCCCCGTGCGGGCGATCCGGGCCGTGCCGAACGGGATGACCGGGGCTTCCCGGTAGTTGTCCTCCGCCTTCAGCCAGCGGTACAGGAACTTGTGCTCCAGAAAAATGACGGGGTCCGGAATTTCCACGGCCTGGCGCAACATCCAGTAAGCATCCGCTACCGTGGCCGGAGTCATGACGTGCAGGCCCGGATAATGGGCGAACAAGGCTTCCAGGCTCTGGCTGTGGAAAGGGCCGGTGCCGGGGGTTCCCCCGCAGGGCAGGCGCACCGTGATGTTGGCGGGAATGCCCGTGCGGTAGTAATGGGTGGCCGCCATGTTGACAATCTGGTTGAAAGCGATCGTGCTGAAGTCGGCAAACTGGACTTCCATAATGGGCTTCTTGCCCATGACGGCGGCCCCGGTCACCATGCCGGCCATGGCGTCCTCACTGATGGGGGCGTCAATCACCCGGTCCGGGAACAGCTCCTTGAGGCCCTTGGTCGCTTTGAATGCGCCGCCGAAAACGCCTATGTCCTGCCCGTACAGAAAGACGTCCCTGTCTTCCGTAAGCAGGTCTTTCTGGGCGTCGTGGATGGCATCAATGTATGTTACGCTCATGGGAATATTCCGTTTGCTGGCTTAATAAGGTCTCCATACCGTGGCGTTCCAGTCTTCCCGGAAGGGGTCCGGTTCCGGTTCCCGCTGAGCGGTGGCTACGGCCAGCTGGACTTCATCGGCATACTGTTTTTTCAAAGCCGCCGTTTCTTCCGGCGTGAGCCAGCCGGCTGCCAGCAGCTGCCGTTCCGCGACTGCCACGGGGTCTTTTTTTTCATATTCCTCTTTCAGCTCCCTGGGGATGTAGGAGGCGTCGTCATGTTCCCCGTGCCCGCACATGCGGAGGGTCTTGGCAAGCACCCACTGGGGGCCCCGGCCTTCCCTCGCGTTATTGACGGCGGTCCGGAAGGTTTCCAGCGTGGCCATGAAGTCCGTGCCGTCCGTTTCATGCACGGTGAAGCCGTAGCCGCGGCCCCTGTCCGCCAGGGAGGCTTCTCCGAATTCCCTGATATTGGGGGTAGAGTAGGCAAATTGATTATTGGTTACCACGAGCACCAGAGGCAGCCGCTCCACGTTCGCCATATTGGCGGCTTCGTGAAAAGCACCCGTGGACGTGGTGCCGTCGCCGCAGAAAGCTACTCCCACGGGGCCGGGCAGTTTGCCGTCCAGGCGCTTGGCGAAAAGGCAGCCGATGACGAAGGCCACCGTGCTGCCCAGATGGCTGATGGGAGCCATATAGCCTTCCGCTGGCAGGCCCCGGTGGACATTGCCGTCCCGCCCTTTCATATATCCCAGGGCGGAACCCAGGTAGGCGCGTGCCGCCTCAATAATCGGTTCCCCCCAGGTGACGCGTGCCGCCTGTTCCCGGATGAACGGGGCGATTACGTCATAGCCGGCAGTCAGAAAGACGCCTCCGCATGCGGCAATCGCTTCATGTCCGCGGCCCAGATAAACGCCCCCCGTAATTTTGCCCGCTTTGTAAAGGCTGGAAATTTTGGTGTCAAAGGCCCGCGCCAGCAACATGGCCTTGAAAGCCCTGACGGCATTTTCCTTTAAGTCCGGTTGTGTAGTGTCGCAATGTGCCACCCCATTATTTTATATGCTGTATAAGGAAATGCAATGCCATTTCATGAAACTGCCTGAGACTTTGTGTCCGCAGGCGCGGGGCCGCTCCGCAGGGCGGCGGAAGTTCGCGGGGGGGGCGGTTCCCGGCTGGCGGGAGCGCTTTTCCATCTTCCGTTCCCGCCGGCGGATGCGCGGAAATTTCCGGATTTATTTCCCACCCGGCGGCAGGCTGCATCTCAGTTCGAATTTGGGATTTGCCACATCGTAATCTCCGGGAAACAATTCCGTCTCCATAATGATTTTATCATATTCCTGCGCAAAAAGGTCCGGAAAAACGCCGGGCGCCTCCGCAATGCCGCTTTCCTGCCTGATGGCGCAGAGAAAGGAGGCGGCGGGCAGACGCATGATTTCCTTCATCCGCCGGGCGTCTCTTCCGGCCGCTTCCACCTCCACATACAGGAACTGCTCCGTCCCTGCTTTCCGGTGGAAGGAAAGCAGGCCGGCTTCCGCGCCCAGCCGCAGCTGGCAGCGGTTAATATCGTCAAAGATGCGGGTGATAAGAATGTTAAATTCCGGAGTATGCTGTTTTCCCGCATAGGGCGCCACCCAGCAGTATTTTTCCGGCAATGCGTGGATGGCCTGTTCCCCATGAAGCAGAAGATCTTCTTCCCGGCCCATCTGTTTCCGGAATTTTTCCAGCAGGCGCAGCTTTTCCTGAATATCCCTGATTTTCCGGTGTGCCAGCATGGTGCCGTGGGAGAAAAGTTTCTTATAATGGATCCTTCGCTGGTCCCTGGTCAGGAAGCCGGTAAATTCCTTCAGGGGAATATCCAGGAAAATGCAGGCGCGGATGGCATCCACCACGGGAATCTGGGAAAGAGTGTAGTAACGGTAGCCGGTGTCCGGGTCCGTATAGGCCGGGAGCAAAATGCCCAGTTGTTCATAATACCGGAGGGATTTGACATGTACGCCGGTCTGTTTGGACAGATTGCCGATGGTTAGTAAATTCTGTTTGTCCATCCTGTATTGCGGTTGGTGGGAGGGAATTGATTGTTTCCGCCGGAAGAGCCCCGGCGGAAACGGGAGCTGCGCGCAGAAGAAACCTTTCTGAAGACGAAGTTATTTCCGCCATTCATTGGATTTTTATTGTCAACAATTTACAATAAATGACAAAGACCTTCCCCACTTAATTTTTCCATTGCCTCTTGACTCTCCCATTATGGGATACTTTACATCATATGGCAATTGAAAAATCCCCGGTCTTGCCGGAAGTGCGGTTCCGGGGTTTCTTGAGGTTCCAAACAGCGTGATTCCTGATGAAAATAATTAATCTTTTATTCTGCATGCCCCTGCTGGTGGTTTGCTTCTCCTGCCAGCGGGAGGGTGAAAGGCAGGCAGCCGGATTGCCCGGCGAAACCGTGCCGGAAGTGTCTGTCATGACGGTACGCAGTACTCAGGTTCCCGTAACCGCCAATCTTCCCGGCCGTATGGAAGCGTATCTCCAGGCGGAAGTGCGCGCCCGCGTGACGGGAATTATTCAGGAACGCTGCTATCAGGAAGGGCAAACGGTCCGGCCGGGCGATCTTCTTTTTAAAATAGACCCGGCTCCGCTTCAGGCTGTCCTGGATGAATGCAAGGCTGCAGTGGCTCGTGCCAGGGCCGTTCTGTCGGATGCGGAGGACAAGGCCGCCCGGTATTCCTCCCTGGTCGCCAAGGGCGCCGTCAGCATACGTGAGCATAAGCAGGCCAGGGCGGAGGAAGAGCGGGCCAGGGCGGAATATGCCGCCGCGGCCGCCTCTCTGGAGCAGGCGCGCCTGAATCTGGAATATACCCGGGTGGAGGCGCCCATCTCCGGCCGCGTGCGCCGTGCCCTGGTGACGGAAGGGGCGTTTGCCAACCAGAATGAATTCACCCACCTGACCACCATTGAACAGATTGACCCCATTTATGTCCGCTTCAGCCAGCCGGCCTCTCAGTACAGCAGCTTGCGCCGCGCCGTCGTATCCGGATTGTGGAAGGGAGTGCCGCTGGGCGAAATCAAGGTGCGCCTGCTGCTCTCCAATGGGGAGGAATACCCCCATTCCGGCAGGATCATTTTTTCCGACATGGCGGTGGACCCGAATACGGATACTATTGAAATGCGGGCCCTGTTCCCCAACCCGGACCATGAACTGCTGCCCGGCGCCTATGTGCGCGTGGTATTTGACAGGGCGGTGCGGGACAACGTCTTCGCCATTCCCCGGGATGCCGTCATCCGCACCGCGCAGGGCGCTTCCGTCTTTGTTGTGGGGCCGGAAGGAGTGCTGGAAGCGCGCCCCGTCAGGGCGGATACGCTGAACGGCCGGGAATGGCTGGTTTCAGAAGGCCTCCGGGATGGGGACAGGGTTGCCGTCAGCCACACGATGTCCCTCCGTCCCGGCATGAAAGTCCGCAGCGCCGCCGCCCGGCCGCAACCCCATGCCCAGCAATAAACCGCCATGCCTGATTTCTTCATACGCCGCCCCATTTTTGCCTGGGTAGTCGCACTCCTGATTTCCCTGATGGGCCTTCTGGCCATTCCCAGCCTGCCCATTGCCCAGTATCCGGACATCGCTCCCCCGGTCATCACCCTGCGCACCACATATCCGGGGGCTTCCGCCCGGGATACGGAGGAAGCCGTGACCGCCGTCATTGAAAAGGAAATCAACGGAGCGCCCGGCCTGATGTACATGTCCGCCACCAGCAGCTCCGACGGAGCCGTGGAAATAGCCGCTACGTTCACGCAGGGCACGGATCCGGATATTGCCGCCGTAGAAGTGCAGAACAGGCTGAAAATCGTGGAATCCCGCCTGCCGGAATCCGTCCGGAGAGAAGGCGTGTTCGTGGAAAAATCATCCAACAATATTCAGGCGATGATCTCCCTCTCTTCTACAGGCAGCCTGAATGATACGGAGCTGGGGGAATGGGCTTCCGCCCGCATCATCCCGGAACTGAAGCGTGTGAAAGGCGTCGGGCGCGTGGAGCTTTTCGGTGCGGAGACATCCATGCGCATCTGGCCGGACCCGGAAAAACTGGAGGCGCTGGGCCTGACCCCCACGGATATTGTCAATGCCGTGGCTGCCCAGAGCGAGCGCATCATCATCGGGGACATCGGGGGGGCGGCCGTTCCCGAATCCGCCCCCATCAACGCCGGCGTGGTGGCGGAGGACGCTTTCCGTACGCCGGAGGAATTCGCCTCCATTGCGTTGAGGACGCTTTCAGACGGTTCCTCCGTCAAACTGGGGGACGTGGCGAGGGTGGAGCTGGGCGCCAACAGCTACGCGTTCTTTTCCCGCTGCAACGGCCAGACGGCCACCGGAATGGCCATCAAGATGGCTCCCGGCTCCAATGCAGTGGAAACCATGGGCCTCCTCAAGGCCAAGATGGATGAACTGTCCAGGGATTTCCCACCCGGAGTCTCCTACCAGATTCCCTATGAAACCACCCACTTCGTGGAAATCTCCATCCGGAAAGTCATTTCAACCCTGCTGGAAGCCGTCCTGCTGGTGTTCCTGGTCATGTTCCTGTTCCTCCAGAACTTCCGGGCCACCCTGATTCCCACGCTCGTTGTTCCCGTAGCCCTGCTGGGAACCTTTGCCGTGATGTGGCTCTCCGGGTTCTCCATCAACATGCTTACCATGTTCGGCATGGTGCTCAGCATCGGCATTCTGGTGGATGACGCCATCGTGGTGGTGGAAAATGTGGAACGCATCATGATGGAGGAAGGCCTGGATGCCCGGCGCGCCACGGTGAAAGCCATGAAGCAGATCGGCGGGGCCATCGTGGGCATCACCGCCGTGCTCGTGGCGGTTTTCGTGCCCATGGCCTTTTTCAGCGGAGCGGTGGGGAACATTTACCGGCAGTTTGCCGTAACGCTCATTGTGTCCATATCCTTCTCCGCGTTTCTGGCCCTTTCCCTGACTCCGGCGCTGTGCGCCGCCATGCTGAAACCCTCCTCCGTGGAGCACCAGGAGAAAAAAGGGTTTTTCGGATGGTTCAACCGGACGATACACCGGTCCACGGACCGGTACGGCCGTGCCGTATCCGGAATGATCCGCCGCCCTGTTCGCTCCCTGTTCCTGTATGCCCTCATTATTGCAGGGGCCGGCTATTTGTACCTTACGCTGCCCACCTCCTTCCTTCCGGAAGAAGACCAGGGCAACTTCATGGCGATGGTGTCCCTCCCTGCCGGCACCCTTCAGAAGGAAACCAGCGTGCGGCTGCGGGAAGTGGAGGATTACCTGATGCGGCATGAGCCGGTGGAGCACGTTTACTCCGTGGGAGGGTTCAGTTTCATGGGCTCCGGAACCAACATGGCCATGCTGTTTGTCGGTCTGAAAAACTGGGACGAGCGTCCCGGAGAAAACAGTGCTGTCCAGGCGATTATTGACCGTGTCAATGCCCGCTTTGCCGGAGACGGCCAGATGATGGTCATGGCCCTGAACATGCCGGCCCTGCCGGAGCTGGGCAATTCGTCCGGATTTGACTTCCGCCTCCAGGACAAGGGCGGCCTGGGATATGCCCGCATGGCGGAAGCCCGGGACGAGCTCCTGGCCCGTGCCAACGCGAACCCCAATCTGGCGGGCGTTTATTTCTCCGGCCAGGCGGATACGCCGCGTCTGCACGTCTCCATTGACCGGGAAAAAGCCTTTTCCATGGGAGTTCCCATTGCGGAGATCAGCAATTCTCTGGCGGTCATGTTCGGGTCCAGCTACGTGGGGGATTTCATGCATGACAGCCAGGTGCGCCGCATCATGGTGCAGGCGGACGGAAAAAGCCGCCTGAACGGAAACGACATTGAGGACCTGCATGTCCGCAATGACCAGGGGAAGCTTCTGCCCCTTTCCTCCTTTGTCAGGCTGGACTGGACGGCGGGGCCTCCGCAGCTCACGCGCTACAATAACTATCCCTCCTTCACCATCAACGGCTCTTCCGCGCCCGGCAAGAGCAGCGGAGACGCCATGAACGCCCTGGAACAGATTACCGCCTCCCTGCCGCAGGGCGTGGGGTTTGAATGGACGGGGCAATCCTATGAAGAAAAGCTGGCCGGGTCCCAGGCCACGCTGCTTTTCGGCCTTTCCATCCTGATTGTCTTTCTGGTGCTGGCGGCCCTGTATGAAAGCTGGTCCATTCCGTTGGCCGTTATTCTGGTCGTGCCCCTGGGACTGCTTGGAGCCCTGCTGGCCGTCTTCCTGCGCGACATGCCCAATGACATTTACTTCAAAGTGGGCCTGATTACGACCATCGGCCTTTCCGCCAAGAATGCCATTCTGATTGTGGAAGTGGCCAGGGAATTTTACCGGGAGGGCATGAATGCGGCGGAAGCTGCCGTCGCCGCCGCCAAACTGCGCCTGCGGCCCATCCTGATGACCTCCCTGGCGTTCGGGGCGGGCGTCATTCCTCTGGCGTTCGCCCATGGGGCGGCGGCCGGAGCGCAGCGCGCCGTGGGCACCGGCGTGCTGGGCGGCATCATTACGGCCACGCTGCTGGCCATCTTTCTGGTGCCCCTCTTCTTCCGCCTGACGGCCGGAAAGAGGGGGCCGGATCATCCGGAAGGAATCTGAGGCAGGATTCCCGCTGCGGAAAATTTTTCGTGAACGCCGCCGAAGCGGGTTGCCGGAGCGCGCTTATTTTTCCTGTGGCAAAAGCCGCGGAAAAGAGAATTATTGACAGGCGCATTTCGAATCCGCTGTCAATCCTATTATTTTAGTAGGAAATATATTTTTTCATGCCGCCATGGAAACCGCATGATTTGCATGAATGGAAATATATTGATGATAAAATAGTTGTATTTCTTTCTCATAGTTCTCCGGATATCGACTGCCGCTGTTCTCCGGGGGGGGATGACGTGCGCCTGCCGTTTCCGGCAGGATCTATTTTGGAATAAGCGGGATATTTTCTAAAGCTTTCTCTGTCAAAACGCCATTTAAACAGCGGATTCGAAATCCGTTATTTAGCGGCTTCTCCAATATTAACGATTCTTATTAAAAGATATGAGACTTACTCTTCCATGGCCGTTGCGCCGTTTTCTGCTGGGGGCGCTTCTGTGTTCCGTAACGATGGCGACCGCCGCTTCCGGGGCGGAATTCGTGGTGGACGCCGCCCAGGCAACAGACCCGTCCGGGAATGTGTACCGCACGCTTGACGAATTGGCCTCTTCCGGGGCGCTGTCTTCCGGGGATACCGTTATCCTGTGCAATGATGATTCTTCTCTGACCTCAGCCCTGAAGGTAGCTGTCCATTTCCGTTCCAATGATCCGGAGGTGTCCCGCACCATCAGCGGCTCCCCAAATTATTTGTACAACTTTCAAGGAATGCCCCTCCGGCCCGGTAGCCAGACACGCCCCGATATATCGGGAGTTCTTGATGAAAATGGAGTTGCCGTTTTGACGATGGATTCCATCATTCTGGACGGAATGGCGTTAACAACGACGAATACTTCTTCCTGTATAAAAATAACGGGCAATGTCCAGTTTGAGAATTCCCTAGGAGTTGCTGCCATCACCTCCGGAAAATACAGCCCGGACGGAGCCGTCTCGATGGCATTAGAAGGTCGCTTTGTTTTCTTAAATAATGGTCAGGCTCTCCGTGTTTGGAGAAAATCAAACGTGGTGATAGGAGACAACGCCCTGTTCCGGGGAAATTGGATCGGCGCTATTCCTATAGAGACGAATGATGACGGAGGTGCGATTTGGAGTAGAGGGGGAAATGTTATCATAGGAAATCATGCGGAATTCGACGGGAATTATGTTTTCTCTGATACGCGGCCTTGCCGGGGCGGAGTATTTTATGATGACTTTTTTGGCGGTGCGATAACTGTAGGAGCGGATGCCGTTTTTACCGGTAACTTTGTTTTCAGTACTGGCTACGCTGCTCATGGGGGTGCGATGTTTGTCAGAAAGGATGGACTGCAATATGCAGCAGAAACAGGGGCAATAACCATAGGGCCTAACCCCAGTTTTATCAAAAATTTTGCTTACTCCGAAACGGCTGATGCTTATGGCGGTGTGATTTACAGCGATGGGGACATTTCTTTCAGCGATGGAGGCATGTTCACCGGCAACTATGCCAAGACCTCCGGGGGAGCCATTACGATGGGTGGGAAATGCGACCTGCTCGCTCTGACGAAGGACGCGCTTTTCGGCGGCAACATGACCGGGGGCGTCTTCACCCGCCATGAGGACGGCACCTTCTCCGTGGAAAACGGCGTGGCCAATGCCATTGACATGAACGGTTCTTTGTTTTCTTCACTTTATACGCCCAATCTGACGCTTGCCGCGGAAGAGAGGCGTGAAATCCGTTTCAACGACCCGATTACCAGCCGGAACGAAGACCCCGGCCGCCCTATGACCCTCACGCTCAACCGCTACACGGACGGGGAGGGGAATGTTCGCGACACGGATGGAACGATCGTCTTCAGCGGCGAACTCTACCAGGGAGAAGATACGCATCTTGCCGCCAGCCGGTACAACAGCTTCCTCGCGGATGCCACCCTCTATGGCGGCGCCCTCCTGCTGGAACACGATGTTGTCTTCGGCAGGAATCCTGAGGAAATAACGGATAAACGATACAACTCCTCCCTGACGGTGGAAAAAGGCGTGCTGGAAATCACCGGAGGAAGCAAGGCCAACGCCTCCAGCTTCACCCTCTCCGGCCCTGGCGCCGTCCTGCGCCCCGGGGAGAGCGCCTTCATCAACACCCACAACGCCGACCTTTCCCACGGCTTCACCTTCGATATGCGCCACCAGCTCCAGGCCGGGCCGGTCTTCGGCCCGGGCCTGATGCTCTCCGCCCTGGACTCCTTTACGGCCGGGGGGTACATCGGCGTGGCGGACACGGGAGCCAACGCCCCCTGGTTCTACGCGGACCGCTCCTGGAAGCAGGACCGCGTCTTCCACGTGCTGACGGATGTGCAGCACATCCATGAGGAGGACTTTGACGGGGCCGTCTCCCAGGCCACCGGAACGGCCCGGGTGGATGACCCCTACGCCTACACGGGAACCTGGAGCCACCGGTGGACGGACGCGGACGGCGACGGCTACGCCGAACAGCTCCAGCTGGTCTGGAAAGCGGACGGAACCCCCATCAGCCGCGTTGACCCGGAACTGGCCGGGGAACTGGCCGTCAACTCCCTCTGGAGCTCGGCGTCCAACGCGGCGGCCCTGGGCGGCAATGTCCTCTCCCGTCTGAGCGTGCCGCGCCTGACCGACAGGCATGCCCGCAACCTGTGGGGCATGGGGCTGGGCGACTTCGCCCGGCAGCGCAGCCGGGGAGGCGTGGACGGCTACGACTACAACGGAGGCGGCTACTCCGTGGGGGCGGACAGTGGCATGGGAGGGGAGGACGAGGGCATCTGGGGGATCGCCTTCGGGCAGCTCTGCGGCCATGCCAGAAGCCGGGATTTCCAGGGGCGCAACACGCAGGACACCCGGATGGGCTCCCTGTACTGGGGACGCCTGATGGAAGAAAGCAACAGGGCGTACTGGATCTTCAAGGGAAGCCTCACGTGGGCGGAAACGCGCAACAACATGACCAGCCGCCTGAGCGGGGCGCCGGCCTCCACGGGCAAATGGAACAACGAGACGTGGCTGGCGCAGGCGGAAGTGTCCCGGACGGCGGGCTGTGCGGGAGGGTGGAGGCTGACGCCGTTCGTGAGGATGGAATTCACGCATGGCCGGCAGGATGCCTTCCGGGAACAGGGAGGGTATGGCCGTGACTTCGGAGGGGGGGCGCTGAAGCGCCTGTCCATTCCCGTGGGCCTGGAAATAGGCAGGACGGACGAATGGAAGGGGAGGCCGTGGGCGCAGTCGCTGCGCGTGTCCTATGTGGGGGACGTGCTGAGGGACGTGCCGGAAGCAACGGTGTACAGCCCGTACAGCGACATGGGCTGGAGAGGAAGGGCGGTGAGCCCGGAACGGCACGGCCTGCGCGCGGAGTACAACACGTTCCTGCAGTGCAATGAGCGCTGGAGCGTGTACGGGGGCTACGGGCTGGAAGTGAGGGGAAGCTCCTGCTACCACCGCGTGAACGCAGGGGTGTCCCGGAGTTTCTAAAAGAAAGCTTCAGGAAACGGAATGAAAAATAATGATATGATTATTTGATGAATCTGCGCAAAAAACTGGCATTTGCCGTCATGGCCCTGGCCATTCCTTCATCATGGGCGGATATCCCGGAATCCTCCGTATCCTCCGCGGCCGTCTTTGCCGTTAAAAAAGCCTGGCCCAGGGCCGGCTTCATTGAATGGGAGCTCAGCGGATCAGGAAAACTTTATGAAGCTGAATTCAACATCAACGGTTTTGAATTTGACGTCAAAGTTGACCCTGAAGGAAAGATACTCCTGGTCAAGGAGGAAATAGCGGTATCGGCCCTTCCGGGGCCGGTCCGCGCGGCCGCTCTGAAACCATACCCGGGCGGCAGAATCAAAGAAGCGGAAAAAGTGACGGAAGGAAGCGTCATCCGTTACAAGGTGGAAGTGGTGGATCATCTGGATGATTACGATGTCCTGCTGACTCCGGAGGGCGATATTCTTTACGTGGACCATTAAACGGCTTGAACCGTCTACAGCCGGAAACAGGCGCCGCCCTGCCAGGTAAAAACCCTGGCAGGGCGGCGTTCTTCCTTTTCGGAATATCCAGTCGTCCCGCGGGGCTGGATGATGCCTGTTTTTCCATTGCCCCCCGGCGCGGCGCATGCGCTCAAGCGGAGGTGAAGGCCAGGCGGCCCGGACAGTTCCGGATTGAGCGTCCCGGGGATGTTTCCTCCGCCGTACGGCGCGGGATTATTCCCTGCCGCGGGCGTTCAGGAAAATGAACACGTAATACAGCAGCATGGCCAGGGAGGAAAGCGCTCCTACCACGTAAGTCATGGCGGCCCAGAACAGGGCGCTCTTGGCCTTTCCATGGTCGAAATAGTTCATCAGGTGGGAGCGGTCCAGCCATTTCAGGGCCCTGGCGGAGGCGTCAAATTCCACGGGAAGCGTGATGAACGCGAAGGCTGTGGTCACGGCAAACAGGCCGATGCCCAGCCCCAGCACCCACGGAGAGCCGCCCATGGCCAGCAGCACAATGCCGATCATCAGCACAATGCCCACCAGGTTGGAGGAGAGCTGGACGATGGGAACCAGCGCGGACCGCAAGCCCAGCCAGTGGTAAGCCTGGGCGTGCTGCACGGCATGCCCTACTTCATGGGCGGCGACGGCAGCGGCGGCAATGCTGTTGGAATTGTAAACGGACTCGCTCAGGTTGACGGTTTTGTCCGCCGGATTGTAATGGTCCGTCAGATGGCCGGGCGTGGAAATCACCTTCACGTCCGTAATATGGTTGTCCTTCAGCATCTGCTCCGCCACCTGCCTCCCTGTTACGGGAATGGAAATCTGGGAGTATTCGCTGAAGCGGCTCTTCATGCGCGCGCTGACCAGCCAGCTCAGAAGCATGGAGCCCAGCAGAATCAACCAGTAAATGGTATAGGAATGCGTTGGGGCGGTTTCCGCCGTCTGTACCGTATAAGAAAGGAGATCGATATTGAATAACTCAATCATTGCAAATTTGACCTTATATCATCAGGCTTTGTTGAATCCAGAGGGTGCCGTGTCAGCCTCCGGAGGGAGTCCCCCGGCTTCTGTCATACGGAAATGTGCGGAAAAACGGAGAATTCAATCATCCGTTTTTTGGGAGAGGAGCTTGCCGTCCGGCGAATAATAAAGCTCCACTTTGCGCACGGCGGGGGATTCGGACCGGCAGTCCACCCGGTACTTCAGGACTCCCCGGGCGGTAATCTGCCTGGCGCGGCGGAGGGCATACCCCGGGAAATCGCGGGCGATGGCCGCCGTAACGGGGGCTGGAAGATGCTGGAGGGAAATATCCGCCTTAACCAGGCTGACAGTGCCGTCGGGATACAATTTCACCTCGTATTCCAGTCCATTGAGGTGGAATTCGGCTTCATAGACATCTTCGTCATTGTCGAAATCCCATTCAATGGCGCCTGCGTTCGGATACTGCTTCTGTACCTGCTCTTTCACGGGGGCGGGAACGCGGGAGGCCGGGATATCCGCCAGGGCGGGCAAAGTGAATGCCGCGGCAAGAGTAGCTGTAAGGGTGCGTGAAATATTCATAAATACGGAATAATTGTATTTATTAAAAAAACAAGAATCTTTTGCGGATGTTTTGTGACAATTTAGCCATCAATGAAATGAATCCGGGCATGGCGGGGTTTCTTGTCGCCAAAAAGCGGATGGTGGAGTTGAATGGCGGCATGCAACAGGGTATTGTCTATTTGCTTGGAGCGGGTCCCGGCGACCCCGGCCTGATAACCGTCCGCGGGCGGGAACTGGTGGGAATGGCGGAAGTGCTGGTATATGATGCGCTGAGTTCGGCGGAAATGCTGAACTGGGCTCCTGCTGCATGCGAAAGGATTTTTGTGGGCAAGCGGGCTTCCCGCCACGCCCTGCCGCAGGAGGAAATCAACGCCCTGCTGGTCAGGCTGGGCCGTGCCGGGAAAAAAGTGGTGCGCCTGAAAGGGGGCGACCCCTACGTCTTCGGGCGCGGGGGGGAGGAGGCGGACGCCCTGCATGAAGCGGGCATCCCTTTTGAAGTTGTTCCGGGCGTTACTTCCGCCATTGCGGGGCCTGCCTACGCAGGCATTCCGGTGACGCACCGCGGGTACTGCACGCAGTTTACCGTATTTACGGGCCATGAAGGCGAGAACAAGAAGGCGTCTTCCCTGGATTTGAGGGGAATAGCCGAAGCGCAGGGCACGAAAATCATGCTGATGGGAATGCGGAAACTGGCGGATGTATGCGAAGCCCTGATCGGGTACGGGCAGGAACCGTCTGTGCCTGCCGCCGCCGTCCAGTGGGCCACCACGGGCATTCAGCGTACGGTTACGGGAACTGTGAAAACACTGCCCGCCAGGGTGCAGAAGGCCGGGTTGGGCGCTCCCGCAGTAGTTGTCATCGGGGATGTGGTGAAAGAACGCGAGTCCCTGAACTGGTTTGAAAAACTGCCCCTGTTCGGCAAGCGCATCGTGGTGACGCGCACTCGTGCCCAGGCCGGGGAATTGAGCGCGCGCCTGCGCCGCCTGGGGGCGGAAGTGCTGGAGATGCCTGTCATACGCATTGCCCCGCCCTCCAACAGGAGGGAATTTGCGGAAAGCGTGGTGCATGCCCACACATATGACTGGCTGGTGTTTTCCAGCCCCAACGGGGTGGAACGCTTCTTCCAGGCGTTTTTTGCCGTGTACAGGGACATCCGGAGCATTGGAGGAGCCAGGATTGCGGCCATCGGGCCAGGGACGGAGGCGAAGCTCCGGGAATACGGGCTGGCCGTGGATGTCATGCCTAAAAAGTTTGTGGCGGAGGGCCTCGTTAAAGCGTTCAGGGACGCACGCGAAGAAATAGGAACCATTGAACACAGCACATTCCTGTGGGTGCGCGGAGAAGAAGCGCGCCGCGTGATTTACGACGGGTTGAATGCGCTGGGCGCCATTGTGGACGAATGCATCGCCTACAAAACGGAAGCGGAAACGGAGGATGTGGCGGGAGTCCAGGCGGCTTTCCGCGAATGCGGAGCGGACATCGTGACGTTCACCAGTTCCTCCACGGCGGAGAACTTTTTCAAGCTGGGGCTTCCGTGGCCGGAGGGATGCAGGGCCGCCAGCATCGGCCCGGTAACCACGGCAACCCTCAAGGAGCTGGGGCATGCCCCTTCAATTACAGCGAAAACACACGATATCAACGGTCTGGTGGAAGCCATCGTCAAGGCCGCCGGCAAATAGGGAAAACGCCGGGCCGGGCAGATGGGAAATACAAGGCGGGGAACGCCGTTTAAAAGCCATTGACGGCTTCCCAGCCGATGACCTTCCCGTCTTCAAACAGGACATTGCAGGAGACGGGCGAGCGGCTGCCCAGGGGCATCGTGATGCCTATCCCGGTGCCTATGCCGGAATCCCTGCCCCGGAATCCTCCTCCGCCCAGGCCCAGGGACCAGCCCGTGCCGCTCCGCGTGTAAATCCACCGTTCCGTATTCTTCCCGTTCATCCTGCCCGCCATTTTCTGTTCGGGTTCCCCCCATGCCAGCAGAACCGCCATGGGAGACATTCCTTTTTCCAGCTCCCCGCGCGCCACTTTGGCCTGATGCTCCTTCGGGAGCTGTTCATAAGCCGGCATATTCTTCGCAATGCGGTCGGACGGTGCAGGGGAGCAGGCTGCCAGCAGCACGAGGCAGGAAGGAAGAAGAACGAAAGAAAAACCGGTTTTCATCATCCCGTAAATAGCACGGCGGCGGATGGCAGGCAAGGTGGCAGAGCGACTTTTCGGAAAAATGGAGATGAGGGAATCCGTTATTTTGACATAAAAGTGCGCTTTTCCCGTAAATACATAATTGGTTATTGACAAGCATGGGGGGTAGGGGAGTAGGAATTCAGCTCCAAATGCAACGCCCCCTTTCCCGTGCGGGCAGCGTCGCTTTTATTGTTCAGCACTTTTTTCCGAGCCGCCGATATGTCCAAAACGTTAATTATAGCAGAAAAGCCGAGCGTCGCCACTGATTTGGCGAGAGTGCTCGGCAAAGAGCTTGGAAAATTCACCCGGGACAAGTCCGGGGCATTTTACCAGAATGACCGGGCCATCATCACCTCTGCCGTAGGTCATCTGCTGGAACAGAAAAAACCCATGACGGAAGAAGGAAAGTCCCTGCCGTGGAAATTCGACTATCTGCCCGTCATCCCCAGGAAGTTTGAACTGGAACCTATCAAGCAGTCGGAAGACCGTTTGAAAAAGGTTCTTCAGCTTGCCAGGAGCAAGGACGTCACGGAAATCGTCAACGCATGCGATGCCGGGCGTGAAGGGGAACTGATCTTTCACAATCTGGTGCGTTACGGAAAATGGACCAAGCCTACGCGGCGCTTATGGATGCAGTCCATGACGGATGAGGCCATCCTCAACGCATGGCATGGCATGCGCAGCGAAGCTGACATGAAGCCCCTGACGAATGCCGCCGTCTGCCGTTCCGAATCAGACTGGCTGGTGGGGCTGAACAGCACCCGCGCCCTGACTATCCTGCAATCCCGCGGCGGCTTCAACGTCACCCCCGCCGGGCGCGTGCAGACACCCACGCTGGCTATTCTGACGCAGAGGGAATTGGAAATCCAGGCGTTTGAACCGGAGCCCTATTCGGAAGTATGGGCCGAATTCGACGTTCAGTCCGGCTCTTACTCCGGCCGCTGGATTGACCGTGACTGGAAGAAAAACGATCATCCCCACTCCCGCGCGGAGCGCATCTGGGATCCGGAACAGGCGGCCGTCATCCGCGACCGCTGCCGCGGCAAAGCCGGCACGGTGACGGAAGAAAAGAAACCGGTCACGACGGTCGCCCCGCTGTTGTATGACCTGACTTCCCTTCAGCGGGAAGCCGCCAACCGCTACGGTTTTTCCGCCAAGCGCACGCTGCAGCTGGCCCAGGAATGCTATGAAAAGCATAAGGTGCTCACTTATCCGCGTACGGACTCCCGCTACCTGCCGGAAGATTATCTGGGCAAGGTTTACGGCATCGTAGGCACGGTGGCGGAGCAGAACCCGGAATTCGCCCCCTTTGCCAGGGACATTTTGGACAACAAGCGCATCAAGCCCAACCGGCGCGTGTTTGATACAAAAAAGGTGAGCGACCACTTTGCCATCATCCCGACCGGGAAGATGGAGAAGCTTACCGGGGACGCGCAGAAACTCTTTGAAATGGTCATGGCCCGTTTCCTGGCCGTCTTCTTCCCCGCTGCCGTGTTTGAAGACACGCGGAGAACCACGCTCATTACTCACCAGGACGGCGTGACGGACGCTTTCCTGACCACGGGCCGGGTGCTTGTGGAGCCGGGCTGGCAGGCCGTTTACGGACGGAAGGCCGGCACTTCCTCCAAGGAAGAACTGGTGCCCGTCCGCGACGGGGAGCAGGCCGCCTTGCGTGAGATTGAAATCCGCAACGCCATGACCAAGCCGCCCGCCCGGTACAACGAAGCCACGTTGCTGGCCGCCATGGAGGGGGCAGGAAAACTGGTGCATGACGAAGAACTGGCCGCTGCCATGAGCGAACGCGGCCTGGGCACTCCCGCCACCCGCGCCTCCATCATTGAAGGGCTGATTTCCCAGGAATACATCGTCCGGGACGGCCGCGAACTTCTGGCGACGCGCCGCGGGATTGAACTGATTGCCCTGCTGGAACGCATCGGCCTGAAAACGCTCACCTCCCCCAGCCTGACCGGGGAATGGGAATACAAGCTCAAGCAGATGGAACAGGCCGCCCTGCCGAGGGATTCCTTCATGGAGGGCATTAAGACCCTGACCGGGGAAATCGTGAAGAGGGTGAAGGATTTCCGGGAAGCCCAGCAGCAGGTGGAACTGCCGGAAATGGAATTGGACTGCCCTTCCTGCCATGCCCACGGCCTGAAAAACACGCTGGACGCCGTTTCCTGCCGTTCCTGCAAGTTCAGCATCCGCAAAGTTATCTCCGGCCGCGACATGGCGGATGAAGAATTGAAGACCCTTATTGTGGACGGCAGGACGGGAATTCTCCACGGATTTACCTCCCGGTTCGGCAAGCCCTTTGAGGCGGGGCTGGAACTCAACGACAAATTCCGGGCCACGCTTTACTTCCCGGCGCGGGAGGAAGATGAAGCCGCAGGGGTGGAGGAAGCCGTGAAAGTGGCTTCCGTCGCCATTCCGGACATGGGAGAGCATGATGTGATGGAAACGGCCAAGGCCTGGAAAATTCCTTCCCTGACCCTTGGAAAGGAACATGCCGCCGTCTCCGTTTCCCGGACTATCCTGGGACGTGAAATCCCGCTGGACCAGGTATTGAAGATTTTGGCGGAAGGAAAATCCGATCTGATGAAGGGGTTCATTTCGCAGCGTACCAAGCGTCCGTTTGACGCTTATCTGGTCTTCAATGCAAAGACGGGGAAAATAGGTTTTGAATTCCCGCCGCGGGAAAGGAAATATCCCGCTAAAAACGCTGCCGGAAAAACGGAAGGCAAGGCGGAGAAGACGGGCCGGAACGCCGCCAAAACTGCCGGGAAAGACTCCAAATCCGGGGGGGCTGCCAAAAAGGGGCGCAAGCAATAACGGCAGCGGAAACATTCCGCCGGGAACGAAGATTGGGAAAAGAGCCGGGAAAAAGCTTCTTCCCGGCTGTTCCCGTATGTTAGCTTGAAAGCGCACCCCTGGATTCCTGACGATGAAATGCCTTTTATTTGCTGTGCTGGCGTGGTGCGGCGCGGTTTGTGCGCCGGCGGAGGAATATGCCTTTCCGGGGGAACGGGAATGGATTTCCAAATTTGGAGATGTGGTGAAGGGCAGTTTCCATTCCTGCACAGGGGCCGGGGCAGTTCTGAAAATAGGGCGAAGGCATGTGGAAATTCCGTTAACCCGTCTGGATGAGGAAGACGCTGCGCTTGCGGCTTCTCTGACGGGAGCGGAGGCGCGCCGGAACCTGAAACTGGCCGCGATGCTTTGGCCTTTCCTGATGAAGGAACTGCAGAAGGTGACGTGGACGCCGGCAGAAAAGAATATCTCGCCCCGGTATCATGAAATGGCCCGGAAGAAGAATGCCGGAGCTTTAACGGGAACCAGAAAAGTGGATGGACTGGTTTGTGCCACATCGCTTTCCATCATTCAGGGGCCTCCGTTCCGTATCCGGGAATACTTCCGTCCGCAGGCGCGTCCGGAAAGCGGCAGGGGGCAGAAGAATTTCGATGTGGTTCTGGAGCAGGGGAGCCGCTGCGCTTATTATGATATGGATAAGGGTGTTCTTATTCCCTCCAAATGCCTGTCTGAGGAACGGACGGAAATGCGCGCTCCCG
>ENA-OZZF01000160-OZZF01000160.1-human-gut-metagenome-genome-assembly--contig:-NODE-160-length-15627-cov-9.323851_pt1 | contig 15627 bp, 10 predicted proteins | sample MGYA00243644_ERZ654145 | MGnify/ENA primary metagenome ERZ654145 (study PRJEB26926, sample SAMN06165250) | human gut metagenome | biome: ENVO:00009003; feature: ENVO:2100002; material: ENVO:00002003...
CAGGTTATTAATTTTTTATTCTTTTGAATATGAGATGTTTAAGGTTAATTTTAAGTTTGTTGTTAATTCCTTTAGGAAGTATGTCTCAATCTGTTTCTACATATTTTCAGTTTGAAAAGCCTCTTTATGGAGCGGCATATTATAGTGAATATACACCGACAGATAGGTTGGATGAAGATATACGCCTGATGAAGCAGGCTAATCTCTCGGTAGTACGTATCGGTGAGTCTACATGGTCGGTCTTTGAACCACAGAATGGAGTCTTTCAATTTGAATGGATGGACCGGATTATTGATAAATTAAGTAAAGCTGGCATTAAAATTATTTTAGGTACTCCTACTTATTCTATTCCGGCTTGGATGGCTCATCAACATCCGGAAGTGCTTTCACAAACTGTGGATGGTAAACAAAGCTATTATGGTATCCGCCAGAATATGGATTTGACTAATCCTATTTATCGTCATTATTGTGAGCGTATTATCCGAAAATTGATGGAGCGTTATGCCAAACATCCGGCTATTATTGGTTTCCAGGTTGACAATGAAGTAGAAGCCAGAGGTATAGATAATCCAGGTTATTTTGAAGGTTTCCGAAATTATATAAAAGATAGCTTTCATGCTAATTTGGATTCATTAAATGCGCGGTGGGGGTTGAATTACTGGGGCATGAACATTAATACGTGGGAGGAGTTTTATGACCGTAAAGGAGTGACGAATCCTTCTTATAAATTGTGGTGGGAACGATGGAACCGTAAGGTTACGGCTGATTTCTTAAACTGGCAGGTGGATATTGTGAATGAATATAAACGACCGGATCAATTTGTAACCCATTGTTTTATGCCTTATTTCTGTAATATCGACCAAATAGAAGCTTTCCGGCAGATGGATTATCCCGCCATTAATGTGTATTATACGATGCAGGACGGCCAGGATGGTCAGTGGATTGGATATGCTTGTGATTATATGCGTGAACTATGCAAGCATAAAAATTTTCTGATAACTGAGACTAATGCTCAGGGTACGGGATGGAGTAGTCGCGACCAATGGCCTCCGTATGATGGGCAATTGCGGCAGAATATGTATGCGTTTTTGTCAGGTGGCGCAAATATGGTAGAATATTGGCATTGGAGCACCTTACATTATGGTCAGGAAACATATTGGAGAGGTCTCTTGGGCCATGACATGACACCTAACCGCGTGTATGCTGAGTTTTCGAGAGGAGCTAAGGAATTGGAGAAAATTGGAAAAAGGTTGGTGAATTCTCGTAAACATAACCGGGTTGCTATGTTATTTAGCCATGATTCTAAGTTTGGACTGGATTTTATGCCGTATACTCATGGTGATCAATATAAGGACTATATGATTTATGAGGCATTATATCGTCAGAATATTGAATGCGATATTGTTCCGTGTGATAAGATAACTGATTTTGATAAGTATGATATGTTGGTAATTCCTCCTCTTTATGTGGCATCAGACGAACTTTTGTATAAAATTGCTGATTTTGTTGAAAAGGGAGGTGATGTGGTTATGTTCTATAAAAGCGGTTATTGCGATCCGGATAATGTAGTTCGGCCTATGCTTGCTCCAGGTCCTTTGGCGAAAGCCTGTGGATTTACTTATCAGGAGTTTTCTAGTATCAACCAGTTGCCTTTGAAGTCAAACGAGTTAGGAGTGGAAGAAAACCAAATAAGTACATGGATGGAGTTTCTTTGTCCTACAACTGCAGTTCCGTTGGCGTACGCAGATCATCCTTTTTTCGGTAAATGGCCGTGCATAACGGAAAATGCTTATGGAAAAGGACATTTGATTTATGTGGGGACAGTACCTTCGCAGAAGTTGTTGGAAAAGCTGATCGCTCGTGCAGCAGACCGTCAGCAGATTGCCTCTGTAGAACGTAAATTTAGTTTCCCATTGATTCTTCGCTCTGTGGAGAATGGATATGGAAAGAAAGTTCATTATTTATTTAATTATTCAATGAAGCCAGTTACGCTTGATTATCCATATAGTGACAGCCGTTCATTATTGGATGAACAACAATTGAAGAAAGGTGCTTCTGTAGTAATAGAGCCTTGGGGCGTAATTATAGGAGAAGAATATTGATAAAAAAATTCCCCTTACTTTGTCTGCATCAATTCGGAATGAGATAGAGTAAGGGGATTTTATAGCTGGATTATTTAAGCTTCAGCCAATACGAAATCCAGCTGTTTCTTAGCCAGGTTAGCACGGGCTACCTTAATCTTAATCGGGTCACCGAGACTGAATTTCTGGTGGTGACGACGTCCGATGAGGCAGTAGTTCTTTTCGTCGAACTCGTAGAAGTCGTTGCCGAGGTCGCGCATGGCAATCATACCCTCGCACTTGTTTTCGTTGATTTCCACGTAGAGTCCCCATTCTGTGACACCGGAAATCACACCGTCGTACACTTCTCCGATACGTTCACCCATAAATTCCACCTGCTTGTATTTCACGGATGCGCGTTCTGCACTGGCTGCAGTCTGCTCCATTGCCGAACTGTGTTCGCAGAGAGTTTCATACTTGTCGGCTTGTGCGCTTCGTCCTCCTGCCAGGTAACGGGTAAGCAGTCGGTGTACCATCAAGTCCGGATAACGGCGGATAGGAGAGGTGAAGTGCGTGTAGTAATCGAATGCCAGTCCGTAGTGTCCGATGTTATAAATTGAATAGCGTGCTTTCTGCATGGCGCGTAAAGACACTGTTTCTATCAGGTTCTGTTCTTTCTTTCCTTCAATTTCGCCTAACAAGTGATTGATGGACTTGGATACTTCTGCTTTGCTACCTCCCGTGCGGATTTTGTAACCGAAGCGGGCGATAAACTGATTCAGGTTATCCAGCTTGTCAGGGTCGGGCAGGTCGTGGATACGATAAGGAAGTACCTTCGGCTTTTTGTTCTTAGGAACTTTTCCTACGTATTCTGCCACCGTCTTGTTGGCTAACAGCATGAATTCTTCAATCAGCTTGTTGGCTTCTTTAGATACCTTGAAGTATACGCTGAGCGGTTTACCGGTCTCGTCAATTTCAAATTTTACTTCGCAGCGGTCAAAGTTGATAGAGCCGGCAGCCATTCGTTTCTCTCGCAGAATCTGTGCCAAACGATTCAGTTGAAGCACCTCTTCCTTGTAGTCACCTTCTCCTGTTTCAATGATTTGCTGTGCTTCTTCGTACGTGAACCGACGGTTGGATTTGATTACCGTATGACGGATGCGGTAGTTCTTCACTTCCGCCTTTTCATTCATCTCGAAAATGACAGAGTAAGCCAGCTTTTCTTCATCAGGACGCAGGGAGCAGATAAAGTTGCACAGACGTTCCGGCAGCATCGGGATGGTGCGGTCTACCAGGTAGACAGAAGTCGCACGTTTGGCTGCTTCCTTGTCGATGATGCTTCCTTCTTTTACATAGTGTGATACGTCCGCAATATGCACACCCACTTCCCATAAGCCGGGTTTCAGGGTGCGGATGGACAACGCATCGTCAAAGTCTTTGGCATCTTTCGGGTCGATGGTGAACGTCACGACATCGCGGAAATCTTCGCGTTCGGCATAATCTTCTGGTGTGATGTCGGCCGATAATTTCTCTGCTGCAGTTTCTACTGCCTGCGGATATACGTACGGCAATCCGTATTCAGCCAGAATAGCGTGCATTTCAGTAGTGTTGTCACCCGCTTTTCCGAGGATGTCGATCACTTCGCCAAACGGATTCTTTGCTTCTTCCGGCCATTCGGTAATGCGGACAATAGCCTTATCGCCGTTCTTTCCGCCTTTCAGCTTGTCTTTCGGGATAAAGATGTCGTTAGCCAGGGTACTGGTTTCCGTAAGCAGGAACGCATAATTCTTGCTGACTTTCAATACACCGACAAAGGTTTCGTTGGCGTGTTCCAGAATCTCGATTACCTGCGCTTCCAGCTGATGCTTTTTACGTTTGGCACACAAGGCAACTTTCACCTTGTCATTGTTCATTGCATGGGCAGAGTTGCGTTCCGCAATGAAAATGGGTTCTCCTCCTTCTTCAGGGATAAACGAGTTCTTTCCATTGCTTTTACGTACGAAGGTTCCGGTCAGAATCTGTCCTTTGTCATTGATTTTATAGCGCCCTTTTTCGATTTCAATCAGGAAGTTGTCTTCCAACATTTCTTCCACTACATCGATGCAGAGCATTTTTCCCGGATGGGTTGTAAGTTTTAGAGCTTGGAACAACTGCTTGAGGCTGAATGCTTCATTCGGCTTTGTACGGAAATAGTTGAGCAGTATCTCTACGAGCTCTTTTTTCTTCAGGTGCTTTCCGCCTTTCTTTTCTTTTTTCTTTTTAGCCATGTTGTTTTGTTTTAAATCAACAGCTCTCTGCTGTTGGTAAGATTATCTTTATACAAAGAAAGTGATTTCCGGGGAATAAACGTGGTTTTTTCTGTTAAGATGCTGAAAAACTATTATCTTTGCCACATTCTTTTTACAAAAGTAAGATATGAATGAGATTGGAACATCCGTTCGTGAACGTGAGATTTACAAGGTAACCCTGGTGGGTAGTCTGGTCAATATTCTGCTGGTGGCCTGTAAGTTTGCGGCAGGCTTCTGGGGTAAGAGTGCGGCGATGATTGCCGATGCAGTGCACTCTTTATCGGATTTGATAACGGACTTGATTGTCATCGTGTTTGTGCGTATTTCCAGCAAACCGGAAGATAAGGGACATGACTACGGACATGGAAAGTACGAAACACTGGCTACGCTCTTGATTGGAGCGGCTTTGCTGGCTGTAGGAGTAGGAATTTGCTGGAGTGGAATAGAATCAATCATCAGTTTTGCAAAAGGAGAGGCATTACAGTCGCCCGGCTGGATTGCACTGGCTGCTGCCATTGTATCCGTGGTATCGAAAGAAATTTTGTTTCATTACACCCGGCTGGTGGGAAAACGTTGTAATAGTCCGGCAGTGATAGCCAATGCCTGGCATCACCGCAGCGATGCATTTTCTTCCATCGGTACGGCCGTAGGTATTGGAGGAGCTATCCTGTTGGGAGAAAGCTGGCGTGTGCTCGACCCTCTGGCGGCAGTGATTGTCAGTTTCTTTATTGTGCAGGTGGCGGTAAAGCAGCTGAAGGCTTGTATTGATGAACTATTGGAACGCTCGTTGCCCGACGATATAGAGCAGGAAATTACGCAGACGGTATTGTCACTGGACGGTGTGTCGCAGCCGCATCATTTGCGTACCCGCCGTATAGGAAGTCATTATGCGATAGACATGCACGTGCGGATGGACGGAAGTATCTCGTTGCATGAGGCACATGAAAAGGCTACTGCCATTGAGCAGAAGTTGCGGGATACTTTTGGAGAGGATACCTACATCAGTATCCATGTAGAACCGGAAAAATAAGTTTATGGAGAAAAAAATATTAGTCACCGGTGCCAGTGGATTCATCGGAAGCTTTTTAGTGGAAGGTGCGCTGGAACGAGGCATGCAGGTGTGGGCCGGTGTGCGGAAAAGCAGCAGCCGGAAATATTTGCAGGACCCGCGTATCCATTTTGCTGTACTGGATTTTACTGATTCCGACCGTCTGGCCGGTCAGTTGGAAGAACAGAAACGCCGGTATGGGAAATGGGATTACATTATCCATTGTGCCGGAGTGACCAAATGCCTGGACAAGGCCGATTTTGAAACCGGGAATTACTGGGCTACCCGACATTTTATTGAGACCCTGAAGCGATTAGACATGCTTCCGGTGAACTTTATTTACATAAGTTCGTTAAGTATATTTGGACCGATTCGGGAAAAAGACTATTCATCCATTTGCGAAACGGATACTCCCCAGCCTAATACGGCGTATGGACTGAGTAAACTGCATACCGAGGAATATTTGAAATCCCTCACCAATTTCCCGTATGTGATTTTCCGTCCGACGGGAGTTTACGGTCCACGGGAACGAGATTATTTTCTGATGGCGAAGTCCGTGCAGCAGCATGTGGATTTTGCAGCAGGTTTCAAACGTCAGGATATTACGTTTGTGTTTGTGAAGGACTTGGTACAGGCCATTTATCTGGCTATTGAAAAAAATGTCACAGGCCGCGCTTATTTTGTGAGCGACGGAAAGGTATACAGTAGTCATACGTTTTCCGACTTGATTCGGAAAGAATTGGGAAATCCGTGGATGCTTCGTTTCGTCTGTCCGTTGTTTCTTTTGAAAGCCATTTCATTTGTGGCAGAGAATGTAGGACGAATACTCCGTAAGACGAGTACATTGAACTGTGATAAATACCGTATTATGAAACAGCGCAACTGGCGGTGTGACATCTCACCGCTGGAAAAGGAATTAGGATATGTTCCCGAATATCCGTTGGAAAGAGGAGTAAAAGAAATCATTGCCTGGTATAAAAAAGAAGGATGGCTATAGAACTGAAGTTATTTGAACGAGTAGAAAGTGGAAAGGGCTTGTTTGCAGTAGAAAGCATTAGCTTGATTTACAATGCACTGACCACTATTTTGATTTTGCTTTTGTATCCCCGGATGGATCATCCCGGGATGATGTTGTTGGAGCGTCTGGGCATTGTGGTCTTGACGTTCGTACTGATATATTTGTATCAGGCATTCCCCTGTCGTTTGACGGCTTTTATCCGTATGGTCGTGCAAATGTCACTGTTGGCATACTGGTATCCGGATACGTTTGAATTTAACCGCTTGTTCCCGAACCTGGATTACGTGTTTGCTTCTGTCGAACAGGCAATTTTCCATTGCCAGCCTTCGGTGGAATTTAGCAAGCTGTGTCCTTCCATGTGGTTCAGTGAGCCTTTCAATATGGGGTATTTCTTTTACTATCCCATGATGCTGATTGTGGTGGTATATTATTTCCTGACCCGTTTTGAATGGTTTGAGAAGATTTGCTTCGTACTGGTCACTTCTTTCTTCATTTACTATTTGTTTTACATTCTGGTGCCGGTGGCCGGACCGCAATTCTATTTCCCTGCCATTGGAATGGATAAAGTGAACGCTTGTGATTTTCCGGCAATAGGAGATTATTTTAATGACAATACTTTCTTGCTTCCTGGTCCGGGATATGAACACGGATTCTTCTATAATCTGGTAGAAGCTTCACAGGAAGTAGGTGAACGTCCTACGGCTGCTTTCCCCAGTTCACATGTGGGAATCTCTACGATTGTGATGATTATGGCCTGGCGTGTGAACCGAAAATTGGCCTACATTCTGTTCCCGTTCTATGTGTTGCTGTGCTGTGCCACGGTGTATATTCAGGCGCACTACCTGATTGATTCGCTGGTAGGACTTATTACCGCTTTCTTCGTCTATCAGCTGGCCACGCTGATGTATAAGCGCTGGTTTATTTCTCCGGTCTTTAAACGGATGTATTAAAAAAATCGGTAAGGATTACTCCTTACCGAAAGTAGCTTCTATATGGTCTAATATACCATTCAGTTCATTTAATGTTTCTGCGCGAAGCATGGCAATGCGTGTGTCTTTGAAATTTGGAATCCCTTTGAAGAGAGGAGATGCGGCTAAGTGACGACGTACGTGCAGGATACCTCTTCGTTCATCCAGCAGGTTTACGCTGTCGAGTACTTCCTGGCGTAATACATCCATCCGCCATTTGAAAGAAAGAGGCGGCAACTCTTCACCTGTTTCTAAATAGTGTTTTACCTCTTTGAAAATCCAGGGACGTCCGAAGCTGGCCCGTCCAATCATGATGGCATCTACTCCGTATTGCTCGAAACATTCTTTGGCACGTTGTGGGGTAGTGATGTCACCGTTTCCGATAATGGGAATATGCATTCTCGGATTTTTCTTGACTTCCCCAATCAGGGTCCAGTCGGCTTCACCGGTATACATCTGTGCACGGGTACGTCCGTGGATGGTCAGAGCTTCAATTCCGCAGTCCTGTAATTGTTCCGCCAGTTTTACGATAATCTTGTGTTCTGCATCCCATCCTAAACGGGTTTTCACGGTAACCGGAATCTTTACGGCATCCACTACCGCCCGGGTAATTTCGAGCATCTTGGGTACGTTTTGCAGCATGCCGGAGCCGGCTCCTTTTCCTGCCACCCGCTTCACCGGGCAACCGAAGTTCAGGTCTAATATATCAGGCTTGGCCTGTTCTACGATGCGGGCTGCTTCCACCATGGTATCCGTATCCTTTCCATAAATCTGAATGGCTACCGGGCGTTCCTTTTCGCTGATGTTCAGTTTCAGCATGGTCTTCCCTACCGAACGAATCAGGGCATCGCTCGATACAAATTCCGTGTACACCATGTCGGCACCAAACTGCTTGCACATCAGGCGGAATGCAGGGTCGGTGACGTCTTCCATCGGTGCCAGTAATACTGGCTTTTCTCCTAAATCTATGTTTCTAATTTTCATTGCCTTGATATTGTCGCGCAAAGGTAGTGAAATTTTATTATATCCTGAAAAAACGCTACCTTTGCACCGTAATATTACAATCACGGAAATGAGTTATACAATCAAAGATTTTGAAATCATGGCGCCCGTAGGCTCACGTGAGTCATTGGCGGCTGCCCTTCATGCCGGAGCCGATTCCATCTATTTCGGTATTGAAAGCTTGAACATGCGTGCGCGTTCGGCGAGCACTTTTACTATAGACGATTTGCGTGAAATCGCCAAAATATGTGATGAACATGGAGTAAAGAGTTACTTGACCATTAACACCATTATTTACGATGAGGATATTGCCTTGATGCGTAAAATTGTGGATGCGGCAAAAGAAGCAGGTATCAGTGCGGTCATTGCGGCCGATGTGGCAGTCATGGCTTACTGTAATGAAGTGGGACAGGAGGTACACCTTTCTACTCAGTTGAACATCAGTAACGCAGAAGCATTGAAATTTTATTCACGCTTTGCCGATGTGGTGGTACTGGCACGTGAACTGAACCTGAAACAGGTCCGTAAGATTTACGATGCCATTCAGGAGCAGCAAATCAAGGGCCCGATGGGGGAACTGGTTCGTATCGAAATGTTCTGTCACGGAGCTTTGTGTATGGCAGTTTCCGGAAAGTGCTACCTGAGTCTGAACGAGTTGAATGCTTCGGCCAATCGCGGAGCTTGCATGCAGGTATGCCGTCGTGCGTATACGGTAAAGGATAAGGAAAGTGACATTGAACTGGAAGTGGATAATCAGTATATCATGTCGCCGAAAGACTTGAAGACCATTCATTTTATGGACGAGATGATTGAAGCGGGTGTACGGGTCTTCAAGATTGAAGGTCGTGCTCGTGGACCTGAGTATGTACGTACAGTAGTAGAATGCTACAAGGAAGCTATCCAGTCGTACATTGACGGTACATTCTCCGATGAAAAGGTGGCCAACTGGGATGAACGTCTGAAGACGGTATTCAATCGTGGTTTCTGGAATGGTTATTATTTAGGACAGCGTTTGGGTGAATGGAGCAAGAACTACGGTTCGGAAGCGACGGAGCGTAAGGTATATGCCGGACGTGGAATCAAATACTTCTCTAACATCGGAGTGGCTGAATTCCTGATTGAAGCTTCAGAAATTAAAGTTGGCGATAAATTGTTGATTACTGGTCCTACTACCGGTGCCATGTATGTTACCTTGGATGAGGCTCGCGTAGATTTGAAGCCGGTGGATGTAGTGAAGAAGGGTGTACATGTGTCGTTTAAAGTGCCCGACCGTATCCGCCCCAGCGACCGTCTGTACCGCATGGTGCCTGCCGAAGAGTTGAAGGCAAAACGGAAAGAGTAAGTTTATTTGAAGAATAATGATAGTATCCTGTCAGGGCTTTTAAAAAAGGTCTTGACAGGATTTTTTTATGAGAATAGGATATAAACACCTCGGTTAATTACTTGTTGAAAGACTTATGGATATGCTTGTTGATATTTTATCTTATTGTTGATTATTAGTGTAATATGAAAATTAACAGGCTGTGAATTACTTGTGAATAATAAATAAGTCTCTTTGGGGTAGCTTGCTTGTTCTCATAATTATTTTACATTTGCACTCCAGAACTTAAAATCTTATGTAATATGAAAAAGATATATGTAAAAGAGTGGATGTTATTTCAACCATACGAACGACAGGATGAAGTAGACACGTACTATGTAAACGTTGCCAATCATATAGCTGCATGTTTAAAGGACTTTGTTGGAGGACGTTATCCGGAATATTCAGTGCATGGAATTGCCATTTATTTGACGCTCTGGTTTCAGGATGTGATTTCGCAGACCGGAATCTGGCAAGCATTTTCTGAAGAATGCCGTAAGCGGTATGGCTGCCTTATTCCTTTTATGACTCCGGAAAAAGAAAAAGATTATTATCCGGGAGAAGTGAATCCGGAAGATTTGCAGTTTCTGTTATGGCATTATCTTCAATGCATGGAGAAACAGGCTGGTGGCGTATTGAATCCAGAGAATCCGGCTTTTGAGGAATTGGCTAATCAAATCTATGATTATTTGTCGGAAGAGTTTCAGGTGGCTCCAGAAAATGAGCGGCTGCATGGGATGTTTTATGGGGAGGCCTTTGGAGAAAACGATTATATGCGTTATCGTAGTGTACTGGAGTGGTTCCACTTCTGCAGTTATGTAGGTTTTGAAAACCGAGGTGAATATCAGAGAGTGGTAGATACGGTTGCACGGATGGGACAGAATGTCAATCCGCATATTTTGTCGTACGATGTAAAGCAGAACATTCTGTTTGAAGGACACAAGAACTTGCTTTCCTTGACATCGGTAGAATGGCTGGCTTTGATAGGAAAGAATCATCCTGAAACAGCTTTGTGGGCTGAAGTAAAAGCTCTTCCACAGGAAATGTATCTTTATGAAGGAGAAGATGAAAAATTCCTGTTTGTGAAAGATTTGTCGAAAAAAGAAGGAGAACAGCTGAGTATTCGGAAAGACTCTTTAAATATGGATTCCTTGAAAGCCCGTAAGGAAGGAGTAACCATATTAAGTTGCCGACTGGTACAGTACGGAGGAGCCTGGTGGCAAGACGGTATGCTGGTTGTATCTGATTTACAGGAGAAAGTGCAGGAAGAGATTGACCAGCGAATTGCCGCACGTGAAGGTATACAGAAAACATTTGATGAATTTATGAAAGCATCCGGTGGCAAACAATTTGTGTTCTGTAAGTCGGAAGAAGAAGTGCAGGACTTCCTTTCTCAGAAATTGGGATATAAGGAAAAAGAAGGAATGGAATTGCCGAAGATGGACGCGACACACGGATTGGTTCTGATGGTTTCTCCACATACTGGCATACATGTTCAAATGCAGTTGTGTGAATGCATTTCTTCACCGGATAATACATTCTATGATGCCGAAGCTGCCAAGAAGCAGGCGGCCATGTTTATATTGAATCCCAATGTGATACCTTACGATTTGAGTTGTGCTTTGCAGGATGCCGATATGCTCCCGGATGCTTGTCTGAACAGTGCATTGGGTGAGGAACACGGACGGGAAACAATGAAGAGAAACGCGCGTTTCTTTACAGATTATTTCTTTGAAAAATGCAGAGAGAAGGATTGTTGATTACTCAATAATCCCTCCTCCCAATACGGTATTACCCCGATAAAATGCAGCTGCCTGTCCGCTGGCAATAGAAGCCAGCGGCTCATGCAGTTGTATATGTAGTCGTTGGTCGTCCAGTAAGGTAACAGTGCATCGGTTTGCTTGTTTCCGGTAGCGTATTTTGACAATGACATCTTCGTGTCCAAGCACTACATCAGGATTGATCAGATTCCAGTGGGTGAGATACATTTCGTTTTTCTCCAGTGCGTGCAGATTGTCGCTGATAATTACCTTATTTTCCTGCGGAATGATTTCCTTGACAAAGAGCGCTTTGTTCAAGTGAATACCTAACCCTCTCCGCTGTCCGATGGTGTAAAACGGATAGCCTTCATGTTTCCCGATTTTCTGTCCTTGCTCGTCATAAAAGTTTCCAGGAATGATTTCACCTTCGGGCACATGAGTTTTCAGGAAGGTACGGTAATCCATCGGGCAAAAACACACACCTAAGCTGTCACGCTTCTTGGCGGCTTTCAGGAATCCGCGTGCGGCAGCGATTTCGCGTACACGGGTCTTGGTCAGTCCGCCCATAGGGAGGCACATTCTCTCCAGAATGGATTGTGGAAGTCCCCACAAGAAGAAAGACTGGTCTTTGTCTGCGTCATTTCCGCAGATAATGTACCAGTATCCATCTATTTTTTGCTTGTTGACGTAATGTCCGGTAGCCAGATGATAGATACCTTTTTCGTCAGCTATCTGTTGCAGTAAGGGCCATTTCAGGTAGTTGTTGCAGAGTGTACAGGGCACGGGGGTACGTCCGGCCATGTATTCCTGAATAAAATAGCGTATGATTTTTTTCTGAAACATTTCCCGTGCATCGTAAATCAGATGAGGTATGCTTAGCGTACGGCATAGGTCACGTGCATCGTCCAGGTATTCTGTATTTCCGTCTTTTTCAAAAAAACGAAAGGTGATGCCGGTCACTTCGTAGCCTGCATCTTGCAATAGAAGGGCGGCAACCGAACTGTCGGTGCCGCCGCTCATTCCCAATAGAACTTTGTTATTTTCTTTCATCGGGACAAAGTTACTCTTTTCTCAGTTCCGGCAATTTGATTTCTGCAATTTCTGCACTTCCATTAGTTATCAGGATACGCAGGTCACTGCCTCCTGTCTTGTTGAACCGAATGGTTTCTTCCTGATTGGGAGTAACTTCTCCGCGTTGTACCGGAAGGAATTGTCCGCCTCCGCTGGAAATCTGAATCTCGTAGTGTGTGCTGGCTTCTGCATTCTTCCAGGCTACATTGATACGGTCTACTTTGGCGTTCTCTGCCAGTTCGAAGGATATGTATTCCCCTTTTTCACCTTTCCAGGTAGTGGAATAGTCTCCGTCAACCACATGGAGGATATGGCTCTTGTTTTTACTGGCACTGATAAAGTCACGCGGGTCCGATTCTATTATTTCATTGGTAGATGCCTGTCCGTAAGCTCGGATTTCAAGTCCTTTTTTCAGTCGGATGTCTTCGGAAGAAGCCCCTATCATAATCTGGAACATACCCGGCTCTACGACCCAGTGATTGTCTTTGTTGAGTAGCTGAAAGTCACGTGGAAGTAGCAGGAAACTGACCTCTTTGGTTTCACCCGGCTCCAAGTGTACGCGTTCAAAGCCGCGCAAGTTCTTTTCATACGTGGTCACACTGCTGACGACATCGCGTGTGTACAACTGTACCACTTCATCTCCGCTTCGTGTTCCGGTATTTTTAATTTTACAGGTCACGGTGACCGGCTCTTTATCGGTAATGACAGGAGAGGAGAGTTGTAAGTTGCTGTATTCAAAAGTGGTATAACTCAGTCCGTATCCGAACGGATAGAGTGGGCCGTTGATACGCGATTGATTACCCTTCATGCCAGGTGTTTGTCCGCCGTCTACTTGTGAAGCAGGCTTGGCCGGGAAGTTAAAAGGTATCTGACCTACGGTTTTAGGGAAGGTAACAGTCAGCTTTCCTCCCGGATTGTAATCTCCGAAGAGAGCTTCGGCGATGGCTGTTCCTCCTTGCGAACCAGGATACCAGGCCTCCAGAATGGCCGGTACAAATTTATCGGCCCAGTTGATACTGAGCGGACGACCGTTAATCAGTACCAGTACCACCGGTTTTCCAGTGGCTACTATGGCCTCCAAAAGTTGCTGCTGATGGCCGGGGAGATCCAGGCTGGTACGCGATTTGTTTTCTCCACAGGTGCGGATGCCTCCTCCCAGTACTACTACAGCTACGTCACTTTCTTTGACATTATCGACAGCTTTCTGAATTTCGGTTTTTTCTTCTGCGGTAAGTGGATAAGAAATGATTTCCGATTCCGGCCAGTTGGCATCTACAAGGTCACATCCTTTGGTATAGGTTACCTTTGTACCTTCCTTAACTTGTTGTCTGATACCTTCCAGTACGGTGGTTACTTCTACTGCTACGGGACCGTAGTGGGTAAGTGCAAAGGATGCTTCATCGGCATTCGGACCACATACGGCAATACGCTTGATTTGTGATTTATCCAAAGGAAGCAGGTTGTTTGCATTTTTCAGCAGCACGAGCCCTTCGCGGGAAGCCTGTAAGGCGACTTGTTGATGTGCCTCGCTGTTGACTTCTTTATTAGCTAAAGCAAGGTCTGTCTGGTAAGGTGTGTCGAACAGACCTGTCAAGAATTTGACACGTAAGATATCTCTTACCCGGTTGTCAATGGTTTCCATACTGAGTCCTCCTTCTTGAATCAGCTCACGCAACGGGAGTACGTATGATTCTGGTGAACGGAACGTACAGCGTACGTTAAGTCCTGCTTCTACACTCTGGCGGACTGCCTCTTTCATGTCCTTTGCCGTTTTGTGCTTGCTGTAGAGATATTCCACCGCGTCACTGTCGGATACTACATAGCCTCTGAATCCCATAGTACCTCTTAGGCGTTGTGTCAGCCAATAGTAGCTGCTTTGGATAGGAAATCCGTCATAATCATTGTAGGAACTCATCGCTCCTAGGATACCAGCCTCCTGGATTACTCTTGTAAAAGGATAGGCATGTATGTTTTCTACCTCTCTCCATGACATTTGCGGGTCAACCCTTGCAAAACCTTCGCGGGCGCCTTTGTTATTACTATAGGCGATGAAGTGTTTGGCTGTAGAAGCTACCTGCATGTCGGTTTGAAGTCCCTTTCCCATGGCGATGCCCAGTTCTGCCACCAGATAAGGACTTTCTCCATATACTTCTTCGTAGCGTCCCCAGCGTTGGTCACGGCCTACGTCCAGGATAGGGGCGTATACGTTGGTGTACCCCAGTAAGCGGGCCTCTCGTCCTGTGATGTAGCCTACCTGGCGTATCAGTTCCCTGTTCCAGGTGTGTCCGAGTGCCAGTTGGGTTGGGAAATTGGTTGCAATATAGTTTTCTACTCCCCGGATACCTTCATTGGTAAAGTCAGCTGGTATCCCCAGGCGCGTTTCTTCTACGAAAAAGCGTTGTACCTCGTTCAGAGCCCAGGCATGATTCGAAGCCGGCCATACCAGTTCATTTTGCATTGGAGGAACTCCCCATCCGCGAAACGCATTCAGGTGCTCATCGATAGCTCCGATACCGTCTTTCCATAACTGGCTTTTCCAGTCGGGAGTAGGCAATGAATCTTTTAAAACTCTTTGATATCCATAAAGCGTGACCATCTGGCAGGTCTTTTCCTCCATAGTCATTTGGGAAAGCAAGTCTTCAATTCGGTCGTTCAATGGCGCTTTAGGATCTTCGTAAATATCTTTCCGACCATTTTTGTTGAAGTCAATCCATTCTTTATGATACATGCTTTTCTTTTTGGGAACATACGTTTTGGAAACCTCTAATGCATGACCTGTTATGCTGCAAAGCGATGTACAAGAAAGGAGACAATAGAATAATTGTTTTTTCATGTGATAAAGTTAGAATTAGGGTTGTTTTATTTGACTTCAAAAATAGAATTATTCAGGGAATAAGTAGTGATAAAATTGTCCATTCAAATGAACTTTCCGTCTTTATTTAAGTTAAGGGCATAAAAAAAGGAGTTCCGCTGAACTCCAACCTTTGTTAACCTTAAATCTAATACTATGAAAAACACATTGCAAAGGTAAGGCTTTTCAGGGAAATAGCAA
>ENA-OZZF01000173-OZZF01000173.1-human-gut-metagenome-genome-assembly--contig:-NODE-173-length-15156-cov-9.515992_pt1 | contig 15156 bp, 7 predicted proteins | sample MGYA00243644_ERZ654145 | MGnify/ENA primary metagenome ERZ654145 (study PRJEB26926, sample SAMN06165250) | human gut metagenome | biome: ENVO:00009003; feature: ENVO:2100002; material: ENVO:00002003...
GATGAGGATGACGCCTCAGGCGGGGGAACGCTCCCAGCGCATTATTATGAACCTGATGCCTGTGATGTTCTTCCTGTTCTGTTACAATTTCGCTTCCGCCCTGGCCCTGTACTGGACCACGCAGAATTTGATCTCCATAGGACAAACGGCCCTTATCCGCCGCTTGCCCATGCCCGTGCTTTCCCCCGCCAAAAAGAAAAAGTCGGGCTTTTTCCAAAAGATGATGGAGCAGCAGCGTGCGGCCCTGGAAGAACAGCAGCGCAAAGCTAAAGGCCGCAACATGCGCAATATAACGCCTAAAAAGTAGGAATCCCTGCTCTGCCTTCCGTCTCCGCAAGTGCGTCCGCCCCCGCGGCCGCACTTTTTCATGGAAAGGCGCAGGAAAAAATATTCTGCCGGCGCAAGCCTCAAAAAGGGAAAGGAACTCCCTTACAGAATTTCCTCAAAAAACCGGCCCTCTCCAGGTGGAGAGGGCCGGTTTTCCTCGTCATATATTCATTGCGTAGTTAATTGGAGCAGCTTGGCAGAAAATGCCAAACACCCACTGGAGCAAACCTAACGGATTATGAATTCGCGGCAATTCCCTGAATAACTAAACAACAAGAATACCAATCAGTTACCTTTCAATTCACTTTTTTATCAATTGCCATCCAGCCGAATTTCCAAAACCCAAACTCCACTAACACATTTCCATTCAAACTTTCCTGTTGACTTCGAATTCATAATCCGCTCAGAACCGGGCATTGCCGGAACATTTGACCTTCCTCCTGACATCAACCGCAACCACCATCCCCATCCATGCAGCCGCATTTCTTTATCAACTGACAGCACGGTCATAAAAACCTCCTTATCTGGAACATTCTTCTCCAAATGCCCGGCAGCCGGAACGGCCGTTACCCGACAAACGAACGGAACAGCCTCCGAAATGCCGCCGGACAGGCAAATTGCCAGCTTCAAATGCGGAATGGCTCAAGGAGGAAAAGCGGCGCCAAAATGCCCGGCCATGAAACAGCAGGCAGGCCTCTGAAAAAATGGGGGCCTCCGCACCCGCGGAGGCCCCTGCCTTACCCCAAACAACAGAAAACTGCTGCATGCTTCTTTCAGGAATGCATGGCCAGGGCATGCCGGTATTCCACCGGGAATACCTTGATGAATTTGCCGCGTTCTTCCGGCCAGTTGTTTAACAGGTCGTAAGCCCTGCGGCTCCTGGTAGCCATATAATGCTCGTAAATGAGCTGAAGCAATTCCGCTTCATCGGCGGAATGCGGCATGACCGTTTCCAGGTCCACGCTGCCCAGGTTGCATTTCTGATCGAAGTTGTTGTCCGCATCATACACGTAGGCCAGGCCACCGGTCATCCCCGCGGCGAAATTGACGCCCACCTTGCCGAGAACCGCCACACGGCCCCCGGTCATGTATTCACAGCCGTGGTCGCCAATGCCTTCCACCACCATTTTGGCGCCGCTGTTGCGGATGGCGAAACGTTCCCCGGCCTGCCCGTGAAGGAAGATGCTGCCGGAAGTGGCCCCATAGCCGATGACGTTTCCGGCGATGACGTTGTCCGACGGTACGTAGGAGATATGATCCGGGGGACGCACGATGATTTTGCCGCCGGACAGGCCCTTCCCAACAAAGTCATTCGCATCCCCGACAAGTTCAAAGGTAACGCCGGGAGCCAGAAAAGCCCCGAAGCTTTGCCCCGCACATCCGGTGAAGTGCACCGTAAGCGTATCTTCCGCCAGGCCGCGCGGCCCGAATTTCATCACCAGCTCACCGGAAAGTTCCGTCCCTACCGTCCGGTCCACATTGCGGACGTCGCGGCAGAGTTCCGTCTTTTCCCCCTTTTCCAGCAGGGGCTTTAATGCCGGCAGCAGATGGCGGCGGTCGTAGTTGTCCAGCGGTTCCTTTTCAAAAGAGGGGTCAAACCTGCGTCCGTCCCCCTCTGCCGCATGCAGGATGGAGGAAAAGTCCAAATGCCGGGCCTTGTAAAAATCTATGGCGCGGTTTACGGAAAGCAGATCCGCCCTGCCTACGGCTTCATCCAGGGAACGAAGCCCCAGGGAAGCCAGGATTTCCCGCGTTTCCTGGGCCACGAAGCGGAGGTAGTTGATGACGTATTCCGGATTGCCGCTGAATTTGGCCCTCAGGGCCGGATCCTGCGTGGCGACGCCTACCGGGCACGTATTTTCGTGGCACCTGCGGAGCATGGCGCAGCCGATGGAGACCAGGATGGCGGTTCCGAAACCGAATTCCTCCGCCCCCAGCAGGGCGGCCATCACGACGTCCCTCCCGGTGCGCAGCTGGCCGTCCACCTGGAGCCGGACGCGGGAACGGAGTTTGTTGAGCACCAGCGTCTGCTGCGTTTCCGCCAGCCCCAGCTCCCACGGCAGCCCGGCGTGCTTCACGCTGGTGAGCGGAGAGGCGCCCGTGCCGCCGTCGTGGCCGCTGACCACAACCACATCCGCATGGGCCTTCACCACTCCCGCGGCAACCGCGCCGATGCCCACCTCGGAAACAAGCTTGACGGAAACACGGGCATCCGGATTGGAGTTGCGCAGATCATAAATTAACTGGGCCAGGTCTTCAATGGAGTAAATGTCATGATGCGGAGGAGGAGAGATGAGGCTGACGTTCGGCATGGAATGGCGCAGCCGGGCGATGTATGGATCCACCTTGTGCGCCGGGAGCTGGCCCCCCTCCCCGGGCTTGGCTCCCTGGGCCATCTTAATCTGGAGCTCGGAAGCATGGCGCAGATAATTAATGGTCACGCCAAAACGCCCGCTCGCCACCTGCTTGATGGCGCTGTAGCGGACTTCGCCCCGGGCGTTGGGTTCATAGCGGGCTTCATCTTCCCCCCCTTCCCCGGAATTGCTTTTGGCTCCGATTTTATTCATCGCAATGGCGATGGTTTCATGGGCTTCCGGGCTGAGGGAACCCAAAGACATGGCTCCGGAAACGAAACGGCGCAAGATGGAATCCACGCTTTCCACTTCTTCCAGAGGAATAGCGTCCGCCGGAGCAAATTCAAACAGGCCGCGCAAAGTGCAGAGATGCTGCGCCTGACGGTTGCTGTAATCCGCGAATTCCCGGTATTTCCGTTCGTCATTGTCACGCACGGCAGCGCGGAAAGCCTGAAGTGTCTGCGGATTCCAGAGATGGTTCTCCCCTCCTTTCTTATACTTGTACTGCCCTCCCGCATCCAGCTTGTCCCCGTGTTCCGCGTTTTGCGCGGCGCGCTGGTTGCATTCCGCGGCTATTTCATCCAGCCCTATGCCTCCTACGCGGCTGACGGTGCCGGGAAAGAATTCGTCAATCAGTTCCCGGTTCAGACCCACCGCCTCGAACAGTTGGGAGGAGCGGTAGCTGCGCAACGTGGAAATGCCCATCTTGGACATGATTTTAAGCAGTCCCTTGTCTATGGCATTGATGTAGTTTCCGGAGGCTTTCACTACATCCAGAGGGCAGTCCTGCGGTGCGGCCAGGGAAGTAACCGTCGCCAGAGCCAGGTACGGATTGACCGCCGTGGCCCCGAAGCCCAGAAGCAGCGCAAAGTGCATGGTTTCCCTCGTCTCCCCGGTTTCCAGAATCAGCCCTACGTCGGAACGCAGCCCGGCGGCCGCCAGCGCGCGGTTCACCACGGAACAGGCCAAAAGGCTGGGAACGGGAAGGTAGCCGTGCCCTATGTTGCGGTCCGTCAGCACCAGAATGCGCACGCCGGACCTGACCAGACCCACGGCGGATTCCGCCAGGCTTTCCAGCGTCTCCCGCAGGGCTTTCCCGTCCCCGCCTTCCGGGAACTGGATGGAAAGCCTGGCGGAAGGGAAGCCGGCCTCCCGAATATTGCAGAGGCGGTTGAGTTCTTCATCCGTAATGACGGGGCGCGCCATCTTGATCAGCCGGGCGTGCTCCGGCGTTTCTTCCAGAATGTTGGGATGGTTGCCTATGTATGTAGTCAGGCTCATGACCAGTTCCTCCCGGATGGGGTCGATGGGCGGATTGGTCACCTGGGCGAACAGCTGCTTGAAATAATTGAACAGGAGAGGCGCCTTTCCGGAGAGGACGGCCAGCGGCGCGTCATTTCCCATGGAGCCGAGAGGCTCCGCGCCTTTCAGCATCATGGGGCGGATAATCAGCTCCACATCCTCCTGAGTAAATCCGAACTGGCGCTGGCGGCCCACGAGGTCCGGCATTTCCGCAGAGGCGGAAATGGAATCAAACAGGGAACGGACGGAAATTTTGTTTTTCTCCACCCAGCGGCGGTAGGGCATGCGCCTGGCCATTTCATTCTTGGTTTCAGCATCGGATACCAGCCGGTGGTTCACCAGGTCGCAGTAAATCATTTCCCCGGGACGGAGGCGGCCTTTGCGGGCTACTTTTTCCGCGGGAATATCAGCTACGCCCGTTTCCGAAGCCAGAATGAAAATATCATCCGTGGTCAGCGTATAGCGCGCAGGGCGCAGGCCGTTGCGGTCCAGCATGGCGCCCGCATTGATACCATCGGAAAAAACGACGGCGGTCGGGCCGTCCCAGGGCTCCATCATGGCGGAGTGGTATTCAAAGAAGCCGCGTACATCCGGCCCTAAATGGTAGTTGACGCCCCAGGCCTGCGGCATGAGCATGAGCATGACATGGCGCAAGTCCCGCCCGGCGGCGGCCAGCAGCTCAACCATGTTGTCCAGGCAGGCGGAATCGCTCTGACCGGGGGGAATAAGAGGCAGCAGCTTTTGCAGGTCATCCCCCAACAGGGTGGAGGACAAATGCGGCTCACGCACGCTCAGGTGGTTCAGGTTCCCGCGCAGGGTGTTGATTTCCCCGTTGTGGGCCAGATACCTGAAGGGATGGGCCAGGCTCCAGGTTGGGAAAGTATTCGTGCTGTAGCGCTGGTGGACGAGGGCCAGGGGAGATTTGAAATGCTCGCTGGCCAGGTCTCCATAAAATCCTTCAATCTGCGTGCCGAGAAACAGCCCCTTGTACACAATGCTTCGGCTGGAACAGCTGCACACATAACAGCCTTCCACGCGCCGTTCCATTTCCCGGCGCATCACGAACAGTTTGCGTTCAAATTCCGCCTGGTCCGCAAAACCGCTGCCGTCAATGAACAGCTGACGGATCAGGGGGCACGTGCGCTGGGCATTTTTGCCGATGCTGTCCCGGTCCACGGGAACCTGCCTCCACGCAATCACGCTGCCGCCGTTTTCCGTAACGGCGGCTTCCAATTCCTCTTCATGGCCGCATCCGCCAAACATCATGGCTACTCCGTATTTGCCTCTGGCGGGAAGCTTGTTGGGAAGAACCAGGCGGAAGAATTCATCCGGAAGGGCCAGCAGAATGCCTGCGCCGTCCCCGGTATCCGGATCGCTACCCACGGCTCCGCGGTGCATGAGCCTCTTGAGGACAGTAATCCCCATTTCAATGATTTTGTGGCTCGGTTCATTCTTCAGGTCAGCCACCAGGCCCACGCCGCAGGCGTCCCTCTCCTGTTCAAAGTCATACAATCCCTGCGGCGCAGGAATGCCTGTCTCAAATTGATCGCTATTCATCAGTTTGCTGTTTTGTTTGGGTTAAGCTGATTTATTTGCAGCAAAAACCGTGCCAATATTGTCCACACTTCATATCTTCCCGCTTTCAAACTGCTTTGTCCCTGTTTTACAGAGCCTGATGCGGCTTCCGGCACAACAGGTCATTTGGCAGCGGAATAAAAAATATTTTTCTTCCAAGAAGAATTTTTTACATTTTTGTAATCATCCTTTTGTTGCGGTTTTACATTTTTGTAATCCATTCTCGTTCGCAGCTCTGTTTTCCTTTTTTTGCAGCCCTTCCGTCAGAATATCCATATCTAACTAATAATCAATATATTAAAATGAACAGCACATTCATGCGAAAGTTTATCTGAAAAGTTGGCACGCTTCTTGCTGGAGAAAAGGCACAACAGTTAACCATGATGAGTGACTCAACACGAACACAAGCCATCAGCGCCATCGCTTCCCTGCCCGTGGGCGGAGCAAGCGAGAGCGCTCCGGTCAGCATTGATTATTACGGAGCGGATGTCTTCAGCACGGAAGTGATGAAGAAGTACCTGCCCAAAGACACGGCAAAAACCCTCCTGGCCACTATCCAGGACGGGCTTCCGCTGAACGCGGATATTGCCGCGGATGTAGCCCACGCCATGAAGCAGTGGGCTCTGGAACGGGGAGCCACTCACTATACGCACTGGTTCCAGCCCATGACGGGCTCCACGGCGGAGAAGCACGATTCCTTCCTGGATCCCAAGGGAATGGAACCCATCATGAGTTTTTCCGGCAAAAACCTGATTGTGAGCGAACCGGACGCCTCCAGCTTCCCCTCCGGCGGTTTGCGCTGCACCTTTGAGGCCCGCGGCTACACCGCATGGGACCCCACCAGCCCCGCCTTTATCAAGAGGCACGGGAACGGAGCCACGCTCTGCATCCCTACCGCCTACTGTTCTTATACGGGAGACGCTCTGGATAAGAAGACTCCGCTGCTGCGCTCCCGCCAGGCATTGGGCAATGCCGTCAAGAAGCTGATGAAGAGTTTCGGCCTTCCGGATGAACACGTGACCATTACGCTGGGGCCTGAACAGGAATACTTCCTCATTGACAAGAACTTCTACCTGAACCGCCCGGACCTGGTCCAGACGGGGCGCACCCTTTTCGGCGCCCCTCCCGCCAAGCACCAGCAGCTGGAAGACCATTATTTCGGCTCCATCAAGCCCCGTATCCTTAATTTCATGAGCGACGTGGAACAGGAACTCTGGAGACTGGGAATCCCGGCCAAGACCCGCCACAACGAAGTGGCGCCCGCGCAGTTTGAACTGGCTCCTTTGTTTGAGGACGTGAACCTGGCGATCGACCACAACATGCTGGTGATGGAAGTTCTGCGCCAGCAGGCCAGCAAGCACGGCCTAGTATGCCTGCTTCATGAAAAGCCCTTCGCAGGCGTCAACGGTTCCGGCAAGCATAACAACTGGTCCATTTCCTACGGGAACAAAAACCTGCTGGACCCCGGCTCGGACCCGCAGCAGAACGCCATTTTCCTGACCGTCCTGACCGCCATCATTGAGGCCGTTGACAAGCACAGCGACCTGCTGCGCAATTCCGTGGCCAGCGCCGGGAACGACCACCGCCTGGGAGCAAACGAAGCGCCCCCCGCCATTATCTCCATCTTCCTGGGCGCCCAGCTCAATGAAGTGATTGAGAATATGATCAACGGCTCTTCCGGCTGCGGCAAGCGCAACGATACGCTCAAGATCGGCGTAGACACGCTTCCCGTTCTTCCCCGGGATGCGACGGACCGCAACCGCACCAGCCCGTTTGCCTTCACCGGCAACAAGTTTGAATTCCGTGCTCCTGGCTCCGCCCAATCCTGCGCGGGCCCCATGATGACCCTGAACACCATTGTGGCGGAATCCCTTGATTCCCTGGCGGAAGAACTTTCCTCCTTCGCTCCGGAAACATTCCTGCCGCAGCTCCAGGAAACGCTCAAGCGCAGGATTTCCGAACACAAGAGAATCATCTTCAACGGGGACAATTATTCGGAAGAATGGGTGAAAGAAGCGGAACGCCGCGGCCTCCCCAACCTGAAAAATACGATGACGGCCCTTCACACCCTGGTGAATGAAAAGAATGTGGCCCTGTTTGAAAAGTACGGCGTCTTTTCCAGGCGGGAGCTGGAATCCAGGTTTGAGATTTTCCTGGAAGAATACCACAGACGCATCCGCATTGAAGGGCGCCTGTCCTGGGAAATGGCGGCCACCATCATCCTACCCGCCCTGCGCAACGAATACGAACAAACCGTTGCCGCGCTCTCCAGGGCGCTGGAAGCCAGGCGGACCAACGGTACCGCCGCCCTGCAGAAGTTGGCGGACAAGCTGGGCGACGCCCTGGATTCCATCGTATCCGACCTGGATACCCTGGAGACGGCGCTTACGAGCTGCCATGAGGACATCCTTGCTGCGATGTCCCGATTGAGAACCAGCGTCGATGCCGCAGAAACCCTGGTGAACGACCGGTCCTGGCCTCTCCCCAAGTACCGGGAAATGCTGTTCATCTATTAGTGGGTGCACCGACGAGCTCCGGAGTTGTGCCGCCCCCTCGCGGGTCAAGCCTCTGCCCGCAGGGAAGGCACGGCTCCGGAGCCTTGGCGCGCCTTGTTCCGGCCTCCTTCCTACTCCGTTTTCCACCGTTCCCCACGCTCTAAAATCCGCGTCATTGACCGTAAAAAAACTTTCCTCCGGAGCCCGGCGGGCACTTAATTCCCCCGGCGGAAATCCGCGGTCCAGGACTACAGGATTCTTCCATCGCCATTATGCCTAAAGACACCTCCATCAAAAAGATTCTCGTGATCGGGTCCGGCCCGATCGTCATCGGCCAGGGCTGCGAATTCGACTACTCCGGCACCCAGGCCTGCAAAGCCCTCCGGGAAGAGGGTTATGAAGTAGTGCTGGTCAACTCCAATCCCGCCACCATCATGACGGACCCGGAGACAGCTCCGCGCACTTATATTGAACCGATTACTCCGGAGTTCGTGGAGAAAATCATCATCCGGGAAAAACCGGATGCCCTCCTCCCGACCCTGGGCGGGCAGACAGCCCTGAACTGCGCCATGGAACTGCACCGCAGCGGCGTGCTGGAAAGGGAAAAGGTGCGTATGATCGGCGCCAACGCAGACGCCATTGACCGCGGGGAGGACCGCAACCTGTTCAAGGAAGCCATGCTCCGCATTGGCCTGGACGTGCCGCGTTCCGGCATTGCGCATACCATGGAGGAAGCGCGCCGGGTGGCCGGGGATATTGGCACCTTTCCCCTGATTGTCCGCCCCGCCTTTACGCTGGGCGGCATGGGAGGCGGCGTGGCGTACAACAAAACGGAATTTGAAGAGATATGCGCACGGGGGCTGGATCTTTCCCCCGTTTCCGAAATCCTGATTGAAGAGTCCCTGATCGGCTGGAAAGAGTTTGAAATGGAGGTAATGAGGGACCGCGCGGACAATTGCGTCGTCATTTGCTCCATTGAGAACATCGACCCCATGGGCGTGCATACCGGGGATTCCATCACCGTAGCCCCCATCCAGACACTCACGGACCGAGAATACCAGGCCATGAGGGACGCTTCTTTTGCCGTCATCCGGGAGATCGGGGTGGAAACGGGCGGTTCCAACATCCAGTTCGCCATTAATCCGGCCAACGGCCGCATGATTGTCATTGAAATGAACCCCCGCGTTTCCCGCTCTTCCGCGCTGGCTTCCAAGGCCACAGGGTTCCCCATTGCCAAACTGGCCGCCAAACTGGCCGTGGGCTATACGCTGGACGAATTGCGGAATGACATCACGCGGGAAACGCCCGCCTGCTTTGAGCCCACCATCGACTATGTGGTTACCAAGGTTCCCCGCTTCACGTTTGAAAAGTTCAAGCAGGCGGACGAACACCTGACCACATCCATGAAATCCGTAGGGGAGGCCATGGCCATCGGTCGTACTTTCAAGGAATCCCTGCAAAAGGCCTTGCGTTCCCTGGAAACGGGACGCTGGGGCTGGGGATTTGACGCGAAGGCCCCGCAGGCGCCTTCCGCAGAAGAAATCACGCGGAAACTGGCTGTTCCCACGGCAGAACGCATTTTCTGGATTCAAACGGCGTTCAGCAACGGATTTTCCCTGGATGAAGTGCAGCAGCTTACCCAGATTGATCCCTGGTTCCTGGCACAAATGCACGACCTGGCCAAGGCGGGAGACAGCCTGGACAAGCTGGATCTGCGGGAAGCCAAGAAGCTGGGCTTTTCCGACAGGCAGATCGCCCTGGCCCGGAGAACCACGGAAGAAAACATCCGGAAGGAACGCCAGGAACAGGGCATTGTGCCCGGATATCGGCTGGTGGATACCTGCGCCGCGGAATTCGAAGCCTACACCCCCTACTTTTATTCCACCTATGGAGATGAAAATGAAGCCCGCGAAACAGGCAGAAAAAAAATCCTCATCCTGGGCGGCGGCCCAAACCGCATTGGCCAGGGGATTGAGTTCGACTACTGCTGCGTGCACGCCTCCATGGCTCTGCGGGAAATGGGCTACGAAACCATCATCGTGAACTCCAACCCGGAAACCGTCTCCACGGACTATGATTCCTCCGACAAGCTTTTCTTCGAACCCCTGACGCTGGAAGACGTGCTCCATATCTGTGAGCAGGAGAAGCCGGACGGCGTCATCGTCCAGTTCGGAGGACAGACGCCGCTGAATCTGGCCAATGCGCTGGAAGCCCACGGCGTGCCTATTATCGGCACCAGCCCCAGGGCCATTGACCTGGCGGAAGACCGCGAACATTTTTCCGCCCTGTTGAAAGAACTGGGGCTGAAACAGGCGGAGGCAGGAACAGCCACCAATGTGGAGGACGCCGCCGCCATTGCCGCGCGCATCGGTTACCCGGTGCTGCTGCGCCCCTCCTTCGTGCTGGGCGGACGCGGCATGATCATCGTATATGAGGAAAAAGAACTGCGCCGGTACATGAATGAAGCCGTGGAAGCTTCCGAGGAACGCCCCGTTCTGATTGACCGCTTCCTGGAAAATGCCGTGGAGATTGACGTGGATGTCATCGCGGACAGGGAGCGCGCCGTCATCGGAGCCATCATGCAGCATGTGGAACCGGCAGGCATCCATTCAGGGGATTCCGCCAGCATGATTCCCGCCATGGGAATTTCCATGAAAATGCACAAGGAAATCACGCGTGCTTCCAAGGAGCTGGCAAGCAAACTGAACGTCTGCGGGCTGATGAACATCCAGTTTGCCGTAAAAGATGAACAGCTTTACGTCATTGAGGTGAATCCGCGCGCCTCCCGCACCGTTCCGTTCGTCTCCAAATCCATCGGCAAGCCCCTCGCCAAGCTGGCCGCACAGGTCATGGCCGGCAAAACGCTGGCGGAACTGGGCTTTACCCGGGAAATCACTCCGGAATACTATTGCGTGAAGGAAGCCGTTTTCCCATGGGGCCGCTTCCCGGGCATCGACGTAGTGCTGGGGCCGGAAATGAAATCCACCGGAGAGGTGATGGGCATTGATCCCGATCCGGATATCGCTTTCGCAAAATCCCAGGTCAGTGCATTCAATCCCCTGCCGACGGAAGGCAAAGTCTTCATCTCCGTGAATGACCGGGACAAGGAACGGGTGCTTCACATGGCCCGGCAGCTGGCGGACATGGGATTCACGCTGTGCGCCACGCGCGGCACGATGATTCACCTGCTCCAGCACGACATTGAATGCGAACGCGCCTACAAAGTCAACGAGGCGCGCCGCCCCAACATCGTGGACCATATTAAAAACGGGGATATTGATTTCATCATCAACACCCCCGGCTCCCACGACGCGCGGGCGGACGACATCATCATCCGTTCCTCCGCCATTGCCGCCAAAACCTCCTATTGCACCAACCTGGCTTCCGCGCAGGCCTGCGTGAATGCCATTGAGGCGCTGAAGAACAAAAATCTTCAGGTGTGCACTATTCAGGAGTACCACGCCCAAAACCTTTAATCCCGCACCACCTAAGCATACTTACATCACCATGAGAGCCATTCTCGCACTGGAAGACGGAAGCGTCTTCATCGGTTCGCACTTCGGGGCCACGGGCACGGAAGTGGGGGAAGCCTGCTTCAACACGTCCATGACCGGCTATCAGGAAGTATTGACGGATCCGTCCTACAGCGGCCAGATCGTCACCATGACTTATCCTCTGATCGGCAATTACGGCGTCAACCCGGAAGACGGGGAATCAGGCAAAGCGCAGGTCAGCGGTTTTGTGGTGGCGGAACTGGCGAAAGTCCACTCCAACTGGCGTGCCACGGAATCCCTGGGCCCGTGGCTGGAAAAACAGGGCGTCATCGGCATTGAAGGGGTGGATACCCGCAAAATCGCCAAGCATCTGCGCTCCGCCGGAGCCATGCGCGCCTGCCTCACCACGGAGCTGACGCCGGAGGAAGCCGTGGAAGCAGCCAGAAACGCCCCCTCCATGGAAGGCTGCAATATCGTGGACAAAATCGGTTCCCACCCCATGACACCGGAGGAAGTGGACGCGCTGGTTACGGGAAAAACTCTGCCCCCTGCGGAATACGACATCGTCGCCTTTGACTTCGGCATTAAATACAACATCCTGCGCCAGTTGAGGGAAAACGGCTTCCGCGTAACCGTAGTTCCCGCCCACACGACGGCGGAGGAAGTGCTTGCCATGAACCCGGACGGCGTCTTTCTTTCCAATGGTCCGGGAGATCCCGCCACGCTGACGGACATTCACCGGGAAGTAGCTGCATTGATTGGGAAAGTGCCCATGTTCGGCATCTGCCTGGGCCACCAGATTATTTCCCACGCGCTGGGAGCGAAAACCTTCAAGCTGAAGTTCGGGCACCGTGGAGCGAACCATCCGGTCAAAGATTTGAAAACGGGTAAAATCAGCATTACGTCCCAGAACCACGGTTTTGCCGTGGATCCGGACACCGTGCCGGACGACGTGGAAATAACGCTGATCAATCTGAATGACAATACCGTGGAAGGCATCGCCCACAGGACGCTTCCCGTATTCAGCGTGCAATACCACCCGGAAGCGGCACCCGGCCCCAGGGATCCCCAGTATCTGTTCCGGGATTTCAGGAAAATGATTGCGGCCAGCAAGCGGCAACATGCCCGCTGACGGCTCCGCTCCCCTTCCTACAGACCAGAGCATTTTCCTCGCCTCGCTGGGAAAAATGCGTTATTTATGCCCGGAGCCCATGAATTGCGGCTCCGGGAGAGGTTTCTTTTATTTCATCAACCTCTCCCGCCAGCAAACAACCTGACACACCATATGAGCAAAATCGCATTAATCTCCGGCATTACGGGACAGGACGGTTCCTTTCTCGCAGAGTTCCTGATTGACAAAGGGTATGAAGTACACGGCATCCTGCGCCGGTCCTCCTCCTTCAACACGGGCCGCATCGAACACCTTTACCTGGACGAATGGGTGCGGGACATGAAGAAAAACCGCCTGATTAACCTCCACTACGGGGACATGACGGATTCCAGTTCACTCATCCGCATCATCCAGACCGTGCAGCCGGATGAAATCTACAATCTGGCAGCCCAGAGCCATGTGAAAGTCAGCTTTGACGTACCGGAATACACGGCGGAAACGGATGCCGTGGGAACCCTCCGCATGCTGGAAGCCGTCCGCATTCTGGGCATGGAAAAGAAATGCCGCATCTACCAGGCTTCCACGTCCGAGCTTTTCGGGCTGGTGCAGGAAGTCCCCCAGAAGGAAACCACGCCGTTTTATCCCCGTTCACCCTACGGCGTAGCCAAGCAATACGGATTCTGGATTACCAAGAATTACCGGGAATCTTACAATATGTTTGCCGTTAACGGTATCCTGTTCAACCACGAAAGCGAACGCCGCGGAGAAAATTTCGTTACCCGCAAAATCACGCTGGCGGCGGCACGCATTGCCCAGGGCATGCAGGACAAGCTTTACCTGGGCAACCTGAACGCCCTGCGCGACTGGGGTTACGCCAAGGATTACGTGGAATGCATGTGGCTGATTCTCCAGCATGACACACCGGAGGATTTCGTCATCGCCACCGGGGAAATGCACACGGTCAGGGAATTCTGCACGCTGGCCTTCCGTGAAGCCGGAATAGAGCTGGAATGGGAGGGAGAAGGCGTGGAAGAACGCGGACGCGACAGGAAGACGGGCAATATTCTGGTGGAAGTGGACCCCAAATATTTCCGCCCTGCCGAAGTTGAACAACTGTTGGGAGACCCAACCAAGGCCAAAACCCTTCTTGGCTGGAACCCCACCTCCACTCCGTTTGAGGAACTCGTGCGCATCATGGTGCGCCACGACATGAAATACGTAAAAACTCCCGTTCATTTCTGAGATGAAAAAAAACAGCAGAATCTTTGTGGCCGGCCACCGCGGCCTCGTCGGTTCCGCCATCTGGAAATCCCTGGAAAACAAAGGCTATTCCCACCTGATTGGCCGGGCGCACAAAGAACTGGATCTGGAAGACCCTGCGGCCGTCCGGGAGTTTTTTGACCGGGAAAAGCCGGAATACGTCTTTCTGGCAGCGGCGTTTGTGGGCGGCATCATCGCCAACTCCCGCTACCGGGCGGACTTCATCTTCCGCAACCTTCAGATTCAGCAGAACGTCATCGGGGAAAGCTTCCGGCATGGCGTATCCAAGCTCCTCTTCCTGGGGAGCACCTGCATCTACCCGCGCGAAGCCCCCCAGCCCATGAAGGAAACCGCCCTGCTCACCTCCCCGCTGGAATACACCAACGAACCCTATGCCATTGCCAAAATAGCAGGGCTGAAAATGTGCGAAAGCTTCAACCTGCAATACGGAACCAACTACATCGCCGTCATGCCTACAAATCTGTACGGCCCCAATGACAATTTCCACCTGGAAAACAGCCACGTGCTGCCCGCCATGGTACGCAAGATACACCTGGCCAAGTGCCTGATGGAGGGAGACTGGAACGCCGTGCGGAAAGATCTGAACGCGCGCCCAGTGGAACAGGTGGACGGCACGGCTGAAGAAAAGGAAATCCTGGCCGTGCTGGCCAAATACGGCATTACCCCCGGTTCCGTGGAACTGTGGGGTACGGGAACTCCCCTGCGCGAATTCCTGTGGAGCGAAGACATGGCGGACGCCTGCGTCCATGTGATGGAGCAAGTGGATTTCAGCCAGCTGCAAGAAGGAGGAAGGGAAGTGCGGAACTGCCACATCAATATCGGCACCGGGAAAGAAATCTCCATCGGCGGCCTGGCCCGGCTGATTGCCGCTACGGCAGGGTACCGGGGAAATCTGGCGTTCAATGCAGGCAAGCCGGACGGCACCATGCGCAAGCTGACGGACGTCTCCAAGCTGCACTCCCTGGGCTGGAAACACCGGGTGGAGCTGGAAGAGGGAGTGGAACGCATTTACCGGTGGTATCTGAGCCGGATGGAAGCCGACGGCAACTGACTTTTCGGCCAGCTCCCCTCACTCCAATGACCAGCCCCCCGGACAACCAGGATACGCCCCCCGCCAAAGCCAGCCTGTGGGCGCTGAGCCCCCTGCTGGTTTTCTTCCTGCTTTACCTGGTCATCTCCATAGCCGTACAGGATTTTTACGCCGTGCCGGTCACGGT
>ENA-OZZF01000198-OZZF01000198.1-human-gut-metagenome-genome-assembly--contig:-NODE-198-length-14542-cov-8.947608_pt1 | contig 14542 bp, 16 predicted proteins | sample MGYA00243644_ERZ654145 | MGnify/ENA primary metagenome ERZ654145 (study PRJEB26926, sample SAMN06165250) | human gut metagenome | biome: ENVO:00009003; feature: ENVO:2100002; material: ENVO:00002003...
AGAAAATTAGTGGCTCCCCCGGTTGGGCTCGAACCAACGACCTAGTGATTAACAGAGAACTAATAAATACGCATAATATATTTATTATTATAATATTACATTTTTATCATTACGCCAATATTACGCCACAGAGAATTTTAAACGTGAAGATTTATGCCCGTTTATTATCGTTTCTCGTATTTCTTTTTGTATGGAAGCGGCGTTCCAGGTTTATCAGGCTTGGAGAAGTTCGGGATGCTTACTGACAAGCTCCAGAAGGCGGGCAGAAGAACCACTGGGCCGCCGCTGACCACTTTCCCATTTAATCAGCGTTGAAAGACTCACTCCCAGCAGCCGCGCAAAATCTTTCTGTGTGACGCCCCGGGACTGACGAAGCTGGGCGATGGCGTTTTCATTGGCCCATGCGCGGGACTTGCCGGGTACGATGACCGCTGCCCGGGGTTCAGGCAGGGGAGTTCCATCCGTCAGGCAGTCTTCCACATACAATTCCGCACACTCATCCAGATTTCGAGCTACTTCCTCCACAGTGCTTCCATGGGTACAATCTCCATCCAATTCAGGCAGGGAACCAACAAAGCATTCATCCTCGTCGCTCCATCTGATAAGCCTTGCGTAAGGACGGGCAAGCCGTTTGATTTCTTCTTTCTGATTCATCGTTCTTTATTCCATGGTTTAGACAATCGGCAAGGGGACTCACGCCCCCTTGCCTTTTGCTTCCTCGATCTTTTTGCGAACTTGCTTGATCAGGTAGGGTTTGGCATCGTCTCCGTCCTTCCCGGGGATGGTAGCGGAAACGCCGGACGGATGTTTGAACCGTCTATGGGAACCCTTACCGCCTGATGTACGCTGAAATCCGTTTTGGATCAGGGAGGCAACAATATCGCGAATTCTTGTTGCCATGGCATAAGAATATAACACTATGTGTCGCTCGGCAAACAAAAAAATAACACTTAGTGTCATTTTCGCAACCAGTATATGTAAAAAGTCATGGTACCTATTTCATGATCCTACAACTCATTTCTTCCTCGTATACTCGGAGATCTGTTCCAAATGGAGAAGAGAACTTGAGAAAGCCACTTCTTTTATTTCGGAATTGCAGGAATGTCCAAGCCGGGAATAATAAAAGCATGGAACAGTACTACATTGCCACAGAGGACGGAAAGACAGAAGGACCTTATCCCTTTGAAACACTAAAAATTCTTTATACACATGGAAAAATAACTGGTGATGTTCTTGTCTGCGTTGCTGGCGGTCAAGAGTGGATAGAATTCAAAACAGTTTTAGGGAAAGAGAGAAAAGAGGAATCAAAAAAATCATCTTTAGGAAGGTTGATGAATCAGTATGATCCTGTTCCTGAAGATCAACACGAGAAAAATACACATGGATATTCTGAACCGTTGGAAATAACTGTCGAAGGTTTGTTCCGTATTGCAGGTATTCTTGTTCTACTCGCTGGGGTTATCGTGTTTTTGAATCATGCTGAAGAACAAACTGGAATCGGTCTTGCTTATCTGATCGCTGGAGCCTTCTCCTGCCTTGTGTGCTTCTGGTGTGCCAAAGTCATTAAGTTGCTTTCTCATATTGTCGACTTCCTCAATGTAATATCCACGAGGATATATAACGTTAAAAATAAAGATTAAAACGCCCTTAAAGTAGGGGCGTAGGTACTAGGAGCTTGTTCATCATCTTCTCAACCTTTCCCGGCTAAGCTGCATTCTTTGCGTCCTTTTTATTTCTGTTATTTCCTTGTTGATAGCTCCTATATTGCTTTCAAATGTCTGTTTCAAACCCTGAAGAACTTGTCTTGATGCAACTCCAAGCTCCGTTAATTTTCCCACAAAAAGCTTGTTTAAATTCTGTAGTTCTTCCGGGTTAATATATCCATCAGCCGCGGCGCGTTCTATATCTTTTCTAATGCCGTCAATAGCCTTGTGGACTAAAGAGGTTTGATGTGGAGTAGCGCTCTTTCCGGCGTTGATGGTGAACCCTTCCACAAAAGTTTTGATAGCCTTGTTGGTTTCCTGCTGCTGTTCCCGCTGAAGCTTCTTCAGTTCCCGACCCTGCTCTTTCTCAAGCTTTTCCTGGGTCTTCTTGGCTTCCTGAGCTTCCTTTTTGTCGGCCCGTTTGTTGAACAGGTCGATATTGGCGGAATTGAGCCGGTCTTGAGTTCTGATACTCCGCTCCTGATCAACAATGTTGCGCTCATAGGCCCCCATAATATCCCCCAGCTTCCCGGCTTCTTCTCTGGCATCAGCAAGTTTGTCCGCAAGTTCTTTTGCCTTGGTGCTCTGGTCTTCCAAGGCTTTCTGATATTCCCTAGTTCGGCTGGTTACATCCGTTCCCTGCTGGTAGGAGGGTTCAAAGTTCACTCCGGATTGGCGGAACAAGTCTCGGAGTTCGTTTATTCGGATAGTGGCGGCATTGCCTTCACTTTTAGCGGCATCATAGGCGGATAGAACTCGTTGCTCTTTCTTTCGCAATTCTTCTAATTTTTCTTTCTGGTGGACCTTTGCCAATCCTGACCCCGCTACAGAAGATTTTTTTTCGGACTTATCTATTTCTTCCTGCACTTTCTTAAGCTCTCTATTGCTTGCATCAATCCGTTCCTGAGCTTTGACTTGTTGTTGGAACAGTCTTTCAACCTCCTGGAGGGAGGGCATCTGCCCTTGAATGAACTTCATATCGAAGTCCTTGTCTTGCAAACGGTCACGGTTTTGAACGGCCGTATCCAGCTGCTTTCCGTAGTCCATGAATTCCTTCTGCGCTACTTCCAGATCCCGGCGGCGTATTTTGTCGTCAAGATTCTGGTTAATCATCATCATGCCGTAGTCCCGTTGCCTCTCGGTGATTTTTCCGTCTTCAAAGTCATTGTCCAACTTCACGCGGGCAAGTTCGGCTTCCTGCGTGTCAATCCCCTTCTGGCGGGCGGTTTCCTCCCTTCTCAACTGGATTTGCCGCTCAATTTCCTGGGTCTGCAAACGGTATTCCGCCGTAATGCCCTTGATGAAGTCCTCGAACCCTTTGTTGATTTCCTGTGTTCGGTCGGATTTGTTATAGTCCTGGATAGCTTCATAACTCTTTTTGATAGATTCGGCAGCCTCCCTGGCACGTTTTTTCATCCTTTCGGTTGCCTGCTCCGCCTGCCGCTCCAATTCGTCGCTTTTGGCCTTGAAATGGTCAATCAAAGCGGTAATGCCGGCGGTCAACCCCTGGATCAGCAGCATGGCCCAGCCCAGCGGCCCCATCGCCGTTTTGATGGTGGTTCCGAATAAATGAATGAACGGGATAGCTCCCCGGAGCGAGCTGGACATGCCCAGGATGCGCGTTGCCGCTATGGTAATCTGCCCCGCCAGCCCCTTGACCTGCGTAGAGGTGAGTTGTCCGGCATCTCCGGCCGTCTTGATGCGCCGTCCCAGGTCCTGGATATTCTTCAGGGCGTCCGCCTGGGCCACGTTGTCCCCGGCCTTCCGGGCTTCTTCCAACTTGGCAATGTAGGATTCCAGTTCGGCCTGCAGTTCCTCATAGGTGGCGGAGGCGCGGCGGTTGTTGGCTTCCAGCCGTTCCACCGTGGCGGCAGCGGCCTGCTGCTTCCGGGCCTCCGCGGCTTCCGCCTTTTCCGCGGCCTTGTCGGCCGCGTCCATTTCCTTGTTGTAGCCGTCGATGATTTGTTGAAGGTTTTCGTCAAGGTCATCTCCCCATTTCGCCCCGAGATCCAAATCAGACATTTTGTTGTTGAGGACTTCAAAGACGTCATCCACCTGTTCCAGCTTCTTCCTGAATTCCTCGGAGGTCAGCACGGCGTTGGTGACTTCGTCAATAAACCCGGTCAATCCCGGGTTGTCGTTGAAGGCGGCTTTCATCCGGGAGCCGGCGGCGGTCAGGGCGTCGGCGTATTGGTCAAGTTTGGAATTGGCGTTTTCCAGGGCTTTTTCATATTCCGCGCCCATGCCGTCCTTCATGGCGTCGCCGGTTTCCCCGGCAGCCGTTTTGACACGGGAAAGAGAATCTGCGATCCGGTCCATCACGCCGGAAGTCTGCGACATGGATTCGCCGGATTCCCGTATCCTGTCCAGGGACGCGGCGGCTTGAGTGGCGCCGGAGGTGTCGGCGGTCGTTCTGATATTGATGTTCAGGTTTCTGTCTGACATGGTTTTATTGATTGGCTGTTGAGATTCAAACGGGCGTCGCACAGGGCGCGCATGACTTCCCGGCGGGCGTTTTTGGGAACGTGGGGAGGCCGGGGATTGCCGACGCTCACCACGTCATAGCTGCGGGCATAATCCTCCGGATTCGCCGTCCGGCTGTCCCAGTTCCACCAGGACCACCGCCCGGCCCGGTTCAGGGGCGTCCACGGCTCGTCAAGCCGGACACGCTCCCGGCCGCAGACATCCATGACGGCCCGGCAGATGGTGAGGTCTTCCGGGGCGAGCGGGGGGATGGCGGCGCATTCCAGAACTTCGGCGGCTATCCTGGCCGCCCGGCCGCTCAGGGCGTAGCAATTTCCGTAGGCGGACCGTTCGGACGGGTTCCGGGGGACCCGGTATCCGGCGGCGTGCAGCGCAAGCCCGTTGTGTTTCATTTTCCTGACCCATTCGCCCGACAGAAGAGCCGTGTCGGAGTCAATCTTGACGACGGTATCACCATCCGCCGCCGCCCCGGCCAGCGTAGCAATAATTCCCCGGACGCACTCCGGGCCGCGCAGGTTGCCGCAACGGGGGAAAGAACTCCGGCGATACCGCGCCCCGTAAGCTACAAGGGCCCTCCTGGCCTCCGGGGGCACCGGGGCGGCGCTGTCGTCCACCACCGTAACTACCGCCTCCGGAAGAGCCGTCCTGGCGCACCGGACGCAGGCCACGGCTTCCTGCGCGTCTCCGGCATAGGTGAAGGTGTATATCCTGATCATGACATTCCGGAGGGGCCGAAGGTTCCCGGGTGGATTTGGAGATAAACCGTGCCCGCCTGGTGCTGCACCACCTTGTTGCCGTCGATGGTGGCCAGATGGAAATAATATTCATAAGGGGTTTTCCGGTCTTCCTCCGCGAGCCTGACGGGGTCGGAGACGCCGCCCGCGGCGGACAGAGAGGATCCGAGGTATTTCGTGTCCTTGTCCAACTGGATCTTGAGCCAGATTTCCCCGGAAGTGACGGGGCTTTTCACCCATCCCCCGGAGCCGTCCCCTTCCGGAAGCAGCCCCCCGATGTAGCTGCCGGCATAAACGGCCTTCCCCTGGCGGATGTAGGCATCGGACACCTTGCCGTCGCTCCCGTAAGACAGGCGGCATTGGAATCCCACCTCAACGGCGCTTGTTCCCCACGCGGGAGGCTCCTGGGCCTGCAGCAGTTTTACGGACGGCCCGACGCTGGGAAGCTCCGGGACTTCATCGTCCGCTCCGGAAAAGCCTCCGCCTCCGCTGCCGGATCCTCCGCCCGAAGAACCTCCCCCGGAAGACGTGGACGAGTCCGCCCAGGCCGTCCGGCGCAGCGCCTCGGCAAGCTGCCGGCTCCGGTCGATGGAGTCCTGCAGGGAGATCTGTTCCGGGGCCCCCACCGTCACGTCGGAAACTCCCGTTTTAAGGTCGAGGGATATTTCCTGAATGACGGACCGCATGGTTTCCCATTCTTTCAATCCTCCCGTGATGGAGAGGCGCCCCCCGCAGACCTGGTCAAAGTCGTCGTGGACGGTCGCGGATCCGTCATAGGGCAGCGCGCGGGTGGCTTCGTAGTAGGATTTCAGGAAATTTTTATACAACACGGAGGTGTCGTAGCTGCCCGATGTTTCGTCGCCTCCGGGGCTTCCGCCGTCGTCGGATACGCTTTCCACCGTCCCTGCCCTGTCCACCCGGTAGGACGCGTAGCCGACATTCGTCGTAGTCACTTCAAACGTCAATGTTCCGATCCAGCGGTCCCCGGTTCCGGATTTTCCGCCGTATTCCGGAAAATATTGCTTCACCGTGTCGGGGGGCTCCGTCGCCCGCACCCGCAAATCCACCCGGACCTTGCCCCATTTGATTCTTGCGCTCCTGCCGTTTATCTGGCCGGAGGTCAGTTCGTGGGTGATGGCCGCGCTGCTGTATCCCCGGTGTTCCGCGTCAGCCGACGTGATGGACGTAATTTTCGGACTGGCCGCCACTTCCAGGCCGGCGCAATCCTCCAGGGCCGGAGCCCAGCGTTTGACGCGGGCCGCCCACTGGGCCGTGCCGGTCGGAAATTTGTCTCCCCGGACAATCATCCGCGGGGCGTCGTAACCCAGCGAGTCCGTTTCCGCAGGGCTGTATTGCCCGGCAGTGTCGGAGACCTTGACGCCGCCCGGAACGTCCACTTCCGCCGTCACCACATAGGGCTGGGACAGGGAGGCGCCTGAGGGATAGACGGCCAGCGCGCGCTGAATCCGGGAGACAACGGAGGCGTTGCAGGTCAGCCCCACGGCCGGAGGCACCAGATCGGGACGCGCCTTGAGGGACAGGGCGCTTACGTCCACGGCGGACAGGTCGAGCACGACATCCGGCAGGGCGGCATGGTCGGCAATGACCAGCGTGGCGGAGTCGTCCGCGCCGTATTCAAACCACGCGGCCATATTGGGGCGCCATTTCTGGATCTGGGAAAGCAGGGAGGCATACGTTTCCGACGAGTAGGCAAACGGAATGATTTCGGCATCCTTGTCTATCCGGAGGTCGTATTTGATGGGAACCAGAGCCGTGCTGACGGCGTGGTCCAGAACTCCGGAGAGGGCGTCCCGAATGTTCGCGGTCGCCTGTTTTTCCTGACCGCTTCCGCCTGTGCCCCGGCGGTATTCGGCAAAGATGCCGTTGGCGCGGCCATTCGCGAAGTACTGGATGTTGCTCAGGTTCCACCAGTAATCGCAAATCCTGATGTCCCAGCTCTCGGAGGTTCCTTCAAGGGAGTGTTCCTGGTCGATGGCCGGTCCGATGAGCAGGGTTTTCCCGCGCCAGACGATTTTCACTATTTCCCCTTCTTCAAACGGGCAGGAGGCAAACCGGGAGACAGGCACGCGGAAGGAGACGGAGGCTCCCCCGAAGGACAGCCGGTTGTAGGACGGGCTTTCGGCCATGTCCAGGAAGTCTGCGGAAGATACGTCAAGGGTTTTCATAGGGGGCGGCCCAGGGTGAAGTTGTAGGAGACAATAAGGCGCAGGCCCTGAACCTTCGGCTCGGCGTCGGCGATGACGGCTTCAAAGCGCTGTTCACGGCCGCAGGCGTCGGTCCAGGCCCATTCCCCCTTCCCCGCCGTTTTCCATTCGTTGAGCCATTCGTAAAAGGCGCTCCACGCGTCCATGTGGGAGGCGCATTCCCGCACGGTGGAGATGGTGAAGGACAGGGACAGGTTGCCGAATGCGTCCAGCCTGGGGAACGGGCTGTTGATGATCGGCGTGGCGGACGTGCCGAACTGCACCGGGAAAGCGTGTTCCGGCAGGGAGTCGAGCAGGAATTCCCCGGCGCGCACGACGGGGTGCCCGTCAAAGGTAATGGAAAAGGGAGAGACGGTCGTGTCCATGCCTCAATAATGGTGGGGGAAACAGGGGCCGCCCCTCCCCATGCAAACAGAGGGGCGGCCCCGGCTGTCATGCTCCGGCGGAGGCCGGGAAGGCGATTTCTTCCGTGGGCGTCAGGGAATTCAGGGAGGACGGTATCACTTCAAGCGTCAATTTCGGCGTGATCAGCTTGTTGTTTTCCGTGGGGATTTCCACCTTGAGCAGCGCCGCGACTTCCAGGACCATCATTTCTTTTTTGTCTTCCTGGTATTTGGTGAGGCGCGCCCATACCTTTTGCCCGTAGATGTTCCGGGAAAAGGGCTGCACTTCCTTCCCGGCTTCCAGCCTGTCGCACTGGTAAATCACCTGCCAGCAGACCGGATTAACCTCCGTGGAGTTAATCTCGATGGTGTTGCCCGTCACTTTGGTGTTCTTCCACGTCACATAGGAGGTCGTGTCGCGGGAAAATACCGTGCGGGCGTCGTCTTCCGTGGTCGGCGTGATTTTGTAGTCGATGACTTCGTTGGCAATCATCCAGGCGTCGGAGTCCTTCGCCGGCTTGAAATGCTCGTCCACCGTGTCCGTGCCGCTTTCGGCCGTGACTGTCGTTCCGAACGGGCACAGGTCGAGAAAGGTGCCGACCAGCATTTCCTTGTTGTAGAGTTCTGACATGGTTGTTAGCTTCTTACGTAGTCAATAAAGGTCACTTTCCCGGCGTCGGCGTGGACTTTGTACACGTCTTCCGGGATGTGGACGATTTTTCCCCGCGCGGCGATGCCGTGAGGGAGTTCCAGCTTGTTGACGGCCACCCGGCATTTGACGATGCGGGGCGCCGGAGCAGTAGCGGCCTCCTGGGCCGCGGCGATGGTGGGTTTAGTTGCCATGTTTCAATATGGTGGTTTGTTCAAGGGTGAGCGTAACAGCCTTGTTGGTCATCTGTACCCGGCTTGACTCCGTGCCTGTGACTTTGAGCTTCATGCAGGTGAGCCAGCCCGGTTCCCGATGCCCGTCAAGCCCGATGGCGAGCAGGTCTGCCAGATCGTCCGCATCCCAGCCGAGGACGGCGGTTGCGTCGGATTTTTTCAGGAGGGGATTGCTTTCAATGACGATTTTTGTGGTCAGAATGACGGCATTCGTGCCTCCCTGTTCCTGCAGGGGTTTTCGTTTCGGAGCACATACCAGCACGCAGATTCCCAGCCTGGACAGCTTTTGAGTAATCAGGGTTTTCAGGTCGGCATCCCATCCGCGCATGACAATGCCGGGATCCTCCCCGCTGTTGTAACGGGCACACAGGGTAATGATTTTCCGATAGATTTTTTCCCCGGCGGCGATGCGCGGGCTTGCGGGTAAAGCACTCATAGTTCACACCAGTTCTGATAGGGCTGCCCGGCTCCGTACACCTCTACGCCGCCACTCTCCGAATCGTAGGGGGCAAGATAAAACCTGCCCTCCCGGACGGCCCGGAAAATCTCGCTTGCCGTGCTGTACTGCTTGGCGCGGGGGGATCCTTCCAGGTCGCCCATGTCGGGCAAGTCGGCCAGCATGGCGTGACGGATCCAGACAAGCGTCGGGTGTTCCAGTTCTTCCGGCACCCTGTCCTGACCTGTTGCCAGAATGGGATATTTCCCGGAAGAATTAACGATTCCGGCGACGAGGTTGCACGTCGTCCTGATCAGGGCGCCGGCCCGTTCCGGGTAATCCCCTTCCGCTCCTGCCGAGTCAAACGCCGCGATTTCAGCGTCCGCCAGGAAGGCCCGCAGGGTGTTTTCCGTGATCTGGACCAGCGCCATGACGGTTACACGCGGATGGAGAGTTCACATTTGGCGGCGGTATTGTCGCCGCTGGCGGTGTCTGCCACAGCCTTGAGCCGGATGTAGCGTCCCATGCCATAGGGAGCCCGTCCGGCAATGCTGTTCGCAAGAGCTCCCGCTTCTTCTCCCGCCGCAGGTGCCAGGGAGAACCCCGGCACCTCGGCCCAGCTATCGCCATCCCCGGAGGCTTCCAGGGTCAGCGTGATTTTCTTTCCGGCAACCAGAGCCGGAAGGTCTTCGTGCTCAATGACGATGGACATTTCATCAATGCCGCCCGTCTGACCCGCATCCAGCACTTCGGAATAGGCCGTCTTGCCCGTGCCCGGCATGTTCATCCGGGCCGTCAGCAATTCGTCCTTGCGGGTGTGTCTGATAGGATTCACTGTCTAAGGTTCCTTTCCGTCTTATTGGTTCTTTTTGTTGCTCACTTTCTTCGGCGCATGCTTGCCCCAGTAGGAAATGCCCGTGATGGAGGACAGGTCGCTTTCGTTGTTGACGATGGAGTCCGTCACCAAAATCGGGATGCCGTGGGCGTGGGTCGGAATCGGGGCGGATCCGGAGGAATCCCCTCCCGCCTTGCCTCCGTCCACGGAAACGCTCACTACCCTGCGGCTCTTGCGGAGCTGCTCCAAGGCCATGCGGTTCATGATGAACTTCGTCACGCGGACACCTGCCGGGAACAAAGCCAGCAGTTCCGCCAATTTATCGTCATCCAGCGTCGTTCCTTCTGCCGTGCCGATATTCTTCAGGCGTGCGGCGGACAGCTTGGAGTTGTTGACCAGGGCGACAAAGGCGGTCAAATCGGCAACCTTGCCGGGAATGGCACCCGGCTCGCCCGTTTCCGGATCCTTGCCGGGAATAAGCGCATCCTTGAACGTGCCAAGAGTAATTCCCTTGTCGCGCCCCCAGCGCCAATGCACGCCTTTGGGACCCTCCACAACGGCAAATACGGACGTCCCGTCGTAATTGTCGGCGGCCTTGGAGCTGTCTGCGCTGATGATCATCGTATCGTCGATGAAATCGGGAAGTCCGGGAAAACCGTTCTTGTCGATTTTCTTTCCGTAAAAACCCTGGGCTCCCAGGGAAAGAAGAACCCCCTCCGTAATCCCGGAAGCTTCATCGGCCAGGACGGCGGCTTCCCCGTCGTCAGAGCTTTCCAACGTAATATGATCCACAAAAACGATGGAGGAAATGGGAAACAGTTCCACGTTCCTTGATTCGTAAGTGCAGGACGTGTAACCGATGGGTGCATTGGCCGGGCGGAACCGGGCTCGGGGAATGCCGGTGCGTACATAGGTTTTGACGATGGTTTTGGAGCCCACGACGGAAGCAAGCTGCGTTACTTCCGGGGCGGAGCGCCCCACTTCTTCGATCAATCCGATGTCGGATTCCGAACCATTGCGTTTCTGAATGTCCAGTAGAGTCAAAAATGACATGGCTTAGTTCTTTTCCTTGTTGATGTTTTCAATGATGCGGTCACGTCCGGTAGGCTCATTCCCGCCGTTGCCGTTATTGGCCTTTCCGGCGACCACCGTCGTAAAAGCAGGGTTCGGATTTATGGAGGCGATCAGAGCTTTGCCGGCCTTGATATTGGCCGTTAGAGCGGTCTTCAAGGCCTCTTTGGCATCTTCATCTTCCGGAGCAATCTTACCGGCCTTGATGGCGGCTTCAATTTCCGCGTCGATAAGAGCCGCCTTGGAGGCTTTCACCTCGGCAAGCTCGGCTTCCGCCGCTTTCAGTTTGGCTTCGGTTTCATCCAGCCTGGCCTTGGCCGCCTTGCAGGTGGCTGCTTCTTTTTTGGCGTCTTCCGCCTCTTTTCGGGCCGCTTCAAGTTCCGTTTTGGACTGCTCGACTCCCTCAGATTTCTTCTTCAGGTTGTTGATTTTGTCCTCTGCGATCTCGCCGGCCTTATCAGATGCGGCTTCCTCTTTGGTGAGGACACCGCATTTAACCAGTAGTTCGTACATTGTTGTATTTGTGTTATTTGTTTGGTCATGAACAGCACCGGTATCCTCTCCGCCGCTATTCAAAAGCATGTCCGGTTCAAGAACCGTGAAATTTTCAAGTCTGGCCTTGCCGGCCGCAATGCGGGCAATATTCTCAAAGGCCGGGTCATTCACCAGAGAGCCAACCTCAATGTCATCCGGTTCAAGGCCTATGGGGCGGCAGGTTGCCGTGTTGAGCTTGAATGCCGGAGAAAAATAGCTGTAGTCACGCCCCAGCACCGCTTTCCTGCCGCTTTCCGTCCATTCCCCCTTGAGGATGACGCCCACGCCATCCATGTAGTCAAAGGAAGCGGGAATAAAGGAGGCGGGGCCTGTCTTGTGGTCAAAGTAGCAGACGGGCCGCACGTTTTGAGTGAGCTTCAACGCAAGGTCCCGCTGCAAAGCCTCCAGGCAGGAGCGGTCCACAATCACTTTCTGCCGTCCTCCAATGGATGCATTGATGAAATGTTCCCCCTCCGGCATGTACACGATACAGGCCGGAGCGTCGCCAAACGCAAGAGGAACGTTGAATTCAAAATCCATGCCCAAAGCATGGCATGAAACGGAAAAGCGTAAATAGCCGGGGTTGGATATGTGTTTCAGGCATCAAGAGAGGCCGCCAGAACGTCCATGAGCTTGACGCCATAGGCGCTGATCAGTTCTTCGCCGGTCGGGATGGCGTCCGGCCAGGGGTCCTGTGTGATGGATTGGCGCAGGGCATACACCGCACGCACTCCCCCACCGTCCACGGCTTCAAACAGGGCGTTTTTGTTGGGGATGGTGAACAATTCCCCGATTTCGGATTGGTAATCGGCAGCCCGGCGCCCGTGGGCCTCCGGAACAAGGGGAATGGTCAACGCCCCGGCATTTTTAGCCGTAATTGTCCCTCCCTTTATTTTATGCCGCAGGGATCCGTCCTCGTCGGGATTGGAGATAACCGCTCCGGAAGCATCCGCAGAGGAAAGGAACCATTTACGGGCAATATTGGAAAACCAGCCTGTCGCCATGCGTCCCGGGCCATGCGTAGGAAGAGAATTGTTGATCCAGTGTTCCCGTCCTTTACCGTCGTACCAGGAAGCCAGATAGTCCCGCAGATATTCGCCGCTTTCCCGGTTCGCAGCTTCCAGCGTTTCCGGGGAGGCTACCTTCATGGCATCGTCAAGTGCGGCATCAAAGCCGCTCATATCAATTTCAATGTTCATGCCCGTCATTCTTTCTCGGCGGTTGTTTTTGATTCGCGCATGGAGTTCCAACCGGCTTCAAGAGCGGCATGCTGAACCTTGACAAGCCGATCTTCCAGCAGGGATGTATCTATCTCGTCCCATAGGTCCGGCACCTGCTCACGGGCGGACCGGATGACCGTTTCCAGGTCTTCTCCGGCTTCGACGGAGGCAATAAGTGCTTCCATGAATCCGGCAACACCGGAGGTCAGTTCATAGGCCGCCTGATCCGTCTGGCGACCGACACGGAGGGCAATCCGGTTAATTTCTTCAATGTGCTTCAGCGTTTTTTTTTACGCGCCGCATGAACCAGGGATTCCCGGTCCAGGTCATCCACTTCTCCCGTTTCCGGCCCGAATCCCCCAAAAGATGGCGGCTGGTAGAGTTTAGCCCCTTCTTCAGGCATGGGGATATCAAGCCAGTCGTAAACCTGTTCTTCAGCGACGGGAACAATTCTGGTTGCCCTTTCCACCCACCCCAGTTTTGCTTCACTCATACCGGAGGACGGATCCTTAAAAGAGATGAAGGGCAGATGTTCCGGGCGTCTTCCCAGGTTAAGTTCCAGGATGGCCGGGACAAGCTGCTGGTTGAGGACGCCGGCAACGTATTTCCCGCGGGCAAGGATAACCTGGTTTTCCGTGTTTTCATGGACCTCACCCAACGCACGGTTGCCGCCTGTGCTGGAAACGGAACTGGTGAGGGTTTGACCCAAAATCAGAATGTCGCATGCCTTGTTGGCCTCTTCGAGCATATTCAGGTGCGGAAGCTGGTTGCCTCCTTTTACGGCATCATGAAATTGCACGTCTGCATCCGGATCCGTTACAAGGATGCCCGTTTGTCCGAATTTCACCATCTGGTCAAATAGCTTCTTCTGCGCCAGGGTTCCCGATGCTTTTCCATGACGCAGAGGAGATCCGAATATCTGGCAGAATTCCATGAACCAGGACAAGCCGAATTTGGCCGCGCCGAACCAACCGACCAGGGCCAGAAGATTGGCGCCGTAGATAGGATGGTCAAGCCCGTCACAGTTGAGGGAGGCAATGAATTTGTTGGGAGGGAATTCCATTTCGGGACCGCACCCTACTCCGTCCGGACATAGTACAAGACGGTCGATTTGAGCCGGGTAGCTGGACCATTTGTAAAATGTGGAAGGAATGGGACAATAGGCGCGGGGTGCCCGGATATGGCCGGGGTTCCACATGATTTCCAGCACACCCACACCGCGTTCCGGAGCTTCCGCCAAGGCCCCAATTAATCCGTTCAGATCCAGTTCCCATTTCCCCTGTTCAATCCGGCAGCAATACAGGGCGGATTCCACCAAATCCGCATGCCGGCTGGCCGTTGGTGCCGGCTTTTTGCCTTTCTCGGCCCAGGGGGACACGGTAATTTCCAAGGCCTGAACCTTTTCGCGGAGCTTCCGCAGGTTTCCCCGCAACCGAGGCCATTCGATTTTCATCGAACGAAACACGCGTTCCAAGTCGAGCATATTGCCCGTCTGGATGCTCTCGCGGGCATTTTTCAGCACCCTGGGCGTGATGCTGGTGTAAAAACCAAGATATCCTCTTTCCTGAGGGGAACGATCTTCGAAAATCTCAATGTCGGCAGTCTTGGTTTTCCTGGCGGCCTTTTGGCTGCGGGGTTTCTTGCTCATAGGGGGAGTGATGTAAAAATTAAACAAGCTCCTGCGCCACGCTGAACGCATCGTCGCAGCGGCTCAACCATCCCTTCCCGAAGGTCGGAAACTGCCTGCACGAGCGGTAAAACGCCTGACGCTTCTCCTGCAGGGCGATAAGGAACACCGCTTCACCCGTGGCGGCCAGCTGGTCCTGCAACTCCTGCCGGGTCCTGGGGCCGACAATCCCGTCCACCACAAGCCCGGCGCCGTGGACATTCAGCGCGCGCTGCAAAATCTTCCCGGCATTCCTGCTCCCGGAATTGAAATAATGGTCCCGCAGGATGAATTCAACGCCAGGAAAAGCGTCGGAACCCAGCCAGGAACGCACGGCGGCGGTATTATCCAGGACGTACTGGAGACAAC
>ENA-OZZF01000203-OZZF01000203.1-human-gut-metagenome-genome-assembly--contig:-NODE-203-length-14396-cov-6.577226_pt1 | contig 14396 bp, 11 predicted proteins | sample MGYA00243644_ERZ654145 | MGnify/ENA primary metagenome ERZ654145 (study PRJEB26926, sample SAMN06165250) | human gut metagenome | biome: ENVO:00009003; feature: ENVO:2100002; material: ENVO:00002003...
TCAATGAAGAATTAATAATGAAGAATGAAGAATGCTCTCCGTTATTCATTATTAATTCTTAATTCTTCATTCTTCATTATTCACTATTAACTATTAACTGTCGATTCCACTTCCTCTTCGGTCAATCCGGTAGCCTGGGCTATCTGAGCAGTACTCAAACCCAGCGATTTCAGGTTACGTGCAATGGCAACTTTCTCTTTAGCTTGTCCTTCCGCGAGTCCTTCCGCGAGTCCTTCCGCGAGCCCTTTCTTCCATCCGGCTTCACGTGCATCCTCTTCCACAATGCGGCTCACACGGTAACGGTCCAGCGCCTTGTCGTAAGCGATACGGTCTTCCAATGAGAGATTGGCCACGGCAGCCAGTTCTTCCAAACGGTTGAACACCTGCTCCTTCAGCGCGTCCGGCATTCGGTTCCAATGTTGCATATTCTTCAATGTATAAATCAGTTTGTCATAAAGCGTTTCACAATCCTTGAGTTCCTTGGTGAAGTAAGGGAACTGCAAAAAAATCTGCCGGAAATGAGGGTTCACCACCTTTCCGCTCTCACGGTCGGCAATCACGGTGTCCGTGCGGAACTTCTCTTCCAGCCCCGGCTCGCGGAAGTTCATCAGGAAAATACCATACACGGTCGAGAGCTTGTATCTGGACCCATAATTTTCCTGCATCGGCTCACTCAGCAGAAAATCCTCCTCCGTCTCCGGCTTCCCGGTCTGCAACTCACGTTCCTTCCGCCTCTTCTCACGCAGATTCTCCACCTGCCGCCCGATGGCACGACACATGTAAAACAGCGTACGGTCCAGGAAACTACTATGAAAACGGTTCTGCATCTCCACGATGATGTATTCTCCCGTGTCGGTCAGGCAGTACAGGTCATAGATAATCCCTGCATCCGCCATACTGTCCGAATGATTTTCCTTGTCCAGAAAAATCAGGTTCTCTATGCGATGCTCCCCCGCCAACAGCTCATTCAGCAGTGTGATGAGCAATTCCTTGCTGGCAGGCTGCCCGAAGATAATCTTAAAACCGATATCAGTAAACGGATTTACAAAGTGGCCGCAAGTCAAATCCATGTTGTCCATTTTATTCAATGAAGAATTAATAATGAAGAATGAAGAATTAATAATGAATGGCATTCTTCATTCTTCATTATTCATTATTAATTATTAACTATCTTCACCAGCTGCTTCAGCACATTCTCCTTGTGGTCCTTCAGTTGCAGCACCAGGCGAGCCTTGGTCGGTTCATCCGATTCGATGCTCAGGTAGTCCAGCATACTGATGTAAGAAATCTGCGGAAGAACGGCAGACAAAGCCTGGAAGTTCACGTTCAGGTAGAAATGCTTGTCCTTCACGTCCTTGGCCCAGTCACAGTCTTTCAACGACAGTCCCTTCACCTCACGGCCAATCAGGTCCTCCTGATTCGTCAGATAAAAGCGGTCATCCTTCACGCCCAGCCAGAAAGACACCGGTCCGCGGCCCATTCCCAGCATGGCACCGTTGGCAGCCACAAACTGATAGGCATTCTCACCCTTGTCCACCAGCCGCATCTGACCGTTGGTCATGGCCAGCATCGGTTTCAAGTCCTCAAACGTACGCATGAAGTCACCGTTTTTCACGTCGGCATACAGGATGAAGCCCGGTTTCAACGACATCTCCGGCATGGCCACTGCCACGTCACCCTTCACCGCCTTGAAGATAGCCTCAAAGTCGAGCGGCATCATCGAGTTATCCAGCTCCTGACGCACCGTCGGGTTCTCACGCAACAGCTCATACGCCTTTTCACCGTTCACGTTGGCAGCCATCCAGAGCACCGTATTGGCAGGGAACACCTTCAGATACGTGCCGTCCAGTTCGCCGCTCACCTCCGCCTGCTTCTTCAGCAAGTCCTTGAACTTGCCCTCCAGCAGCGTCTCCACTTCCATCACGGCCCTTCCCGCCTGGAAATCGAGCGTAGAAAATATCTTTAAATCATTCAGGTTCAAGTCAGCCGGCAGCCCCATCGTCACCGGGCCCTGGTAACTCTTCGGCATGGCATTCAGCGAAGTCACCATGGCCACGTCCTCGTCGGCATCCTCTAATTTCTTGAATTCCGGAGTGCCCGAATAGCCCTCCCCTTCTTTCTGGCGCAGCCACATCGAAGCCTGATGCTGAAAGTCCTTCGGGTTACCGTTGCCCGCCAGCATCAGAAACGCATCGTCCGTCCAGGCCATCAGTCCGCCGCCACCCACGGTCCAGCGGCAACCGTCGCCGTCGGCAGGAGCCTCACACGCCTTCTGCTCCTGAAGCATGGCCATCAAATCTTCCAGTTTCCCCTTGTCGGCCATGCGCACCAGCACGCCGCCCATTTCCATCTGCGAAGCGGCAAAGAAATACACCCGGTCGGTCAGTCTCAACCCGCTCTCTTCCGGGTTCTCCATCAGCTTGTCCACCAGGGCATCCGCACTGCCCTTCAGGCTCGATTTCATCATCTGCCCCATCGACTGCTTCACCTGGTCGTTCAGGTCACACTTCTGTGCCATCTCCATCAGGTCGAACGAGAACACTGCAGCCGCATCCTTTGGCAACGCATTGGTGTATGCATTGTCTTCCCCGCAGGCAGACAACAGGAAAGCCATACCCAAGGCCAGGCCTCCCATCCATTTCCATGTCTTTTTCATAATGATTCTATTTAAAAGTTACACATCAGCTTATTCCGCGTGCGTCAGGTTCATCAGGTGTACGGCCACCAGTGCCGCCGTTTCCGTACGCAGGCGCGACTTGCCCAGACTCACTGCCTGAAAGCCCTTTTCTGCAGCCAGCGCCACTTCCTCCGGACTGAAATCCCCTTCCGGACCAATCAGCACCACGGCGTCCTCGTCCTTGCGGAGCACGTCGCGCAGCAGAGGCTTTTCCCCCTCATAGCAGTGGGCGATAAACTTCTGTCCCGTAAACTCCCGCTCCATAAAGCGGCGGAAGTCCGTCATCTCGTTCACCACCGGCTTGCGTGCCTTGAGCGACTGTTTCACGGCCGACACCACGATTTTCTCCACCCGTTCCGTCTTGATGACCTTCCGTTCCGAGAAACGGCAGTTCAGGAACGTCAGCTCGTCGAAACCGATTTCCGTGGCCTTCTCCGCCAGCCATTCCATGCGGTCCATGTTCTTCGTAGGCGCCAGAGCCAGGTGCAGGTGCCCCTTCCAGAAAGGCTCCTGCTCCGTTTTCTCCACCACCTTCACCACACAACGTTTCTGCGTAGCTGCCGAAATGACCGCCCGGTAAAAGCATCCCTTTCCGTCGGTCAGCATAATCTCCTCACCCACTCCCAGGCGCAGCACCCGCAGGCAGTGGCCCGCTTCCTCTTCCGGCAGCTCCAGCGTCTGCGCAATATCCGGTGTATAAAACACGTGCATAATTACAATTCTTTTTCTAAATCCTCCAAATCCTCGTAATCTTCCTCTTCTTCTTTGTTGCGGGTCGCCATTTCCTGCTTAATCAGCTCCGCATACTCATAGTCCTCGCGGCGGATGGCATCCTCCATCTCCCGCTCCAGCCCTTTCAGCGGCATCAACCGCAGCAGCAGCGCCTTCGTGTTAGGCACAGACTTGGTAAAGCCCGAACGGGGGTCTTCCAGGAACTTCGCGTTCACATAGAACGGAACACCGGCTATCAGACTCACCACCAGCGCGTCGAACAGTGTCAGCTGCATCTCCATCACCGAGCCGTCCTCCTTGCGCAGGGTCACAATCGCACGGTGCAGCAACTTCACCTTGTCCTTTACCACCACCTTTTCCACGGTAACCCCCAGCGCCTTCAGAATATGCACCGTCTGATAAGGCAGCGTGGCATCCGTGCCCTCCGGGTCGTTAACAGCCGCGTACAGCAAGTCCGCTTCGTCGGGGTTGATAATCCCCAGCATCATCCGGTGCGGTTCGTTCACCTCCTCCAGCAGCAGCTTGAAGTTCTGCCCGTCCAGCATCATAATATCCATCTTCTCCTCATCGTCCATCACCTGATTAAATGTCAGATGCCCGATCAGTTCATCCACCTTCATGGCCTCGTCAATGGTACGGACCCGCATTTCTACAAATTCGTCATTCTTTTCCATTTTCAAATTCTAATTAATTTTATGTTTGTATTTAAATACCAGTGCAAAAGTCACCGCCACTACCAGCGCGTAGGCCGCAAACACGAACCACGCCCGGCTCCAGCCTTCCACCTGCGGTGCCTGCGAATTGAAGTCCACGAAGCAGTTCACCACCGCCTGCGCACTCAGCGTACCCACCGTGGCTCCGATACCGTTCGTCATGATGATGAACAGTCCCTGCGCACTCGAACGGATAGACAGGTCCGTCTCCTTGTCGACAAACAGCGAGCCCGACACGTTGAAGAAGTCGAATGCCACGCCATACACAATCATCGACAGCACGAACATCCACACCCCGCTGCCCGGGTCACCCAGACCGAAGAGTCCGAAGCGCAGCACCCACGCCACCATGGCAATCAGCATCACCTTCTTGATGCCGAAGCGTCCCAGGAAGAACGGAATCAGCAGGATACAGCACGTCTCACTGATCTGCGAGAGCGAAATCAGCAGGTTGGCATGCTGCACGCCGAAGGTATTGGCATATTCCGGAATGGCGCTGAAGCTCGTGATAAACGGATTGGCAAAGCCGTTGGTAATCTGCAAGGACACGCCCAGCAGCATCGAGAAGATGAAGAACACCGCCATCTTGCGGTTCTTGAAGAGCAGAAACGCCCTCAGTCCCAATGCCTCTACCAGCGACTTCTGTCCGCCCTGCGCGCGGCTCACCGGACATTCCGGCAGCGTCTGGGCATATACGGCCAGCACCACGCCCCATGCCGCACAGGTAAAGAACTGCATGTAGTTCGACTGGAATCCCAGTAAATCTACCAGCCACATGGAACAAATGAAACCGATGGTCCCGAACGTACGTATCGGCGGAAACGCCTTGATGGTATCCAGCCCTGCCTTGTCCAGCGCCGTATAAGCCACCGAATTCGACAGAGCCAGCGTAGGCATGTAGAACGCCACACTCACAGAGTAGAACGAGAACAGCGGTGCAAATTCCACCTGCGGTCCCGTAGTCATGGCATAATAGCCTGCTCCACCCATAAACAGGGCAGCCAACAGATGGCTCAGCCCCAGCAACCGTTGCGCCGGAATCCAGCGGTCAGCCACAATACCCAACACAGCCGGCATGAACAGGGACACAATCCCCTGTATGGCGTAAAAAATTCCGATATGTCCGCCTAATCCCACATCCGCCAGGTACGTACCCATTGAGGTAAGATACGCTCCCCACACGGCAAACTGCAGGAAGTTCATGACAATCAGTCTCATTTTCATGTTCATATACTCATAGATTTAAAGGTTATTTCATCATCGTAGCCAGTGAAGCCAGCATCGTAGCCAGTGAAGCAAACGAAGTCGCATTCGATACAATGTTCGCAAAGTTGAACTTCTTCGTCTTGTTCGGCACCACGATTTCGCAGCCCGGCTCAATCTGTTTCTTGCCGCTGCCCTTCACTTCGGCCACCTGTCCGTTCATATAAATAATGAACTTCTGGCTCTTCTTGGCGTTGGCAGAGTAACCGCCCGCCTGGCTCAGGTAATACTTCACGCTCTTGCCTGCCGCATACGATACCGTGTTCGGCATCATCACCGCTCCGTTCACCTTCACCGTATTGTTATATTCCGGCACGGTCAGCACATCGCCCTCACGCAGCACCAGGTCAGCATCTCCGCCCGGGTTCGCCAGCGCCGCTTCCAGGTCGATACCTACTGTAAACGTACTGTCCACCTTCAGTCCCAGCGTGTTGGCCATGGCATCACCGATTTCACGGCGCATCATCTTCACCACATCCTCCATGCGGCGCAGCTCCTCTTCGTTGGCCACGCGGCGCAACTTCGCTCCACGCACATACGCATAGCGGCTCACCCCGCCGGCACGCTGAATCAGGCTGCTCAGACGCTCGCTCTTCGTGTTCAGCGTATAATCACCGCGGAACAGCACCTCACCGTCCACCGTCACGTTCACCTGCTCGTTGTAGCTCGGGCTGCGGCGCACAAACACCTGGTCGTACGGTTGCAGTTCAAATCCCGCTTCACCGTCCACCACGAAACCATCCTTCAGTCCGAACGAGAAATTCTGTCCGATTACGTCCGATTCCGTCGTCCCTCTCGGGTCACGGATGCGTCGTGACACGTCCACACGCACCAGCGAAGCCGATTCCTTCAAACCGCCCGCCGTAATCACCAGGTCCTCCAGGCTCATGTGGTCGGCATACGTATAGCTGCCCGGCTTGTTCACCTCACCGCTGATAGTCACCTTGCCCATGTCCTGCAAGTCGTGGATGCTCGGGATATACAAAATGTCATTCTTCTGCAAGGCAATGTCGGGCGACGTACCGTTCAGAATACCCTGAATGTCAACCGGCAATACCTCTTTCGTCAGGTTTTCCCGTTCGCGATACAACACCGCACGTCCCGTAAAGGCATCCCCCAGCAAACCGTCGGCCTTCTCCACCAGCTGGCGTACCGTGTTCAGCGAACCGCTCAACTCGAATACTCCCGGGTGATACACAGCCCCTTTCACCTCCAGACGGTTGTTGAAGCGGTTCAGAATCGAATCCACCGAAATCACGTCACCGTCTAATAATTTAAACGCAGAATAGTCTATATCGTTCACCGTTTTCACGGAAAATTCTTTACCGTCCTTACGCAACACCCTAATACTCTTCTTGTAAGCATCCGAAGCAAAACCGCCGGCATACTTCAGCAAAGTGGCAGCCGATTCCCCGTTCTTCATTTCGTAGAACATCGGGCGCTTCACCTTACCCGTAATCTTCACCAGCTCGTCGTAGGTAGGCACAATCACCACGTCGCCGTCCTGCAGACGGATGTCGTCCTGAATCTGCCCCTTCATGATGTACTCATACACGTCCAGACGGGCAAATGTCTTACCGCCGCGGGCCACCTGCACGTTACGCAAGCTACCGATGTCGCTCACACCACCTGCCACGTACAGCGCATGGAATACCGTCGAGAGCGACGACAGCGAATACGTACCCGGCGCCATCACTTCCCCCATCACGTTCACCTGGATGGTACGGATATTTCCCAATGTCACCTGGATGTTGTTGCCCGAATCCGCATAAATCTTGCCCAATTCCTGCTTCAGCAGCTGGCGTGCCTCCTGAATCGTCATGTTGTTCAGGTACACCGGCCCTAAGTTGATGATGTTCACATAGCCGTCGGGCGAAATCTCCAGCCGCATGGTATTCTGGCTAGCGCCCCACACGTCGATAATCACCTCGTCACCCGGTCCCAGGCGGTAGTTTTCCGGAGTCGCCATGCTCAGGTTAGGCTGGAAAGTCAGCTGTTCAATGTTGAAGATATTCCGTCCGAACACATCGTTCTCGCTGGTAACCACCGTCGTCAGTTTGCGACGCTTCTTCATGGTCTTCTGCATATCCTCCGACCACATACTCTTGTCCACATTCAAGGAATTCATCTCCAGGAATTCCGACGCATCCTCTTCCGTACCGTTTGAAGTGGTTTTCCGGGCCCGTGAACCTGAGCCCAGCAGCGAGCTGTCTTCCCCCGTCAGAGAACCGCTGCCCGATGTCGACGCGCCCGTCGACCCCGAATACATGGACTTCAATCGCAGCAACTGCTCCTGAGTGGCCCCCTTGGCCAGCAGCTCCATCGCAATGGTTTGCTGGTCCTTGCCCTGTTGAAGCGCCTGTTGCACATATTCTATCACCTGGTTGTCGGTCATTCCGCTCTGGGCATACGCAACGGATCCCCCCAGCAGGAACAGACACAATACCAATCTTACAAACTGTCTTCTCATTCTGTCTTTCTTTTTAGTTTTAAGGACAAAGATACATTATTGAAAACGAATCACCAAGCGCTTAGCCCCGGAATCTCCATTCCAAGCAGAAAAAACCGGTGTAAAAATTCCGCTTCCCTGCTTTAAAACATAAAAATAGTTAATTCAATGCAGTTTTTCGCCCCAATTATATGTTTCATAACATAAAATCCTTACCTTTGCATCGTGTTTTTCATGGTATTAGATTTAAGGTTAATGAAGATTGGGAGTCTGGGAAGATTCCCTTTTTTATTTTATTTATTTTGGTATCCGAAAATGGTATTGGATCAGTTCGCTTATCGGATTCTTTATAAAAATTCCTAATGGAATATTATAAGAGTTTGCAGTTTCTGTAAGCTCATCGTGGAAGAACCATGCTATGGATCCCACAAATGATACAGGTAATGACCGGTGATAGGGTATGACATTACGCCGGAAGAATTCCCCAAAACAATCTAGTAAGAATGTATGTACTTGAGGCATATCTTTATGCTCATGAATGTAGGTTGTTAAAGAGGCGAGGAAACGATTGGCTTCTGGTTGCCGATAAACTTTATCTAATATTTCAGGAACAGTAAGATTGAGCTTTTCCAATAATCCATTTCGTAATATTTCCGGCAACTGTCCTTTTAGGCAGTCACTGATAAAACGTTTTCCTAAATATGCACCGCTACCTTCATCTCCCAAAATATATCCAAGTGGAGATATATTCTGTATTATTTGCTTGCCATCGTATAAGCATGAATTTGATCCTGTTCCTAATATACAGGCGATTCCTGCATTGTCTTTACACAAAGCACGTGCTGCTCCCAGTAAATCTGTATCTACAGAGATGTTGGCTTCAGGAAAGTTGTTTTGTAAGACATGTATGATACTTTCTGTTTTAGGCGGCAGGCATCCTGCACCATAGAAATAGATGGCAGTACAACGTTCAAGAGGAAAATCCAGTTGAGGAATGAGTCCTTGGCAGATTATAGACTCTATCTTTTCTGCGGATTGATGAAATGGATTGATTCCTTCTGTCTGGATAATTTTGCAGTTGCTTATTTCTGTGCCGTAGCACCAATCGGTTTTTGTGGATCCACTGTCGGCAATAAGTATCATAAAGGAATGTATTTTATGGTGAAAAGCACAATGTAACATGTTACACTGTGCTTTTTATTTAGATGAAATTTAATAGATTTAATGGCAGTGTCCGCATCCGCCTCCACAGCATCCATCATCGTGGTGGTGATGTTCGTGGTCTCCACATCCGCCTCCGCAGCTGTCACATCCACAACCACATCCTTCTCCACTCATCATGTTTACCATTCCTTCGATTTCCTTATTGGTTGCAGGACGCATTTCGGTAACAGTTCCTTCGAAAATCAGGTCTTTACCAGCATGAGGATGATTGAGGTCGAGTACAACTTTGTCTTCTGTTATTTCACCTACATTTGCATAAAACTGATGACCTTCTGCATCGTTCAGCATAATGATGTTTCCTGGGAAAATGTTTTCGCTGTCGAAGTTTCCGTCCGGATCACAGAACATTTTCTTTGATACCTGACGTACATTGTCTTCGTTACGTTCGCCATAAGCTTCTGCACATGGGATAGTAAAATTAAAATTATCCCCTTTGCTTAAAGCTGTAATTTCTTTTTCAAATTTATCGAGTGTATATCCGATACCTGAAATAAACTGGAACGGATGTTCTACAGTTGCTTCTTCCAGCAATTCTTTTTTACCGTCAGCAATAGCATACAGACGATATGCTACGGTGATGTATTTATTTTCCATACTTAATAATTTGTTTGAATAATTGAATTTTCGCAAAGGTACGAATAAAAAATGATATTCAGAAATACGGCCTGTCTTCTCTTTCTGTTTATATCTATATGTTATAAATGTGGTAATATGTATTGTTTAAAAAGAAATTGGATATAAAAAACCTAGGGAAACTTACTAATGATTATTTTTTATCGAAAAAATCTTTCATTTTATTTGTTTGTTTCGAAAAAGCCTTTACCTTTGCAAGCGTAAACAAAACAAGATAATATGAAAATGATAACTGATATACGAATTAACTTGGCAGTCCTGCATATTATTCGCGTCGTGGTGAAAGAACCAAGAGGTGAGTAAAGTTTTCGTGTATATAGTTCACATAAGAAATATGTATGAAAGCCTTTCTCGCCAGTGTTGAGAAAGGCTTTTTACTTAATGAAAAGGAGATAATGTAATGAAACATCAGTTACGCAGTTCGATGAGTACCGAAGGTCGCCGTATGGCAGGAGCAAGAGCTTTATGGGTTGCTAACGGTATGAAAAAGGAAATGTTTGGGAAGCCCATTATTGCTATTGTAAATTCGTTTACACAATTTGTTCCGGGACATACTCATTTGCATGAAATAGGTCAGCTGGTAAAAGCCGAAATTGAGAAGCTGGGATGCTTTGCTGCCGAATTTAATACGATAGCCATTGACGATGGTATCGCTATGGGACACGACGGAATGTTATATTCATTGCCTTCCCGCGATATTATAGCCGACAGTGTGGAGTATATGGTAAATGCTCACAAGGCAGATGCTATGGTATGTATTTCGAATTGCGACAAGATTACTCCGGGTATGCTTATGGCTGCCATGCGATTGAATATTCCTACAGTGTTTGTTTCTGGTGGACCTATGGAAGCCGGGGAGTGGGGAGGCATGCATCTCGATTTGATAGATGCGATGATTAAATCGGCTGACCCGACTGTGAGTGACGAGGATGTAGCCGAAATTGAATGTCATGCTTGCCCAGGATGCGGCAGTTGCTCGGGAATGTTCACGGCTAATTCTATGAACTGCTTAAATGAAGCCATCGGATTGGCTCTGCCTGGAAATGGAACAATCGTAGCCACACACGAAAATCGTAAACGCTTATTCCGTGATGCTGCCGAACTTATTGTAAAAAATGCATATAAGTATTATGAAGAAGGTGATGACAGCGTTTTGCCTCGCAGTATCGCTACTCGTCAGGCTTTCTTGAATGCCATGACACTGGATATTGCAATGGGAGGATCTACCAATACAGTACTTCATCTGCTTGCGGTAGCTCATGAAGCTGAAGTTGATTTCAAGATGGATGATATTGATATCTTGTCCCGCCGTGTACCTTGTCTGTGTAAAGTTGCTCCAAATACCCAAAAATATCATATTCAGGATGTCAATCGCGCCGGTGGTATTCTTAATATTTTAGGAGAGCTGGCAAAAGGAGGTTTGCTTGATACCAGTGTACATCGTGTTGACGGTTCTACACTCGAGGAAGCTATTTCCAAGTATAATATTTGTAGGGCTGATGTAGATGCAGAAGCCATGCGTATATATACAAGTGCTCCGGGCGGAAAATTCAATATTGAGTTAGGTTCTCAGAACAATGTTTATAAAGAACTTGATACTGACCGTGCTGCTGGCTGTATTCGTGATTTACAGCATGCATACAGCAAAGACGGAGGACTGGCGGTATTGAAAGGAAATATTGCTCAGGACGGTTGTGTAGTAAAAACAGCAGGAGTGGATGAGAGCATCTGGAAATTCTCAGGACCGGCTAAGGTCTTTGATTCTCAGGAGTCAGCTTGCGAAGGTATTCTTGGTGGTAAGGTTGTGAGCGGAGATGTAGTAGTTATTACTCACGAAGGGCCGAAAGGAGGTCCTGGTATGCAGGAAATGCTTTATCCCACCTCATATATCAAATCAAAACATTTGGGTAAAGAATGTGCTTTGATTACAGACGGACGTTTTAGTGGAGGTACTTCCGGATTAAGTATCGGACACATTTCTCCTGAAGCTGCGGCTGGTGGAAATATCGGTAAGATTGTTGATGGAGATATTATCGAGATAGATATCCCCAATCGTACGATTAATGTAAAACTCACTGATGAAGAGCTGGCAGCACGTCCTATGGCGCCTGTAACTCGCAATCGTCAGGTGTCGAAAGCTCTGAAAGCTTATGCCAGCATGGTAAGCTCGGCCGACAAGGGTGGAGTAAGAATTGTATAAAGAACTATTTATTCTTCATTTGACTTATGGCTAAAGAAAGAATTACAGGATCGGAAGCTTTAATGCGTTCGTTGGAACATCAGGGGGTAAAGACTCTCTTTGGATATCCGGGGGGAGCTATTATGCCTGTATTTGATGCTTTATATGATCATAGAGATAAATTAAACCATATATTGGTTCGTCATGAACAAGGTGCGGCTCATGCAGCACAAGGATTTGCACGCGTTTCGGGTGAAGTAGGTGTCTGTCTGGTAACCAGTGGACCGGGAGCTACGAATACCATTACAGGTATAGCTGACGCAATGATAGACAGCACCCCGATTGTTGTGATAGCTGGACAGGTAGGTGCCGGATTATTGGGTACGGATGCCTTTCAGGAAGTTGACTTGGTGGGTATAACTCAGCCAATTTCGAAATGGAGTTATCAGATACGCCGTGCGGAAGATGTAGCCTGGGCTGTTTCGAGAGCTTTCTATATAGCACGAAGCGGACGTCCCGGACCGGTTGTCCTCGATTTTGCAAAGAATGCTCAGATAGAAATGACTGATTACGAACCGGTAGATGTTGATTTTATCCGTAGCTACGATCCGGATCCGGAAACTGATATGGATGAAATAAACAAGGCTGTGGAACTGATAAATGCCTCTCAGAGGCCATTAGTCTTGGTGGGACAAGGAGTTGAACTTGGAGGTGCTCAGGAAGAGCTTCGTAAGTTTGTTGAAAAGGCAGATTTACCTTGTGGATGTACCCTGCTGGGTCTTTCAGCTTTACCGTCCAAGCATCCGTTGAATAAAGGAATGCTCGGCATGCATGGTAATCTTGGTCCTAATGTAAAAACCAATGAATGTGATGTCCTGATTGCTGTAGGTATGCGTTTTGACGACCGTGTAACAGGTGATTTGTCTACATATGCCCGTCAGGCAAAAGTCATTCATCTGGATATTGATCCGTCTGAAATTGGGAAAAATGTACCGGTAGATGTTCCTGTACTTGGAAATTGCAAGCGTACACTGTCGTTACTTACCGAGCGGATTGTTGCCCAAAAACATACAGAATGGATAGAAAGCTTCCAGCCGTATGAAGAAAAAGAATACACTCAAGTAATAAAACCGGAAGTATTTCCTGAAGACGGACCACTGAATATGGGTGAAGTGGTAAATGCCGTAAGCGAAGCAACGGATAACGAAGCTATTCTCGTAACCGATGTCGGTCAGAATCAGATGCTGGCTTGCCGTTATTTCAAGTTTGCAAAGAAGCGCAGTGTTGTAACTTCCGGTGGTATGGGTACAATGGGATTCTGTCTGCCGGCTGCCATTGGAGCTACTTTCGGCGCTCCAGAACGTACGGTCTGTGCATTTATGGGTGATGGAGGTTTGCAGATGACTATGCAGGAGCTGGGAACTGTTATGGAACAAAAAGCTCCGGTAAAAATCATTCTTATGAATAATAATTATCTGGGAAATGTACGTCAGTGGCAAGCCATGTTCTTCAATCGCCGTTATTCGTTTACTCCGATGATGAACCCCGACTACATGCAGATTGCAGCGGCATATGGTATTCCTTCACGCAGGGTGATGGATCGTTTAGAATTGAACGATGCTATTCGTGAGATGCTGAAAACCGACGGACCGTTCCTGTTGGAAACCTGTGTGGTAGAAGAAGGAAAGGTATTGCCTATGACTCCTCCGGGAAGTCCCGTAAACTATATGCTGTTGGACTGTTAATATAAAAGTAACTATGGATAATAATAAGACATTATATACAATAATCGTTCATTCGGAAAATATAGCCGGTTTGTTGAATCAGGTAACTGCTGTATTTACACGTCGTCAGATTAATATTGAAAGTTTGAACGTGTCTGCCTCTTCCATTAAGGGAGTACATAAGTACACTATTACTTGCTGGACCACTCCCGATATCGTAGAAAAGGTGGTGCGTCAGATAGAAAAAAAGATGGACGTTATACAAGCACATTATTTTACCGATAAGGAAATCTTCCAGCGTGAAGTTGCCATGTATAAGGTTTCTACACTAGAGTTTCAGTCAACTGCAGAAGCATCAAAAGTCGTACGTCGCTATGGAGCACATATAGTAGAAGTAAATCCTACTTATTCTATAGTCGAAATGACAGGTATGAGCGATGATATTACTAACCTGTATCAGGAGTTGAGAAATCTGAACTGTGTGCTTCAGTTTGTACGTTCTGGAAGAATTGCTGTTTCCACCAGTTGCTTTGAGCGTGTCAATGAATATCTGGCACATCGTGAGGAACGATATAGAAATGAAAAACAGTAAAGTCAGTTATTATGATGAGTGAGGATAATAAAGTTAGTACTTATCAGTTCGTTGCAGAACCCTTTCATGTAGATTTTACCGAAAAGCTTACAATGGGTGTTTTAGGTAATCATTTGCTGAACTGTGCCGGATTTCATGCGGCAGAACGCGGATTCGGTATTGCTACATTGAATGAAAATCATTATACATGGGTGCTTTCTCGTCTGGCGG
>ENA-OZZF01000243-OZZF01000243.1-human-gut-metagenome-genome-assembly--contig:-NODE-243-length-13480-cov-3.394637_pt1 | contig 13480 bp, 10 predicted proteins | sample MGYA00243644_ERZ654145 | MGnify/ENA primary metagenome ERZ654145 (study PRJEB26926, sample SAMN06165250) | human gut metagenome | biome: ENVO:00009003; feature: ENVO:2100002; material: ENVO:00002003...
GTATAAGAGACAGCTGTACCGCGGATGCAAATCCCATCATCGCCTCGCCAAATGGAATAAGCTGTGCGCCGAAAGCGCTCATATCATTCTCACCTGTAAAGAACCCGATTACTCCTCCAGAATTCGGAAGAGTTGATGCCATCTCAGCAAGTGTTCTTCCGGCTGTAGCTGCATTCGCCACTAATTCCCCATCCATACCAGCAATAGCAATAGAAAAATCCCGCATTGCTTCGCCAAACGGAACGAGTTGAGTAGCGAAATCGCTCAGGGAAGATCCTCCCGTAAGCCAAGAAGTCAATCCGTTCAGAATATCAGCCGCAGTCAGAATAAGAATGGTTTCCGCTAATGCTTTTACACCGTCTAACATAGAAGGATTAAGCTGTGTAGCACCTTCAATGAAAGGCCGCACATTTATCATAAATGCAGAAAGGTCTGCTCCGATTTGCGGAAACTGACTGGAAACTCCAGACATAAATCCTCCGACAATACCACCTACAAATTGACCGATAGCGGTACCAATTCCCTGTAACAGCTTTCCGCCTTCTCCAATGAGCCATTCCAATCCGGGTATTTGAGCCAAAGCCCCGACCGCCGCCAGAACCAATGCCAACTCTGCGATGACTGCACCCATTCCGAGAACGCCAATCATAGCACCCGGTACCAAAGATGCAACAGCACTGAGAGCGAGCATGATTGCTGAGAGTAAGCCAATTCCGGCGATTCCTTTAACGAGTACATTCACATCAATACCACTCAAAGCGTCGATTACCCCGTCGAAGAAAGCCATCAATAATTCAACACCGGCTTTAATCAATTCCGGAAGCTTCGTTGTGATAGCTTGAATGATTCCGATTAGAATATCGAATAACTGCTCCACGATGGTCGGTGTATGCTCAACCAGAGCCGAAAGTACGCTGTCAATCAAGACAAACAGTCCATCCACAACTGCCGGAGTAGCCGTAACCAACGCCTCGACAGCAGCAAGAACCAATACGGTAAATGCCTCGGCAATAGCCGGTCCTCCATTCGCGATTACACCAGCAAGAGAAAGAATTCCTTCTCCAATTGCTTCAAACAGTAATGGAATCAGACTAAGAATACTGGATACTGCCACCACAAGGGATGCCGCTCCCGCTGCCCCTGATACTGCCAAAGCAGAAAGTCCAGTAGAAAATGCGAGAATACCGGCACCTGCGGCCAGACACCCTACCCCTAATACAGCAATAGCGGCTGAAAGTCCGAGAATAGCCGGCGTCAGCGGTCCTAACACAACTCCAGCAACACCAAGTACAGTGAAAGAACCAGCTAGTGCCACCAAGCCTTTGGCAATGCTCTCCCAAGACATATTTCCCAATGTCTTGATAACTGGAGTAAATACAGCCAGTGCTGCGGATACTGTGAGAACAGCCGCCGCACCCGGAAGTGCTCCTCTCATCGCATTGAGTGCCACAACAAGAATGGTCATGGAACCGGCAAGGGTCACTAAACCTCTGGCGATTTCTTCCCAAGACATTCCACCCATATTTCGGACCGCTTCACCGATGATGAGTAATGCCGCACCAACTTCCACCATTCCAGTCGCTTTCGACATCATTCCCTTCGGAAGAAGATTCATCGCAACTGTTACAGCCGCCAAAGAACCAGCCATTGTTGTAAGACCTCGTCCAATCTCTCCCCAGGACAAGTTTCCCATCTTTTCTACTGCTTCTCCAAACACAAGCATGGCTGCTCCAAGAATAGTCATTGCTGTAGCTGTTGAAATCACATGCTTCGCATTAGCCGTAACTTTGGTGAATACTGCCAGTTCTGTAAGAACCACTGCAACCGCAGATAATCCCTTCAAAAGACTGGAAATATCCAAAGTGCCAAATGCTCCAACTGCATCCGCCAGAATATTGATGGATGCCGCAAGAAGAACTAAACCGGTTCCTTTCAGAACACCCATCCCATCCAAATCCGTAGTTTTCAGGAATAACGCCAGTTCGGTGCAAAGAACGCCAACTCCAATCAGACCTTTCGCCAAAGATCCTGCATCTAACGCTCCCAAATCTTCAACTGCTCCCACAAGCACTCGAATCGCTGCTGCAAATACTACCAAACCAGCAGAACCTTTTATTAGCCCTTTCGATGTTTTGGAAAGTGCTGTTGCAGACGTCACCAGAATAGCAGATAACCCAGCAACGCCGACTAATCCTTTCAGAAGTCCATCCCAATCCAAACCGGATAATTTCTGCACTGCTCCGGCAAGAATAAGAACAGCAGTAGACAGTCCAATCATCGCAATAGTCAACTGCCCCATTCCTTTGATTGCTACGCCATTCATTATCTTTTCAAAAATAGCCATAGAGCCAAGCAACTCAACAAATAGAACACTCAAAGCACCTAAGGAGGCGTTCAGTTTCCCCGAATCGACAAGCGATAATGCAACTATTGCCGCTGTCAAAATCGCCATCGCACCAGCAATTTTAAGAAGAGTTCCAGCTTTCAGACTTGATTGCCATGCTTCTAAACTTCCCTTGACTCCATCCAAAATATCTTTGAACGAACCAAGTATTCCTCCGCCATTTTCTGTGATTTCCGATAAAGAGTTGATAAACTTCTTCACTCCAATCAGAATTGCAGAAAACAATCCAGTATTGATCAAGTCCAAAATCGGATCAAAGCTCGCAGTATCAAACGCTGTGAGAATCGCTTCTCCGAGGTTTCCAAATGCGTTCGCAACAATAGAACCCAGCTTCGATAAAACAGGAGATGCCTTCTCGACAATCCCGATAATCCCTTCAAATGCCTTCTTTACCAATTCGCCTAATTCTACAAACGGTTCAAATCGAGTCTGTACCTTGTCCGCAAAATTATCGAGTCCACTGGTATCAACATTCGCAAATTCGCTGAAAGCATCCGCAATTGTTTTTACAAAAGTCTTCACACCATCAGCAATCGGTTTCAAGAAATTTCCAATTCCTTCTATGGCTTTGTTGAACGCATCAGATGATTTAATAGCTTCATCAATGCCGACAATGAAATCTCCGATTCCCGCTGTAAAGCCAAGAATACCATCCCCTGCCGGAGCCACATAACCAATCAAATCGGCAAATCCGCCAACTAGTGCTTTAATTCCTTGAAGTCCGATATCAAATAAAGCGAATACCCCTTTGAATGTTCTCTTCAGGTTATTCGCCGTTTCTTCACCTATTTTGAATTTTTCTGTAAGTTCTTGTAGCCCGACTGTAAGATTGTAAAGCTGTTCTCCAGTCATTGGGGGGAATACCTCTCTAAATGCTTCTTTAACCGGCTTTACAATATTCAAAACACCTTCGAAGGCATTTCGTACAGCTTCAATCAGTGCAGTTCTACCTCCAAGCTCTTTCCAATCCTGTAACATTTTATTTCGTGCTTCAGCGGAAGCATTTACCATGTTACCCAAGGAATTACTTACTTCGGTTAGAAGCTCTTTTGCCTCTTCGAAATCACCAATGATGATTTCCCAGCTTTGCGTCCATCCAGACTGAACCGACTCTTTCAGTGTATCCCACAACTGTGTAAATGTTTTTACTTTCGTAGCTGCATCCAGTGCTGTTTTGGCAAGTTCTGTAATTTCTCTAGCCTGTTCCTCTGTATAACCCTGCGCAATAAGATCTGCTTCGGAATAGGCTCCCGATAACTGAGTCAATGTTTCAGTCAGAACTTCTGTTGTCAGCCATTCGCCTTCAGTCAAAGATGCTCGGAATGAGCCATACTTTTCAATCATTGCATCCATGTTGACGCCAAAATGTTCAGCAGTTCGTTTCAACGCGTCTTGAAATAACTGACCGCCCATTCCCGCATTTACAACGGAGTTCCAGTCTTGCAAGCTAACTTTTCCCGCCGCAATCGCCTGTGAAAGCTGATACATGGCAGTGCTTGCCTGCTGAGCATTGGAACCAGAAACCGCTGCCAGGTTCGCAATACCTTTGATAGAGGTTACTGATTTATCCAAATCCACGCCCGCAGCCGTAAAAGTACCAATATTACGGGTCATTTCCGTAAAATTGTAAATAGTCTGATCTGCATATTTGTTCAGCTCATCAAGCGCGGCATTTACCTGGTCAATCGTTGTTCCTTTACTCTGCGTATTGGCAAGAATTGTCTGAACTGCGTTAATCTGCGTTTCGTATTCTTGGAAGCCCATCTTAATCGGATCGATTGTTAATGCCGAAACAATATTTTTACCGGCATTTAATGCGGAATTCGTAATGTTCGACAACGCCGTCATCGCCATGACTTCGAGTGCAGAGAAACGCATTTTTACTGTTTCAACCGCATTGGAAAGCGGCGTCATATTACAGTTTTTGGCTGCAACATTGACATCCTCTAATCCCTTGGAGGCACCTTTGAGATTTAAGCTTTTTTCGAGCTTTTCGATTGACGATATGCTGGTTTGAACATTCTGCTCAAATTGTTTATTATCAAATCGCATTTCGACAACTCTTTCATCAATTGTCCTGCTCATGGCTTAATAACCTCCTCCCATGCGTTATTTGCAATTTTGTCAAAAATAGGCTGGATAGCAGGATTGATGTAATCTCGCCCCTGTACCCAGCCGCCGTTTCGAGTTCCATGCCCGTATTGCAAAATAATAGCGATTGGAACTCCATTTTGAATATTTGAATTATGAAACGAAATCGTTACAGAACCTTTTCGATTCTCAATCTCGTAATACCAGGAACTCGCCGTTTCCCCAGAATCCACAGGTGTTGCAGACGCAAGGGCGGCTACTCCCTCTTTACCAAACTTATCTAAGTCTCCAATACGAACTGCCTCTTTTGCTCTTTCCAAAAATCGAGTCAGCTTGGAAAAGTCGCCCTTTTGTCTGAATTTGATCATACAATACCTACCTATCTGCTTATGCCTTTTCGATATATGCCGAATGAACAAAGCCATAGATTCTTCCATCAATTCTGATGTAATACCATCGGGAACCATCTGGAGCATTCACAACATCACAAACATCCACTAAATTCCCGTAGCCAAGTCGAGGCCATGATTTAATCAGTGGATTATTCGTTCCTGCCCATGTGCGGACATTAAGAACATCAGCGATTACCTTTCCTACCCATTGTGGTGTTTTGGTAATTACGCCATCATCTGAAACGGTTGTATCTGCATTCGGCTTGCTGGAAGACTGCTTTGTAATATATGCTGCCGCAACAAAACCATATTTTTCGCCTTTATTTCCTGTGATTTTAATGTAATACCAAGGATCTCCATTTTTATCCTTCACCGTTTCGCAAACACCAACTTTAGTTCCCTGCGAAAGTGTCGGATAAGATTTCAACTGTGAATTTTCTGTTCCTGCCCATGTGCGAACATTCAGCGTTCCTGTATTTACCACTCCGTACCATGCTACATTTTTGCTCAGACTTCCGTCTCCAGATGCCGGCGGTGTAACCGGGTTACTTGGAGTGGTTCCTGCACCGCTGTATCTTGGTCTTGCATACCCCCTGATATTTCCATTTCCAACAGAAATAACACGCCTTGCAACGGCTTCTCCTTTATTTCCTTCGATACAGGTAATCTGACCTCCAGAAACACTCTCTACAAAACCGATATGATCTGAGTATCCGTTATTTGGCTGATAAGACTGACCCCAGTTATAGAGGATAATATCGCCAGGTTTCGGCACAATTGTTCCGTCTTCAATCCAGATTCCCATACTCTGAAAAATCTTAACGTGTTGTTCGCATCCACATTCTCGTCCAATCAAATCTGAACATTCGGCTTTGATTCCGGCTGCTGATACTGTAGTATCACACCATTCGTCATGATACTGTACTGCGTAACCTCTCGGAAGGGGTTTTACAGAATTGTATAAATCGATAATCTGTCTGAATTTTCCGTTTACTTCGTTATAACCCAGCCAGCTTCGCATCACATTCAACACATCTTGTGCTGTTTTTCTCATCTGCTCTTCCTCCTGTTTTTCTCCAAAAAAGTAATTCATATCTACATTTCCGTTAATACCAGGAACCTTACCACTGCTTGTATATTGCTGATATGTGCATTTCACATCTGGATTACCGGTATAATCAGCAAGCCATAATATATACTTGTCCAATGTTTCTTTGTCATACATATTCTGGTAATAATCCAGATTTGTATATACTCCAGCTTTATAACCCTGACTCTCCACATAGGAACAGAACGCTTTTGTGAAAGCAATACATTCTGATTTTCCTAATGTAATTCCCTGCTCAGCCGCTTTCTTAACAGTGTCATATTCAAAATCAAAGAATACGATCACATCTTTTCCCAACCCAGCTTTCCGCATGTTTGCAATACAAGAAGCCGCTTCTTCTTCCGCTCCAACTGTGGAAGTTGCGTAACAGAAATGATAAACTCCATGAATCGGAATGCTATTTCCTTTACAACCTTGCACATATTCCAAAAATCGTTTGTCAATTGTCATCCGGTATCCTTCCCTGAGAATTACGAATTCTACACTTTTGGAAACTTTAGAAAAATCTACTTTTCCCTGCCAGTAAGAAATATCAATTCCTTTCTTCATCTTCTCACCCTTTCGTGTTCCATTTTTTCTTTCGAGCCGCATTTAATGCCGCATTTCGTTTCATAATTTCTCTGCGGCTATGTTTCTTCGGCGGTCTGCTCTTTATATCACAGACTCTTATCAGCGTAAAAAGTTTATTGAGATGCCATTTCTGACACTCAAACGGAATGTTTAAGACGATCATCCAATAGTAAACAAGTTCAGCCGTAATTTGCTCTTTGCTTCCAGGGCTTTTCTTCTCCTCAAAAAACTGAGTAGCCGTCATTGGAAGAGCAATATATCGATTAACTTCATTGATATTACTGTTTGTCAGATAGTTGTAAACTTCCGGTTTCACATTCTGTGTAAGAGTCATGCATTTTACATAGTCAATGGTTTCTTCTAATGTTTTTTCCTGCTTTGTCAGAAATGGTTTATTCCATCTCGATTCCCATTTTGAAAGAGAAACAAGAGAATGCTCCAATTGCAAGGTCTGAGCCTTTGTGTAAACAAACTCTTGCTTCGCCTCATCCCAAAATTCCGTGGATGGTATTGTGATTCGGAGCATCTCTTACCTCCCTTTAGTTCTGAGTATTTGTGGAAATCATCGGAGTTGCAGCAGAATTGCCAACGTTCATTACTGCGTTCACAAAATCCGCTGCTGCCTTATCGTTTGTAACTAACTCTTCAAACAAGATCTCATAAGCAGGTGATTCCATAAAGGATCTGGAAATCTCCTCAGACTTCATAAAGCGACGACCATCCTCGCTCTTGACACCGTAAGCCTTCTTAATAAGATCCTCGAAGAATTCCATAATCTGACCGCCATCAGCACCGGCACCAATACTTTTAAGCTGTACATCATAGCCGCCCTTCACACTTGTCTGCATCTTGACAATTTCCGGCTTTGACAGATGAAAATAAAAATCCTCTTTTCTTTCAACGCCATTCAGATCAATATAGGGAATAGTTTTTTTCAACATGATTTTTTCTCCTTTCAAATAAAAAGAAGCCCCGCACATTGAATACGAGGCTCCCTGTAATTTATTCTCTTTCCAAGGTCAGTCCAGAAAGACCATAAGTCTTTGTAATGCTTTCCTTGTCATGTGTGATTGTTACCTTAATACTCTGAGTATCCTTATTCTTGATAAGTAGTACGATGTTTCTGTCTTCGTCGAGTGTAATCGGTCCTTTTGTGCCGCCTACAAGTTCGACAACTGTTTTGGCTTCAACCGGCTCTGCATCTATCTTGAGTGCCAAGTAATTACCTGACTGCTCCGAAACATTGCTACTGAAACCAACATAACCATTGATATACTTCAGAGTGCCTGTCACCTCATTATCAGCGATAATCACATCTCGCTGTAATTCATTAACTGCTTTTCCAAGCAAAGTAGCCTTTCCGTCTTCAGGCTTAACAGAAAGGCTTATTAAGGGTTTTCCTTTGACATAATCTCGATTACTTCATCCGGCAACGGAAGTCGTGGCTCAACACCGTCATCTCCTTCTGGATTAGTCGGATCTTTACCATAAAGAATTTCTTCCAGCTCAGCTAAATTCTTAGCATTTACTCTGGTAGAATCGAAAGTAAGAATAGCTGTTGGTTTGATTCTCTTTCCTTCGATCAGTTTTGAAATCTCCGCAGGAGTTGTACTAAACTCCCAAGAAAGTGCAATCGGTTCTGGGCTGTCATTTTTGGTCTGATAACCTTTCTCCGAAGGAGAAGCCAGACATCCATATACCAGATGAAGTTTATAACCATAGTCATCTGAATCGACATCATTTCCCAGAATGGTACGATAAGAAAGACCAAACTGTTTTCTACTCTGCTGCCCCGCAAATACACCTGGAGCAATCTCTACAGAACCATCACATTCTGCGAATTCATCCGGATAAGTATATGCTTCAATTGTTCCCCCAAAATCTTCTGCCGACATCATATTCAGATATTTGATGTTATCAGCATAGATTGGCGAAGGTTCTGCTCCAGACGGACTCTCCGTCACCGCACTCAGACCATTCCATGCAACACCCTTGTTGTATTTTCCACCGGTCTGAATCGGATAAAGAACTCCATGATCACAACCGGTTTCGTAAAACCGTTCTCCAACTTTATCCCAAACAAGTTTCATTGAATTATTCCTCCAATCTTAAAAATATACATTAAAAATATAGTGGTTCAGATTATCTTTTTTGAAATGCCGGTCAAACCGGCTCATTGGTAAATTCGTTACTTTCTGTACAAGGTTCGTATCCGGATCTTTATCGATAACCACAATGGTATATCTTCGCTTAGATAAATATACCCCGTCGTTTGCATATGTCTTATCAATATCATCAAGACTATATACAATGGCGGGGTAACTCATCTTAACAGATTCTGGCGGCTGAAAATAGCATCGACATCTTTCACCTTCTATGGGACAAGATAAAATCTCGCACAATAGTCCATGAAACTTGATTCGTCGGTCATTCATTATACACACCTCCTACTGTCAAGATCAAACGCGGATACTGAACTTCGACGCTGGAAATTTTCCATTTAGCTCCCATAAACTCGACATACCGCATTGCATGAAAATTCTGATAGGCAAAAGGATCGGCTACAATACTGATTTCGTTTGAAATATTGATGTCATCATTGAGCTTATCGGAAGTTTGATACCGACTGGTGTTCCGAACCAAATCTCCAAAATATTCCCGTTCAGTAATTTCATCATCCCAAACACCCGGACGAATTTCCATTCTCACAGCATAGCCGATTTTTCCAAAAAATTTTGCCATTTTGAATTTTCTCCTTATTTTCCCTCTAAAGTCAATCCAGTAAGTTTATAAGTCTTTGTAGAAGAGTTGTCCTCATTGTTTACAGTCACCTTAATGCTCTGAGTATCCTTATTTTTGATAAGAAGCACGATGTTTCTGTCTTCGTCGAGAGTAACCGGTCCTTTTGTGCCGCCTACAAGTTCGACAATAACAACTGCATCCTGAGAATCAGGAGCTACTTTCAAAGCAAGATAGTTTCCTTCTTGCTCAGAAACATTACTACTGAATCCTGTGTACCCAGTAACATGTTTCAGTGTACCGGTAATCTCAGTCTCGCCGACAACAACATTCTCCTGTAACGAATCTACTGTTTTCCCGAACAGATTGGCTTCCCCATTTTCGGGATTAACGGAGAAGCCGATTAAGGGAGGTCAGTTACATCCTCTTCGATTGCAATGGCAGAGTACACTCTGGTCAAAGCACCGGAGCGTCTGGTCTCCAGAAGAGACTTCTCCTGGTTAAAGTCGATATCGAACTGTGTGAAGAGGGTAACTTCGCCGCCCTTCGTAGCGCCCAGAGAGTAGTCATTCAGGTTCGTAATGATAGCAAGCAGTTTCTTGGTCTTGCTGTCGTCCGTCTTACGGGTCTTGCCCTCAAACTGCTCAGCGGTAAGAATCGCACCAACGTTAAAAGCAGATGCAAGTTCTGCTTTGGAAGAGTAGATTCTGCGACCGTTCATGTCACGAGCCAGAAGCATCACATTAAGCATATGTGGCGTGATATACATATCTGGTGTACCAGTTCCCTTGTAATTCTCTCTTGCATACAGAACTGCATTGATCATAGCCTCGGCGAGAATATAATTTTCACCAAAGTTTGCACCTGTATTGGTTCCCTGAAGTTCTTTCTTTGCAGCTTCTACATCCAGATCTGCATGGATGGTGTACAAATCGTCGTCCGTCCAAATAGGTCTGATTTTATCCGGATCGATTTTACCTTCGTCGCCATCTTCACGACCATCTCCCAACATCATTGCGATTGCCAGTTCCTCGTTAAGCATCAGACGATCGATATCGTAAAGGTACTTAACATAATCGAAGTCCGTGATATCAACAATATCATCGCGATGTAAAGCGTTCTTTACATAAACCGTCTGTGGATCTGTCGTTCTGCGAACCAATTTGAAATTTCCAGCCTGTTTCTTCTCTTTACCCTTTTTATAACCTCTGGCGCGCAGAGAATCGATACCACGAATATCAGTCTGGCTGGTTCTGATTCTGGAAATAGGGCTCTTATGTACTTTTCTCATCACATTGGAAATCCAACCCTGATCATTGGTAATAAGCTCAGGGGCACCTGGACGAACTTCCTGATACTCCGGGAAAAGAGCTGTCACATTGCCCTCGCCAGCCTGAACAAAGCCTCCACTTACCGCGTCATGCTGAAGACCATTCTGCTCTGCATAAATCTCAAGTGCAGTCTGGAAAGTACCAACTTGACTGGTCTTTGCCATCTTGATAATGTCCTCCTGGGCAGAATGAGCCAGAAAGCCACCCGTTTCGTTTTTCTTTTCATTGTCAAACACATTATGCTTCATTTCGGTTTTTCCTCCTTTAGAATCATCGTTTTTATCTTCGGGCTTATCCGGTTCCCCGAAAGCCTGTCCGAACATTGCATAGATTACATTTTTCTGCTTTTCACTGAGCGTATCAAATATCTGCTCAACTGTTTCTTCATCTTCTTCCGTTTTTTCTTCAGAAGTTTTACCTTCCTGCGTTTCGGACTTCTCTTCTTTTTCATCCGCAGAATGATAAATCATGATATTCTCATCATATCCAATAATCATGCGATCTTCCGAATCGTCGCCATGCTCCATGACAGAATCAATGAATGCGCCTGGATTTGCTCCAGCCAGAACAAGACTCAATTCATAAATAACGCCATGTACCACATTTGCTCCTGCCTGTTTAAGTTGACCGGCACAAATGGAAAGTGAACGAACATCTCCATGCTTCACTAATTTCTTTGCAGCAAGTCCAGATTCACTGTCATTGAAACTACAATAAGCATAAACACCCTCGTCACGATTTTCCAAAACCGCATGACCGAGCACGCGATTAGGATCAGAATGGGTGTGCCCCCAAACCAGCGGAACGGTTTTTCCATTCTGGTTTTTAAATGCATCTTTTTTGATGGTTCGACCATCAACACAAAGAAGATCGTTTCTAGTGGCCCAGCCACTAAAATCATATTTCTCCATTTTGAAAATCACTCCTTTTCTTTCATAGGTTCCTCTTTCGATTCTTCTACTCCTACTTTTCCACCCTTGTTAGGCTCGCTAAGATTTTTATTTCGTAATTCGTCGGCCCGCGGGTCTTTCGATGGTTTCCAGCCAATTACCTGTCGCATTTCATTTGACGATGCGATTTCGTTTCTGGTGAATTTATCCGAAATTTCTGCCAATTCTGATACAGGAACAAGTTTGAATGGATCTCGGAAGAATAGGATTGACTGCTTTTGTGATCGTGCTGTTTTTGTAAGGAACTTACGTTTTAATTCATCAACGATAGCTGCAATGATCGGCTCAATAGTACGGTTATAATAATTCAACATGGTTTTCTCGTCTGCGGAACCATCCAATATACTCTGAGTGATACCCAACTGGCTATAAAGCATACTCGTCAAGTATTCAATCTGCTTCATTAGATTATTTTCCACAGAACGATTCAACTGTGTGATCCGTTCCGTACCGTCGGTATATGCGATACCATATTTAGAACCGGCCAACTGACGCTCGATCTCGACACGCCTCTTCTCAGCCTGTTGACGCCTTGCTTCTGTTTTTATTACATAGGGAAGCTGAATAATCAAATCAAGTTTTCCCGAACTGCTTTGCTCATCAACAACATCCAACAAATTCAACTTCCTTATCAAACGCTGCATGGTTGAATTGGGCTCGTTAATAACTGCATAAAGCGGATTTTCGATAATTGCTATTGTGTCTTTAGAGACTACAATATCTTCCTTTAACCCTGTTCGCTCGTTATAGACCCTCACCTTAACATGACTCGGAAACCATTCCAGAATTTTTCCAGTTCTCATCGATTCGATTTTATACGAACCGGTAATATCCGGATCGTCATCGGTATCTACCGGAACAATCGCTACACATCCTTCATCAAGCATTGATAAAACAATATCTTGAAGAAAAGCCCTACCAGTCTGATCAATATTGGCTGATAGATTTAAACAATCATTCAATCCCGATGAAATTTTTTCAAGAAATCTTTCCGAATCATCCAAACGAACATGCTGAATACTGATTGAAGCACAATCCAACGCAATCCGATTATATACAGAAGTAACAATAGATCTCTCATTACCTCTTGTAAGCCTCGGACGGTCTGGTCTGTATGAATATCCAACTCCTATGTCTCTATAGTAACTTGTTGGATCTCTGTTTAAAAAAGCGTTCCAGGCATGTTTAATCCTGGAACCAATTGTAACTTCCATTTTGAATCCGTCACCTCCTTATTCAAAAGCATCTCGATTTAATTTAAAAGCAACGAATGCGTCCATCAGCGCCGCTACTGCATCAATCTTTGCATCGTATCGCTTTTTCAATAATTTTCGATTTCCATTCGTGTCTTCCATGACAATACAATTCCCCATCGCGAAAGTCATAAGTTCTTCATCAAACAAAAGCATCCGCTCCTCTGAAAGTTTCTTTAACTCTCCCAATGGAACGGATTCTGTTTTAGCTCCCTGTATCACTTTTTCAATTCCAAACGGTCCGTTTTCAGAAGACCATCGCTCAATAAATTCCTTTGCGTTATACGGGTCATATCCTAAACATCGAACATCGTATCCAAATTCAGTGATATGATTATCCAAATCCTCATACACTTCCATCATATCGAGGACGGTACCTTCAAGGACAATTAAGCTCCCTTCTTCCATAAACTGATCGTATTTAATTCTCATTGCTGCTGGAAGTTTTATCAGAGTTGATGAAGAAATGTAGTTTCTGGTTTTGATTCCAAAAGAACCATTTGATAATGGAAATAAAAATGTAAAAGCACAGAAGTCATCACCTTGTGATAGATCAATACCCAAAGAACACGGCATCTGCCAATAACTTCTCTTTTTATGAAGAAGTGTCTCTTCATATGTGAAATAACTGTCTCTTATACA
>ENA-OZZF01000275-OZZF01000275.1-human-gut-metagenome-genome-assembly--contig:-NODE-275-length-12856-cov-3.746348_pt1 | contig 12856 bp, 9 predicted proteins | sample MGYA00243644_ERZ654145 | MGnify/ENA primary metagenome ERZ654145 (study PRJEB26926, sample SAMN06165250) | human gut metagenome | biome: ENVO:00009003; feature: ENVO:2100002; material: ENVO:00002003...
ACGAGATAGGAGTCCGTCTCGTGGGCTCGGAGATGTGTATAAGAGACAGCGTGCGACAACATCTTCACGCTTCATGAGCTCAATGGACTCAAAAAGCGGTGGGGAAACCTGCGATCCTGTAACAGCAACGCGAATAGGTTGGAAAATAAGCTTTGCTTTGAGCCCCATAGTGTCTACAAGCTCACGGCAGGTATCTTGCAGAGGATCGCATTCCCAAGCAATGGATTCATCTGCTAAAATATCGCGGACTTTTTGCAAAACTTCATCAGCGCGACATCCTTCTTTAAGAAGATTTTTCTGAACTGATTTTTCGTCTAATGTTACGTTCGGACCGTCAAAAATGAAGGCAAGCTTTTCTGGTGCTTCGGTTAAACGTTTCATGCGTTCTGCTACCAGTGGATAGAGCTTTTCGTACCAGTCGCGATTTGCTTCAATTTTTTCTTGAGTGGTTAGTCCTGCATCAATTAAGAATGGAGCTACGGCATTTACCCACGCACTTGCACCCATGGCTTTAATATATTCGCCGTTCATCCAATCAAGTTTGGTTTCATCGAAAATAGCATCTTTGCGCGTGATGCGATCAAGGCTAAATTCACGGCAGAGTACGTCAGTAGGGATGATAGTAGTTTCGCCGTCAAGAGACCATCCAAGCAGCGCCAAGAAATTAACCAGTGCTTCTGGTAAATAACCCATTGCTTGGTACTGTTCTACTGAAGTAGCGTTGCGGCGCTTGGAGAGCTTTTTGCCGTCTGCACCCAAAATCATAGACAAGTGTGCAAACGTAGGGACATCATAGCCGAGAGCTTCGTAGATAAGAATTTGGCGTGGGGTGTTTGATAGATGATCATCGCCGCGGATAACGTGAGTGATCTGCATATTGGCGTCATCACACACAACGGCAAAGTTGTATGTTGGGGTGCCATCAGTGCGAACAAGGATCATATCATCCATAACATCGGCAGGGAATGACATGTCGCCATATACCGCATCTTTAAATTCAATAGGACCATGATTGTCGGGAACCTTTAAGCGCCATACGTGAGGCTCGCCAGCTTCTATGCGGCGTTTGGCTTCTTCCTTGTCTAAATTGCGACAAGTTCTATCATAGCCAGAATAGCCACCTTCGCTTTTTTCTGCCTCAGCGCGCTTCGCATCCAATTCTTCTTTGGTGCAGAAGCAAGGATATACCGCATTTCGTTCTTTTAGGCGCTCCAATGCTTCTTTGTAAGTGTCGAAACGCTGAGTTTGCAAGTAGGGTCCGAATTCGCCGCCTACTTCAGGGCCTTCGTCCCATGTAAGACCGAGCCATTTCATAGCACGTAAAATTACCTGCTTGTTTTCTTCGGTTGAACGCTCGGGATCGGTGTCTTCGATGCGAAGAATAAACGAACCACCCTGTGCTTTCGCAAAAGCCCAGTTGTAAATAGCGGTACGAGCACCGCCAATATGAAGTTCGCCAGTTGGAGAAGGTGCAAAGCGTACGCGTACAGGCTTTGACTGATCACTCATAGGGTTGTCCTTTCATATTATCTAGCGTTTAGATAATAAACGATTCGCGCACTTTGTGACAGGGTGCCAACGGAGTAGAAGCCTTATAGAGATTGTGATTTCTATATTTCAACTTCATTCTGTAAGTTTTGGCTTATTAGGGGTTGGTGTTAAGGGCGCTTCTGGATAAGCATGGCATGCCAAATTTGCAATAAGTGTTGCAGAATCTTTGGTTCCGATGGCGCTTGAATCGATTGACAAATGATACGAATTGATGTCAGTCCATTGAGACCCTACGTACTGTTCGCAATGATCACGGCGTTCTTTATCCACGCGTTCAATCATTTCAGCGGCTTTCATATGGTCTACGTTTTCGCGCTCCATGACACGTCCGATACGAGGAACTAATGGTGCATGTACAAAAACATTAAACACATTAGGGCGCTTCTTTAATACTGCGCCAGCGCATCGACCAACAATTACACAGCTTCCCTCATTGGCGATGCGCGTGATAGCACGTGCTTGGGCAAGCCATAACTCATCGGTTTGGGTGGGTTCAATGCCAAAGCTTGCGTAGCTCTGCATATATAGGTTATACATAATGCCGCGACGAACTTCCTGTTCGTGTTCCTTAACATAACTAGGGGTTAGACCAGATTCTTTTGCGGTGAGCTCAATAAGCGAGCGATCAAAGACAGGAATATTGAGCTTCTTCCCAACTGCTTGCCCAATTTCACGTCCGCCAGAGCCGAATTCGCGGGAAATGGTAATAACTAAAGGAGTTTCTTCTGGGTTTTCTGCAGAAACTGGAACATGCTCTTCGGAATCTTGTGCTTGGACGTTTTCTGGAGAAGCCATTGTTGTTGCGGTAAGAGTGATATGACCTTCGATTGGGCAGAATTTTTCGAAGTGCGGGAACAACTTGTTAAGGACTCCTACGATCGCGCCAACAAAGAGCGCTGAAATAATGGTTCCTTCGCGTACACCATAAAGACCCCCCATTGCTACAAGAGAAATAATAGTTGCGATAACGACAAGCGATGTATCGAAACCAATTTTACATTTAGGGAATGGCCATTTCGACACTTTGGCAATACTAAGTACCACGCCCTCTCCTGGAAGAGTTAAAAAGCTTGCTTTTACCTGCAAAAATACGCCAAACGCAGTCATAAAACAACCAACGATACTTAAAAGCAATTGAATAAGATAGTTCGACATGGGAATGAGATCAAAAATAGGTACGAAAAAGTCGATCATGGCAGAAAATACAAATACATAGGGTATTTGTAAAAGCTGCACGATATTGAAGTCGCGGCGTAGTAATAGAATTTGAATCAATACGAATAGTACGTTCATAACAAACGTCCATCCGCCAATGGTTAGTGGAGTGAAGAAAGAAAGGGTAGTAGGAACACAGGAAATAGGGGACGTACCAAGTCCCGTTGCTCTTGTTAATCCAACCGATGCTGCTACAAATGCCAGGCCAATGAGCATCACAATTATTCGAAGCACTACATTAGGGGTCTTCCTATCAAAGAATGCATGCCAGCGGTTGGAAAAGTTCAACAAAGTTCCTTTCACTTTATAGATAGCTTATTTATTGATCACTAGATAACTTGATTATTAGCTACCAGCTATTTCATTTGTTTTATCGTTCGCAGATTGCACACTATACTATTTTGCCCGTTATGCTAGATCGTCAATAGAGTAAATCGCTTACGCATACTGAGTGATGTTAATAGCGCGCAGTACTGCTAACCGCAAAGATAAAGAATCAAAATGCGGTACATTGGCGAATCAATCGCTTTTTTAAAGGGATAGATAAAGGTATTATACGCCCTCTTTTAGAAGCGCGAGTATAATAAAGCCGTTTAATAACACTTTGTTAGCACTGTGTTGGTGTTGTTGAAAGACTATTGGCATTGTTTAGAGAAGGATTGGCATGAACTATCAAGAGTTAAAAGATGAAATTAAAGCGGCCATGAAAGCTAAGGATAAGGATCGTTTGTCTATTCTTCGTCAAGTTCATGGCGAGATTAAAAATATCGAAGTTAACGAACGTCGCGAAATTACTGATGCCGATGTTGATGCAATGTTGAAGCGTACTATCAAGCAAACCAAAGAAACCCTTGAAGGATCTATCAAGGCTGGTAATGACCAAGAGCGTACCGATCGTTTAACTCAGCAGGTAGAAATTCTGGAAGGCTATTTGCCTAAGCAGGTTTCGGGTGATGAATTAATGGCGCTTATTGATGAAGTTCTTAATGAAACTGGCGCAGCTACGAAAAAGGAAATGGGTAAGGTAATGGGTGCCCTTACTCAGAAGACTGGTGGCAATTTTGATAAGGCTGCTGCAGCTAAGGAGCTCCAATCTCGTTTGGCATAATGCTTATTTAGCACTTCAGCGTGGTGTTCTAGCGGGATAAAATCTTTCCTACAATTCCTGCGATAAGGGCAAAAATCACGCTTGAAATAATCCAGAGCCCTGCCATGGCAGCCCAGAATGCTTCAGGGAATAGCGTGATCAATAGTGAATCGGAATTGAACACCCAACTTCCTTGAGCAAAGAATAGTGTGTGCATCCAGGTAAAAATGCCATCAAAGTCAACGGCAGCCCAAATACCAAGTGCAACAAGAATACCTATGACTAATGCAGAGCCTGCAATAAGTGTGCCGCCTATGCGCTTTCTACCCGCAAGAATGCCCAGCGCGATTAAACCTACAAGGGCAAAGCCGCCTACAACACCAACAGATATTCGTCCAGTTGTAAAAATAGGGGTACAGTCTTGTAGGTGAGAAAGTGCATTACGCGGCAGCGAATATTGGTCTTCCAATTCAGCTAAATTAGTTGACGAAAGTGCCAAATTGCTCGAAGAAGTGTTTGTGCCATTTCCTGAATTGCTAGTTTTACCTGCGGTTGTGTTGTTGTTAGCTGGTGTGTTGTCGGTATTTTTGGCTGACCCTTCTTCAAACAGAGCAGCAATTTGCGGTTCTGATTCTTGCATAACGGAGAAAATAGTGTTGTACAAATCCTCAGAAGAAGTGCCTTCAATGGAAAACGAGCGAACAGCTTCGGCTATTTCTTCCATATCGGCTTCTGGGTAAGTGGCGTGCTCCCATCCGGAAAACGTGCCGCCAATGGCGGAAGTTGCTTGTGGAAGAGTGCAAACCATAAAACCTAAGCCAAAAAGACTGTAGGCAATTGCAATACTGGTAGCAACGCTGAGCGCTAAAACCACTATGCGTCGAGCTAATCCAATCATGAATTAACCTCGCACATGCAAGGTTGCTGCGGTCATGCCTTGGTGTTCTTTACTGATAGTGGGAAGTGGCCCTAGTCGTGAAAATATTCCCTGGAAGGTGCCATTATATAAATACAATCCACTTAGGTTGTTGTACCAGGAACCTTTTGTGTCTACTTCGCTGTCATCAAGATCATTAATCCCAGCATCGGGAGCTAAAGTGTGGGTCTTGAAAGGCGTGATGTATGACTGAGCGATAAAAGGGGATCCTGCTTTTTCGTTCGCAAAACGGTCAATCAATTCGTTCCATTCGCTTTGCGTGAAAGAAACGCCAGCATACACATCACGAGCACCATAGTTATCAGTTGGCTTTATAATCCAGCCATCTTTATTGTTGCGGACTTCCCTCAGTTCGATATCGTTGTTGTTGAGAAATGCGGTACGAGGAACATGGTTTTCCACAAATTCGTTTTCTTCGTCAGTTAAAATAGCCTTGGTTTTAGGATGGTAGAGAGCCTCGAAAATTTGTTTGTCATGCACAATATGTCCCGCGAAGCTTCCAATTAATGCAACTGCCTCGTGGCGAAGTGCTTCAATTAGGTCTTGCGACTCATCCCAATAGGTCAAGACGTCATTGGTAACGCAGCGACGCCAGATTGCATGAATAGGTTGATTGTCTTTGTCTCGTAGGACGGTTCCGTCAAAACGAAGGTCGCGAACATCGCAGATAACGCACTCGTAACCATGGCGTTTAAAGTATTCGCTGAACACCTTAAATTCGTCGACGACGCCACACTCTAAATAATCACATATTGCAAAGCGGGCGTTTGGAACAGCATGCCTTGAGCGCGTAAAAATATCAATAAACTTAATAACCCAGCTTTCGAAAAGCTCGCACGGTTCAATGTCATGTGTTTGACAAAACTGCCTATATGTTTCGGTAGTAGTAATGCTGTTAGTGATCTCGCGATTTTCATTCATACCGGCGGATCCGTCACCATTGAATTCGCAGAACTTACATGACATATCGTCTTCGTTAAGAAACACATCAATGCGAGCAAATGGGAGAACATCATCATAACCGCGCGGTAGCAAAATTAGTTCCTCAAGGCGCTTGTCGTATGAAAAAACGCTGCGATAGCTAGGTTCCTTTAAGTAGTGGCTGATCACTTTACAAAGGATGCGATGTGTTGTTTCTGCAATATCTTTAAGGGTAGACCAGCTTTCGTCATTGAACAGGCGAGGAATGAATGAACTTGCTACAACCTTATGATGAACAATAGCAGTTGAGCTTTGCATGTAGGCAAAAGCTGACCGTCTGCCTTGGATGTCGCCCTGGAGAGAATCAGCGATGGCAAAATATTCCTCCGTCAATGCAGCATTGCTTTTCATGAGCATCCTTTCGTGCCTTGATTGCGTGCAGGAAAGTTTACCATGCTTTGTTGTGCTGTTTGTGATGGGGAAGTTTAGTTTTTGTCGTAATCAAGGGGAAGAATTTTTTGTTCCATCAATCCAGTTAATCCTTCAGCAACGTTGATACTGACAAGTTCAATAACTTCATCAAGCGTTAGTTCTGTATTCCCCGAAAGCCATAGGGCGTAGGCATGAAAAATGCCACCAAGATAGAATTCAACAATTACGTTAATGTAGTGTTTTGCTTCCACAGAGAGGTTTTCATTGGTGCTAAAGATTCTCTCTCGAGCGATAGCAGTGCCATAGTGCATAAATTTATGCATAGGAATATGTCCTAGAAGGTTGGCGCGCTGGTCTTGCGACAAGGGAACAGCCGCTTGAATTGCATAAAGATATTTTTTAACAAAGCGCGATGGGTTGTTCAATAAGTCGCTAAGCATTAAGCCTTCGAGGCTTCGTTTGGTTTGCTGTCTGATAACATCTTCGAATAATTTATCTATTGATGAATAGTGCATGTAAAACGTCTTGCGGTCGATATTTGCTTTTTTGGCAAGTGCGGTAATAGTAATTTTTTCGTAATCGGTTTCTGTAAGTAATTCTATGAATGCAAGATGAATAGCGCGGCGAGTACGCACAATACGCCTATCAATGTGTTTTGTCGGGTTGTTAACAGTCATTATTTTTTAATCCTCAAAATCTTTCTAAACGTATTGTAAGCAACAAATGGATAGGAATTTGACCTGTGATTATAAATTTTACCTCGATATAATCAACAAGTGTTGAATTTTGTTTTGCAATAACACAAGTGCCGAGCGGGTATTATGAAAGCAACTGAACAAATTAAACGTGCTGCATTTGAAAAAACATTTGACTATTTCCTTTCAGATCCTGAGCATAACGTTGTAAAGATAATGGATTTACTGGATAAAGTGGCACCAGATAATCTTTTTGCAAGCCAACGGCAATCATTTCGTAATGCAATTGACAATAAAGACCATTGGTTTCAGCTTATTATGCACATTCTTAACGACACTAATCCAAAGGTACGTGACACTCTTCTGAAAACTTTTGTAATTGACGGAAATTTGATGGCTTGGCCAAAGCAAGAAGAAAATTGCGACAAATACCAGTGCAATATTCCCTGGGCAATTTTACTTGACCCAACGAGCGCCTGTAATCTGCATTGCCAAGGTTGTTGGGCTGCAGAATATGGCAATAATCAAAACCTTAGTTTTGATGAGATAGATTCCATCATTAAGCAGGGAAAAGAACTTGGAACTCATGTCTATGTTTATATGGCGGAGAACCTTTAGTTCGTAAAAAAGATCTTATAAAGTTGTGCGAAAACATTCTGGTTGTGCTTTCTTGGCGTTTACGAATGGTACTCTTGTTGATGAAGAGTTTTGCCAAGAAATGATCAGCGTGAATATTTGTATCATTTTGTGCGTAAAATGCGCTCGGAAAAGCCACTCTTTACTTTGAATTTTCAAAACGATGGTGAATATGTTGGGGGGTTGCATTGCAGGTGGTCGCCGTTACTTGCACATTAATTCTGCAGGCGATGTAGATCCGTGCGTATTTATTCATTATTCCAATGCTAATATTCGTGAAGTATCGCTGTTGGATGCGCTTCGTTCTCCGATTTTTGTGGAGTATTACAAAGAGCAGCCATTTAACGATAATCTGTTGCGTCTTTGTCCGCTGTTGGAGAATAGCGGAATGCTGACCGATATGGTTAATCGTTCTGGTGCTCATTCCTCTGACTTGGAAGAACAGGAAACAGCCGAGGGGCTAAGCTCTAAAACAAAGCAGGCAACGCTTGAATGGGCGCCTTATGCACGTCGTTTGTGGAACAATCCAGACGATCCAATGTATAACAAGCGCCATAATACCGACGATCAGGGTATGGCGGAAACTGATATGCATAAGTTTGAGCGTATAGGCAGAGTACGCACCCACGGCGAAGAATCATAAGGTTCACGTAAAGAAGCATAAGATTCATAATTACGGAGGGTTGTGGCTTTTGGAAGTCGTAAGCCCTGCGACAAAATTTATATGGTGTAGGTTATACGCCTTACTGCCGAAGAGTATTTATATAAATGGTACTGGGATGGTAGTATTGCGAATGAAAGAATGTACAAGCACTGCTTGTCTGAAAGGAATTACCTATGCAAGAACAATCACGTTCGTATCTGTTTACGAGCGAATCGGTAACTGAAGGTCACCCCGATAAGGTATGCGACCAAATTTCCGATGCGATTCTTGATGCGTTGTTAGAAAAAGAAATTCAGCTTGCTCAAGAAGGCTATGTTGCGCCTGATGGCCAGCCAGCTGATCCGACGCTGTTTCGTTGTGCATGCGAAACACTTGCTACAACAGGCATGATTTTCGTTACGGGTGAAATTCGCACTCAAGCATATGTTGATACCATTGAAATTGTGCGTGGTGTTCTAAAAGATATTGGCTATGACCGCGCAAAGTACGGGTTCGACTGTGCTACTTGCGGTGTTCTAAACGCTATTCATGATCAGTCTCCTGATATTGCGCAGGGTGTTGACACTTCTTTTGAAACACAAAATGGCGAAGCGCTTGATCCATATGACCAAATTGGTGCAGGCGACCAGGGTATGGTGTTTGGCTATGCGTGTGATGACACTAAAACGCTTATGCCAATGCCAATTTATTTGGCACATCGCTTGGCTGAGCGTTTAGCGAAGGTTCGCAAGACTGAAGTTATGCCGTATTTGCGTCCCGATGGCAAAACGCAAGTAAGTGTTCGCTATGTTGATGGCGTTCCAACTCAGGTAGAAAAAGTAGTTGTTTCTACGCAGCATTCTGAAGAAGTTGACCCAAAGCTGTTGCGTGAAGAGCTTATTGCCAACGTTATCAATCCAGTTTTTGCGGAAGAAAACGTTACGGTTGCAGATGACGCAGAAATTTATGTAAATCCTACCGGACGTTTTGTTATTGGCGGACCTATGGGTGATGCCGGTTTAACGGGTCGCAAGATTATTGTGGATACGTACGGCGGAATGGGTCGCCATGGTGGTGGCGCTTTTTCTGGTAAGGATTGCACGAAGGTAGATCGTTCTGCGGCGTACGCGGCGCGTTGGGTGGCAAAGAATATTGTTGCTGCTGGTTTGGCTCGCCGTTGTGAAGTACAGATTGCCTATGCAATTGGTATGGCTCGTCCTGTTTCTTTGATGGTGGAAACGTTTGGTACGGGAACATGCTCAGAAGAGGTAATTGCAAAGGCAGTTGAAGAGGTATTCGATTTGCGTCCTGGTGCCATTATTGATGCGCTTGATTTGCGTCGTCCAATTTATCGAAAGACTGCGGCATATGGTCATTTTGGCCGCGAGCTTCCAGAATTTACGTGGGAAAAAACTGATAAAGTTGAAGATCTGAAAGCGGCGGTAGATCGCTTGTCGTAAGCTTGCCACAATATAGCTTGCAAAGTTTTGTTGTAGTTGTTTTATCAATGGCCACTTTTAAAGTGGCCATTGTGCGTACTGTAAGATATGTGCTGAAATCTATATGTTGAAATCGCAAAACGGATGAAGGGGAGGAATATCGGTGAAGTTTGTTTCAGTTGTACTGGATATTCCTACTCAGGCTCTGGATTCTACTTTTACGTATGTGGTGGTAGAAACTGAAGCAGATCGTGAGCGTCTTTTTGCTGCGAAAAAAGCACAAGCTTCTTCTGACTCATCATCTTTAAAAAAGAATACCTCTACGCAGTCCGCACAGCTTTCGTTTTTGGAGCTCTTTTCAAATGATGGCAACGTGGCAAGTTCCGACCACGATAGCAGAAGTAAATCGTCTTCGACTCATGATGAGCTGTCCTCACATTGTAATGAATCAACTTTGTCTTGCGGCGGATCGCTACCTAACGATGAATCACCACTTCAGGATGAGTCATCTTCACTTCGTAGTGAATTTTCGCTCGAAGTAGGCTGTGCAGTTTTGGTTCCATTTGGATACCGCAAAGTGGTTGGGTTTGTCACAGAAATTCGTTCTTTAAATCAGGACGATCCGTTTCCTGAGGGGGTAAACCCTGCCAAGCTAAAAGAAATAGAGTGCGTATTAAGCAAGCCTTACTTTACAGATATTGGCGCACAGTGCGCGGCTTATATGGCGCAGCGCTATATAGCTCCATTTTCTTCAAGTATTCGTTTATTTATGCCACCTGGTGGTGTTCCGCGTATGGAACATATCAATGGTGTTTGGCAATTAACCCGACCGCTGATTCATGAAGTGGATGAACGTTGGGTTGTGCGTCTTGATGCGGCTGACGCTTTTACTCCTCGTAAGGGTGCAGTAAAACAACAGCGCGTGTTGGAGGCACTTTCCCAGGGGGACTTGCGCGTTAGTGAACTTACTGCCGAATACGGTTCTGTTGCTTCAACACTTAGTTCATTAGAGAAAAAGGGTGTTATTCGTATTGAACAAAGAAGGCGCATGCGTGCCCCTGAAGGTCAAAGTGAAGAATTTACTCGCCGTATTCGTCCGCGTCCCGAATTAACTCAAGATCAGCAGCGGGTGGTTAATGCAATCCGCAGTGCAGCATCCGCTAAGACAGGTGAAGTTGTTTTAGTGGATGGTGTTACTGGTTCAGGCAAAACAGAAGTGTATCTTTGTGCGATTGAGCAAGTTCTTGAACGTGGTGCTGGCGCTATTGTTTTGGTTCCGGAAATTTCACTTACGCCGCAGACGGTGGCACGTTTTAGAGGACGTTTCGGTGATTCAGTTGCGGTACTTCATTCGCGAATGTCTCAGGGTGAACGGTATGACCAGTGGGATGCAATTCGTAGTGGAGCGGCGCGCGTTGTGGTTGGTGCCCGTAGTGCGCTGTTTGCGCCTATGCAAAATGTGGGCATTATCATCATTGATGAAGAACATGAATCTAGTTACAAACAAGATCAGGCTCCGCGTTATGTAACGCGTGATGTTGCGCAATGGTTAGCGCGTGCTCATGGAGCGGTGCTGGTGCTTGGGTCTGCTACACCTTCTTTAGAGGCGCTCGAACGTTGCAAAAATGATCCTTCTTGGCGCAAAGTTGAAATGCCACGCCGCGCAAACGGAAAACCACTGCCTTCTATCCAAGTGGTTGATATGGCGCGCGAATTTGGCGGTGGAAACCGTTCGATGTTTTCACGCGCTTTGCAAGAAACCTTATTTGAAGTGTTGAATAAAGGTGAAAAAGCGGTTCTAATGCTGAATCAGCGCGGGTTTGCGCAGTTTCTCCTTTGCCGTGATTGTGGTTTTGTGCCTACGTGCGATTCGTGTTCAACGTCTTTAACGTATCACGAACGTGAAGCAAAATTGGTGTGCCACCATTGCGGTTATGAACAGCGAGTACCGCTAACGTGCCCTAAATGTGGTAGTCCGTATTTAAAACGCTTTGGTGCGGGAACTCAGCGAGTTGAAAGTGAATTACGTGCCTTACTAGCCGAATATGAATGTGAAATTATTCGTATGGATGCGGATACCACTTCACGAAAAGGTGATCATCAGCGCTTGCTCGAACAATTTGCACGAGCAGGCGCAGCGGTGTTACTCGGAACGCAAATGATCGCAAAAGGCTTGGACTTCGATGAGGTAACCCTTGTGGGAGTGATCAATGCTGACACTATGCTGAAGCTTCCTGATTTTCGGAGTTCTGAGCGAACTTTTGATTTGATAGAGCAGGTTGCGGGACGTGCTGGAAGAGCGGATAAACCAGGGCGTGTTATTGTGCAGACGTACAGCGCGAAAGATCCTGCAATTCGAGCAGCTGCTCACTATGATCGTCAATTATTTTTGGATACCGAATTACAACTGCGTCAAGGATTGGGATATCCTCCTTTTGTTCGCTTGGCAAACATTTTGGTATGGGGTAAAGACGAAGAGCGTGTAAAGCAGGTGGCGCATGAGTTGTATGCGGATATTGCTCCCTTACTATTTTCGCTTTCTCAAGGTGACAGTGGTGAATATTCGAACAATTCTAGCCAGTCATGGATTATCTTGCCGCCTACGCCATGCGTGCTGGAACGATTGAAAGGTTCTTTTCGGTATCATTTGGTGCTAAAAGCTCCGCCAGGTTGCAATATTGCCGATGCGGTTGGCACCTATTTTCGTGAGCGAAAACCCGAAAAAGATGTTCGTGTATCGATTGATATTGATCCGATAAATCTTTTATAGAACTTCGGCCATTTAGCGGTATAATGATTCGATGTCTATCTAGCGATCTTTTCGCTAATCTTAAACGTATCGTGGGAAGGAATTAACGTGGCAAAGGCTTCCTCTCAAGTGTCAGAATCCAAGACAATCGAAACGAAGGAAGAAACGGAAAGCACGAAAAAGAAAACTCCTGCTAAAAAAGCTACTACAAAGAAGACCACGGAATCATCTTCTAAAAAGAAAGCTCCTGCAAAGAAAACAACTACAAAGAAGGAAACCGCAAAATCTAAAAGCGCGGCATCTTCGAAGAAAAAGGCGGAAGAAGCTAAGGCTGCTCAGGTGGCAGATATTGAAGATGAAGAAACCGAAGATATCCTTGAATCCAATGTAGAACCTAGTATTCATGAAGTTCATGATGATTCTGACGTCAAGGAAAGCGATTTAACAGACGAAAGTCTTCTTGAAGGTATTCCTGAAGAAGAATTAAAAGCAACTGTTGAAATCTGTCTCTTATACACATCTCCGAGCCCACGAGACGGACTCCTATCTCG
>ENA-OZZF01000282-OZZF01000282.1-human-gut-metagenome-genome-assembly--contig:-NODE-282-length-12693-cov-5.194176_pt1 | contig 12693 bp, 10 predicted proteins | sample MGYA00243644_ERZ654145 | MGnify/ENA primary metagenome ERZ654145 (study PRJEB26926, sample SAMN06165250) | human gut metagenome | biome: ENVO:00009003; feature: ENVO:2100002; material: ENVO:00002003...
ATAGGAGCCCGTCTCGTGGGCTCGGAGATGTGTATAAGAGACAGCTGATATATAATACGACCTATCACGTGGAAGAAGGGCAGGAGAAATTCTTCCTTGCCTGGATGAATGAATTCTACCTTCCCGAAGTAGAGAAGCACGGTACATTGCATGCCCCGCGCATAGCACGGATACTGAGCCATATTGAAGAGGGAAGTGTCTGTTACTCTGTGCAATTCGAGGTGGAAGACTCTGCCATACTGCATCGCTGGCATCAGGAACAAGGCGTGAAGCTGAATGAAGAATTGCAGAAAATCTTTAAAGACAAAGTAATCGGTTTTCCTACATTAATGGAGGTGATAGTGTGATACAACCGGTAAAGGAGAAAATTATTTTGGGCATCGACCCCGGTACTACCATTATGGGATACGGGGTGCTGAGGGTAGCGGGAGTAAAGCCCGAAATGATTGCCATGGGTATCATAGACCTTCGTAAGTTTGGCGACCATTATCTGAAACTTCGCCACATCCATGAGCGGGTGCTGAGCATCATCGAGAGTTATCTGCCGGACGAACTTGCTATTGAAGCGCCTTTCTTTGGAAAAAACGTACAATCCATGCTGAAGCTGGGACGCGCGCAGGGAGTAGCCATGGCCGCCGCTCTGAGCCGTGACATTCCTATTACCGAATACGCTCCTTTGAAGATAAAAATGGCGATAACGGGCAACGGCCAGGCATCCAAAGAGCAAGTGGCGGATATGCTGCAACGCATGCTTCATTTTCCGAAAGAAGACATGCCCGTATTCATGGACGCCACCGACGGCCTTGCCGCCGCTTACTGCCACTTCCTGCAAATGGGACGCCCTGTTGTCGGGAAAGGCTATCACGGCTGGAAAGACTTTATAGCCAAGAATCCCGACAAAGTAAAACGATAATCCGATCCCATGCTTTAAGACTTACTACTTTATACTTCATACCTAATTTAAAAATACCAACCATGAAACTAAACGATCTTGTCATTATCGGAGTAGCGGCGACAACAGTTGTCAGTTGCGCCCCCTCAAAAAAAGAATATGCTTCATACGAACTTTATCCTGTCCGTACGGGCAGTCTGACAGAAATGGAATACGCTCCGGATGCTACGCGGTTTACGCTCTGGTCGCCTACGGCGGACGAAGTGCGCTTGATGCTGTATGATGCGGGAGACGGCGGGCACGCTTACGAGACGGTTGCCATGTCACCTGCCGAAAACGGTACGTGGACGGCTAAGGTAGAGCAGGATTTGAAAGGCAAGTTCTACACTTTCAATGTAAAAATCGACGGTAAATGGTTGGGTGATACCCCGGGTATCAATGCGCAGGCAGTGGGTGTAAACGGTAAGCGCGCGGCCGTTATCGATATGCGGGAAACCGACCCGGAAGGCTGGGCGGAGGATAAACGTCCGCCGTTGGCATCTCCTGCCGATGTGATAATTTACGAAGTGCACCATCGCGACTTCTCCATAGACCCGTCTTCGGGTATCCGCCACAAAGGCAAGTTCCTTGCGATGACGGAAACGGGAACGGTCAATCCCGATAAACTGGCAACCGGCATCGACCACTTGAAAGAGCTGGGAGTGACGCACGTACATATCCTGCCTTCCTATGATTATGCTTCCGTGGACGAGTCCAAACTGGATGAGAATAAATACAACTGGGGTTACGATCCGCAGAATTACAACGTGCCCGACGGTTCGTACTCTACCGACCCTTACAAACCGGATGTACGTATCCGCGAGTTCAAGCAGATGGTGCAGGCCTTGCATAAGGCAGGTATCCGCGTAGTGCTGGATGTGGTGTACAACCACACTTTCAACACGGCCGAGAGTAATTTCGAGCGTACCGTTCCCGGATATTTCTATCGCCAGACACCGGACGGCGGTTTTGCGGACGCTTCCGCATGTGGCAACGAAACGGCGAGTAACCGCGCCATGATGCGCAAATATATGGTAGAGTCCGTATTGCACTGGATAAACGAGTATCATATCGACGGCTTCCGCTTCGACCTGATGGGAATCCATGATATTGAAACCATGAACGAAATACGCAAGGCGGCGACAGCGGCAGATCCTACCATCTTTATCTATGGTGAGGGCTGGGCTGCGTCGGCTCCCCAATTGCCTCAGGACTCATTGGCGATGAAAGCCAATACATATAAGATGCCGGGCATCGCCGCTTTCTCCGATGAGATGCGTGATGCGCTGCGCGGCCCGTTCAACGATAATCATCAGGGCGCTTTCCTTGCCGGACTGCCGGGGGGAGAGGAGAGTATCAAGTTTGGTATTGTAGGCGCTGTCAAGCATCCGCAAGTCAATTATGAAGGGGTGAATTACAGTAAAGCTCCGTGGGCGGAACAACCTACGCAGATGATAAGTTATGTATCTTGCCACGATGATATGTGCTTGGTGGACAGACTGAAGGCCAGCGTCCCCGGTATTACGCCCGAAGAATTGACCCGATTGGACAAACTGGCGCAAACGGCGGTATTTACCTCACAGGGTGTACCCTTTATCTATGCAGGCGAGGAAGTGATGCGCGATAAGAAAGGGGTGCATAACAGTTACCAAAGTCCGGACTCAGTCAACGCCATCGACTGGAAACGTAAGACGGAGCATGCCGATGTATTCGCCTATTATAAGGGATTGATTCAGTTGCGTAAGAACCATCCGGCTTTCCGTCTGGGAGATGCCGGTTTGGTGCGCGAACATCTGGAGTTCTTACCGGTTGAAGGCAGCAATGTGGTAGCTTATAGGCTGAAGGGACATGCCGGCGGCGATACGTGGGGAAACATCTATGTAGTGTTGAATGCACGCAAGGAAACGGCTAAGGTATCAGTGCCCGAAGGCAAATATACGGTGGTTTGCAAAGACGGATTTATCAGTGAGCAAGGTTTGGGCACGATGTACGGACCGGAGATTTCGGTTCCGGCGCAGTCGGCGATGATTTTCTATCAATGATGATATCCGGTTTCCAATCGTATCAAACGAAATTATCTCCATAGGATAAAAAGATTATCAACCGTAGCGAATCATATTGGCGGGCGCGCGTACGGAATCATCCCGTGAGATGAAATTATTCATCCTGTGAGACGGATTTATCCGGCTTACGGGATGATTTTTTTTGTCTCGCGGGATGGATATTTTTGTCCTGCGGAACGGATTTGCCGGTATGGTAATGTCCGGATACGTAGTTGCGGTTTCTTCAGGCGTTGCGATGCGAAAAAACAGGCTTCACTCGCTATTTCCCATAAACAGGGGTGTGGAAGGTGAAGGCCGATGTTGATGAATTGAAAATATGGAAGCTTTGCGCTACTTTGGAACCCGAATTCTTCCCACAGAACCAAAATCTTGGTACCTTTGCGGCGTCAACTAAACAAAACCATTTAAAATGACGCAGCAACATACCTTATATATAGAGGGAGGCGTAGCGCGCAATCCGCTTATCCGTTTATCCCAACCCGCCACTCTCGATTTTCTCGACGGAGAACATATCGCTGTCGTAGGTCCTAACGGGGCAGGAAAAAGCCTGTTGGTGGATTTGCTTACGGGTAAATACCCTTTGCGCGACGGTACTCTGACATATGATTTCCGTCCCTCCGTCACGCAAACCGCTTACGACAATATCAAGTACATCGCTTTCCGCGATACCTACGGTTCCGCCGATGCCAATTACTACTATCAGCAGCGCTGGAATGCCCACGACCAGGAAGATGCCCCAATGGTGCGCGAACTGTTGGGCGAGGTAAAGGACGAGACACTCAAACAACAACTATTCGACCTTTTCCGTATCGAACCGATGCTCGATAAGAAAATCATTCTCCTTTCCAGTGGCGAACTCCGTAAGTTTCAGTTGACCAAAACATTGCTTACGGCTCCCCGTATCCTCATCATGGACAATCCTTTCATCGGGCTGGACGCCGCCACACGCGACCTGTTGTTTACGGTTCTGGAGAAGCTGGCGCAACTCGCCTCCCTGCAAATCGTGCTGGTGCTCTCCATGCTGGATGATATACCGTCTTTCATCACCCACGTAGTCCCCGTGGATAATAAAGCGGTGGGGAAGAAAATGGAGCGTGCCGCTTATATGCAGGCTTTTCGTGAGCAAGACGCCATTCGTGCCGAGGCCGATGCCGTTTCTTTCAGCGAATTGCAGCAACGCGTTATCGACCTTCCTTACGAAAACACGAACTTTACTTCGGACGAAGTTGTCCGGCTGAATAAAGTCAGCATCCGCTACGACGACCGTACGATTCTGAAAGAGCTGGACTGGACGGTGCTGCGCGGGCAGAAGTGGGCGTTGAGCGGAGAGAACGGAGCGGGCAAATCTACTTTGCTCAGTCTGGTATGCGCGGACAATCCTCAGTCTTATGCCTGCGACATCAGTCTGTTCGGCCGTAAGCGAGGTACGGGCGAGAGTATTTGGGAAATAAAGAAGCATATAGGCTACGTCAGTCCGGAGATGCATCGCGCTTACCTGAAGAACTTGCCGGCCATTGAAATCGTAGCTTCCGGGCTGCACGACAGTATCGGCCTGTACAAGCGTCCGCATGCCGACCAAATGGCTGTGTGCGAGTGGTGGATGGACATTTTCGGCGTGGCCGATTTGAAGGACAAACCTTTCCTGCAACTCTCCAGCGGCGAGCAACGCCTTGCCCTGCTGGCGCGAGCCTTTGTGAAAGACCCCGAACTGCTGATTCTCGACGAACCTCTGCATGGGCTGGATACGTATAACCGCCGTCGCGTCAAGAAAATCATAGAAGCCTTTTGCCGTCGCCGGGATAAGACAATGATAATGGTGACCCACTACGAGAGCGAGCTGCCGGCCACCATAACCGACCGTCTGTACCTGAAACGCAACCGCTGAAATATCCCGCCGATAAAGAACAAACCATGCCGTAAATCGTTATATTTGTGAAATCAATCCTTAAACAATTTATATCATGAAATTCTTTATCGACACTGCAAATTTAGACCAGATTCGGGAAGCCTACGATATGGGCGTACTCGACGGAGTGACTACCAACCCTTCGCTCATGGCGAAAGAAGGTATCAAAGGAGTGGAAAACCAGCGCAAACATTACGTGGATATCTGCAATATCGTGCAGGGCGACGTCAGCGCGGAGGTTATTGCCACCGATTATGAAGGTATGATTAAGGAAGGTGAAGAGCTCGCCGCGCTCAATCCGCATATTGTGGTGAAAGTGCCCTGTATCGCGGACGGCATAAAAGCCATTAAGTACTTCTCGGGAAAAGGCATTCGTACCAACTGCACGCTGGTGTTTTCCGTAGGACAGGCATTGCTGGCGGCAAAAGCCGGGGCTACTTACGTGTCGCCGTTTGTGGGCCGTCTCGATGACATCTGTGAGGACGGTGTCGCTCTGGTGGGTAAGATTGCGGAGATGTACCGCTATTATGGCTATACCACTCAGGTACTTGCGGCATCCATCCGTCATACGGCGCATATTATTCAGTGCATAGAGGTGGGGGCGGATGTAGCTACGTGCCCGCTTTCCGCCATAAAAGGGTTGCTGAACCATCCGCTGACGGATGCCGGATTAAAGAAGTTTCTGGAAGACTATAAACGTGTAAACGGATAACTCTTAAAATCTTATAAGCCTATCTTTCACGTATTTCTTAACCAATATTGGCGAGAAATAGAATAAAAAACTTTATTTTTGCCGAATATATTTAGTTTAAGAAAAAGCACCGATGAAAGAAAGGCTTATAGGATTCCTCAAGACATATTTCTTGTTTGTTTGCATATTCGCATTACAAAAACCGTTTTTCATGCTCTTTTACCGGCCGTTGTACGAAGGTGTCTCGTGGACGGAATGGCTGGGTGTGATGTGGCACGGACTGCCGCTGGACTTATCGCTTGCTGGCTATCTGACGGCTATTCCGGGATTGCTTTTTATCTGTTCCGCCTGGGCTGTGCCTAATCTTCTCCGCCGTATATGGTGCGGTTACTTTATCTTCGTTTCCGTTTTACTCTCTATTATATTTACCGTCGATTTGGGCTTGTACGAATACTGGGGATTCCGGTTGGACGCCACTCCTTTGTTTTATTTCTTTTCTTCGCCCAAAGATGCGGTGGCAAGCGTCAGTGTCTGGATGGTAATCGGGGGAATTATTGCCATGGCTGTTTACGCGGCGGTATTATATGGGATATTCTATATCGTGCTGTTGCGGAAAGGCGCGTTCAGACGCATGAAGATACCTTACCGGCGTTTGAGGGTGTCGGGCGCGCTGTTGCTGCTGACCGGGTTATTGTTTATTCCGATTCGCGGCGGCTTCACTGTTTCCACCATGAATACGGGAAAGGTGTATTTCAGCACTAACCAACGCTTGAACCATGCTGCCATTAATCCGGCTTTCAGTTTGATGGAATCCCTTTCCAAACAAAAGGATTTCGGCAGTCAATACCGTTTTATGGAAGCGGATGCGGCCGACCGTATTTTCTCCGGTTTGGCAGACCCTGCTGTCTTGAAGAAAGACAGCGCGGCGGATGCGCTCCGGCAGGCTCCGGACTCTTTGCGTTCATTGTTCACGGTAAAGCATCCCGATGTGCTGTTTGTTATCATGGAGAGCTTCTCTTCACGGCTTATGACAACGCTTGGGGGAGAACCGGATGTTGCGGTACAGCTGGATAGTCTGGCGCAAGAGGGTGTGCTCTTTACGAATTTCTACGCGAACAGTTTCCGTACCGACCGCGGATTGGTTGCCGTCTTGAGTGGTTATCCGGCGCAACCCACTACCAGCATAATGAAATATCCCCGTAAAACGCAGTCTATCCCTGCCATTGCAGGCAGTTTGAAGAATGCGGGGTATAAAACGAAATACTACTATGGCGGTGATGCCGACTTTACCAATATGCGTTCTTATCTGATGTCGTCCGGCTTTGAGGATATTGTTGCCGATCAGGATTTTCCGGTGTCGGAGCGTTTGAGCAAGTGGGGGGTGCACGACCATCTCGTATTCCGCCGTTTGCTGGACGATTTGAAAATGGAAGCCGCCGATAGCGGTTTGGCAAGGAAAGATGCACCGCATTTCCGTGTGCTGCAAACTTCCAGCAGTCACGAGCCGTTTGAAGTTCCTTACAGCCGTTTGGAGAACGAACGCTTGAATGCTTTTGCATATACGGATAGCTGTATCGGTGACTTTGTGAAGCAATTCCGTGAGTTGCCGCAATGGAAGAACACGGTAATCGTACTTGTGCCTGACCATTTGGGAGCCTATCCCGAACATATCGGCAATCTTGAAATAGACAGGTATCAGATTCCTTTGTTAATGGTGGGCGGTGCGGTACGCGGACCGAGGCGTATCGATGTTTACGGTTCCCAGCAGGATATTGCCGCTACCTTATTGGTGCAGTTGTCGGTGCCGCATGGCGAGTTTACGTTCAGTAAAGACATGCTCAATCCGGCTTCTCCTCATTTCGCGTTCTTCACCGTGCCGGACGCTTTCGGTTTTGTGACTCCGGACAATCAATTGATATTTAATAATGAAGCGGATGCAATAGCCGTGGATGAAGGCTCGAAGAAAGGACAGAACCTTTCTTTGGGACAGGCTTATCTGCAAAAGTTGTATGACGATATAGCCAAAAGATAGAATGATATTAGCAGATGTTTTGTCGGGGTTGGTGGAAATAGATACCGACCTGTTGCTCGCTATCAACGGATGGCGTGCCGAATGGGCGGACTTTTTCATGTATGCCTTTAGCGGGAAGTGGATTTGGGTACCCTTGTATGTAGCTCTTTTCTATGTGATAGTACGTAACTTGCACTGGAAGGTGGCCATAGGCTGCGCAGTGGCCATTGCGCTGACGATAACTTTTGCCGACCAGATGGGAGCGACTGTTATCCGTCCGTTGGTATGCAGACCCCGTCCGGCGAACCTGGAGAATCCTATCTCGGAGTTCGTACAGATAGTAAACGGTTATAGGGGCGGACGATACGGTTTTCCATCCTGCCATGCCGCCAATACGTTCGGGCTGGCTTTCTTCTTGTTCTATCTGTTTCGTAACCGCTCCTTGAACTGGTTCATTATGTTATGGGCGTTGTTGACATGCTATTCCCGTTCTTATCTGGGAGTGCATTATCCGGGTGATTTATTGGTAGGCGCTTTTGTCGGTTTTGTAGGCGCTTCTCTCTGTTACTGGCTTTTCAGCCGGTTGTGCCGATATAAGCGGCAAGAGCATTATAAGCATATCCATGTTCCAATCTGGGTAGGGGGGATTACCACGCTCGGCATTCTGGTTTACGCATTGATGCGAACCTTGTTGTAACGTCTCTTTTATGCCAGCTTCTTCCGGGCAAAGAGTAAATAAACATCTTTCCTTTTGATTTGTTATCTTTATCGATAGACTAATAAAACAGATACTTATGATGAGTTTAGGAAGCTGGATGAATAAAATCCTCATCGATTGGGGAGTAGACCCGAAACTTGCGAACATGTTTGATGAAACGATAATTGCCGTATTGATGATAGGCGTGTCAATAGGGCTGGATTATCTGTGTCAGGCCATATTCGTAGGAGGGATGAGGCATTATACGAAGCGTGCGCCCCACCAGTGGAATACACTGCTGATGAAGCGCAGGGTAGTGCATCATCTTATTCATATCCTGCCCGGTATATTGGTGTATTTTTTATTACCTCTGGCCTTTGTGCGGGGGAAGGAAATCCTGGAGTTCTCACAAAAAATATGTGCGGTGTATATCATCGCCGCAATACTGTTTACTATCAATGGTTTGCTGCTGGTGATGCTGGATGTGTACAATGCAAGGGACAAACAGAAGAATCGTCCGATGAAAGGCTTTGTGCAGGTTCTGCAGGTATTATTGTTCTTTATCGGCGGTATTATTATCATTGCGGTGCTGGTGAATAAATCCCCGATGACTTTGTTTGCGGGTTTGGGGGCGTCGGCGGCTGTGTTGATGCTGGTATTCAAAGACAGTATTCTCGGATTTGTGGCGGGGGTGCAGCTCTCCGCCAATGATATGCTGCGCATCGGCGACTGGATAGCCTTGCCCAATAATACCGCCAACGGTACTGTGGAAGAAATTACTCTGAACACGGTGAAAATACGGAATTGGGATAATACGATTTCTACCGTACCGCCTTATACATTGGTGAATAACTCTTTCCAAAACTGGCGCGGAATGCAGGAGAGTGGCGGGCGTCGTGTGAATAAGAATATCTATCTGGATATGACTACCTTGAAATTCTGTACTCCGGATATGCTGGATACCATTCGTAAGGATGTTCCTTTAATGGCGGATTATCAGCCGGCCGAAGGGGAAGTGCCTACCAATGCACAGCTTTATCGTATCTATATTGAAAGGTATCTATGCAGTCTCCCGGTTGTAAATCAGGATTTGGATTTAATTATCAGCCAAAAGGAACCTACTACCTATGGAGTTCCCATTCAGGTCTATTTCTTCTCGCGTAATAAGGTGTGGAAGGAATACGAACGTATTCAGTCCGATATTTTCGACCACTTGCTGGTGATGGTGGGTAAGTTTGATTTGAAGCTCTATCAGTATTCCGATTAATATCGTAATGTAAACTCCGCCCATACGGGAAGGTGGTCGCTGTATCCCGCTTGATATTTCATACCGTAGTAGGTGCGGAAAGGCTGGCTGTCTCCGTACTTCTTATCTTCAGTCAGAAGAAAAGGAGCACTGAATATGCCGGCTTTAGCTTCTGCGGTAGATAACGGAGAATCTGTTATTAGCAGGTTACCGGAAAGAATGATATGGTCGAGCAGTCCCCATTCTCCTTGATATTTATAACTGCCGAAATGTTTGTCGGCAATGCTTTTTCTTGCTAAAAGATGGTAGAGAGCGCGGGTGTCTGAAGAATCCGCTTCTATCGGCGGAACTCCTGCTCTCAGTATTTTTTGTACGGACTTATTGCAGGGATAATCATTGAAGTCTCCCATAACGATTATTTGAGGGTGAGTGCGGACCCGGAACAGGCTGTCTGTTACTTCCTTCAATCTTTGTGCGGCTGACAGACGGTAGGGCTCGGACGCCTTAGCCCCGCCGGAACGGGACGGAAAGTGAACGACAAATACATCCAACGTGTCTTTATTTAAAAGTAAGCCGCTGACATGAAGGATATCGCGTGTGGGGCGGTTGCTTTTATGGGCTTTCGTTACCGAATAGCTTTGGCCGGACAGTAATTTAAAAAGTCCCCTTTGATAAAGCAGCGCTACATTGATGCCCCGTTCGTCGGGAGAGTGTGTAATGACATAACGGTAATCGGCTTCATGCAGGACAGAGTAACGGGTAAGGTCACGCAATACACTGTCATTCTCTACTTCACAGAGGGCTACTAATGCAGGCGGAGACCATTCGCCTACGGCAATAATAACACGTGCAACGGCGTCTAACTTCTTTTTGTATTTAGAGTAGTTCCAGTGCCGGACGGCATCGGGTAGGAATTCATAATCGTTTTTCAGGGTGTCATGACGGCAATCAAACAGGTTCTCTACGTTATAACCCATGACGCGAAAGGTAAGGGTGTCTTTCTTTATCTGTCCGTATAAAGAAGATGCGAAAGTAAGAAGCGTTAAAGCGGATAGAGAGATAAAAAGAAGCGGAGCACTTCTTTTTTTGCTCCGCATCTTTTCTTTGTATCTCCGTATTGGTATGTCCATTAATTCTTGGCGGGGATATGTTTCAATATATCCAGCAAATGATCCCAGAATTTCTGTACGGTGGGAATAAGCATCCGTTCGTCGGGCGAATGTACTCCTTGCAGGGTAGGACCGAAGGAAATCATATCCAAAGAGGGATACTTGTCGAGGAATAATCCGCATTCCAGTCCGGCATGGATGGCCTTTATCTGAGCGTCTACACCGAACAGCCGTTTATATGATTCAGCTGCGACTTCCAGAATTTCCGAGTGCGGGTTGGGTTTCCAGCCCGGATAGCCGTCGCCGAAGGAAACGTTTGCTCCTGCCATCTCGAATACGGTGCGTACCATATTGGCGATGTCCTGTTTGGAAGACTCGGTAGAGCTGCGCTGGCTGGTTTCGATGCGGATGATATTGTCCGGTTTCATTTTTACGGATGCCAGGTTGGTGGAAGTTTCTACCAGGCCCGGAATATCCTGACTCATGGCATATACTCCGTGCGGAGCTGCATAAAGGGCTTGTAACAGACGCTTGGTCGTATCTTTATCGATAGCCTTGGTACGGGGATTTTCCGATTCGAGGGTAAACTGTAAATCAGGGTCTGCTACCGCATACTCGGCTTCCGCTTGGGCGGCGAATACGTTTAAGTCGGTGCGTAACGCGTGTTTGTCTGCTTCGGGGATGGCGATGACTGCATGCGCTTCGCGTGCGATGGCATTACGCAGGTTACCGCCGTCTATTTCGCAGAGATACATATCGTACTTTTTGAAAGCCTGGCTCAGGAAACGGTTCAGTAATTTGTTGGCGTTACCGCGTCCTAAATGGATGTCGCCACCAGAATGTCCGCCTTTCAGTCCTTTTACCTGTACTTTACAGGAGAAATATCCGGAAGGCACGTCTACTTCTTTATAAGTAAACTCGGCAACGGAGTCTATACCGCCTGCGCAGCCGATGAACAGTTCTCCCTCATCTTCGGAATCGAGGTTCAAGAGAATGTCACCGCTCATGAAGCCCTCTTGCAAGGCAAAGGCGCCGGTCAGTCCTGTTTCCTCATCTACGGTGAACAGGCATTCGACAGGGCCGTGTTCAATGCTGTTGTCAGCGAGAATAGCCAGCTCGGTTGCTACACCGATGCCGTTATCCGCTCCCAGCGTCGTACCTTTGGCTCTTAACCATTCTCCGTCTATTTCTGTTTCGATAGGGTCGGTGAGGAAATCATGTTTCACATCGTTATTCTTTTCGCATACCATGTCCACGTGAGACTGGAGTACGACAGTTTTACGGTTTTCCATGCCCGGAGTGGCAGGCTTCTTAATCAGTACGTTTCCGGCTTCATCAACCTTTGTCTCCAACTTATGTTTTTCTCCGAATGCTTTTAGAAAAGCAATAATCTTTTCTTCCTTTTTGGAAGGACGCGGCACTTGGCAGATTTCCTCAAAATAGTGGAACACGCCGGCCGGTTTCAAATCTTTTTTTTCCATATCTTATTGTTTATAGCAGACAGGACACACTTGATGTGTATTCTAATCTTCTGTTTTTGAAATTCAATTCTTGTACGAATTAACCTCTCATTGCTAAAGTTGGTTAAATTGATTGGCTATTTTATTTCCCTTTCTCTTTTTTTAGAGTAAAAAAGGATGCTTAGTCCAACCAAAGCCCTATATTTGCACCCACAAAACAGTGCAATCTAAAAGTAAAAACAAAATTCAAATGCGTTTTGCCGAATGATATTCTGTTTTGTGCAACAAAATTAATGGAAATGCTTGGTACATTATTGATAACTTTGTTAATAGTTGCTATTTGCATTGTTTTATTGGGCGTAAAGGTCTTTTTTGTGAAAGGCGGCAGATTTCCTAACGGACATGTTAGCGGCAATAAAGCGATGCGGGATAGAGGAATCGGGTGCGTGCAGTCGCAAGACAGAGATGCACAAAAGAAGAGCCGTTTCTCTATTGACGAACTGGAGAAAACCTTAAACGATAGTATGAACTAATTTTAAAAAACAATATTTATCAATTATGAAGAGATTAAACTACCTC
>ENA-OZZF01000288-OZZF01000288.1-human-gut-metagenome-genome-assembly--contig:-NODE-288-length-12623-cov-4.980506_pt1 | contig 12623 bp, 9 predicted proteins | sample MGYA00243644_ERZ654145 | MGnify/ENA primary metagenome ERZ654145 (study PRJEB26926, sample SAMN06165250) | human gut metagenome | biome: ENVO:00009003; feature: ENVO:2100002; material: ENVO:00002003...
ATTGGAATGTTACTTATGAGCCGGCAGCCCATGGTGCTGCAAGGGCAAATAGAGGCCACAGAGATACGTATCAGCGGAAAGCTTCCGGGACGCATCGACTCCTTTCTTGTAGAGGAAGGTAAATGGGTAAAAGCCGGTGACACGCTCGTTGTCATCAACAGCCCCGTCATCGAAGCCAAGTACCGCCAAGTCAATGCGCTGGAACAGGTGGCCCAAGAACAGAACAAAAAGATTGACGCCGGTACACGACGGCAGATTGTCGCCACAGCCCGGCAGCTATGGAACAAAACGCAAAGCGATCTCACTCTTGCCCAAACCACCTATCAGCGTATCTTCACCCTCTACAAGGACAGTGTCGTCACCTCGCAGCGCAAGGATGAAGCAGAGGCCATGTACAAAGCCGCTCAAGCTGCCGAACGCGCCGCCTACCAACAGTATCAAATGGCAGTAGACGGTGCGCAGAGTGAAGACCGTGCCGCCGCCCGCAGTCTTGTAGATGCCGCCCGCAGTACTGTCGATGAAGTCTCCGCCCTCTTGGTAGACTCCAGACTCACCGCTCCCGAAGACGGGCAGATAGCCACTATCTTTCCCAAACGCGGCGAACTGGTCGCTCCGGGTACCCCTATTATGAGTTTGGTTGTGATGAATGATGTACACGTAGTCCTGAATATCCGGGAAGACCTGATGCCCCGATTCAAAATGGGCGGTACATTCAAGGCCGACGTTCCCGCCCTCGACCGAAAAGGTATCGAATTCCGCATCTATTACATCAGTCCTTTGGGCAGTTTTGCCACCTGGAAGTCCACTAAACAAACAGGCAGCTACGATATGCAAACCTTTGAAATACACGCACGCCCTGTACAAACGGTAGAAGGATTGCGACCGGGAATGTCCGTACTGCTGGCAATCGACGCAAAGCAGTAGTCGTCCGTATCACTATACAAGCCCCTTATTATGAATTTATTATATAATACTTTCTTCCGCGAATATCACCGTATCACCTCACGCCGTCTTTATCTCGGCGTGTGCATTATCCTGCCCCTGTTCTGTCTGTTCTTCATGGCCACCATTTTCGGCAACGGACAAATGGAAAACATCCCCATAGGCATTGTAGACCAGGACAACACAGCCACTTCACGCAACATCTCCCGCCGCATATCGGCAACCCCTACATTCAGCGTTACGGAGCATTTTACCGATGAAGCCTCTGCACGCCAGGCATTGCAGCGGAAAGAAATATACGGCTACCTGTCCATCCCGCCCCGGTTCGAGCAGAAAGCCGTCAGCGGAACGGATGCGTCACTGACCTATTACTACCACTACGCCCTGCTTTCGGTAGGAAGCGAACTAATGGCTGCCTTTGAAACCACGCTTGCCCCCGTAGCCCTATCCCCTATCATCGTCCAGGCAGAAGCGTTGGGAGTGGGACAAGAACAAATGCAGACCTTCCTTCTTCCGGTAGAAGCCAGTACGCATCCGCTCTATAACCCGGATATGGATTACTCTATCTATCTGAGCCAGCCGTTTTTCTTCGTCCTGTTCCAAATACTGATTTTGCTTGTAACCGTCTATGCCATAGGCAGCGAATTCAAGTTCGGTACAACCCGGGACTGGCTTCGGGCTGCCATACCCGCAGGAAAAGACCCCGACAATCCGCAAAATGCCGACATCCTGACTGCTGTTGCAGGAAAGCTGTTGCCCTACACCCTTATATTCTCAATCATAGGTATACTGGCAAACTACGTTCTGTTCGGCCCTTTGCATATCCCCTTTCACGGCAGCCTGTGGTTGATGAACGTCGTAACAATACTGTTTATCATGGCTACGCAGGCATTGGCAGTGCTGATATTCTCTATCTTCCCTAAAATAGCTTATATCATCAGTGTAGTTTCAATGGTAGGTTCATTGGGAGCTACCCTGTCCGGGGTCACCTTTCCGGTAACGGCCATGTACGCGCCTGTCCATGCCGCATCCTATCTGTTTCCGGTACGCCATTTCACCGAAGCGGCACAAGCCATGATTTATTTCAATGCAGGCTTTGCTTATTTCTGGCAATCGGTAGCCATACTACTGATATTCTTACTGCTGGCGATACTGATTCTGCCTTTATTGAAATGGTGGATAAAGAGAACGGTAGAGAGCGAAGAAACCCTTCATGTCAGTGAAAAAGATAATGTAATCCGCCGCGAATGGAAAGCCATCTCCACCAATCCCGCCATCCTGTTGGTATTGGCGGGCGGTATATTCCTCTACGGCTTGCTCTACAACTATATGTATGCTCCCAATCTGGTGCGTAAAGCCCCCGTTGCCGTAGCAGACCTCTCCCACTCCGCGCTCAGCCGGGAGTATGTGCGCTGGCTGGATGCCGCCCCGCAGACATCGGTCTATGCCCAAACGTCCAATATCCTCGAAGCCCGCGAATGGATGAAGAAAGGCGAAGTTGCCGGCATACTCTATATTCCTGCCGACTTCGAGACGCGTGTGGCACGCGGCGAAACGTCCGTATTCACCCTTTACGCCTCTACCGACGCATTTCTCAACTTCAAGGGATTGCAAGAAGCAAGTTCACGCGTCATGCTTGCCGTAAACGATGCCCACCGACCTGCCGGAGCTGTCTTCCTGCCACCGCAAGGGTTGCTGGCCGTTGCATCATCCGCTCCCGTCAGCGTATCGGGAACAGCTCTCTACAATTACACCGAAGGGTATGGCTCTTATCTGATTCCTGCCGTAATGATTGTCATCATCTTCCAGACGATGCTGATGGTGATTGCCATGCTTACAGGCGAAGAGGCGGAAAAAAGACGAAAAAGGATCTTTCCCATGAACGCCCGTTCTTTGGGAAATGCTCTGTGCATCGTGTCGGGAAGAACTTTCGTATATGTCATGCTGTATGTTGTGTTCTCCATATTCCTGTTGGGACTTCTTCCGCATATTTTCAGCATACCCAACATAGGAAACGGTTGGGACATTGCCACTATGATGATTCCTTTCCTGCTTGCCACAAGTTTCTTTGCGCTTGCCGTATCCCGCTGGTTTACCGACTCCGAAGCCCCGCTGCTGATGATAGCCTTCTTTTCAGTGGGCTACATCTTCCTTTCCGGCGTTTCCTATCCGTTGGAGTTGATGCCCTGGTATTGGCAAGCGGCGCATTACGTCTTCCCTGTGGCTCCCGCAGTACTCGCTTTCGTAAAATTAAATTCAATGGGTGCCAACCTTGCCGACATCTGGCCTCAGATGCTGACGCTATGGATACAAGTAATCGTATACGGCGCATGGGCGGTGCACACAACAAGGCGGGTTTATAAACGAAGTAACATCGAGACAGGTAACATAAAGGCATAAAAAAAGGCTATCTATTCCAGACAGCCAATCTTTTTGTTAACCTTAAATCTAATACTATGAAAAACACATTGCAAATATACGGACATTTCGGGAATCTCCAAATTATTCGGGGGCTGCAACCCGACTTATAACATGGTTTAATAGGAATACGCTGTTGTTAACAAATTGATACCCGAAAATTAAGAAAAAGTTACTATCTTCACCCCCAATTTAAATGCAGTGACTAAAAAAGCAATACAATGATTCATACCATCCTCGATACAGACCTCTACAAGTTTACAACGTCATACGCCTATATCAAGTTGTTTCCTTATGCTTTGGGAACCTTCAGCTTCAAAGACAGGGACGAGACAGCGTATACGGACGAGTTTCTGCGGCGACTGAAAGAAGCGGTTGCCAGGCTGTCCGAAGTGACGCTGACCCGTGAAGAACTGGAATACATGACGAAGCATTGCCGCTTCCTGCCCGGAGTTTACTGGGAATGGCTGTCCTCTTTCCGTTTCCGGCCGGACAAGATTGATATCTCTCTGGACAAAGACCGCCATCTGAGCATCGAAATTACCGATTATCTATACAAAGCAACCCTCTACGAAGTACCCCTTCTTGCCATTGTATCTGAAATCAAGAATCAGGTTCTCGGCAACGTCGCGGATATGGACGACATTATCTGCAAACTGTCGGAAAAGGTCACGCTGTCCAACGAGCACCGGCTTTCTTTCTCGGAGTTCGGCACACGCAGGCGTTTCTCATTCGATGTACAAGACAAGGTTATCGACTGCCTGAAACAGACCGCCCATTATTGCACAGGAACATCCAACTGCCACTTCGCCATGAAATACGGTCTGAAGACAATGGGAACGCACCCGCACGAATGGTTTATGTTTCATGGAGCGCAGTTTGGTTACAAACACGCCAACTACATGGCTTTGGAGAACTGGGTAAACGTGTACGACGGAGATTTGGGCATCGCCCTGTCCGACACCTATACATCCGGTGTGTTCCTGACCAATTTAAGCCGCAAGCAGGCAAAGCTCTTCGACGGTGTGCGCTGTGACTCCGGAGATGAGTTCGAGTTTACCGACAAACTGGTTGCCCGCTATCGCGAACTGGGCATAGACTCCACTACCAAGACAATCGTATTCAGCAATGCCCTGGACTTCGGCAAAGCCCTCGACATACAGGAACACTGTCGCGGCAAAATTCGCTGCGCTTTCGGCATCGGTACCAACCTGACCAACGATACCGGCTTCAAGCCCTCGAACATCGTGATGAAGCTGACGCAATGCAAAATGAACGTCAACCAGGAATGGCGCGAATGCGTAAAGCTGTCCGATGATAAAGGAAAACATATCGGCAGCAAAGAAGAAGTACGCGCCTGCCTGTACGATTTACGGCTGCTATAAAACTGTTTCCGGCACCATTCAAAACATAATACCATGAAAAAAGCCCTGTTCATCTTCCTATCGGCAGCATTGGGAAATATCCTTGCCGCAAACGCCCAGTATTATAATACCACCGGCAAACACCTGTACTATGAAACCCACAACAGCCGGAACAACATCACACGTCAGTCCCTGTCCTTCGTCAAGCAGACCGAAGCCGGAAATGATACGCTGCACATCACGCTGGCGGATTCCGTCCTTCCTCTCAACGAAGAAAAGAAAGGCTTCATGTCCCGACAAAAGATAGCCTATACCCAAGACAACACCATTGTGTATATGATGGATGAAACGTCCATGAGCGATGACATGAAAATCATCATGGACAACAAGGAAAAGGAAGAGGAAGTCATGAAAAAGCTCAGTTCCGAAGGATGTATCTATATTGTGCTGCACAACCGCGTCAGGAAAGGCGAGAAGATGAAGAAAAGCAAATACACCTTCAAGGCCGGACCAATCAAGATGACAACCACCCTAAACGGAGAATACCAGGGTTTTGAACGGCTCAAAACGCCTGCCGGAGAATTCGACTGCATAAAGCTGACCTATACCATGAAAGCGAACATGCTCCTTTTCTTCTCCGAAACGGTTAATATCACCGAATGGTATGCCCAAGGCATCGGCTTGGTAAAGAGCGAGGAGTACGAAAACAAAGAAAAGACAAAGACAATCAAGACCTTAATCGATATAAAGGAACCGTTATAGCCTCTTCCTCTTATAAGCAAACTCCTGCCATTTCTCTTCCGGCCAGTCCTGTCGCTGCATCTCCGTGCGTGCCATGACAAAAAAGAGATCCGACAGGCGATTCACGAAGCGCAAAATATCCTCATTCAGCGGAGATTGGCGGTGAAGCGTCCATAAGCGTCTTTCGGCACGCCTTGCCACCGTGCGGGCAAAATGCAGTTGCGCCGAAACGGGCGTACCGCCCGGCAGAAGGAAATAACCGTTCTCTGTCAGCCCGGCAGTCATGGCATCCATTTCCTGTTCGCAGCGTACGGTCAGTCCGGCGGCAGAAAGAAGATTAGGATTCAATACATCATCGGGAGTAGCCACATGGCTCATCACTACCATCAGTTCCTTTTGAATAGTGTGCAGCAATTCCTGCCGGTCATCCCCGGCAGAGAGCATGGAACGCACAATGCCTATCACAGCATTCAGCTCGTCCAGGCAACCGTTTGCCTCGATGCGAATATCATCTTTGGGGACACGTGCTCCGCCATGAATTCCGGTTGTCCCCTTGTCTCCCGTACGGGTATATACTTTTTTCATCTTTTATTCAAATAACTTCATTATATCCGTCTCTCCCCAATAAAGGTGCGTATAACTCGCTATCGTGTTCTTATAACGGAATACGGGCGTACTCACCGGCTGGCCTTTGGCGTTATACACCTGCGCGATGGTAGGCGGCATATACAGCTCTTTCCGGCTGTCATCGGGAGCCGTCCCCGGCTTTCCAAACTGCGTATAATGAAACTCGTGTCCCCGCAAACGCTGCCCCTTATAGTCGAAACTGCGATACCCCAATGTCAGTTTCCGGTATGCACTCTCATTGGAGATATAAAAAGGAAATACACCCGCCATTCTGTCGAACCCGCAACCGCCACCCTCATGTTCCCGTTTGTCATAACCTATGGCATACGAAAGGTAAATCAGTCCGCCACACTCCGCCAGTGTCCTGCCACCGGACTCTATATACTCCCGAACGGATTCTTTCACCTGACGGGCTCCGGCGAGCGTCACGGAATACTTTTCAGGATACCCGCCCGGCAAGTACAACAAATCGATATCCCGCGATATGGGAACATCCTTTTCAGGATCGAAGAAAGAGACACTCCCCATTTCGCGCAATATCTCCAAATGTTCCTCATAAATGAAAGAGAAAGATTCCTCATTACGCGCCACCGATATACGCAGACCGCCCGGTTTCCGACCGCCGACCCTATCCTGCCCCTTTCCCCTCATTTCCCGCAACGGAAGCACCGTCTTTTCCAGCAACAGTTTCCAATCCACGTATTGTTCCAGCAACCCTGTCAGAGTACCGATGGCATCCGTACCTTCGGAGCGGCTGAAATCAAGCCCCAAATAACGCGATTCCTGCTCCAGCGCTTTCGTCTTCGGAAGGTAGCCCAAACAGGCAACGCCCACCTCGTCACACACTTCCCGAAGCATTTCATAATGCCGGGGCGACCCTACACGATTGAATATCACCCCCGCAATCCGTATCTCCGGACGAAAATGAATGAATCCCGACAGCAAAGGAGCCATCGAATAAGCGGCAGACTTGGCATCCACCACCAGCACGACAGGAAGCTGCAACAACCGCGCTATCTCCGCCGAAGCCCCCCGGTCGCGATCGTACCCGTCGAACATCCCCATCATCCCTTCCACAATGCAGGCGTCCGCAGAAGCGGCGCGGCGCGCATAAAGCTCGCGCACATGTTCACCGGAAGCCATAAACGTGTCCAAATTAACGGACGCGCGTCCGCATACAGCCGTATGGTACTTGGTATCGATATAATCCGGTCCGCATTTAAAAGGCTGTACCGCCAACCCTTTTTGCGTCAGCAGAGCCATCAGGCCGCGGCTTACGGTAGTCTTTCCACTACCCGATGTAGGGGCTGCTATGAGAAATTGAGGAATGTGGCGCATGTCGCTTGAATTTAAATATAAGGTATAAAGTATAAGCAGGCTCTCCGTTACAGACTGACTTACGGATTTTATTCGGCAAAGGTAAAAATATCTCCGACAAAAACCTTATCTTAGCTGCCAAATATAAAAAAACCGCTATGATAACCGAAGAACTTAAAAAACTCTACATCGCGCATACCGGGCACGAACCCGAAGCCATCGACGAACTTCCCTCTTCCGGCTCCAACCGCCGCTATTTCCGCCTCACAGGCACGCCTACACTGATAGGCGTCAGCGGCGAATCCGTCGAGGAAAACCGTGCCTTTCTCTATATGGCAGAGCATTTCCGCCAAAAGGGCTTACCCGTACCCCAAGTATTTATCCGTTCCGAAGACGACGTGTACTACCTTCAGGAAGATTTGGGAGACACTCTCCTGTTCAATGCCATCGAGAAAGGGCGCAAGACGAGCGTATTCGGAGAAGAGGAGAAGCAATTGCTGCGTAAAACCATCCGCCTGCTGCCCGCCGTACAGTTTGCCGGAGCCGACGGCATGGACTTCTCCTATTGCTATCCGCAGGCGGAGTTCAACAGCCGCAGCATCCTGTGGGACTTGAACTACTTTAAATACTGTTTCCTCAAGGCAACCGGCATGGATTTCCAGGAAGACCGTCTGGAAGATGATTTCCAGAAAATGGCGGACGTACTCCTTCGCAGCAGTTCCGCCACTTTCATGTATCGCGACTTCCAGAGCCGCAACGTAATGATTAAGGACGGCGAACCCTGGCTTATCGACTTCCAGGGCGGACGCAAAGGCCCTGTCTACTATGACGTGGCTTCGTTCCTGTGGCAAGCCAAAGCCAACTATCCCGACAGTCTGCGCCAAGAGCTCCTGAAAGAGTACATCGAAGCCTTGCGCAAATACCAGCCGGTGGATGAGAACTACTTCTATGCCCAGCTCCGTCATTTCGTACTGTTCCGCACCATGCAGGTGTTAGGCGCCTACGGTTTCCGCGGTTACTTCGAGAAGAAGCCCCACTTCATCCAAAGCGTGCCTTTCGCCATTGAAAACCTGCGCCAGCTGTTGCAAGAGCCTTACCCCGAATATCCGTATCTCTGCAAAGTGCTGCACGAACTGACCGAGCTGAAACAATTCACCGACGACCTGCAAAAACGCCGTCTGGTGGTAAAAGTCACCAGCTTTGCCTATAAAAAAGGCATCCCCGAAGATTCTTCCGGCAATGGCGGCGGCTTCGTATTCGACTGTCGCGCCGTGAACAACCCCGGTAAATACGAACGTTACAAGCCCTTCACCGGCCTCGACGAACCCGTTATCCGCTTTCTTGAAGAGGACGGAGAAATCGCCGTCTTCCTCGAGCACGTATACGCCCTGGTGGATGCATCCGTAAAACGGTATATGGAACGCGGTTTCACCAGCCTGTCCGTATGTTTCGGCTGTACAGGCGGTCAGCACCGCTCTGTATATTCGGCACAGCATCTTGCCGAGCACCTGAACAAGAAATTCGGCGTGCAAGTGAACCTGATGCATAGAGAACAGAACATAGAACAAAGCTTTAGCGCAAAAAAGTAAACAGTGAAAGCAATGATATTCGCTGCCGGACTGGGTACCCGCCTTCGTCCGCTGACAGACCACACCCCGAAAGCGCTCGTCTCTGTAGCCGGAAAACCGATGTTGGAACGGGTGATTCTACGACTGAAAGAGGCCGGATTCAATGACATTACGGTCAACATCCACCACTTCGGAGAACAGATTATCGGGTTTCTCCGCGCCAATAACAATTTCGGCGTCACTATCCACATCAGTGACGAGCGGGAGATGCTGCTCGACACCGGTGGCGGGATAAAGAAAGCCCGTCCTTTTCTGGACGGCGACGAGCCGTTCTTAGTACATAACGCCGACATCCTTTCCGATATAAATCTCGCAGAGTTTTACAGGCATCACCGGGAGAGCGATGCGGAAGCTACACTGCTCGTCAGCCGGCGGCAGACATCCCGTTACCTGTTACTGGATGACGCCAACCGTCTGCATGGCTGGATTAATAAATCCACAGGCGAAACCAAGCCCGAGGGGTTCTCTTTCCGGGAAGGCCGATACAAGGAAATGGCTTTCGGCGGTATTCACGTCATATCCCCTTCCCTTTTCCGCTATATGGAAAGGGGACAATGGAAAGAAAAGTTCTCCATTATCCCCTTCTACCTGTCTGTCTGCGAAACAGCCCGCATACAGGGCTATCCGCTTCAAGACCGCTGTTGGTTCGACATCGGCAAACCGGAAACACTGGCTAAAGCCGAAACGTACTATTCGTCAGACCGGCAAGCGTCCTCTTCTTTTTAAGCCAATGCCAATATCAGAAGTTGTGCGGTCAGCACCCGTAGGAACATAGCCAGCGGATAAACCGTAGCATATCCCACGGCGGGCGCATCGCACGAAGTCAGTTCCGATGAATAAGCCAGTGCCGGCGGATTGGTATTCGTTCCTGAAAGTACGCCTATCAGTGTATAGTAGTTCAGTTTCCAGGCATAGCGTCCTATCAGTCCGCCCACCAGCAACGGAACTATCGTTATAATCGCGCCGTATGCTATCCACACATAGCCGCCCTCGTGGATAATGGTATCTACGAAGCCTTTACCCGCTCCCAATCCCACACATGCAAGGAAGAGGGAGATACCTATTTCACGTATCATCAGATTGGCGCTCATGGTGGTATACGTTATCAGTTTATACTGGGGGCCGAAACGGCTGATAAGTATGGATACAATCAGCGGACCGCCTGCAAGCCCCAGCTTGACCGGTTGCGGAATGCCCGGAAACATGAAAGGCAGACTTCCCAAAATACATCCCAACGCTATGCCCAGGAAGATGGGAATCAGGTTCGGATGGTTCAAACGTTTCAAGGAGTTGCCCAGTACCTTTTCCGTATGGCTTACAGCCAGTTCGCTACCCACAATCGTTACCCGGTCACCCATTTGCAACTGCAGGTGAGGAGTTGCCACCAAGTCCACTCCCGAACGGTTGATACGGGTGATGCTTGCACCGAAGTTATTACGGATTTTCAGCTGCGCCAGCGATTTCCCATTCAGTTCCGGCTTGGTAATCAAGATACGGCGGGAAATCAGTTTCTTGTCCTGCTCCCACTCCGCGCTGATCTGCCTGCCGAAAAAGGCGATGATGGCTTCCATATCTTTCGGGTTGGAGATGAACAGAATTTGGTCTTGCAGATGCAATACCGTATCGGCATTCACCAGTTCCACCTCGTTTTCCGAATCACGGTGACGGATACGCGAGATGACAAACGCACGGTTCAGCAACGGCTTTATCTCCTTTATCGTCTTGCCGTCCACCGCCTCGTTTCGTATCTCCACGGAAACGGGGCGTACGGTCAGCTCCTGCAGATGTCCCAGCCCCTGTTCGGCTTCCGCCTCTTCTTTCCGGGTATTGATATGGAGCAGATATTTCAACGCCAGCAAAGCCAGAATACATCCGATAACACCCAAAGGATACGCCACCGCATAGCCCAATGCTATCTCCGGCGCGTCAATCCCGTTCAAATCGCTGTTGGCCTGCTGCGCAGCGCCCAGTCCCGGAGTGTTGGTCACCGCTCCCGACAAGATGCCGACCATTGTAGTAATAGGTATTCCCGTTATGAAATGAAGCGCCACCGTAATCAGGACACTGATAAACACAACCAGTACCGCCAGCACGTTCAGCGTAAATCCCCCTTTCTTAAAGGCGGAGAAAAAGCCGGGCCCCACCTGCAGACCGATAGAATAAACAAACAGAATCAATCCGAACTCTTTCAGGAAATGGAGTAAGTGTTCATCCAGATTCAGGTCGAAATGACCGAATACGATACCTACGAACAATATCCAGGTAACGCCCAGCGATATTCCGGCAACCTTTATCTTGCCAAGCATAATGCCGAACGCGATGACAAGCGACAAAATAAGTACGGAGTGCGCCACCCCGCCACCCCACAGATTGGGGTATCCCTCAAAGAGATTTCTTAATAATTCCATAGTTTCAACGTATAATAACAGGGTAATCGGTAATCAAGTAAAAAAAGTACCCCCACAGAAATCACTTCTCCGGGGATACAAGTTTTCACACATTAAAAATAACTATTTATAAAGGCATATTGCCGTGTTTCTTCGGCGGATTGCTCTGGTTCTTGTTATGAGCCATTTCCAATGCCTGTACCAGCTTATAGCGGGTGTTGCGGGGCATGATTATCTCATCGATGAAGCCTCGCTCGGCAGCACGGTAAGGATTGGAGAACTTCTCCTCGTATTCCTTGATAATCTCTTCCTTCTCTTCGGGAGAGGACTTTCTGTACAAGATATTCACGGCTCCTTCCGCGCCCATTACGGCAATCTCGGCCTGCGGATAGGCAAGATTCACGTCAGAACCGGTAGGCTTGCTGGACATTACGATATACGCGCCGCCATAAGCCTTGCGGGTTATCAGCGTTATCTTGGGCACGGTAGCCTCTGCATAGGCATAGACAATCTTGGCTCCATGACGGATGATGCCGTTGTGCTCCTGTACCGTGCCGGGCAAGAATCCCGGAACGTCCTCAAACGTTATCAGCGGAATATTGAAACAGTCGCAGAAACGTATAAAGCGAGCCGCCTTGTCCGAAGCGTCGATGTCGAGCACGCCTGCCAAATAAGCCGGCTGGTTGGCTACAATGCCCACCGAACGTCCGTTCAGCCGTCCGAAGCCCACCACCACGTTCTTGGCGAAGTGGGGCATCACCTCAAAGAAATACTGGTTATCCAGTACCGGTTCGATAATGTCCTTGATGTCATAAGGCATATTCGGGTCTTCCGGTATGATGGTCTGCAACGCTTCCGTCTGGCGATGAATATCATCCGTACAAGCTGCAAACGGAGCGTCTTCCATATTGTTGGACGGCAGGAAACTCAGCAGTTCGCGGATGCTCATCAGCGTCTCCTCTTCCGTATTGCACATAAAGTGGGTGACACCGCTCTTGCTGCTATGCGTATAGGCGCCGCCCAGTTCTTCCTTGTCCACTTCCTCGTGCGTAACGGTCTTTACCACGTCCGGACCCGTGATGAACATATGGCTCTGCTCCTTCACCATGAAGATAAAGTCCGTCAGTGCCGGCGAATAGCATGCGCCACCCGCACAAGCTGTCTCTTATACACATCTCCGAGCCCACGAGACGGACTCC
>ENA-OZZF01000316-OZZF01000316.1-human-gut-metagenome-genome-assembly--contig:-NODE-316-length-12042-cov-4.949612_pt1 | contig 12042 bp, 6 predicted proteins | sample MGYA00243644_ERZ654145 | MGnify/ENA primary metagenome ERZ654145 (study PRJEB26926, sample SAMN06165250) | human gut metagenome | biome: ENVO:00009003; feature: ENVO:2100002; material: ENVO:00002003...
ACGAGATAGGAGTCCGTCTCGTGGGCTCGGAGATGTGTATAAGAGACAGGGAGAAAGAAATGACAAAGGATGTAGTAGTATCATTAAAGGGCCTGCAGCTCGCACCGGATCAGCAGTCGGATGCGGTAGAGGTGATTGCCCCGGGAGAGTATTATATAAGAAATAACAAGCACTATGTGCTTTTTGAGGAGATAATGGAGGGTGAGACCCAGACACTCAAAAATATGCTTAAATTCAATGACAATTATCTTGAGTTCACCCGCAAGGGACCTATGAGTGTACATATGATATTTGAGAAGGGAAAGAAAAACCTGACATATTATTATACACCGTTTGGAAGTATCCAGATAGGTATTGATGCCACAAGCATAGAGGTAAAGGAGACTGAGGACGAGATAAGGGCAGAGGTAAAGTATGCACTTGATGTCAACTATGAATTTGTAGGCGACTGTCACATCAATATAGCTGTGAAGAAAAAAGGCGCAGCAGTCAAAATTGCATAAAAGTCTGCCAAGCCTATGGGGTAAAAAATATATAAAGCATATATGGATAAAGCATATAAAAAACAGAGCATGTGAGGATGAAAGCCATCCCACATGCTCTGTTTATGTACATGAAAATTAAATCATGATATTATTTCTGCTTAGCCTTTTTGGCAGCCTCTTTAGCAGCTTTTCTTTCAGCCTTTGCAGCCTCCTCAGCCTTGAGTTGTTCGTTGGCCTTGCTGTAGTTTTCTGCCATTCTTGCACGGAAGCCTTTCTTCTTCTTAGGCTTCTCAAGAGGTCCTCTGATACCGCGGACAGCTGTGATGTAGATACCGCTGACAGAAGCCTTGACCTCTTTCTTTAAAGGAATCTCATCAAAGATCTGCTCGTCTGCGATAAGAGACATGACTCTTGGTCCGACCTTGGCCTTGACTACAGGCAGCTTTGAGCGGCGCATAAGCTTTGGTGTCTGCTCAATAATCTGCTGTGGGAGACCGGCATCCTTTAGCTTCATACGCTTTTTGTCAATGATTAGCATATTGACTGTCTGTGATGCAGCAGCTATCTGTTCGTCCTGCTCTTCCTTTCTTTTTTGTGCTTTTTTACCGAGGATTGTTAATACTATAAATGCTACCACAAGCACTACTGCGATAACAATAAGTACGATTAATGCTGGATTCAAAACGTATCCCTCCTAAAAATTTGCTTATTTAAATTAATTCTATCAAATATGCTAAAAAAAATCAATCTTTATTGCAAGAATAGGTAAAACCGTAGTATAATAGAACTATATTTTGGAAAAGTCTTTAGAAGACGCAAAGGGGTATTTATTAATGAAGAAAATTGCTCTTTTGGCTGATGGCTGGAGAAGATATGTAATATATTCGTGGGTTGAGGGTATCATGGGAGGCTCTAAAGAGCTGGGACTGGATGTGTGCCTGTATTTTTACAACACCAACGGAACCTGGAGTCAGGATTCAAAGTTTAACAAAGGCGAGTATGCGCTGAACGATTTGCCTGATTTAAACAGCTTCGACGGAGTGGTATTTGACTGCACCAATACGACCAACCTGGATGAGATACAGTATATGGTCAGAAAGCTTCAGTCGGTAAATGTGCCGGTAGTGAGTATCGGGTATAAGGTTGATGGGTTTTACTATGTAGGCAACGATAATAAGAGGCTGTTTCGCAAGGTAATGGATCATATGTACTATGCGCATGGCTGCAAAAGCTTTGTGTTTGCAGGTGGTCCGCCGTATCATTATGAGAACAGAATGCGTTTTGAGGCATTCAAGGAGGCTTTAAGTGATTATGGCATACCACTTACAGCTGATATGTACATGTTTGGTGATTTTGATTATCAGACAGGTGTCAGGTATATGAGTGATTGGCACGAGAGCAAAAAGCCGTTACCGGATGTCTTTTTATGTGCAAATGACAATATAGCAGCAGGACTGTGTGCGACAGCAGAGGTTCTTGGATACAAGGTACCACAGGATTTTAAGGTCACAGGCTTTGACAATCTGGATAAGGCTGCGTATTTTAACCCACAGATTACAACAGTGGATAACAACAGGGGCAATATAGGCAGAAATGCTCTTGAGATATTTAAGGCGCTTTGGAATGGCACGGGCGATGCTTCTGATAAATACCTTGATTCTGAGTTTATCCCGGCTGAGAGCTGCGGATGCCCTAATACCGGCAGAGTGGATTATCGTAATTACATAAAGGATATTATCAAAGGCTCCGTTGCAAGAGAGCAGGAGGAGGATGCAGTAATGATCCTCCAGAAAGAGCTCGAGGAGTGCAATGAATACTATGATTTGTTTGAGAGATATTCTGACTATATACAGAGCATGAAGTGTGACGGAGTGTATGTGGTCGGTGTTTCTGATCTGGCAGCTGCAAGGAACAATGCACACTTTAGGAAGCATGGCTATGATATTGACGACGAGGTTGTACTCTATGCGGATGACAAGGACAATGGAAAGCTTGAGTTTAAGAGTGTAAATGACCTTATGCAGTACATGCAGAGTGTAGATAAAAACACCTGCTATATGTATTGCTCGCTGCATTTCAGGGACGAGATAGTGGGCTATGTAATACTCAGGAATCCTGAGTTTTTGTACGACCATCCTGAGCAGTTTGATATACAGTCTGCCCTGCTCAAGAGGCTTGAGAATCTTTTTAAGCAAAAGGTACTTGAGAATACAAATAATGAGCTTAAGAATCTCTACAACCATGATGCGCTCACAGGCCTGTACAATCGTGTGGCATGCAATGAGATGGTCATTCCTATGTTTGCTGAGCTTGAAGCTCAAAATGTCGGCTGCACCATAGTATTTCTCGATGTGGATGATTTCAAGGACATAAATGATACCTACGGACACCAGTACGGTGACGAGCTTTTAAAGACTGTGGCGAGGGTGCTTGATGAGCAAAAGCCTGAGGGAAGTATGGTATATAGATTCGGTGGAGATGAATTTATCGTGTTTATCCCTGGGGACAGACATGACACTGCTGAGAAGTATATAAAGCGCGTGTATGATATCATGGAGCAGCACAGCCTGTTTATCAGTCACGGCATCATATATACGAAGCCGGGCAGTGGTAAGAGCTTTGACGATTATCTCGTAAGTGCTGACACAAAGATGTATCAGCTTAAGCAGCAGCACAAGCAGAAAAAGGATAGCAATTTCTTAAAGGGAGTGGATATTTCATCCGTTCCTATGATGGTTGACAATAATATACAAATAATGGACAGGGAAGGTCATGTGTGCAGGGTATTTGATTTTTTAAAGCTGAATAATGTAAATTCAGTCCGTCTGCGCATATGGAATGAGCCTGATAAGGTGCCGGAGTCTAAGGGGTATTGCAGTCTTACATATGTTCTCGAGATGGCTCATATCATTAAAAAATACAAAATGCATTTTCTGCTTGATTTTCATTATTCAGATTACTGGGCAGATCCGGGACAGCAGAATAAGCCTGATGCGTGGAAGAATTTAAGCTTTGATGAGCTGAAGGAGGCAGTGCACAAGTACACATATGATGTGCTATACAGATTAAAAATCATGGATTGTGCGCCGGATATGGTTCAGATTGGTAATGAAATAAGGAGTGGTATGCTGTTTCCGGATGGTGCAGTGCCACAGTACAGGCAGCTGGCTGCGCTTGTAAATGAGGGAATCAGAGCTGTCAGGGAGCTGCTACCGGAGACAAAGGTCATGATTCATCTGGATCAGGGAGGCAGATATAACTGTATTATGCCTTGGTTTGATTCTATGTTTAATGCGGGCATGCTGCCGATTGACGCGATTGGCCTTTCCTTTTATTCGTTCTGGCATGGTACCTTCATGGATTTGAAGGATACTATGAGCAGGCTCATAAAATTATATAATCTGCCGGTTTATATTGTGGAGACAGCTCATCCGTGGAGGCATTGCAAGGGAGATCATATCTCGAAGGAACTTATGGAGACTGCAGGCCTTGATGCAGGCAGCGCAGAGCAGAAGAAGTCTCTTGAAATAATCATGCAGATAGCAGCAGAGGTGTCAAAGGATACCGGAAAGACAGGTGTATACTACTGGGAGCCTGTCGGTGTGCCTGGTAAAGGCATGGGAACCTGGTTTGAGAATATGGGTATGTTTGACGAGCATGGCAGGGCTTTGCCGGGCTGGGATGCAATCAGGGACTTTGATCCGAAAAATCCGCCGATTAAAGAGCTTGACAAGTATATTGAATCACTTTATGAGTATGAAGAAACACCGGAGGTGGAGGATTTCATGAAGCTTCTTATGATTCATGGAAATCTAATCTCAAATCCTGAATTTAAGGATGGATTTAATAATTGGCAGATTGAGACAAGCCTCGAAGAAGGACAGTATACACTGGGTAAGGATGGAGTGTTTATCTCTTCAGATGCCAATTTTGACTATTCGATAAGCCAGACGGTGGATATTGAATATACCGGTGAGTATATAGCAGCGGTTGACTATAGAGGAACCAATACAACAGGTGTCGAGGTCGAGCTGTTTATGGATGTGGAGGATGAAAGCGGCGTTCATACATATACAAGCGACATTTTCCCGGATGATATCAGGTTTGTGACACATCTGCTTAAGCCGGTAAGGCTGCAAAAGAATGCCAGGGTGACAGTAGGGCTTAGGATGCATACTTCTCCGGTGTTTGCAAAGATAAAGAAATTTTCACTCGTTGTAATTTAACCTGATATGTGATATTGTAGACAGGTATAGTGTTTTGCGGATGCGTTTTTGCCGTGGCAGGGCATTGTACATATAAATAACATGACTTACAGATTTCAGGAGGATTCCAATGAGTGAGAAGAAGAATACAGGTAAGAAGGCAGTCATAGCAGTGATTGTGATTGCACTTATCGTGGTAATTATTGCGCTTGTTGCTGCGATAAGCGGCAAGAGCAAAAAGGGTGGCTCAAAGAGCGCAACAGAGGCAGGCAGCGAGACGATGCGAAGCGGACAGTTTGACATAGACTACGCAAAGCAGGTTACAAAGCTTGCAGACTATTCAGGTGTTGCAATTACAGTCTCAAACGATTATGAGATAAACGATACAGCAAAGCAGAAATATCTGACCAATGTGCTTCAGTCATATGGTGCAGATGCGTACAAGCAGGTTACAGATCGTGATACAGTTGCAGATGGCGATTATGTCAAGGTTGATTACACAGGATATAAGGATGGCAAAGCATTTGATGGTGGCTCAGCTACAGATGTGATGCTTGATGTGACAAATAATAGCCAGGTCGGCGGTTCATCCTTTATTGATGGATTTACAAAGCCTATAATCGGAGCCAAGGTGGGTGACAAGGTTAAGGGTGACGTGACATTTCCTGAGGATTATGGCAATGACGACTTAAACGGACAGACAGTTACATTTGAGTATACAGTAAAGGGCATTTACTCAGCAGATCCTGTTGCACTTGCTGATATGACTGACGAGCAGGTCAACACAGTGTTTGGAAAGGCCGGAGTGACAACAAATGCCCAGCTTACCACACAGATTGAGAAGGATTTGAAGCAGCAGCTCTACAGCGCTGAGGTAGACAAGATAAAGAGCTACATGATTGAAAACAGCACAGTCGAGATTCCTGATGAGTATCTACAGGCCAGACTCAATGAGTATATTGCTTCATTTACCAAGGAAAATGTCAAGGATGGACAGACACTTAAGAAATATTTAAAGTCCAACTACAACATGACAGTGGATCAGGCCACAGAGAAGTGGAAGGAAAATCTGACAGACCAGATAAAGACAGAGTTCATCTTTGGGCTTATCGCTGAGAAGGAAAATATCAAGATGGATGATGATGCCTTCAACAGCTATGTGGATTACATCGTATCAGCCAGCAATGGTCAGTTCAGCAAGGCTTCTGAGGTATACAAGTATTTTGGAAGCGGACACAAGGATGAGGGAAAGACATACCTTAAGAACCAGTACCTTGTAAACAAGGCTATTGATACAGTCACAGAGAAAGCAAATGTGACATTTGAGGATGGCAGTGCAGCGCCGGATACTTCAAGTGGCAGCGCGGATGCCGAATAATAACGATAAATATGCTGTCTGTGGTGATGCGCAGGCAGCTTAAATGGAGGATTAGATAATGGAACTTACAAACATACGCGAGATTTTCCGCAACAAGGACAAATTCGCTGACAAAGAGGTGACTATCGGAGGATGGGTCAGAAGCAATCGTAATTCAAAGAATTTTGGATTTATCGTGGTAAACGATGGTACATTTTTTGAGCCAATCCAGGTTGTATACGGAAATGGCTTAGACAACTATGATGAGGTTGGCAAGATCAATGTCGGAGCTGCAATTATCGTAAGAGGTACACTTGTGCTTACTCCGGATGCAAAGCAGCCATTTGAGATTCAAGCCGCAGAGGTGACTGTTGAGGGTGCATCCACACCGGATTATCCTCTGCAGAAGAAGAGACATACATTTGAGTATCTCCGTACAATCTCACACTTAAGACCTCGTACCAATACTTTTGAGGCAGTTTTCAGGGTGCGCTCACTCTGCGCATATGCTATTCACAAATTCTTCCAGGAGAGGGATTTTGTGTACGTGCACACACCGCTTATCACAGGAAGTGACTGTGAGGGTGCAGGAGAGATGTTCCAGGTGACCACACTTGATTTGAACAATCTTCCTATGACAGAGGATGGAAAGGTGGATTTCTCAAAGGATTTCTTTAATAAGCCTACCAACCTTACTGTTTCAGGACAGTTAAACGGCGAGACATATGCTATGGCATTCAAGAATATCTACACCTTCGGACCTACCTTCCGTGCGGAGAATTCAAACACCACACGTCATGCGGCAGAGTTCTGGATGATTGAGCCTGAGATTGCTTTTGCAGACCTTGAGGATGATATGATGCTTGCAGAGAGCATGCTCAAGTATGTTATCAACTATGTGCTTGAAAATGCACCTGAGGAGATGGCATTTTTCAACAATTTCGTGGACAAGGGGCTGCTTGACAGATTAAGAAATGTTGTGGAAAATGATTTTGCACGTGTGACATACACAGAGGCTATAGATATCCTTTCAAAGCACAATGACAAGTTTGATTACAAGGTATCATGGGGCTGTGATTTACAGACAGAGCATGAGAGATACCTTACAGAGCAGATTTATAAGCGCCCTGTATTTGTCACAGATTATCCGAAGGAGATAAAGGCCTTCTACATGAAGCTGAATGACGACGGAAAGACCGTTGCAGCAGTTGACTGTCTTGTACCGGGAATCGGAGAAATCATCGGTGGAAGCCAGAGAGAGGATGACTACGACAAGCTCCTTGCCAGAATAAATGAGCTTGGACTTTCAGAGGATGACTACAAGTTCTACCTTGACTTAAGAAAATACGGCTCTGCAAGACACGCGGGCTTTGGATTGGGCTTTGAGAGATGCGTAATGTATCTTACCGGCATGGGCAATATCCGTGACGTTATCCCATTCCCTAGAACAGTTAATAACTGTGAGCTGTAATCACGAATGAATTTCATACATGAATAATTACTGCCCTTTGCACATATATATGATGTGTGGAGGGCGTTTTTATGTGGAGAAAAATCAAAGGTCCTGTGATAACAATATGTATCATGCATCTTACGGCGCTTTTGTGCCTTATCATACTTTCCATAGTACAGTGCTTTGTCGACATGGCGGAGTGGATAAAGTTTGCACTTGCCATGGCGGTCAATATAGTGGTGGGGCTTGTGTGCGGATTTTTGCTCAAATGCTGCTTTCACCGCAGACGTTTTATCAGGGTGACGGTCGTAGCATACTGGATAACGTATGTGATAGCAACAGTGGTCATAGATATAGGTGAATCCAAAAATATTTTCGAGCTTTTGATAATACTCCTTCTGGTAATGTTTTCAGCGCTTGTTTTTCGCTAAAAAAAGGACTTTTCATATTGATAATGCTGTGATATAATGTTGAGAGCAAATATGATGTGTCAATCAGACATCGTTAAATGAAAAGGAGATAAAAATGAAACACGTAAAGACATTAAATACAAGAAAATTACAGAACACAGTTAAAAAGGGCGGATGTGGCGAGTGCCAGACATCATGCCAGTCAGCTTGCAAGACATCTTGTACAGTTGGAAACCAGACTTGTGAGCAGTACAAATAGTCATAGGTGAAGCGGATTTAAAGAGTGTGCGCTGATAGGTGCACACTCTTTTCGCAGTGTAATTTTAAAATGTATATAGAAAGAGAGGAATATTGTAGTGGTTCATCAGTACAAGAACAACGGCTATAATATTGTCTTAGATGTCAACAGTGGCGCAATCCATGTGGTGGATGATGTCACATATGACGTTATTGAGCTGTTTGAGGACAACTCAGCTAAGGAGATTATTGAAAAGCTTGTGGACAGGTATCCACAGACGGAGATAGAAGAAGCAATACAGGAAGTAAATGAGCTTAAGGATAATGAAGAGCTCTTCACAGAAGATACATACAAAGAGCGTATCATAGATTTCAAGAAGCGCCAGACAGTTGTAAAGGCACTTTGCCTTCACATCGCGCACGACTGCAACCTTGCCTGCAGATATTGTTTTGCAGAGGAGGGCGAGTATCACGGCAGACGAGCTCTCATGAGCTACGAGACAGGAAAACAGGCACTTGATTTCCTGATTGCCAATTCAGGCAGCAGAAGAAACTTAGAGGTAGACTTCTTTGGAGGAGAGCCTCTTATGAACTGGGATGTGGTGAAGCAGCTTGTGGCATATGGAAGAGAGCAGGAGAAGCTTCATGACAAGCATTTCAGGTTCACACTCACTACAAACGGTGTGCTCTTAAATGACGAGATTATGGAGTTCGCCAACAAAGAGATGGACAATGTAGTTCTTAGTATCGACGGACGCAAGGAGGTTCATGACCGCATGAGACCTTTCAGAAAGGGTGCCGGCAGTTATGACCTTATTGTTCCGAAATTCCAGAAGTTTGCGGAGAGCAGACATCAGGACAAGTACTATGTGAGAGGTACATACACACATTTCAATACTGATTTTTCAAAGGATGTGCTTCATCTGGCTGATTTAGGCTTCAAGCAGATTTCGGTTGAGCCTGTGGTGGCACAGCCTACAGATGAGTATGCACTTAAGGATTCTGATTTACCTGTGCTCTTTGATGAGTACGACAGACTTGCAGCAGAGATGGTAAAGAGAAACAAGGCAGGAAATGGCTTCAATTTCTTCCATTTTATGATAGATTTAGAGGGAGGACCTTGTGTATATAAGCGTCTTTCCGGCTGTGGCTCAGGAACTGAGTACCTGGCAGTGACTCCATGGGGAGATTTATATCCATGCCACCAGTTTGTGGGCAATGAGGACTTCCTTATGGGTAATGTCTGGGATGGCATCAAGGCCACTGACATCCAGGATGAGTTTAAGTGCTGTAATGTTTATGCCAAGGAAAAATGTCGCAACTGTTTTGCCAGATTCTATTGCAGCGGTGGCTGTGCCGCCAACTCATACAACTTCCACGGCACAATCACTGATGCCTATGATTTAGGCTGCGAGCTGCAGAAGAAGCGTATAGAGTGCGCTATCATGATTAAGGCAGCAGAGGCTGATATGGCAGATGATGCACAATAATTTGAATTTGTCACGGGAAACGGATAGCGGTATTTGTGACCCGTGTGCGAATATATTTGCCATCTGTATACCTATATGGATGGTAGCAAAATGACAGGAAGGTATAAGAAAATGAAAAAAGGAAAGAGTTGGGTGATTATCCTTGTGGCAGTCATTTGTATCGGCTTGCTGGGCTGGTATTCCACTGCAGTAATCACCGACACAAAGCAAAAGCAGGAGGCAACTGCTAATGGTGAGAGCACCAAGGATAAGGATTATCAGAATATCAAGCTTGGTCTCGACCTCTCAGGTGGTGTTTCAATCACCTACCATATCAAGGACAAGAATCCTTCAGACAAGGACGTAAATGATACTATCGCAAAGCTCGAGGAGCGTGCAGAGAGCTACACAACAGAGTACTCTGTATACAAGAGCGGGGATGACCGTATCACTGTAGAGATTCCGGGTGTTGACGACCCTAACAAGGTACTCGAGGATCTTGGAAGTCCGGGATCACTGTACTTCATCGCCCAGTATGACAGTGACGGAAATGCCAACTATACACAGGACACATCGGCCCAGGGCGGCTACAAGCTCAACTATGATATTGACACCTTAAAGGCCAATGGCTCAGTCATCCTCGATGGTAACGATGTAAAGGATGCAAGCGCCCAGTATGACCAGTCATCATCTACATCAACCAAGGAGCCTGTTGTTTCATTAAAGCTCAAGGATAAGGCTATTGACACATGGGCAGATGCCACAAAGAAGGCAAAGGATGCAGGACAGTCAATCGGTATATACTATGATGATCATTTCATCAGCGTTCCTACAGTAAGCGCCGTTATCTCAGATGGTAACTGTGTAATCAACGGAATGAAGGATTATGACGAGGCAACAAGCCTTGCAACATTTATCCGTGTCGGAGCCATCAACCTCCAGCTCGAGGAGTTAGAGTCAAATGTTGTTGGCGCACAGCTCGGTGGAACAGCGCTCACAAATGCAGTAAAGGCTGCAATTATCGGAATTATCTTAATCATGATATTCATGATTGTGCTCTATGGTATACTCGGTGTGGTTGCATCTATCGGACTTGCACTCTACTCAATGCTTACAGTACTGTTTATTTACTGGTTTGAGATTACACTTACACTGCCGGGTATCGCGGGTATCATCCTTGGTATCGGTATGGCAGTAGATGCAAACGTTATCGTATTTGCCCGTATCCGTGAGGAAATCGCAGGTGGCAAATCAGTGCTTGCTGCAGTAAATGAGGGCTACAAGAAGGCTCTTTCAGCCATCCTCGATGGACAGGTTACTACATTTATCGCAGCACTTGTGCTTATGGTGCTCGGTTCAGGTACAGTAAAGGGCTTTGCATACACACTTATGATTTCAATTATTCTGTCACTGTTTACAGCTCTTTTTATTGCAAAATACCTTACAAGAGCATTTTACGGTGTCGGTGTCAGAGCTGAGAAGTTCTACGGCAAGGCAAAGAAGAGAAAGGTTATCAGATTTGTACAGAACAGAGTTAAATACTTTGTTATCTCAGGTGTAGTTATACTTGCAGGTATTGGCGGCATGATTTATTTCGGTGCTACAAGTGGCAATGCATTAAACTACAGTCTTGAGTTTGTAGGTGGTACATCAACCACTGCAGACTTTGGCAAGGATTATACAGCCGCAGAGGTTGAGAAGGACATCGTGCCTTCAGTATCAAAGCTCCTTGGCAATAGTGCAGTGCAGGTTACTACAGTCCAGGGCAGCCATGATGTCACATTAAAGACACGTACACTTTCACTCGATGAGAGACAGGATCTCGCAGCTCTTCTTGAGAAGGATTTCAATGTTGATGCATCAACTATAGAGACTCAGAGTATCAGCTCAACAATCAGTGGAGAGATGAGAACAAACGCTGTAAAGGCAGTTATTATTTCATGTATTTTCATGCTGTTATATATCTGGTTCAGATTCAAGGACATCAGATTTGCTTCAAGTGCTATCCTTGCGCTGGTACATGATGTGCTTGTTGTAGTCACAGCATATGCACTTATCAGAATCTCAGTCGGCAGTACGTTTATCGCATGTATACTTACAATCGTAGGTTACTCAGTCAACGATACAATCGTTATCTTTGACCGTATCCGTGAGAACCTTCACGGTATCAAGAAGTACTCAGCAGATGAGCTTGCTGATATAGCAAACGAGTCCCTTACACAGACACTTTCACGAAGCATCAATACTTCGCTTACTACATTTGTTATGGTATTGTTACTCTTTATCTTTGGTCATACATCAATCAGAGAGTTCTCATTACCACTCATGGTAGGTGTGCTTTGCGGAACATATTCTTCAATCTGCATCGCTACAGAGCTGTGGTATGTTATGAAGCTTTATCCTGTCTCTTATACACATCTCCGAGC
>ENA-OZZF01000380-OZZF01000380.1-human-gut-metagenome-genome-assembly--contig:-NODE-380-length-11113-cov-2.949810_pt1 | contig 11113 bp, 8 predicted proteins | sample MGYA00243644_ERZ654145 | MGnify/ENA primary metagenome ERZ654145 (study PRJEB26926, sample SAMN06165250) | human gut metagenome | biome: ENVO:00009003; feature: ENVO:2100002; material: ENVO:00002003...
AAGAGTCCGTCTCGTGGGCTCGGAGATGTGTATAAGAGACAGGCAAACTGTCCCATTGCTATAGTATCGGAGATAAATCTTGTTTTACCACTGTCAAGCTGACCGTTAATCAAGAAAATCGGAATCTGATATTCCTCATTTGCCATATTTATCCTCATTTCCGCGCATTTGCGCTATCATTTCATTATAAATGCGTTGTAAAAATGTGTTCTTCTATTAAACACTGATTAAACTTCAAAAAGTTCCTTAAGTGCATCTTCCTTAAGTTCAGAACCGATTACACAGATTCTTCCTGTGAAATCAGCACTTCCCTCACGAATCTCATATTCTTCTGGTACAAGGTCGAAATACATCCATGTTCCATCTGTGCAAGGAAGCATACCCTTAGAACGGAGAACCTTACCATAATCTTCACTCTCAGAAAGCTTCTTTAATATGCTGTCAAGCTCTGCCTTCTCATACTTCTTAGGAGTCTCTGTTCCCCAGCTTGTAAATACGTCATCTGCATGGTGATGGTGATGATCATGCTCATGGTCATGATGATGTTCGTGCTCGTGGTCGTGGTCGTGATGATGCTCATGTTCCTCGTGATCGTGATCATGTCCACATCCGCATTCATGGTCATGATGATGCTCATGTTCTTCATGATCGTGATGGTGATGTTCGCCATGTTCATGTACATGTCCGCATTCCGGGCATACCTCCTCTTCTTCCATCAGCTCATCTGCCAGAGATACCGGATGCTCCATAACCTCCAGAAGTTTTTTACCTTCCAGTTTCTCGATCGGTGTTGTGATGATCGCTGCTTTGGAGTTAATCTCACGAAGCAGTTCCAGTGATGCCTGTGCTTTTGCTTCGTCAACAATATCTGTACGACTCATGATGATCGCTCCGGCATATTCAACCTGATTGTTGAAAAATTCACCGAAATTTCTCATATACATTTTGCATTTCTTTGCATCAACAACAGTAGTGTAACTGTTCAGAACCAGTCCTGTTTCTTCCTCTACGCCCTGTACTGCTTTAATGACATCAGATAATTTGCCGACACCAGATGGCTCGATCAGAATTCTGTCCGGGTGATATTTGCTGATAACTTCTTTCAAAGATGCACCAAAATCACCAACCAGTGAACAGCAGATACATCCTGAGTTCATTTCACGGATCTGGATTCCGGCTTCTTTCAGAAATCCTCCATCAATGCCGATCTCACCAAATTCATTTTCAATCAGTACGACCTGTTCCCCCTGAAAGGCATCTTTCAGAAGTTTCTTGATTAGTGTTGTTTTACCGGCTCCAAGGAAACCGGAGATAATGTCAATTTTAGTTTTTTCCATGATTGCATTTCCTCTCTTTCTGCCCATGGGCAAAATGATTGCTAAATTACTTTATATTATTTGTTTTATACCGCTAACTTATAACGCAATTTGACCAGGAGGCATAAAATACCCCCTGGTTATTATCCCTTTATATGGGTAATGGGGACATGAACCAGTCACGTCCCCACTCTATACTCTCTAAAATCAACCGTTGATCATGAAGCTGAGAAGTTTGTCGATATCTTCTTTCTCATATGCTACGATCTCAAGTTCCGGAATTTCTCCGCCGGAGAAGATGTTTGCAAGAGATACGTACTGGGACAGTTTGGATTTGAGGTTCAGTCTGTCACCTTCACCTGTTACCAGTTCAACTTTGCCCTGGCAGCTGTCTACTACTTCAAAAAATTTCTCGATGTCTTTAATATTAGATACTTTCATTGTAAATCTCCTTTCAAAATCTTTTTTTTATGTTCAACTTACTGCATTTCATGTAAATACTGAGTTTCCAAATGATTTTCCTCAGTCGCGTTCAGTATAACCTATATTTTCTTAAATTGCAACGATTTTATTTGTTAAATTTATATAATTATCGATGCGCAAAATTGGTTAATTCTCACAATGAAATTATCAATAAGTAAACACCGCAACACCATATCCTGGCAGTGGATAGTCAAACGAAAACTCTCTGTGGTCACATTCCTGTACCTCTGCTTTAAATACCTCCGGTTTCTCCAAAAGTCCATGTTCATTCATGATCAGTTTATACTGTTTTTTCTTTGGAACACCGACACGATAATCCGGGCGGTCAACCGGCGTAAAGTTTACAATAAACAGAAGGTTATTTCTCTTTGTAGGAGATTTTCTTACCAGACTGAAAATACTTCTGTATGCATCGTCTGCATTGATCCACTCAAATCCGTCAGGATCGTTGTCCCCTGCATACAATGCAGGATACTTTGTATACATATGTAAAAGCGTCTTTACAAACTCCTGAAGATCCTGATGTGGTTTTTCATTCAGAAGATACCAGTCAAGCTCCCTCTCCTCACTCCATTCACGCAGCTGTCCAAATTCCTGTCCCATAAACAGAAGTTTTTTGCCTGGATGGAACAGCATAAATGCATACGCAGCTTTCAAATTACGAATCTTTTCTTCCGGATAGCCTGGCATCTTATTAACCATAGAACATTTCAAATGTACAACTTCATCATGCGAGATGACAAGGACATATTTTTCACTGTATGCATAAGTCATAGAAAATGTCATCTTATTGTGATTGTCCTTACGGAAATATGGATCCAATTTCATGTATTCAAGAAAATCATTCATCCATCCCATATTCCATTTCAAAGAGAATCCAAGTCCTCCATCTTCAGCTTTTCCGGTAACCTGTGGCCATGCGGTAGATTCTTCTGCTATCATGACCGTTCCATGATTTCTTCCAAGTACAACGGTATTCAAATGTTTGAAAAACTCAATTGCTTCAAGGTTTTTGTTATCACCATATTTATTAGCAACCCACTCGCCATCCTTCTTTCCATAATCCAGATAAAGCATAGATGCTACTGCATCAACACGAAGTCCGTCTACATGACACTCTTCAATCCAGTAGAGTGCATTGGCAATCAGGAAGTTTTTGACCTCCGGACGGCCATAGTTATAAATCTTGGTTCCCCAGTCCGGATGTTCTCCCTGTCTCGGATCTTCATGTTCATATACTGCTGTACCGTCAAAATTTGCGAGGCCTTGTGCATCTTTCGGAAAATGTGCCGGTACCCAGTCCAGAATAACTCCAATCTTATTACGGTGCAGATAATCGATCATATACTTGAAATCCTGAACAGAACCATAACGGGAGGTTGGTGCATAATATCCTGTGACCTGATATCCCCATGAGCCATCAAACGGATGCTCGGCAATTCCCATAAGTTCTACATGTGTATAACCCATTTTCTTTACATAGGCAGCAAGTTCATGTGCCAGTTCACGGTAATTATAAAATCCCGGATCATCTTCATCTTTTGCTTCATGTTTCTTCCAGGAACCAGGGTGTACCTCATAAATGGCCATAGGCTCTCTGATTTCATCAAATTCCGGACGTCTTTTCATCCAGGTAGTATCTTTCCATTTATAATCAGAAATGTCCGCAATTCTGGATGCAGTGCCAGGTCTCAGTTCTGCTTCATTGCCATATGGATCAGCTTTGTATAATTCTTCGCCATGATAGCCGATAATATAGAATTTATAGAGATCTCCAACCTTTGCTCCGGGTATAAATGTCTCATATACCCCAATTGGTCCGACTTTCTTCATTGGATTTGCCTGTGTATTCCAGTTATTAAACTCTCCAACAACAGAAACTGATCTGGCATTTGGTGCCCACACAGCAAAATATACACCTTTCTTACGCCTCTGTATCGTCGGATGGGCTCCTAATTTCCTGTAAATGTCATAATGGGTTCCCTGTCCGAACAGATATTGATCCAGCTCTGTAAACTGCAACTTCTCTCCCATTCAAACGTACCTCCCTTAACAGCTATTTTATTCCGGCACTCTTCACAACTCTGCGCCTCCCATCAGCATTATGCACATTTATTATGCTGATATTTTGCATTTTTATAGACATATTATACCAATCCATAATGTTCCCGTCAATTAAAATAAGAAATTACAAGTACACAAAAAAGAGGACTTGTCCGATTGCGCTTTCGAACTTGTCCTCTTTTGTGGATTCTTATTTTATATAGAATTAATATCCTGTATCATACCCATCTCCGGAGTCCTCATCTGCATAATCACTTCCGTCTCCGGAACTGTCATCATAAGATCCATCGTCTGAGCTGTTATCTCCGGAACTGTCATCTGATGAACTTCCATCCCCGGAAGAGTCATCGCCTCCTGAGCTGTCATCTCCGGAAGAACTGTCGGAACTCTCATCACTTCCATCACTGACATCACTGCTGTCCGAAGAGCCTGTATCACTTACATCAGAACCGTCATCTGAGGTAGTACCATCTGATACCGCTGTACCATCACTGCTTCCGTCAGAAGAACCACTGTTATATCCTGCAACGATACCCTTCTGAAGTGAACTGTCCCAGAAATCAGAATAGTTTGCATTCTGTAAAGTAACTCCCTTGGCTGCTGCAAGCTCACTGACAGTCATCAGCTTATAACCCTTCTGCACAAGTTCCGGAATCATCTTGATCGCAGCCTGTACGGATGGCTCATGAATATCATGCATCAGAATGATCGAACCGTCAGTAAGATCTCCGTTCATAATCTCATTATAGTCTTTGTCAACATCCTTATAACTCCAGTCAAGAGAATCCAGCGACCATGTAAAGAATGGTTTCTGTACAGTAGCAATGATATCATCACTCCAGTTTCCATATGGTGCTCTGGCAACACTTGCCTTCTGTCCACATGCCTTCTCCAGAGCTGCATCTGTATCTGAAAACTCTTTGGCAACTGCATCCATATCAAGATCATACAGATTCAGATGATCCCAGGAATGAGATCCGATCTCACATCCAATGTCTACCATTCGCTGAACTTCGCTCTGCCAGTTCTCAACATTCTGTCCGAGCATAAAGAATGTCGCATGTGCATTATTCTGTTCCAGGCAGTCCAGAAGCTGGTCTGTATACTCTCCCGGGCCATCATCAAACGTAAATGCAATTCTTGTCTTATGCTGACTCGGATCATACGTTCCGTCATCACTGAAATAATAGTCATCAAAACCAACACTTACCCAGCCGGTCTGTGTATAACCATTGTCTCCAAAATAATATGTAGAACCATCTATTTCCTGCAGGCCGCCTGCATAATATGTACCATCCGAGTTCTGATACCATTTTCCGTTCTCATCCTCATGCCAGCCAGCAGTCAGCTGTGAAGCCTTTGTCAGATCACTCGCACCCTTCAGCGGTTTACGGATTGCTGCATTTGTGTCTTTTTCTATCTGTGTCTCAGTTCCTGAATCTCCCGTATTGGTATTCGCATTCGTATCTGTTTCTGCCTGTACCTGTGCCGGTTTATCTGTATTTTTCCCTCCGACCCGATTAATGACCGGAAGAATGATTCCTCGTATCACAAAGACAAATACGAGAATTATTGCAACAATATACGCGCCTTTTTTCATCATCTGACGACGTCTTATCTGCTGTTGCTTTTTGCGCATTCGTTCACGCAATACCCTTTTATCCATCTACTCCACCTGCTGTATTTTTCTATAACTTTTTTGTCTATTTATTATCATAACGCATTTAATTCTGAAATACAATCACAATTCCTGAACTAAATCAAGTTATTCTGTGAATGATGATTCAATACTTCAGCAGGTATATCAGATAACTCTTTTTAATTCAAAATTCTCTGTTACCAGAAGAAGATCTGCCTCTTTACCTGTATGAACAGACCCTGTTCTGTCATAAATCCCAATACTTCTTGCCGGATTTCTCGTGGCTGCAAAAATCGCCTGGTCTACAGGCACACCAAATTCTATTGCCTTGCACATACAGCCAAACAGATTTGTCGCAGATCCTGCCAGTGTTCCGTCTTTCAGCACTGCCTTGCGGTCCTTCACAGTTACTTCCTGTCCGCCGAGCTCATATGTACCGTTTTTCATCCCTGTTGCACGCATGGAGTCACTGATCAGAATCACTCTTTCCGATCCGAACATTTTGAATGTTGTTCTGATCACGGATGGATGGATATGGTAACCATCACAGATAAGTTCCACCATACATTCCGGATCATCTGCTGCAGCTCCGATCAGTCCGGGTTCTCTGTGTGCCAACGGCTGCATCGCATTATAAAGATGCGTTACGTGATGTGCTCCCAGTGCCATTGCTTCTGCCGCACATTCATAATCTGCCGCTGTATGTCCCAGAGATATCTGTACTTCTTCCTTCATTTCCCGTATGAAGTCCATAGCTCCTTTTACATTCGGTGCCAGTGTTACAAGTCGGATTCTTCCACCTGATACTTCATTCAATTCCTTTACAAAATCTGCATCCGGTTCCGTGATCCATTCTTCGACATGTGCGCCCTTCTTAACAGGATCCAGAAACGGTCCTTCCATATTGATACCTGCAACCGTTGCTCCATCGCCGGACTTTTCTGCTTCCCTGATCCCTTTAAAAATCTTCTTAAGCTGTTCCTTCGGAAGTGTCATGGAAGTCGGACAATATGATGTTATTCCACTTTGTCTCTCATATCTTAAGATTTTTTTCAGACCTTCCGGATCACCGTCAGAAAAATCTTCCCCATATGCTCCATGGCTGTGAATATCCACAAGACCTGGAATGACCATAAGACCCTCGGCATCTATAACTTCCTCTTCAGATGTCTCTTCAAATGCCTCTGTCAGTCTGTGATTTCTGATATAAAGTGTTTCCCTGCAAAAACTTCCATCTTCCTGAAAAACATTTCCATTTTTTATGATCATCCTTCATTTGCCACATCATCTTCCGATGCAGTTTCCTCACTTTCTTCTGCAGTGTCACTGCTATCTTCCTCTGACGCATTATCTTCTGTAGTGTCTTCTACAGCATCAACTCCGGTGTCTTCACTTTCCGGATCTGCATCTTCATTTGCCACATCAGCTTCTGTTGCAGAAGTTTCATTTACTGTCGCATTATCCACTATAAAACGTTCCACACGCATCAGTGCCAGTGATTCATTTACTTCCTGTTCACCATAATGTGCAACCAGCTGATCAAAACTCTCATAGCCATATTCTGATAACAGCTCGTCTTTTAATGTCTGTATATCGTCATCGTCAAGACTGAGTCCTTCTGCATCCATGATTCCCTGAACAATAAGGTTCTGTTCCACTTTGGATTCTGCATACTGCTGGCAGTCTTCCTCATAATCTTCTTCAGACATTCCCTGAGCCTTAAGGAAATCAGACATTTCCATACCTGCTTCTTTGACATAATTTTCATTGAGTTTTTTGTATGCTTCAACCGCCTTATCCACATCTTCTTCCGGATATTCTTTTACTTCAGAATTTGCGAGTACTTCGCTCCAGGCATTACTGTAAAGATCATAATCTGCTGATTTTGTCTCATTTTCTTCGAGTTCTTTTTTGACGGCTGCACGATACTCGTCAACTGTCTTGTATTCTGTATTGGCAGCTACCCACTCATCATTCAGTTCGGAAGGCCGCGTGAACTTCTGCAGCGTAACTTTAAACACAACCGGTTTACCGGCAACAGATTCTTCATAGTAATCATCCGGGAAAGTCAGGTCCAGTTCTTTTGTCTCTCCCTTTTTCATGCCAATGATTCCATCCTCGAATCCATCGATCATTCCGCCCTCGCCAATCACAAGATCATAATCTTCTGCAGAACCCCCATCAAATTCTTTTCCGTCTATCGTTCCGGTAAAATTAATCGTTACCGAATCGCCCTCTTCTACTGTTCCGTCATTTACCTCTGTTCCGTTTTCTTCAAGATTATAATCGATCTCTGCCTGTACATCATCATCCGTTACAGTAACCGATGATCTGTCCAGTGTCAGTCCCTTATATTCTCCAATCGTAACATATTTTGAAACATCAGAAACAGACACCAGTCTGACTGCCGAAGCAGATGTTTTTTTATCTGAGGATGCAGAATCTTTTTTATCCCCTGTATCCTGTGTTGTCTCGGTTTTAGTTTCTTTTGTATCAGATCCGCCACATGCTGTAGCAGATAAAGCCATGCACATTACCAACATCGCTGCAACTGTTTTTTTCTTCATAATAAAACTCCTTTCAAATCTGCATATCACATTTCTGGTACCGGTGTCGGTCTGGAAGAATCCCATACCTCAGATACATCAAAAAGATCACTCAGCATATCCGGGTTATAATACATTCTGTAACCATCCAGATTTCTTCTTCCCTGTCGGAAATACTGATCTGTGATCTGTACAAAGTACTGACTGGAATCTACATTACAGAAGTAATCATAGCCTGCATTCTTATAATACTGAAATTTCGGATTATCAGAAGAGTAACCTTCCCAGTCACCAATATCTGCACCAAACGCAAAGATGATCATATCTGTATCTCCAAGGATCGGGGCTACATTTGCTTTCCATTTCTCATCGTCTGTCTTAAGATCCTCAGCAGAACGCTCTGTTGCATTCATATGTCCCCAGGTATGGCTTGCGAATTCCCATCCCTCTGCCTTCATGGCATCTGCCACTTTGGTCGCATCTTTTACATCCTGGTCATAATCGAAATCAGGATGATCTTCCAGGAATTTCTTCTGGTCATCCTGAAGGTTTTCGCCGGTCTTATATGCACTGTCTGTTCTGTATCCCAGTACTCCGTTATAACCGGTCATCGCAAGGATTCCCTTACGTCCATGATAGGAAAAATCCGGATGTTCTTTGATAAAAGAATCCAGAAGCGGTACCAGATCATAATCTCCGACTAAAACATTTCCGTCAGCATCAACATATTCGTTCTTTACCTCTCCATTCTCGTCAAGTACAAGTTTGGATGCACGGCCATCGCCGTCCATATAATGGTAATAGCTGACATCATCCTGCGAAAGGACAAACGGGATCTTACCCTCCGGAACCATGATCTTGCCCTTGCTCATCGTACCGTCTTTATTTACCGTTGCCATATCATGCGGACTTACCAGTACATAGCCCTTGTCATACATGATCTGAATGATCTTATTAAACTCACTGACTGTTGTCATGACCTGATTATAATTTCCGGATTTTGAATCTCCATCAAATGCTCTGGATGTGTCCTCGATCAATGTATGAAAAAATACATGTGTGATTTTTTCAAGAGGATATTCAACCAGTGATTTTTTCGCAATCTGACATTTTGCAGCAAGATCCATGTAATCTTTATTTTTTGTAAAATCATCCTGCTTTTTCAGCAATTTGATTGCCTCATCATAATTATACTGCTGATACATGATCGTTGCCTGATCAAGCACAGAATCAGAAGTTTCTGTGTCTGCAGATTCTTTTGAATCCTCTGCATCTGCATAAACGTTCTGTATCATTTTAGATCTTATGCCGTCTGTAACCGGCAGATAACCACTTCCCCCTGTCAGTGCTGCTGCAGTAAGTACTGCTGTAAGTATTAATGCTCTTTTTTTCATTCTTTATCCCCTTTTATCAGTTATGCCATTGGCGGCACCGGTGTCGGTCTTACCGGATCAAAAACACTCTTTACATCAAAAAGATCCTCCAGAAGCTCCGGGTGGTAATACATACGGTATCCGTCCAAATTTCTTCTCCCCTGACGGAAATACCGCTCTCTTATCTGTACATAATATTTACTTGAATCTACATTGCAAAAATAATTGTATCCTGCACCTTTTAAATATTCGAATTTATCGCCGTGATAATCCTCCGGTCCACAGAGGTCTGTACCAAACGCAAATATAATGATATCTGTACCTCCGATCAGCGGATCTACATTATCTTTGAATTTCCGGGTATCGGTCTGAAGTGTTTCCAGTCCTATCTGCCCTACATTCTGATGCCCCCAGGTGTGACTTGCAAAAAGCCATCCCTCCGCTTTCATGGCATCTGCGACTTTCTTGGCGCCCTCTCTTTCTTTCGCCAGGCTGAAATCAGGATGTGCATCCAGCCATTCAACCTTATTGGCATCCAGATCATCCGGACGTGTCTCATAGCTCTGGTCTGTACGATATCCTAAAATACCATTATAACCGGTAAGTGCCACAATTCCTTTTGCTCCTCTGTATGAAAAATCCGGATGTTCTTCTACAAAACGGTCGATCAGTGGAACCATATCATAATCTCCGACAGAAACGCTTCCATCATCCTCTATATATTCGTTCCGGATTTTTCCATTCTCATCAACAACCAGCTTCGATGCATATCCATCACCATCCATATAATGATAATAACAGACATCGTCCTGTGAAAGAACAAACGGAATCTTCCCTTCCGGGAGAAGGATCTCTCCTTCTGTTATATTGCCATCAGCATCTGCCTTAGCCATATCATAGATACTGACCATGACATAGCCTTTCTCATACATAGTCTCTGTAATCTTGTTGAATTCATCGATCGTTGTCATAACCTGATTGTAATCAGCTTCTTTATAGTCTCCATCAAATGCTTTAGATGGATCTTTGATCAGTGTATGATAAAAAACATGTGTAACTTCTTCCAGTGGCCAGGACTTACAGGAAGCTTTTATTTCTTCGTATTGTTTTACCGCATCCTGCATTTCTGTATTCTCTTTATAGCCGCTGTATTTCTGAAGCAGGCTGATTGCCTTGTCATAATCATATTGTACTGCGAGAAGCTTCGCATCTGCCAGAATTTCCTCCGGGGTTCTCTCATCCACTTCCAGATCTGAACGACTCTGTTTCACCGTATCTGTCAAAGTCGGCTCCGATGAGTCCTTTTCTGCTGATTTTTTTGATGAAACCTGACTTTGCCTGCTTTCTCTGGTCACAAAACTGACGATTCCGGTGACTGCACTCACTGCTACCACTACGGTAACAACGGCCATGCTTCCCAATACGATCATTTTTTTTCTTCGTTCCTGCTTTTTTATGCGGTGTTTTCTTGCCTGGCGTCTCTCGCGAAGTGCCTTTTCCTGCTCTTCTGACAAACGTTCCATTTCTTTTATTTCATCTGAATACAGTTTATTCTGACTGGTATTTTTATTTCTGTCGTTTTTCTTCTCCATACTAACTCTCCAGGGCCTTTGTTCTGTAATTCTTAGTGTACCCACAAATAAATCTGTCTCTTATACACATCTCCGAGCCCACGAGACGGACTCCTATCTC
>ENA-OZZF01000405-OZZF01000405.1-human-gut-metagenome-genome-assembly--contig:-NODE-405-length-10793-cov-4.534643_pt1 | contig 10793 bp, 5 predicted proteins | sample MGYA00243644_ERZ654145 | MGnify/ENA primary metagenome ERZ654145 (study PRJEB26926, sample SAMN06165250) | human gut metagenome | biome: ENVO:00009003; feature: ENVO:2100002; material: ENVO:00002003...
CGAGATAGGAGTCCGTCTCGTGGGCTCGGAGATGTGTATAAGAGACAGACCTTGGTCCATGCTTCGAATTCTTATGCTCAAAACACTGTTATTAAGATTGAAGTACAAAACAAGACAGTTAGTGAAGTATTGTCTGAAATAGAGAAACAGTCAGATTTCACTTTTTTCTTTAATAATAAACATGTGGACCAAAATCGTAAAGTTTCTGTTGCCGCAAATAATAGTAATATCTTTAAAATTCTTGATGAAATATTCAAGGGTACCCAGGTAAAATACTCTGTACTTGGCAAAAAGATTATTCTTTCTACTGAAATACAGACATCTCAACAAGAACGTAAAAAACGTGTAACGGGTAAAATCTGTGATGCAAATGGTGAACCGTTGATTGGGGCTTCTATCCAGGTGAAAGGCACTACAATTGGCTCTATAACCGATATTGATGGTAATTATTCATTGGAAGTCCCTGATGATGCTGTTTTAGTAATCTCTTATATAGGATATATTGCGCAAGAGGTATCGGTTGGTATTAAAAATGTGGTGAATATAGCATTAAAAGAGGATGCGGAAGTACTGGATGAAGTGGTAGTTGTAGGATACGGAGTACAGAAAAAGTCAGATGTCACCGGTGCTATGATCAGAGTTAATTCAGAGGATTTAACCTCTCGTCCTGTAGCTAATGCTTTTGAGGCTATGCAGGGTAAGGCTGCAGGAGTTGATATAACGAGTAATGAACGTCCGGGTGAAATTGGTACTATCAATATACGCGGTGTACGCTCACTAAGCGCAAGTAATACTCCATTATATGTCGTAGATGGTATTCCTTTGATGTCGAACAGCGGTATAGAAACTTTAAATCCACAGGACATTGAATCTATAGATGTATTAAAAGATGCATCTGCTACTGCTATTTACGGTTCACGCGGTGCTAATGGTGTTGTTTTGGTTACTACTAAACAAGGTAAGGAAGGTAAGATGTCGTTAAATTATTCAGGCACGATGACAATAGAAACGTTACAGGATTATTCAGAAATGATGAATTCTGCTGAATATATTGAATGGCGCCGATGGGCATATTATTATTATGATCCTTCTACTTATCCAAGAGCTGATCAGCCTACAAAAGAAAATGATTATGATATTTTTATGGGATCCGCTGATCCTTATGCATGGAGAAACATTGAAAGAGGCTGGGCTGGTGGTATTTGGGATGGTTCTAAGGTTCCTACTACAGATTGGGGTAGTATGGTGAAACAAACAGGAATAACTCATGAGCATACTTTAAGTGCGAGTGGTGGTACTGAGAAAATGCGGGGCTATGCGTCTTTTGGCTATTTAAATAATGAGGGTACCATTAAGGGAGAATCTTATACACGCTATACGGCGAAAGTCAGTACCGATATGACACCTGTTAAATGGTTTAAATTGGGTATGAATGTCAATGCGACTTTTAGTGAACAACAATATGGTTCTTCTGCTAAATCAGTGGGACAGCTATCGACAAATATCCCTAAAAATCTATATGCGGCTTCTACGAGTATCTTTCCTTATGCGGTACCTTATGATGATAATGGAGAACGTATAATTTATCCGGGTGGGGATGATGGTGTAAAAACTGTAGTTGATGATTGGAAATACAGTGAATATGAAAGAAGAATGCTTCGTGTGATAGGCAGTATGTATGCTCAATTGGATTTAGGTGAAATTTATAAACCTCTTAAGGGTCTTAGATATCGTTTGAACTTTGGTCCTGATTTTCGTTATTGGCGTAATGGTACGTTTGAGGACGCTCAATCGGTTAGTCGGAATGGGTCTCCTAATTATGCCTCTTTGGAGAATCAACATGATTTTTCGTGGACATTGGATAATTTGATTTATTATGATAAGGTGATAGGTAAGCATTCTTTGGGTGTTACTTTGTTACAAAGCGCTACAAAATATCACTATGAAGATGCCTCAATGGCAGCAGTGGGGATTCCATTATCTAGCGCTAAATGGAATGCTTTGAATCAACAAAATATATCAAACTTGGATAGTTGGAGCAGCAACTTGATAGAAAAACAACTCTTGTCATATATGTTTCGGTTGAATTATGATTATTCTAATAAATATTTGCTGACAGTGTCCGGGCGTTGGGATGGTGCTTCCCAACTTGCAGATGGTAATAAATGGGCTTTTTTCCCGAGTGTTGCACTAGGCTGGCGTCTTGAGCAGGAAGAGTTTCTGAAAAATATTCATTGGATTAATCAATTGAAGTTACGTATGGGAGTTGGTGTAACAGGTAATTCTGCTATTGACCCTTATCAGACTAAAGGTGGAATTGTTTCCTTATTTTATCCCTCTGGCAGTAATTTGGTATCGGGCCATGTCCCGACAGAAATGATGGTGGAAGATGGTGATGTAGCCATGGCTAACCCTAGTTTGACCTGGGAGAAAACCAGACAGTGGAATGTGGGGCTTGATTATGCTATTTTGAATGGACGTATCTCTGGTGTATTGGATTTTTATACCTCACAGACCTCTGATTTGCTGATGGCGATGACGATACCTGCTTTGAATGGATATCAAAATACTTACTCTAATGTTGGCGAGACCTCAAATATAGGTGTCGATATAACTTTGAACACAGTGAATGTAAAGACATCTGACTTTGAGTGGAGTACAACTTTAAATGCGGCTTGGCAAAAAGATAAAATAGAAACCCTGGCAAATGGCAAAGAAGATGACATAAATAATAATTGGTTTATAGGGCATGCTTTGGGAGTAGTTTATGGATATCAGTCTGCAGGATTATGGAAAGAAGAGGATGCTGCAGAAATGGCTAAGTTTAATGCGAATGGACATAAATTTGCTGCAGGTATGGTACGCCCCGTCGATCAGAATCATGATTATTTAATAGACCCGAATGATGACCGGGTAGTGATAGGGCATACGCGTCCACGTTGGACTTTGGGCATGACTAATACTTTCTCTTACAAGAATTTGGATTTCTCTTTTATGCTGTACGGACGCTTTGATTATATGGTTGATACAGGAGGAGAATATCAAGGAGGACGCTATACTCAGCGGAAAATTAATTACTATAATGAAAATAATAAGAATGCTGAGTACCAAAAGCCCATATATAGTGGTTCTGCAGGAGATCCTTATTATAATATTATTGGCTATAAGAATGGTTCTTTCCTGAAAGTACGTAATGTGTCATTGGGGTATACTTTCCCACAATTACTTGTCAAGAAGTGGGGGTTATCCAATTTGAGAGTTTATGTTCAAGCTAAGAATCCGGGAAGAATATTTTCAAACATTGATTTTCTTGAGTTGGATGCCTCACAGGCCGGAACTACTACTTGGAATCGTGGATATACTATAGGATTGAACATTGGTTTTTAATAGAAATAAAATAGAATGATTATGAAACTATATAAGAAAATTGTATACAGTGTATTAGCGATGACACTGGTTGGAAATACTTTGAGCTCTTGTAGTGATTTTTTGGATGAAGAACTTACAACTCAACTGAGTACTGATTACTTTGATACGGATGAAGGTATTACTGAATTAGCACAAGGTATGTATTATAATTTACGTTTTCATTTTTCTAAAGAGTGGGCGTACGCAACAACTAATTTTGGAACAGATGAGTTTCGTATAGGTGGAAATACTTCTAATGCTGCTTGGAATAGTTATGATGGAAGTTTTAAATCGCAGATTACGGCAATGGATTCAAATACAGCTTTAATGGAAACATTGTGGGATAATATGTATGTTGGTATTAATACAGCTAATCTTTTACTGGAAAAAGTATCCTCAGAAAAATATACAGGTAGTAATAAGGAAAGATATATGGGAGAGGCCCATTTCCTCAGAGGATTTAATTATTTAAAGTTAGTTTCGCAGTATGGTGGAGTGCCTTTAAAGCTATCTACTAATACGATACCAGAGAGAGAGTTTACTCGTGCGACAACAGAGGCTACTGTACAGCAAGTTATTAATGATTTAAAGAAAGCGTATGAGTTATTACCTCAAACAGCAACTATGACAGGAGATATGACAAAGGATGCAGCTGCGCATTTTTTGGCAAAAGCGTATCTTTTTCGTGCCAGTGAAATAAACGATAGTTGGAATGATAAAACAAAGTCTGCCGATTGTACAGAGGCTCTACGGTTAGCAAAAGAGGTAATTGCTCACCGTAGCTTAGCTCCGGATTATTCTGATTTATGGAACTATACCACACCGGATGGGGACAATGAACAGTTGAGTGAAGTTATTTTAGCTGCTCAGTTTTCTGCAGATAAATCTTCTAGAGGACGTTATGGTAATACTTGCCATTTGTACTTTCTTGCTAAGTATTCGGAACTATCGCAAATGATGCGCGATATTGCAGGCGGAAGGGAATATCAGCGTTTACGTACTACATACTATATGTATAATGTCTATGATATGGTGAATGATTCACGTTTCTGGAAAAGTTTTAAAACAAAATATGCAGTAAACAACCCGGCAAAAGGTTCTATCTACCAAAAAGGTGATCTGGGTATTATGTATGTGGTTAATCGCCCTGGTGATACCCGATTTGAGAGTATGCAGATGAAAGATAAGGTGGTTTGTGAAAAAACTGGTAAAACAATTCCTACTGTTTTTGTAGCTTATCCCAAAGGTAAGAACGGCAAGGATGATACGGCTCTTTACGATGATAAATCACATTTTCCATCTTTAAGTAAATACTTTGATGGCTCACGTGAAGGAGTAACCGATAATGTTGGTGCCCGTGATGGTATTTTGGCACGTTTAGGAGAAACTTATCTTATAGCTGCTGAGGCTTTGATTCGTTTGCATGAATATAATGATGCATTATATTATATCAATGAACTTCGTAAACGGGCTGCTTATAAAACAGGAGAAAATAGGTCTGCTTATTGCGATGGTGGTGCAGCTTATCATTCGGGAGCATTAGGATATCCCAGCATGGGAGATATAAACTCTTATATCCCGGAAAATTCGTATTATGAGTCTAATAATATAACACCTACGACAGCTGCAACTGATTTGGAAGTGACAGATATACATAGTCTTCCAGTTGAGGATGAGGAGATTATTACTAAATTGAATTATACGGGTGACTATGATCGTATGATGTGTTTCTTATTAAATGAGCGTTCACGTGAGTTGTGTGGAGAGTTTTTGCGCTGGGTAGATTTGGCTCGAACGAAGACGCTTGTAGCTCGTGCGCGTGCTTTTAATCCCGATGCTGCTCCTAATATTGATGAACATCATTGTTTACGTCCTATTCCACAAACCTATTTGGATGCAATACAGAAAAGCGGGCATGCTTTGACTGCAGAAGAGAAAAAAGCGGAACAAAATCCTGGATATTAGCGTGATATCTTCTCATAGGACAGAAAGAAGTCTTTTAACCTGATTATTGGAAGAAAGGCTTCTTTCATTAGAATTATGAATATATAAAATAGTTAGTTATGAAAATAGTAAATTGTTTGTTTTCTATTGCAATGATATTGCCGGGAAGTATGTCTGCTCAAACGGTAAAAAGCTTTCCTAATGTAATTTATATAATGGCGGATGATTTGGGGATTGGTGACTTAGGATGCTATGGTCAGCGTCAGATAAAAACTCCTAATATTGATAATATTGCCCGGCATGGAATGAAATTCATGCAACATTATGCTGGTTCTACTGTCAGTGCGCCTTCTCGTTGTGCATTGCTTACAGGAAAACATATGGGGCATGCTGCCGTTAGAGGAAATAAGAAAGTTTTGGGATCTGATGGGTTAGCCTATGAAACTCCTTTACCCAAAGAGGAAGTGACTGTGGCTGACATATTTAAGAAACGAGGCTATATGACAGCTTGCATTGGTAAATGGGGGCTAGGTGGACCTGGTACAGAAGGTATGCCTGATAAACATGGCTTTGATTATTTCTATGGGTATCTGGGGCAAGGCTTTGCCCATAGTTATTATCCGGATTTTCTACATGAGAATGATAAAAGGATAGAGCTAAATGGTAAGGTTTATTCTCATGATTTGATGCTAAAAAAGTCTCTGGATTTTATAGAACAGTATAAGCAGAATTCCTTTTTTCTTTATTATTCACCGACTATCCCTCATGCAGATCTTGATATTATAAAAGAGCAACAACAAGAATATGAAGGGATGTTTTGTGAGACTCCATTTACAGGCCGAGGATACAAACAGCAGGCAATTCCCCGTGCCACTTATGCGGCTATGGTGACTTACTTAGATAGGAGTGTTGGGATTATTATAGATAAACTGAAAGAATTGGGTTTATATGATAATACGATTGTAGTTTTTACCTCAGATAATGGAGTACACGCAGAGGGTGGGCACGATCCTTATTTTTTTGATAGTAATGGTCCTTTCAGAGGGTATAAAAGAGATTTGTATGAAGGTGGAATACGTACTCCGTTTGTTATTCAATGGCCAAGAATTATTCCAGCTGGAGTTGTAACTGACCATGTTTCCGCTTTTTGGGATTTTTTGCCGACCATAAGTGATTTACTGCAAGTCAATGCTCCGAACACTTGTGATGGAATATCCTATTTACCTACTCTTACTAAAAAAGATAAGCAGCAAAAGAAACATTCTTGTATTTATTACGAGTTTTTTGAAGGAGGTGGCAAGCAGTCAATTATGACATCTGACGGTTGGAAACTAATAAGATTACAGGTGGCTGTTCCGGAAAAGACTTATGAAGAGTTATATAATTTGAGTATAGATCCGGCTGAGATTGCTAATCTTGTTGAACAATATCCTGAAGTTGCCACCCGTTTAAGAAATATGATAGTTGGCCAAAGAACGGAGAATATAGATTTTCATTTTTAATGAGCTTATATAATATAAAAAGAATTAGTCCCACAAATTAAACGATTGTGGGACTAATTCTTTTTATATTGTAAACTTATTGAGTACTTATTTCTCCAGCAAGTCTTTCAAGAAAGCATCCAACTCCTCATCCAATCCTTTCAGCAACTCTTCGTTTACCAGCAGGGTATCGTCGTCCAGCAGTAAAAGTTCGGCTATGGTTTCCTTATCATCATCTACCAGTACGAAAGAGAAAGGCTTCATGATGGTCAGCTTATCAAAATCGCTCTGATTCTTCATGTTACAGAGCAGGTTACTCAGGATACGCTCCATGTTCTCGTAAAAATCATCACCTTCGTATGTCATCCATTCTTCGATGGTGGCATTGGCGAGTTCCTTGTCGTCATCATCGAATATGAAGAATTCGCCCGAGCTTTGGTTGGCTTGCAGGTGAATATCCGTAACGACGGTTTGCTCGCAACCGCAAGTGTATTTGCCGATTGCCTGTTTGATGGTTTCTTCGAGGAGAGATAATGACGGTTGACTGAGTTTCATAATTGCTTTTCTTTACTTAATGGATGTTCAAAGGTATAAAAAAAACAATTATATCTACAGTATTTGACTAAAAATCATCATTAAATCGCTGCATTTGCATGTTCAGGCGTGATAAGCCTGCTTTTCGCTCTTCTAATTCGGTTACGTAAAGCGTTGTAAGGATATAATAGGGGAGATCCGCTTTGCCAAGATGAGTCAAATCTTTTTTGTCCACGCCGTCTACGATACGAGCTTCGGCTTGCGCTTTCAACGCCCAATCGAGAGCGGTGGCAATGCTGTCCTGCATCTCATAGCCGACAGCGAGGTTGTAGGCTGCCTGCATCTTTTTCTTCCCTTTCTTGGTGGCGTAGGTCTGCTTCCACAGCTCGATGGCCGTACCCCATTTCTTATCTCCGGCATATACGGCGGCGTCACGCATGTTTACGGAACCGCCGCAGAACAGATAACGGTTGGCGGTTTTCCAATATGGCAGTAACTTCTTTATAGGGATGCTTCCGGCAAACTCAGAGGCTTGTTTTATCAAATCTTCCTCATTGATAAGGTGGCTCTGTACGAAAGGTCCGTTTCCCGTTTCTTCCCAAAAGATGCTGTCCTTGGCGCTGATGGTCACCATAGGCGTACTGCGGTCGGGCAGATAAACCCTGACGGTGGGATACACTTTGGCATCCACCGTTCCCTGGTAAATACCCCAGCTTTTCAGGTAGCTTATTCTCCGGACGGCACGTATCTGTACATTCTCCAGTGCAATGAGGAAATCCACGTCCAGCTCATGTGCCAGCCGGTTCACTTCTGTTTCCGATAAAGCTCCCTCACGTGGAGTGACATCATGGGCGCGCAAGGCCGAATCACAGATAACCACCTCATTGAAATAATTCTCATGGGCAAGAGCTTCTGCAAGGGCCTCGGCGGTAATGGCGCCGTTACCGTTGTAATAATCTATCTTACGGGCTATCTCAAAACCGTCTTTCTTTTTTTCTTTGGCAAGAATCGGTTTGTTGTCCGGGACTTCAGGCATGTTATTGACAATGGCTACCCGTTTCAAACTCGGCGGGAAACTTACATCCGCCGGTAACATATAATCTATGGCAAGCGGTTCGACGGTTTGGCAACCCGCCAAAAGCATCAAACAAGACAGTAACAGGTAATAAGAGTATTTAGTCATAGCCTTTTATTCTTAGTTCTAAAAAACAAAAGTAATCTTTTACTTGAATAAATAAAAGCCCCGAACAGTTTTTAACCGTTCGAGGCCTTTATTATACCGGTTGGTGATTGACGGTCAGTGATTGACGATTAGTGATTATCAGTCAGTACCCGCACTAAAGCGCTCCCCTAATCACTAATCCCTAACCCCTAATCGCTTTTTTTACGCATTCTTTCCGTGACAATTCTTGTACTTCTTGCCGCTTCCGCAAGGACAAGGATCGTTACGTCCTACCGTCTTCTCTGCGCGGATAGGCTCGCGCTTCTGCTGTTCGCGCGTATCCTGTTGGGCGGCGGCTTGCTGGTTCGGATCGTTCAAGTCCTGCTTTTGTTCGCGGTACTTGCTTAAATCCTGACGTTGCTCGGGAGCGGCCTGACGCACTTCCTGCGGTTCCTGTACCGGAATTTGTCCGCGCATCAGGATAGAAACAGTCTGGTTGTTTATTTTGTCTACCATGGTGTCGAACAGGTTTACGGACTCCAGCTTGTAAATCAACAACGGGTCTTTCTGTTCGTAGCTGGCATTCTGTACGGAGTGTTTCAATTCGTCCAGTTCGCGCAGGTTCTCTTTCCATGCCTCGTCGATAACGTGCAGCAGGATGGACTTCTCGAATGATTTCACTACTTCCTTGCATTCGCTGTCGTAGGCGGCTTTCAGGTTGCAGGAGATGTTATACATACGCTTGCCGTCCGTAATGGGAATCAGGATGTTTTCGTACATGTGTCCCTGGTTTTCGTACACCTGCTTGATAACCGGATAAGCGATTTGCGCCATACGTTCGGTTTTGCGTTTGAAGAGTTCCATAGCGGCGTCGAATGTCTTGTCGGCCAGTTTCTCTTTCTTCTCGTTACGGAATGCTTCTTCCGTGAAAGGAGTTTCCATGGCAAGCGTCTGGAGCAAGTCCATTTTGCAGTCCTCATAAGTAGGAGCTTCGATGGCGTTGACGCAACGGTCCCAAATCATGTTCACAATATCCATACCGATGCGCTCACCCATCAAAGCGTGGCGGCGTTTGGTGTAGACCACAGTACGTTGTTTGTTCATGACATCATCGTACTCCAGCAAACGCTTACGGATACCGAAGTTGTTTTCTTCCACCTTCTTCTGCGCACGTTCGATAGACTTGGAAATCATGCTGTGCTCAATCATTTCGCCTTCTTTGAAACCGAGTTTGTCCATTACGCCGGCAATACGGTCGGAAGAGAACAGACGCATCAGGTCGTCTTCCAAAGACACGAAGAATACGGATGAACCAGGGTCGCCCTGACGTCCGGCACGACCACGCAGCTGGCGGTCTACACGACGTGACTCGTGACGCTCCGTACCGATAATGGCAAGACCGCCCGCGGCTTTTACTTCCGGGCTCAGCTTGATGTCCGTACCACGACCCGCCATGTTGGTGGCGATGGTTACGGCGCAGCTTAAACCGGCTTTGGCCACGATGTCGGCTTCTTTCTGATGCAGTTTCGCATTCAATACGTTGTGCTCGATTTTGCGCATGGTCAACATCTTGCTTAGCATTTCGGAGATTTCAACGGAAGTGGTACCTACCAGGACAGGACGTCCGGCTTCTACCATCTTCTCGATTTCTTCGATAACGGCTTTATATTTTTCGCGTTTGGTTTTGTAAACGCGGTCATTCATATCGTTACGGGCAATGGGGCGGTTGGTCGGGATAACGACTACATCCAGTTTGTAGATGTCCCAAAGCTCGCCTGCTTCCGTTTCGGCAGTACCGGTCATACCGGACAGCTTGTGATACATACGGAAGTAGTTCTGCAAGGTAATCGTCGCGAAAGTCTGTGTGGCGGCTTCCACCTTCACGCCTTCTTTGGCTTCGATGGCCTGGTGCAAACCGTCGGAGTAACGGCGGCCTTCCATGATACGTCCGGTCTGCTCGTCCACAATCTTCACCTGACCGTCGATTACCACATACTCGTCGTCTTTCTCGAACATGGTGTAAGCCTTCAGCAACTGGTTGATGGTATGTACACGCTCGCTCTTGATGGCGAAGTTAGTCATAAGGGCGTCTTTCTTGGCAAGGCGTTCCTCGTCCGTCAGGCTCTTTTCATTTTCCAGCTCGGAGAGTTGGGCGGTGATGTCGGGAAGCACGAAGAACGTGGGGTCTTCGGAGTTGCCGCTAATCAAGTCTACACCCTTGTCGGTCAGGTCTACACCTGTCTCTTATACACATCTGACGCTGC
>ENA-OZZF01000414-OZZF01000414.1-human-gut-metagenome-genome-assembly--contig:-NODE-414-length-10699-cov-6.717306_pt1 | contig 10699 bp, 8 predicted proteins | sample MGYA00243644_ERZ654145 | MGnify/ENA primary metagenome ERZ654145 (study PRJEB26926, sample SAMN06165250) | human gut metagenome | biome: ENVO:00009003; feature: ENVO:2100002; material: ENVO:00002003...
TACGAGATAGGAGTCCGTCTCGTGGGCTCGGAGATGTGTATAAGAGACAGCTCCATGACCATCTCGCCGTCAATGAGCGTAAAGCGCATACTCGCCCTGGTCACGTCATCCGTAGTCAGGCCGCAGCACGTAAGCGCCGCCTGCAGCGCCTTGTCATACGGAACATATACGCCGGTGCTGGCAGCGCCGATGGATTCGATGCCGGAAAGCTCCACCTGGTTGGACGCCGCCAGAATGTTCAGGTCATTGATCGGCAGGCCGACCAGCTCGCTGCCGGTCAGATCCTGCACCTGGGCGCTGATCTGCCGGATCAGCATTGCCTTGCCGGCGCTGACGCCCACGGCAGAGGCATACGCCTCCAGCGCAGGATCGTCCTCGAGCACCTGTGCAAGGACCGCCGACTCCATGCCGCAGTCCGTCTGGGCGCTTTCCACAGCGTCCGCCAGCCGGCCGCACAAGCGCGCATCGCCCTTGCCGGCCTCGACCGTCACAAGGATCGAATTCGCATCCGCCGAGACATAGCCGTTCGCCTGCATATTGGCGACGATCGCGTCCGCCGCCGTCTGCAGGGACTGGTTGCGCAGCTCCAGACCGTCGAGCACAAGCTGTGCGTCCGAATTGCACGCACGGGCAGACAGGACGCGGCCGAGCTTATTGACCGTCAGCTCGATGCTGGGGTTGGCATCGAGCGTGGCGACGCCGCCTGGCACCTGCGTAGCATACAGCCCGCCACCGAGGATGACCAGGAAAAACACTGCCGCTGCGGCGACCCAGCCCCGCCAGGCACTGCGGCGCTTGCGCTCCGGCATCGGGACGACCGGCGCGTCCTCCGGCTGCTGCGCCGGAGACTGGACGCGCGCAAGGATGCCGCTCCAGCAATCCGGCGTTACGGCGGCGACCTCAGCCCGCAGCCGTTCCAGCAATTCCTTATCGGTCAAGATCGTCACCTCCCATCGAATTGCGCAGCTTTGCCAGCGCGCGGTTATAGCGTGAAATAGCGGTTGCCTGCGGGATACCCAGCAGGTCGGCAATTTCTCTGTGCTTGAGTCCGGACAGCGCGTGCAGCATCACGATCTGCCGCTCGCCGTCCGTGAGCGTATGCAGCACTTTTTCAAGCACCATATGGTTTTCCGTCGTCTGATAAGCGTCATGCGTATCCTCCACATGAAACAGCTCATCAAAGGACAGGTTCTTACTTTCTGCCTTGCGCAGGCGCATCAACGCCAGATTGCGCGCGATCGTCAGCAGCCACGCCATCGGTTTGCCCGACGGCTGATAGCCCGGTGCCGACTGCATCACGCTCACAAACGTGTCCTGCATCACGTCCTCCGCCGCCACAGGATCCCGAAGGATGGACAGCGCGAAGCCGTAAATGGAGGAGGACGTCTGGCGATACAGCACTTCCAGTGCCGCAGTATCCCCCTGCGCGATGCGCAGTATGAGCGCATCATCCGGCGGCTGGCCGCTGGCCATGCACGAACCGGCGCTGTGCATATCATCATTTTGCATAGAATTACCCCACATGAGAATAATGCCTGAAAACGAATTTTATTGCAAAAAAATCTGAATTCGATCAATTTTTCGGCGCAAAAGCCGTCTTCGGCTCACAAACTCTTCTTAACCAATTATCATACGTGAAAATTGTCGGTTTGTAAAGGAAGATTCCAAACTTTTCTAAGGAAGCAGGCACATCTACGGTTCTTGTTCCGCAGTCACCTCAAGCGCATGGTTGAGCAGCACGCCAAGGATCAGCAGCAGTCCGAACGCCTGAAACCAGAACAGCAGGATCACGGCCGAAGCGAGCGATCCGTACACGAGGGAATACTTTGTGCTGTTGCCGATCAGCCACGACAGCAGGATGCTCATGCACACGATCGCCACGGCGGAAAACACCGCCCCCGGCAGCACCCGGTGCTGCGGCCGGCGCGGCGTGGTGAGCCGGTAGAGGATCAGGATCATCATCAGCAGAATGGCAAACAGGATCAAAAACCGCAGCCATGTCCATGACCAGACGATGCTCACATGCGGCAGCAGCGCATCGAGCCAGAGCAGAAAGTGCTTGCCGGTCAGCATGAGCAGGATGCACAGGTACAGCACCAGCAGAAACGCCACGGAAAAGGCCACGCTCACGATCGTGCTGCGCACGATGCCGAAGCGTTTGCCGCCGTGGATCTCGCCGACGATGGCGGCCATGGCGCGGAAAGCGGCCGACGCGCTCGTGATCATGACCAGCAGCGCGGCAAAGAACATGACCTCGCTCGTGTTGCCGGACACGTAAGTCAGAAAGTCCGATACGAGCGCCTGCGTCTCGCGCGGGAGCACGAGCGTCTCCACGATGCGCAGCACGGCGGTCGGGTCGCGCAGGATGAGCGCGAGCAGGTCGTATATGCAGATGATGGCCGGGAACAGCGCCATGACCATGCAGTAGGCGAGCTCGGCCGCCGAGCGCGTCACGCGCCGGGCGAGAAACGTGTCCGCCATGGACATCAGAACGCGGGTAATACGCCAGTTTTTCAAGCGGCTGTCTCCTCCGTTGGAATGCAAAAACCGCCTTCACAGGAGCGAAGGCGGTTTTGGTCAAAAAATGTCGAATTACTTGGAATTGAAGATCTTGAAGATGCTGTCGAACGGATCTTCCTCCGCGGGTGCGGCGGCATCCGCAGCCGGAGCGGCAGCCTTGGCAGAGTTTTTTTTGACAGGAGCCGCCTTCGGAGCGGTTTTGGAATTTTTTGCGGCGGGCCGGGCCGCTATTTTTTCCTTGGATTCAGAAGCTTTTTTGTTGGCGGAAGTCTTCTTGGGAGAAGAGGGGGATGGGTCACCGGATTTGGACATATCTTGAAAAGAAGAGGGCACAATTCACCATTATATCAATACCCGGAGGTATCGAGGCACTACATTGTACCCAGCAAACGCTTCAAGTCAACACTAAGTTTGGACAATTCCAGCCTTCTGGCAACATCCGTGGAGGGATCCGCCAGTTCCGCCATCAGGGAGGCGATGTGCCTCTCCAAAGCGGCCTTCGCAATGCCGGAGCAGGCTTCCTGTACGCTCCTGTCCACATCGGGAATAGGTATGGGCTCCAGATTCAGCATGCCCAGGGCATCCCGTTCCGGCTGAGGCAGAGACACCAGAAAAGCCTGAACGGCCGCGGGGCTGTCCGGAGAAGGCAGCCTGGCCAGAATTTTTTTTAAGATGCCTCCGCCCTGCAGCAGCCGCATCGGCTCCAGCAATTCTTCAATGCGGTCCACGATAAGCCCCTGGGCACGGGAATTCTGAAGGGCCAGTTCACAGAGCACGGCCACGGCGCGATCCATTTTCACAGGAGGATGCTGCGGAACCTCCTCAGCCGTCTTACGCTCTGCGGACTGGGCCTGTTCCTGCCCCTTCCGGCGTCCGGCCATTCTGACGGCGCCGCGCAAATTATCCGCAGCCATGCGCATGCGCGTGGCTACGTCAGCCGTAGCCAGGTCCCGGGCCACCGGGTCGCTCATGCAGGCCAGCAGGGCCGTCATCTCACGGGCAAAAGCGGCGCTGGAAGCGGCGTCATCCAACAAACCGCTCTCCCTGGCACGTTCAATGCGAACCTCAAAGAAGGAACGGGCCCGTTCCACCATCCCAGAAAAAGCCTCTTTCCCCTCCCTCTTCATGAAAGAATCCGGATCGTCCCCGGCAGGAAGGTTCACCAGGTAAATATCCTTGCCAAAAGGGGCCAGTTCACGGAAAGCCCGGTCCGCCGCAGCCATGCCCGCCTTGTCCGCGTCAAAACACAACACTATCCGTGAAGCATAGCGTGAAAGAATCCGGGCATGCTCCGGAGTAAACGCCGTTCCCAAAGGGGCTACGGCAAAAGAAATACCCGCCTCGTGGCAGGCAATGACGTCTATCTGTCCCTCGCACAACAGGGCTTTGCCGCTTTTTCCCATAGGGCCGCGCGCCTTGTCCAGGGCAAACACCACGTCCCCCTTTTTGAAAATGGCCGTCTCCGGGGAATTAACGTACTTGCCTACGTTTTCCTGAGGCCGCAGAATGCGACCGGAAAACGCCACACATTCTCCGTACACATTGTTGATGGGGAACATCAGCCTGTCCCGGAAGCGGGCGTACAAATCTCCCCGTTCTCCGCGGTTGGCGAGACCGGAATCTATCAGCACCTGGTCCGGGATCCCCTCCCTGCGGGCCCAGGCCAGAAACTCCCGCGAGGAGTCAGGAGCCCACCCTACCTGCCAGCGTTTCGCCATGTCTGCCCCGTATCCGCGGGAATTCAGGTAAGCCCTGGCCTCCGCCGCCTTCGGGGAACAAAGCAGGAGCCTGTGGAAAAACCCAGCAGCCTTCTTGTGGGCCACCAGCAAAGCCGTGCGTGCCTTGCGCCGCCTTTCCTCCGCTGCGTCATAGACCTCCTCCACAATGGAGATTCCGGCTTTTTCCGCCAGCCTTCGCACGGTATCCGCAAACCCCAGGTTCTCCATCTTCATCACAAAAGTGATGGCAGACCCTCCTTCCCCGCAGCCAAAGCATTTAAAATTCTGCCGACTCTGGTCCACAATAAAAGAAGGCGTCTTTTCATTGTGGAACGGGCAGCATGCCTTCCACCGGGAACCGGCCCTTTTCAGGGGAAGATAGGATCCCACCACATCTACAATGTCAGTGGCCTCCAGAACGCGCCGGATACTGTCTTCATCAATCCTTCCCATAAGGCGGAACCAGTCTATCACAAGGGGTACGGGTGCACAAGAATACAGAATCGGAACGCCATGCGAGGAAACAAGGCCTCCACAGGCAGGGAAAAGACGGCGCAGCACCGGCGGCTTCCCGCCCCGGAGGAACACATTTCCCCATTGAGCGCGGGAGCGGAACATGCTAGCCTGTCCGTATGAAGCGCATTCACCTTCTGTTGCTGGCTTTGCTGGCCCTGTTTGCCGGCGCCCCCTTCCGGGCGGCCGCGGAGGAAACCTTCCGCGACAGGGTAGTCGTCATCCCCGTAGGGGAGGACTCCCTGACCAGCAAACAAAGCTTCGGCTTCATGAACCGCATCCTGAAAAGAGCGCAGGAGGAGCAGGCGCGCGCGGTAATATTCGATTTGAACACGCCCGGCGGCCTGGCCTGGGAGACCAGCGAGATGATGATGAAAAGCATCCAGCCGCTCACCATTCCCACCTACGCCTACGTAAACCCCAGGGCCATGTCCGCCGGGGCGCTCATCTCCGCGGCGTGCGACAAAATCTACATGGCTCCCGTCTCCTCCATCGGCGCAGCGGGCATCATCACCTCATCCGGAGAGGAAATGGATCCCGTCATGCGCAAGAAAGCGGAAAGCGCCTTCTGGGCCTTTACCCGCTCCGTCGTGACGGAAAAGGGTTACCGCCCGGAAGTGGTGAAAGCCATGATGATCCCGTCCGACCAGGAACAGCAGTTCGGCCCCGTCAAACTGGAAAAAGGCGCGCTCCTGACCCTGACGGGCAAGGAAGCCGCCGCGCGTCTGGAAGACGGCAGGCCCCTGCTGGCCCAGGGCACAGCCTCCTCCGTCACGGACCTGCTGGCCCAGGAGAAAGTAAATGCCCCCGTGGTCACGGCGGAACCTACGGCCTTTGAGCGCATCGGCCTCTGGATTGCATGGGCTTCCCCCATCCTGATCCTGCTGGGCATCGGCGGCATTTACATGGAATTTAAAACGCCGGGATTCGGCATCGGCGGCATTGTGGCCATTGCCGCGTTTGCCCTGTTCTTCTTCGGCAACAACATTGCCGGGAATCTGGCCGGCTATGAGACGGCGGCCCTGCTCGTTCTGGGCATAGTCCTTCTTTGCGTGGAATTCTTCGTTATCCCGGGCACATTCATTGCGGCCATTGCGGGCGGCGTCTGCATCTTTCTGGCCCTGTTCGGCGGCATGGTCAGCTCCTGGGAATGGGACCATATCATCCGGGACGGACAGTGGGATGACGTCAACACGCTGGCGGCAGTCCTGGGCATCCCCCTCCTGAAACTGGCCCTGGGCCTGACCGGAGGCTCCCTTCTGATTGCCCTGCTGATGAAATACCTCCCGGATTCCATCCTGATGCGCCGCGTTACCAACGCCACGGTCAGCGGAGGTTCCGCCGGGGAAGCGGTCAATATCGCGCGCGTTCAGGTAGGAGACCGCGGGAACGCCGTCACGGAGCTGAAACCCAATGGAAAAGCCATGATTCATGGCGAAATATGCGAGGTTTTCTCTCGACAAGGCATACTGATTAAGGGTACCCCTGTGCGCGTCGTGGACATCCGGCCATTCGACCTCGTCGTCGTCAAGGACGACTCCCCCTCCGGGGATTGACGCCATCACGCTTCTTATCTACTGCCATGCCTCTCACCGTTGGACTCATTTCCCTGGGCTGCCCCAAGAATCTGGTTGACTCTGAAATCATGATCGGCCACCTGCAAAAAGCCGGCATGACCATGACTCCGGAACCGGAACTCGCGGACGTAATGGTGGTCAATACCTGCGCTTTCATTGACCAGGCCAAGCAGGAAGCCATCGATGCCATTCTGGACATCGTGCGTGCCCGGGAAAACGGGGCTTATCCGGAAAACCAGAAACTCATCGTGGCGGGCTGCCTGTCCCAGCGCTTCCGGAAGGAACTGCCCGCCCTGCTTCCGGAGGTGGATGCCTTTATCGGTCCGGACCAAATCACCAAGCTGCCGGAAATCATCACCCAAGTGATGAACCGGACCATACAGGACCGGAACTTCATTGAAGGAAAATGCAGGTACGTTCCTGACTGGAACACGCCGCGCTACCGCCTTACCCCGCCGCACACGGCCTACATCAAGATAGCGGAAGGCTGCAACCACGGCTGCGCCTACTGTATCATTCCCATGATCCGCGGACGCCACCGCAGCCGTTCCCAGCAGGACGTAGTGCGTGAAGCGGAAACCCTTATCCGGTCCGGCGTGAAAGAAATCTGCCTCATCGCGCAGGACATCACCTATTACGGCATGGATAAATGGACGGATGTGCGCCCAAACCGCCGCAGCGCGGTGGATTCCTCCCGCGGAGAGTCCCTGGCTTCCCTGCTCCGCGCCCTGAACGCCATTGAGGGAGAATTCTGGATCAGGCTGCTCTACACCCACCCCGCCCACTGGAGCGACGAACTGACCGCAGCCATCGCGGAATGCCCCAAAGTGGCCCGCTATGTAGACATTCCCCTCCAGCATATTTCCGATAATATGCTGGACGCCATGCAGCGCGTAACGGACGGAAACTATATCCGCACGTTGCTCCGGAATATCCGGAAGGCCGTTCCGGGCATCGCCATCCGCACCACCTTCATCACCGGATTCCCCGGAGAAACGGAAGACGACCATCAGGAACTGATGGAGTTTATCGAAGAATTCCGTTTTGAACGCGCCGGCATTTTCACCTTCTCACGGGAGGAAGGGACAAAAGCCTACAAGATGCCCAATCAGGTGCACCACCGCACCAAGGCTCGCCGCTACAATGAAGCCACCCTGTTGCTGGCGCGTCTCGCTTCGGAAACGGGCCAGGAGCAAATCGGCAGGCAAATACGCGTGCTGGTGGATGCTCCTGGAGTCGCCAGAACGGAATGGGATGCTCCGGACATTGACGGAACCGTTTCCGTTCCTCTGACGCTGCCCGTCGGGCAATTCGCTACTGTCACCGTAACGGATGCCGTTGCGTATGAATTGACGGCGGAATAAAATTGCTTCCGTGCCTGTCGGAAAAAACCGGGAACAAAAATACAGGCGAAGCGCAGGCCGACGTATATTGCCTCCTGTTTTCCACCCGGCTTTCCGGATTTTCTGCAAAGGCCCTACTGCTTCACGCTGGATTCAGGCAAGGGAACGTTTTCCGGAGGAGCTTCCTGAGGCGCAGCTCCCGACGAAGAAACGGAATTCGGAACAGGAACCAGAGAGGTATTCATCCGGGATATATCCAGCTCACGGGAAGCGGCGGCGGCTTCCGGGCTGACGGCGCCCATGTTTGAGGGCAAAGGAAGCAAAGCTCCGTCCGGACCAATTAGATCGGAAGCGGAAACAGGATAAAAACCCATCATTTCCTGCGGATTAACAATCTCCGAGAGGCTTACGTAACCCTGGCTGCCGTCTTCAAACTCGACTTTGGCGAACAAATCCCCGCAGACCAGCACCTTCCCGGTTTTCACCCCACCCCTGACGGTTCCGCTTGTGGAAAAATTACTTTCCGGATTCTGTTCAAACACCATCATTCTGTCCTTCTTGAACGTAACGGCTTCCCCAGGCTTGTAAAATGCCTGTTCCGCCTTGTTTTTAGCCGCCATTTTCTTGGAAGTGATTCCCACGGGATCCAACGCAGAACTCTGGCGGTCCCAGGCATTCACATGCTTGTTCGGACCGCAGGAGGCCAGCAGCACCAGCAAAGCGGAAGGGAGAAAAAGCAATTTCATTTGCAGATTATCTTAATTGCCGGGGATTACGGATGGAAGCAGAATTTGCGCCTGTTTCCGCCAGAGACTGTTTCTAAAAGAAAAATTCCGCCTTTCCCTCCGGTTCATGCTGTTTCCCGCAGAGAAAACCATGCCGCTTCCGAACTGCATCCCGGACAAATAATCGGATTCCCGGTAAGGCGTCTATTCCTGCGGCGGGAAAAAACAGCCTGTCTTACCGTCCCCCTGCTCCACTTCCCAGGAAAAACCGCAAAGCATGGCGCGGAGACAACGTATTAAGCTTGCCGCCTTCCTGCCGGAAATGCTATTCTGGCGCTTACTGTTCCAACGGCTGACGCAGGTCCATCCGGGGGAACCGCTCAAGTAATGCGTTCTGATATGGATGAGAAAAGATTAGCCGGCGTAGTTCTGCCATTGTTCTCCCTGCGCCGTAACAATGACCACGGAATCGGGGACCTGACGGCCTTGCGCCAATGGATTGACTGGGCGGCGGATGCCCATGTGGGGTTCCTCCAGCTGCTCCCCGTCAATGCCCTGGGCAGGGACGAATGCCCCTCCCCCTATTCCGCCATCAGCTCCGTAGCTTTGGAACCCCTGTACCTTTCCCTGGAACCCTGGACCATACCCGGCCTGGAAGAACGCGTATTCAATGAAACGGGGGACACGCTGCCGTGGGAACAGCCCTCCGGCCCGGATCTGGTGGACTACCCCAAGGTCAGATTCTGGAAAATGTGGATTCTGCGGGGAGCCTGGAACAATTTCAAAACCAAGCCGGAATATGAGTGCATTATGCCCAAATTCAGGGAATGGGTGAAAGAACAGGGAAGCTGGCTGGAAGACTTTGTCTGTTTCCAGATTCTCTGCGACCTGTTCGGCACGGAAATCTGGTGGCACTGGCCGGAACAGGATCCGGCGCGGGCCAAGGCCATTGCCGCCGATTACGAGGAAGAAAAGGATTTTGCCCGCTGGCTCCAGTGGCTCTGTGAAAAACAGTGGGAATTCATCCGTATTTATGCGGACGAACGCAATGTGAAGCTGATGGGGGATATCCCCATTGGCGTTTCCCTTTCCAGCGCCGACGTCTTTTTTGAGCGCCACCTGTTTGACACGGAATGGTGCGGAGGAGCCCCGGCGGAAGGCAGCTATGCGGAAGACCCATTCACGGCCAAATGGGGGCAAAACTGGGGCATTCCGCTGTATAGATGGGATGTCATGGCGCAGGACAACTTCGCCTGGTGGCGCCGCCGGGTAAAATACTGCACCAAGATTTTCAGCATGTACAGGATCGACCACATCCTGGGCTTTTACCGCATTTACTCCTTCCCGTGGAAACCCACGGAAAACGGGGTATTCCTGCCGCTTTCCACCGATCAGGCGGCCCAGAGAACGGGCGGAAGGCTGCCCGGCTTCAAGCCGCGCGGGGATGACAATGCTGCGGACCGCAACATGAACCTGGCGGACGGGGACCTGTACCTGCGCCTTCTGCTTTCCGCCGCTCCCGGCGTCAGCGTGGTGGGGGAAGACCTGGGCTGCGTTCCGGACTACGTGCGCCCGAACATGCGCCAGCTGGATATCCCCGGTTTCAAAATTCCCCACTGGGAAATCAAGGCGGACGGAACCATTACGTCCGGAAAAGAGTATCACGAATGCTCCTTTGCGGCGTTCGGAACGCATGATTTCGAAACCATCATGCAGACATGGAACGACAGCTACGCGAAAATCGAACACGCCCGCAAGCTGGGCCTGTGGGAGAACGGCTCCCCCAAAACGCCGTCCAGCCCGGAACAGGAAAACATCGTGCGCCAGGCGGAGGACGGAGCGCGCCTTCTGAAATGGTTTGCGGATTTCTCCGGCATGCAGCCTGAAACCTGTCTTTCCTACTGGAACCAGGAAATCAAGACGGCCATGTACAACGCCCTGTTCCGTTCCCGTTCCCGTTATGCGGCCATTCTCTGGCCTGCTCTCTTCGGCATCAACAAACGGCTCAATATTCCCGGCACTACGGGAGGGACCAACTGGAGGGAACGCATGCCCTTCAAGGCCGTGGAAGCATGCGGCATGCCGCAGACCGCATGGCTGCGCACCATCATCGACGAATCCGGCCGCACGCCGCTGCAGGGTGAAGACGCCATCAGGGCGCTCAAGGAATCCAGCAAACGCCTCTTCCCGAAGATCACCGTCAACAACGAACGCTTCCTGAAACGGATGCTGATGTGGCCGAACGGCAAAACATTGTAGCTGTCCCCCCCTGCCGGAACCTGTCTCTTATACACATCTCCGAG
>ENA-OZZF01000415-OZZF01000415.1-human-gut-metagenome-genome-assembly--contig:-NODE-415-length-10676-cov-4.459750_pt1 | contig 10676 bp, 7 predicted proteins | sample MGYA00243644_ERZ654145 | MGnify/ENA primary metagenome ERZ654145 (study PRJEB26926, sample SAMN06165250) | human gut metagenome | biome: ENVO:00009003; feature: ENVO:2100002; material: ENVO:00002003...
CGAGATAGGAGTCCGTCTCGTGGGCTCGGAGATGTGTATAAGAGACAGAGTCTATACAGTCGAGCAGGCTGATACCGAGTGTGATTGTACGCACGTCAAGATTTTCCTTCTCCACCATGTCATTGGTCTCAATTACTTCACCAATATTTATCATTTTGCTGTTCTCCTTTAACTGTGTATGACATTTTTATGCTAAACTAGATTCGATGCATCATCTCAAAGATTTCTTCCTTCTGACACTTTATTGTTACACCAATTTCTTCTCCAAGTGCATCAAGCTGGTCAGAAATCTCTGCAAATGAAGCTGTAGCATTTGCCATATCCACAATCATCATCATGTTGAAATAGCCTGAAACGATAGTCTGTGAGATATCAAGCACGTTTACACTGCCCTCTGACAGATATGTACATACCTTTGCGATGATTCCTACTGTGTCTTTTCCGACAACTGTGATGATTACTTTGTTCTTTGTGTTATCCATAACAACTTATTCTCCTGTTCTCTTATTCTACGGCTATGCGGTCTGATGCCCTGTCTCTCTTAGCCACATACATAGGGAAATCACTTGCCTTATATGGATTGTCTCCCATTGTGACCTCAAGCCTGACGGCTTCATACGCCAGCTTTTCGTAGTTGTTTTCTTTACTAAGGTGTCCCAGTATTACTGAGCCAAATTTATCATGAAGAAGCTCACATAACAACTGCCCGCTTCTCTCATTCGACAAATGTCCGCTGTCACCCATGATCCTGCGCTTGAGCGGATAAGGATACGCCCCTGTCTGGAGCATATTTATATCATGATTGGCTTCAAGCAGCAGCCCATCCAGGTCCTGAAGCTTTGAAACCAGTGCATCATCATACGTGCCAAGGTCTGTCACGACCGCCATCGCATGATTTTCGTTTTTAAATCTGTACGCGACAGGATCAGCCGCATCGTGTGATATGTGAAGCGGCTCAAACTCTATATCGCCTATTGTAAAATCATCGCCTGCCTCAATAGGATGAAACAGCTCATCATCTATATTTCCAACGGATTTGGTACATTTTATGGCCCCGATTGTGGCCTTTGTTGCATAAATCGGAATATGATAGCGTCTTGCCATGACACCAAGCCCTGCAATATGGTCTATATGCTCATGTGTCACGAGAATCCCCTGCATATCTGTGGCCGTCATATCAAATTCATTCAGTCCGTTTTCTATTTTCTTACCGCTGATGCCCGCGTCTATGAGCACATGACAATCATCCGTACCCACACATATACAGTTTCCACTGCTGCCGCTGGCAATGCTGCATAATTCTAACATGTTAATTCTCTTTCCAGTATAATTCTATTTTGTCTCCCTCATGAAGCTCCTCGGAAAACCGGGCATCTCTGCCATTTATTACAGTGGCTATTGCCCTACCCTTTCCTGCCTGTAAATCAAATGAGATATGGGTAAATATATCGACAAATATATATGTATCCTTGCCGGACAGCTCTACAGGCTCACCGTTTACAATTACTGTAATTGTATTTTCTGATGAGTCTTCTTCCTGTATATCTTCCTGTATATCATTTTTTGGCAATTCATTTTCCGGCAGTTCGTTTTCCGGCACAGCAGATGCTTCAGCTTCTTTAGCAAAATCATCATGCAGCTCATCGAGCACCTGATTCATCATCTGCTCTGATGTTCTAGCCACTGTGTTGTCTGACTCTGTACTGTTTGCATCCTGCTCAGCTAAGACCGAAGCCTCATCTGAATCAGACTCTTGTGTGTCATTATAAGTGTTATTGTCGATTCTTGCAACACCATATTCATCTGTTTTCCACTCAACAGAGAAATTTTCATATACAAGAGTGTCGAGATCAGCCTCTTCATTGTTTACAAATATCATCTGGTCTGTGTCAATAACGAGATCCATAAACTGCGCAATCTGGCGCACTGTATAGTAATTTCTTGTCTCAATCACATCGTTTTCCCTGATGCTGTAATCCTCCGGCTCGAGCTCTCCGTTTACCTGGACAAACCTAGGACATGAAACCCTTCTGCCGTTTATGATAAAAGTAATGACAGAATGATTGTACTCATCAAGCTGCGATATCTTATACACTGCTGCCTCTCCTGCTGTGGACGGCTCGATGACTATCTCACTGTTTGGCTCAAGCGGTGTGTTGATGCTTGCTGGCTTTCCGTTCATGGTCACCACTGCGCCCTCTCCGGCCTCGCCTCTTACAAGCCTTGCCACACCGTTTACCGTAAAGTTTATCGGGGTGCCGCGCTTTGGAAACAGCTCATCGTTTGGAAATCCCGCCTGAAGCGCCGCATCGACTATTGTAAGCCTGTTATTGTCATAGAGCTTTATTCTCTCACCGTTGAATCTGACCATGATAAAATTATTTCTCTGGTCATAATAATTCAGACATATACCAATTGGAGTGACAAGAAGCGGATCCTTCTTAATATCCTCCTGCTCAAAGGTCACATCGCCAAGCACTTCCTCACCTCTTAGAGCGACTCTTTCCTCCGGCAGGTCAAGGTCTTCCGCAAGCTTTTCCGTGAAGCCGTGTATCTTGCCTCCGCCTCCGACTACAAAGCAGGCACTCACTGTTTTGTCACCGTTTAGCTCTCTGATTTTAGCCGATACCTCTTGTGCAATACTATCAACAACAGGTGCTGCTACATCCCAGACATCCTGTGCAGGAATTGTGTGCTCGATGCTCATGATATCCTTGTATGTAACCGTATCACTTGTCGTAGACTGAAGCTTGATGCTCTCCGCCATATTAAAATCCACGAGGAAATGCTGCACAATAACTTCTGTCAGCTCATCTCCTGCATGCGGTATCATGCCATAGGCTATGATACTTCCATCTCTTGTGATTGAGATATCACTCGTTCCGGCTCCCACATCGACAAGTGCGATATTAAGCATACGATAGTTCTCCGGAATTGCCACATTGATAGCGGCGATAGGCTCCAATGTCATATTGGCTACACTAAGCCCGGCCTGTCCCACTGCCGCATACAGTCCGTCTACCACATCCTCCGGCAGAAATGTAACTATGATATCCTCGCCTATTTTGTTTGCCTTATGACCTTCAAGGCTGATAAACACCTCATCATTCAAAAAGAATTTGACTGTAGAATATCCCACGCAGTAAAACTTATAGCTTGTATCGTTAACCTCCTTGAGTGCCTCCTGTGCTTTTTCTATGCCAAGCAGGTCAAGCGTATGGACATCCTCGCCGGTCACCACAGACTCCTGCGCATACTCATACTCCACATGCGTCGTGACAGTCTTTAATACTCGTCCTGCGGCTGCTATACACACCTCTTCAAGTGGCTGTCCTGTCTGTTTTTCAAGCTCGTCCTTTACTTCCTTAATGGTTTTTGCCACCCTGCCTATATCATGTATCTGACCGTCAAGCATCGCTCTGGTCTCATGCTCCCTGACATACTGTGCTGTAACCACAAATTCCTTGTCATCAGTCTGATAGCCGACAGTTCCTACAACATTTCTTGTACCAATATCCAAACCGAATACATTATTCATTTCCACTACTCCTTGTATTTGCTAAGCGCTTTATTTATTGAAGCTATCGTGTTTTCGATATCTCCATCATTATCGATAACCTCCTTGCAATGCCTTCTGTACTCAGCTTCTTTAAGCTGGCTTGCAAAGATACTATCTATCTTCTCATCTGAATATCCGCGTGATGACTTAAGTCTTTTTCTTCTGACTCCTTCACTTGCATAAATATACCACAGCTCGTCGCAGATTTCACCATATCCCTCCTCTATAAGGAGTGCTGCTTCAAGCACAAGCATGAACAGACCATCTTTTTTTGCCTCTTTAACTGCATTAAGCACATATTCCTTTACTGCAGGATGCACTACTTCGTTTAGAAGCTCTCTTTTTTTATCATCCGAAAAAATTACTCCGGCAAGTGCCGGTCTGTCAAAATGCCCGTCCTCAAGCCATATCGGTTCGCCCGCAAACAATTCCTTTAATCTGTTGTAGCAGTCGCTTCCCGGCTCCATCAGCTCATGTGCTATCTCATCGGAGAGCATGACCCTTACGCCATCAAGTTCCCTAAGATAGCTAAGCACTGCCGATTTTCCGGCACCTACACCACCTGTTATTCCTATAAAAATCATACTATTTCCTTTTCTGTCATCAATGCGCATCATACCAGTCATAGCCACACTCGGTGCCCACCTCCATGGATACCTTCATGTCCACCGCACCACGCATCTCTTTCTCCAGAAGCTTAATCACTTTATCCTTCTCAGCTTCCTTTGTCTCAATTAAAAGCTCATCATGCACCTGAAGGATAAGCCTTGACTTTAAGCCCTCGTCAAGAAGCCTGTCATGCACACGTATCATGGCAATCTTTATGATATCGGCTGCTGTACCCTGAATAGGTGAGTTCATCGCAACTCTCTCTCCAAACTGTCTTTGCATGAAATTGCTCGAGTTCAGCTCGGGAATCGGTCTGATACGCCCAAACATGGTCTTTGTATAGCCATTTTTCTTGGCATCCAAAACCGTCTGATCCAAAAACTCCTTAATCTTTGGATATTTGACAAAATAGCTGTCTATATAGCCCTGTGCCTCTTTCCTTGAAATCCCCAGGTCGTTAGACAGACCAAACGCGCTGATACCATATACGATACCAAAATTTACCGCCTTGGCATTTCGTCTTTGAAGGTCTGTGACCTCATCAAACGGTGTGTCAAACACAAGGGATGCTGTACTTCTGTGGATATCCTGACCATTCTTAAAGGCCTCTATCATCCTTTCATCCCCTGAAAGCGCCGCAAGCACCCGAAGCTCGATCTGCGAGTAGTCTGAGTCAACAAACAGATCTCCCTCCTCAGGCAGAAATACCTTTCTGATAAGCTTGCCCAGCTCAATCCTTATCGGGATATTCTGCAGATTAGGCTCTGTGCTTGAAAGACGGCCTGTCGCAGTGATTGTCTGATTTAAGGTAGTATGGATTTTGCCATCGGATGCAATATATCCCGAAAGTCCGTCAGCATATGTGCTCTTTAGCTTTGTGAGCTGTCTGTATTCCAATATATCCGCGACAATCGGATACTCCGGTGCCAGCTTTTCAAGCACATCTGCCGCAGTAGAATAACCGGTCTTTGTCTTCTTTTCATTTGGCAGTCCAAGCTTTTCAAAGAGAATGACTCCAAGCTGCTTTGGCGAATTTATATTAAACTCCTCACCTGCTGCCTCATATATTTTCTTTTCAAGCTCAGTAATCGAAACAGCAAGCTTGTCTCCATACTCCTTAAGCTTTATTCCATCAGCCCTTATACCCTCATTTTCCATATCATACAGCACGAAAACGAGTGGCAGCTCGATATCTCTGTAAAGAGTAAGCATATCCATTTCCTTTAGCTTCTGCAAAAGAACCGGCTTTGATTTCCAGGCAGTATACACCTCGTAGCAGGCACAGTCCACTGCCTTTTTCTCATCCTCCTTCATCATCTGAGTAAAATCAAGCTTTCCCAGATAATCCTTTTTAGATGAGATCATAAGCCCCAGATAGTCCTTTGCAACCGCATCATAGGGATACTCCCCGACAAGCGGATTGATAAGGTATGCAGCCACCATCATGTCAAAATATCTGCCTCTGTCATCTGCCTTTATCTCTTTGCTCTTAAATCTGTGCAGATTGGTCTTTAAATCCGGTGATATCCATGACTTTACTTCCAGGGTATTTAATTTTTCATCCAGGAAGCTGCTTGAAATCTCATCACCTGTACAGATAAAATAAATGTCCTCCTCTGAAAAACAAATCGAAACAGCAAGATAATCGTTAGAAACCGGCTCCGAAAACAGACTTAGCTGTCCATCACTTTCGCTGTTTTCCAAAGACTCTCCCGGTACTACCGCAAAAGCGACCTCCTTGTTCTTTGCCTTCTCAAACACTCTCTCTGCAGTCTTTAAGTCCCTTACTACCACAAAATGCTCCTCGGCATTGTTTTTAGGAGCCTCCACGTTAAACCGTGACATCATGTTTTTGAATTCGTATCGTTTGCACAGTAAAAAGGCTTCCTCAGTGTAGAGTGACTCTACTCCGCCACTAAGCTTTGCATCAGAAAATTCATAGTCAACCGGCGCATCAAGTATGATTGTCGCAAGCTCCTTGCTCATAAGCGCCTGCTCCCAATACTCCACTATATTCTTTGAAGCCCTTGGCGGCTTTACATTCTCAGCGTCCTCATGTACTGCCTCTATACAGTGATATTTTGCTATAAGTGCGCCTGCTGTTTTTTCGCCGATACCGGGTACCCCGGGAATATTATCAGACGTATCTCCCTGCAGAGCCTTTACATCGATAAACTCCTTTGGAGTGACGCCGTACTTTTCGATAACATCTGCTGTATTGTAGTTTTCTATCTCGGTTCCTGTCTTTTTGGTCTTTGGAATCCTTACCATGACATGGTCAGTCGCAAGCTGCAAAAGGTCTCTGTCTCCGGAAATGATGGCGACATCCATACCGGCCTTTTCTGCCCTGACAGATAAGGTTCCAAGTATATCGTCGGCCTCATAGCCTTCCTTTTCCACGATTTTAATGCCCATGGCAGTAAGCATTTCCTTTATCATAGGCACCTGCTGCCTGAGCTCCTCGTCCATAGGCTTTCTCGTGCCCTTGTACGCATCAAACATTCTGTGGCGAAACGTCGGCGCATGCACATCAAATGCCACCGTCAGATAGTCAGGCTTTTCCTCGTCAAGAATCTTGAACATGATATTCAAAAATCCATAGACTGCATTTGTGTGAAGCCCCTCTGAATTGGTCAGATCAGGAAGGCCGTGATATGCCCTGTTTAAAATACTGTGTCCGTCTATAAGTACAAGCTTTTCACTCATTTTGATACTTTCCTTACTGTCAATTATAATATTGTTGTAATCGCTGCCGGTCACACTGCAGTGCAGGCAGTAACGTTAAATAGCTCTTGTATATTTCTTAAGCCACTGAGCCTCCTCATCATTCAAAAATGGTGAAACAAGCTCATAAACTCTCGCATGATAAGCATTCAGGTATCCCTTTTCCCTGTCTGTCATCTGATTTGGATCAATCGCATCGAGATCTATCGGTACATAGGTCAGATTCTCAAAATACATGAACTGGCCATACTCATTTTTCTCACCCTTTCGGCAGATAAGCTCATTCTCTGTACGAATACCGAATTTGCCCTCTAAATAGATGCCCGGCTCATCTGTAGTAACCATGCCCTCTTCTATCACACGCTCTGCAGTTCTGCCCGGGTACTGCTTCCAGTGAAAGCAGTTTGGTCCCTCATGAACATTGAGCACATAGCCCACACCGTGTCCGGTGCCGTGATTGTAGTCCATACCAATCTCCCAGAAAGGCTCTCTTGCCAGAATATCAAAGTTAAGGCCCGAGCAGCCCTCCTTAAACCTTGCATTTGCCAGGTTCATATTTGAGCGGCAAACTCTCGTAAACATATCCTTCATCTCGTCAGTCACCGGTCCTAACGCAAAGGTTCTCGTGATATCTGTGGTTCCCTCCAGATAATGTCCGCCTGAATCAACCAAAAGAAGACTCTCAGGCTTAAGCTGCCTGTCAGACTCCTCTGTTGCAGAGTAATGCACAATAGCACCATGATCAGCATATCCGCATATTGTGGCAAAACTCAAATCAAGAAAGCCCTCCTGCTCAGCTCTAAGCGATGCAAGATAATCTGAAGCCGAAATCTCTGTCATAGGTATCTTACCTATATTTGTCTTAAGCCAGTACATAAACTTGCACATCGCAACTGCATCCTTTAAATGCGCCTTGCGCAGATTTTCAAGCTGTACTTCATTCTTTACGGCCTTCATGACAACTGTAGGATCCTCCGCATCAATCACCTTAACACCATCCGGCAGGCTGTCGCAGATGCGGTAATTTACAATCGATGTATTTAAAAGCACTGTCTCTTTTTCATCAATATGCTTCACATATTCATAAAAATCATCGTAAGGTCTTGTCTGTATACCATTCTTATCGAGGTATGCCTTAAGAGTCTCTGTCACAACCTCTTCCTGCAAAAACCATATGCAGCTGTCCTGTGACAGTGCCAGGTATGAAAGTACTACAGGCACATAGCTTATGTCGCCTCCCCTGACATTTAAAAGCCAGGCGATATCGTAAAGTGATGACATCAGATGAAGAGTTGCACCCTTTTGTGCCATCTGCTCTCTGACTCTTTTAAGCTTTGAGCTTATATCCTCACCGGTGTATTTATTGTCAAAAATCATGACAGCTTCCTTTGACATAGGTGGTCTGTCAGTCCATATGAGGTCAATCAGATCATCATTTACGTACATGCTGCCGTGCTTTTCTTTTGCGATTTCAGAAAGCCTTTTGCCCCATGCGGCATTTACCACTCTGCCGTCAAAACCTATTACACCGCCATCCGAAAGAGTATCCTTTATATACTCATCAACTGTCGGTACGCCCTCCTCGCCAATCTTAAAGAGCTTTACAGTGGTATCCTTAAGCTGCGCAGCCGCCTGCACAAAATACCTGCCGTCTGTCCATAGTCCGGCCTCATCCATAGTGATGACTGCGGTACCTGCTGAGCCTGTGAAGCCGGTAATATATTTGCGTGCCTTAAAATGCTCTCCTACATACTCTGACTCATGAAAATCAGCAGTAGGTACAACATACAGCGAAATGCCCCTCTTTGCCATCTCGCTTCTCAATGCTTTTAATCTATCCTGTATCATTTTATTATGCCTCTTTAAATTCAAAAAATTTTGTATCTAATTCCGGATACATTCTCTTTAATGAGATTGGTTTGCCGGATTTGTTCAAAAAGCAATGGCTGCTTTTTGCAGTGGTGCGAAGCTCGCCTGTCTCTTTGTCCTTCATGACATACTCAAGCTCCATCTTTATTCCGTTATACTTAAGCAGCTTTGTGTAGATGACGACCGTGTCATCGAAATGTACCATACTGTGATACTCTACCGATATCGACAGCACCGGACTTATGATTTCCATATCCTCCATCTGCCTGTAGTTGAGTCCTATCTGATCCATCAAATCAAGTCTTGCTTCTTCCATCCACTTGACATAGTTTGAATGGTGGATTATACCCATCTGATCTGTTTCATAATACTTTGCGTGGTGCTCGTAAGGACGGATTCTAAGTTCCCCTTGTGAGCCGGCAATCTGTAATTCATTGTTTGCCATAAAAACTTCCTCCATTCATATTTTGGTCTTATTTCTATTATGCCACATTGGACAGCTAAATTCAACGACTTGACCGTAAAATATAAACCGGCTGCTACCTGCGTATCATACTGTAGCAGTCTCTGCATATATTGCGTGAATTTCCAATCGGAAGTATTCTGCCGCAATACCGGCATCTGATAATATACTCATCCTTGCTCTTTGACAGAAGCTGCATAATCTTTGCCTGTGTTTTGTCGCGCTCGTTTTCAAGCCAGTCCTCATCCACAATTTTGCCCATGCGGACTGAAAACTGATAGTACAAATCAAGCTTTTTGTAATAGGATTCGTATTTCATGAGCCCCTGATACTTTGAATGCTTATCAGGCTTGTCGAGAGATATATCAGATGTATACGACATGCAGTAGCGCAGCCATTGTCTGACAAGCTCCCTGTCCTTTATATCTATAGGACATGTAATCATCTTATAAAGCAGATATTTGTCATCAAAATCTGCGATAAAGTATCGCTCCTTATACGCATATCCATACAAAAACAATGTCTCATCGACATTGATTTTCCTAAACGGTGCTGATGGCTCTGCCTCATGCCAGAGCTTAATTATCGCATCAAGCGGCGCATCCATTGTAAGGAGCACCTGTGGGAAGCCAAGACTTACTATATCAATATCCTGCTCCGGTATATTTAGCGTATTCTTCAGATAATTCAGATTCTTTTGTCCCAAAGCTGTCACATAACCTGTATCATACAGACCAAATCTGCCTGCACGGCCCGCTATCTGTTTTATCTCAGAGATGACAAGCGGACGTCTTGATACTCCATCAAACTTTTCCACCTCCAGAAATACAATTCTTCTGACCGGCAGATTGAGTCCCATTCCTATGGCATCTGTTGACACGACAACCTGTGTCTTTTTCTCATTAAAAAGCGTCATCTGCCTGCGCCTTATTTCCGGTGGCAGACTTCCGTATATGACACTTGGCTTTATGCCGTTTTCCTCCAGACGCCCTGCTATATTGAGTACCGACTTCTTTGAAAAGACGATAAAGGCATCGCCCTCTCTCACATCCTGTGGAAATGAAAAAGGCTTATCCTCCAGCTTTAGAGCTGTCTTTCTCTCATACTCCCTTATCTCATACTCGTCATGGCACAGATTAATCAGATGAATGACTACATCCTTTGCCACCGGACTCATGCATATATGAATCTCTCCTGCAAGTGTACCAAGAATTGCCCTGGTCCATGAATGTCCCCTGTCATCATCTGCAACCATCTGTGCCTCATCAATCACTGCGATATCATACTCCTTGTCACAGTCAAGCATCTCCACTGTCGATGCTGTAATTCTGCTGTCTGATACCTCAAGACACTCCTGGCCTGTAAGCATGGTGCATGGTATGCCTGCATCATTCATCTTCTCATATACCTCAAGTGCCAGAAGGCGAAGCGGCCCCAGATAAACTCCGTTTT
>ENA-OZZF01000423-OZZF01000423.1-human-gut-metagenome-genome-assembly--contig:-NODE-423-length-10527-cov-6.341482_pt1 | contig 10527 bp, 5 predicted proteins | sample MGYA00243644_ERZ654145 | MGnify/ENA primary metagenome ERZ654145 (study PRJEB26926, sample SAMN06165250) | human gut metagenome | biome: ENVO:00009003; feature: ENVO:2100002; material: ENVO:00002003...
TTTTTTTTCAAGCAGAAGACGGCATACGAGATAGGAGTCCGTCGCGTGGGCTCGGAGATGTGTATAAGAGACAGTCGCTGAACCCTGTCATCTCGGCCACTTCGGTGATGGTGTACTTCTGTTCTTTCAGCAGTTGCATGGCGCGTTTCAGGCGGATCAGCCGGACGTAATCTCCCGGCGCTTGGTCGGTCAGCGCCTTTAGCTTGTTGTAGAAGCTGGTACGGCTCATGTTGAGCAGGGTGCAAAGCACATCGATCGTGAAGCTCGGATTGTCCATATTGTCCTCCACGTTCTTCTTGATGCTGGCAATGAATTTCCAGTCCAAATCCGTAGAACAGTTGATACATTCCGTATTGTGGGTATCGTCGTTCAAATCCAGATTGCCGTATCTGTGGCGCAGTAAAGCGCGGTTGGCGAGCAGATTGGCGATGGTGGCGCGCAGGATTCCGATATTAAACGGTTTCACGACATATTCGTCCGCTCCGGTTTGCAGTCCGTCAATGATGTTCTTGTCCGTATTGAGGGCTGTCAGCAGGATAATGGGGATGTGCGAGGTGTCGATGTCGTTCTTTACAATCTGGCACAGCTCATCACCCCGCATTTCGGGCATCATGATGTCCGATATAATCAGGTCGGGGAAATACTCTTTCACGATGTAAAGCGCCGATTTGCCGTTGGAGCATACCTGCACGTGGTAGTTCTCGGCCAGAGTGCGCCGCAGGTATTCCCTCAGTTCGTCGTTATCCTCTACTACCAGTATCTTCTGGCGGTTATCGGCATCTTGGGTTTTCTGTTGGGCGTGTTCGTAGCCTTCGATGGGCGCATTGGCGGCAGGAGCGTTCGGCGTATCTTTCTTTGGAGCGGTGATTTGCTCCAGCTCATTACTCCTTTCCGGCTCTTTCTCTTTCATGGGAACGGGGCGGTGTATGGCCTTGCGGTAGCGCTTCTCGCCTTTTGGGAAAGATACTTTGATGCAGGAGCCTTTTCCTTCGGTACTGGTAAAGTTGAGCTTTCCCTTATGTATATGTACGAGCTTCCATACGAGAAGTAAGCCGATTCCGCTGCCGGTTACTTTGGAGTTGATGGCGTTGCTGCCACGGAAATGCATCTTGAACAGTTTCTTCTGCTCGTCCAGCGGAATACCGATGCCCGTGTCGCTGACCTCTACGCTCCAGGTATCTTCTGTTTCGCAGGCATATACGTGCACGCTTCCGCCGTCGGGCGTATATTTCAGCGCGTTGGATATGATGTTCTTCAGAATAGAGTCCATTTTGTCCTTATCCAGCCAAACGTTCAGATAGCGGAAGTTGCTTTCGTAAGTCAGGTTGATGTGCTTTACGGAAGCGTATGAGCGGAAAGCGTTGATGGTATCGTTCATATAAGCTCCCAGCTCGTACTCGGATACGTAGAAATTGTTCGAATAGGTGTCCGCCCGTTCAAAGTTGATGAGGTTGGTAGTAAGACGTAGCAGGGCGTTGACATTGCGAAGCGCCGTGCTGAGGTTGTCCGTCCCTTCTTGGGTCAGCGTTTCACGGTCGTTGAGCTCTTCCAGCGGCGCTTTGATAAGCGTCAGCGGAGTACGGATGTCGTGCGCCGTGTTGACAAAGAAGCGAATCTTGTCATCGGATATCTTTCGTTGCTTGCGCAACACGATAATACGCAGCGCGATGCTCGCAAGGGCTATAAGAATGAGCGCATACAGCAGCAGCGCCCATATGCTGAGCCAGATGGGCTGCTCGATGATGATATCCATGCTGCGTTCTTCCAGGACGATGCGCCGGTCTTCATTGGATATGGCGCGGACGCGCAGGGTGTATTGACCGGGGTTCAGATTGGTGAAGCGGATGATATTCTCCTCTCCGGGGCGGCTCCAGCCGTCATAGAACCCTTCCAGCTTCCAAGAGTACAGGATGAGGGAAGGATAGTCGTAGTTGATGGAAGAAACCTGAAGCGAAAATATGTTCTGATTGTATTTCAGTTTCAGGCTTTTCGTCTCGTCAATGTCCAACACCAGGGGCGAGCCTTCGTCTTTGGGATATACCGTCTGGTAGAAAACGCGCAAGTCGCTGAATATCATGCGCGAACTGTACTCGCGGGGCAATACCATATTTCTTGGAAATTCTATGGCGCCGTCGGTGCTTCCGAAAATGACGTTTCCATTCTTGCGCAGGGTTCCCGAACTGGCATTGAAGTGGTCGGAATGCAATCCTTGTTCTTTGGTCCAGTTATGGAAAATCTTCTCTTTGGGATAGAAACCGCTCAGCCCTTGTTCGGTGCTTAGCAGGATGTCGTCTTTCCCGTCAGACAGAATCATGTAGATGTTATTGGAGATAAGTGCGCAGTTATCCTTGTGATAGTGGTCGAAGCTTTTCTGAACGGGGTCGTATATGAGCAGACCGGAGTTGTTTGTTCCGATATACAGCAGGCCGTTGGGGTCTTGGTACAGGGAGTATATATAGGACGACTCTACCGGCATTGTAATATACCGGTATTTACCGGTCGCTTTCTCCAGCAGATACAGCCCGTTGGCCGTACCTATCCATATGGAATCCTTGTCTCTCTCCTTGATGTCCGTTACGGCTTCCAGTCCGGGAATCAATTCTATCTTCTGATGCTCGAAATCTATCTTCTTCAAGTTGTAGTAACCGCCCGACCATATATAGCCTTCGCTGTCCTTGGTAATGGAACGGATATATTTGTCGGGGCGAATCGTCTTACCGCCGAATAGGGCGGGGGTGAAGAAGCTGACGGAGCGTTTCTTCTTGTCTATTTGGTAGATGCCGGAGCTGTAACCGCCCGCCCAGATGATGCCGGGGCTGACTTCGCACAGGGATATGAACGTGTGGTTCTGGTTCTCATGTTCTTTATTGAAAACGCTCATAAAGGAGTACCATTGCCGGGTGCGGTGCTCGTACAGGCTGATTCCGTTATTGGTGGCATACCATAAATCGCCTTCGTGGTCTTCGATGATGGCGTTTACCTGGTCGTTGATGAGGGATTGTTTATTGCCGATGGAATGCTTTATCCATTTGTAATCGCTGTACCGGTTGTTGCGTACGGTAATGCCGATGGGATAGTTCGCCATCCAGATACGTTGCTCGTCATCCACGTATATGTCGTAGATGGTATTACCGTTCATGGCATTGTACCGGTTGAAGTCGGCCACGATGTACGGTTCGGACTGATAGGTATCCACATTCATTTTGTAGACACCCGCGCCGTCTGTCGCTATCAATATCTCATTCTCGCCGAAAGTGCAAATCCGGTTGATGCTGACGTCTATCAAACCCGACTTGACATGAAATGCCTTGTGAAGGTTGAGGTCGTATACATAAATCCCCCTTTGAAAAGTTCCGATGAAGATTTTGCGGCTGCCTTTATGAAAGAAAAGCTCGTTGATTTGTAACCTTAGCGTATCTAGCTTTTCGCAAGGGCTCAGCGCGAGTATGTCGTTTTTCAGCTCGGCGTAATGTACGCCTACGTCCGTTCCTATGAAATAGTGGGTGGCATCTATCTGCTCGATATCCGTAATGCTCTCGTTGATTTCATTCTTGATGGTAACGGTCTTTTTCGTATCGCTGTCGTATAGGTAGATGTTTCTTTGATTGCAGAGCCATATTGTATTGTTGTCGTCAACAAAACCATAGCTGACGGGAGTATGTAAACCTTCCGTCTCGCTTTTGGGCAGCTTGTATGTCAGTTGGAAACGGTCGTGCTTGCTTTCGTAGCAGAAAACGCGGCCTTGCTTGCCGATTTCCCATAATCTGCCTTGCGAGTCCGAATACAGCCAGTTGAGGTTCATCATGGAGTTGATTTCTTCTTCGCCGTCCAGAAGTTTATATTGTTTGAATTCCTTTCCGTTGTAACGGTCGATACCGTCGTGCGTGAGGAACCACATGTAACCTTTAGGTCCTTTTTGAATAGCATACACCCGCCTGTTGCTCAAACCATCCTCTACGCCGATGTACTTATATGTCTGAGCAGCAGCTAAAAAGGATGATACCAGGAAAATAAAGAAAAAGAAATGCTTTTTCATATCAGCCAATTTTGGAATTTGAGTTTGATAAACGTTCGGGGGGACTTAATATTAACACAAAAGTAGTGAATATGTTTGAGATATGCAAAAAAAAGAGAAACAGAGTACGAAGGCGATAAGTTGGCGGAACAGGGCGGGGAATAAAAGAAATGTGCCAAAGATTCTGCATTGGCGGGAACTTTGGCACATTATTCTATTATCGCGCTATGGTTGGATGCTTTGTCATTTCCGGGTCTTTTCTTCCACCCACTTGCGCGCGTTGACGAATGCTTCTATCCATGGAGTAACCTGGTCGCTGTGTACACGGTCTTGGGGATAGTAGCCGTTCTGCCACGGGAAGATGGAGCGTTCCAGGTGAGGCATGATAGCCAAATGGCGTCCGTTGGTGCTGGCTATGGCCGCGATGGAGTAGTCGGAACCGTTCGGATTGCCGGGATACTCATCGTAAGTATATTTTGCCACCACATTGTATTTATCCTCATCGTAAGGCAGTGAGAACTTGCCTTCTCCGTGCGCCACCCAGATACCGAGCTTGCTGCCGCTCAAAGAGCCGAACATTACGCTGCGGTTGGTAGGAATGGTCAGGCCGATGAAGGTTGACTCGAATTTGTGAGAATCGTTATGCAGCATCTTTCCCTTCTTTTCGTGGTCGGGAGTGATGAGGCCTAATTCCATCATCAACTGGCAGCCGTTGCATACGCCGAGAGACAGCGTGTCTTCGCGTGCATAGAACTTGTCGAGCGCTTCTTTGGCTTTCGGGTTGAAAAGGAAAGCGCCCGCCCAGCCTTTGGCGGAGCCCAGTACGTCGGAATTGGAGAAACCGCCGCAGTAAACTACCATATTCACGTCTTCCAGTGTTTCACGTCCGCTGATAAGGTCGGTCATGGTTACGTCTTTCACATCGAAGCCGGCAAGGTAGAGCGAGTACGCCATTTCGCGTTCACCGTTGGTTCCCTTTTCACGGATGATGGCGGCACGGATACCGGTCGGAGTACGACGGTCCGGGTCAAGGCCGTATTGTGAAAGCTTACCCTTGAATTCGGGTAGGAATACCAAATCCAGCGGTTGCATCTTATAGTTCTCGAAACGCTTCTTGGCGCATCCGTTCATGGATTGCTTGCGGTCGAGCAGGTAAGATGAAGAATACCATACATCGCGCATATAGTCTATGCCGAACTGGTAAGTGGCATCGTTCTTGCTTACGAGGATGTGGCGCTCATCGGTCGGCTTACCGATTTTGATATAGCCTACACCGGCATCTTCCAGTATCTTCTTGACCTCTTCCTTGCGCTTGTCGCTGATTTGGATAACGATACCCGGATTCTCGGCAAACAATATCTTGATGAGGTCTTGTTCCTTCATCTTGTCGAGGTTGATTTCCATACCGCCCTCTACATTGGCGAAACACATTTCGAGCAGCGTAGTGATGAGACCGCCGGCTGAAATATCGTGTCCGGCAAGAACAAGTCCCTTGTTGATTAAATCCTGTACGGCCAGGAAGGCGTCGCGGAAGTATTCGGCGTCTTGTACGCAAGGCACTTCGTCGCCTACTTTACCCAGTGACTGCGCAAAGGCGGAACCGCCCAGTTTCAGTTTGTCGAAGCTGAAGTCGATATGGTAGAGGGTGGTCTTGTCGTCGTTGACGAGTACGGGAGACACCACTTTCTTCACATCCGAAACCTCACCGCCTGCAGATACGATAACCGTACCCGGAGCGATGACCTTGCTGCCGTCGGGATATTTCTGTGTCATGGACAAAGAGTCCTTACCCGTAGGAACATTGATTTGCAGGGCGCAGCAGAAGTCGCTCAATGCTTTTACCGCTGTATAGAGACGCGCGTCCTCGCCTTCTTGCGAACGGCAAGGCCACATCCAGTTGGCCGACAGGGATACGCTGTCCAGACCTTCGGCAAGCGGAGCCCAAATCAGGTTGGTCAATGCCTCGCTGACGGAGAGGATGGAACCGGCCGCCGGGTCGGCAAGCGCTGCCTGCGGAGCGTGTCCCAAAGATGTTGCGATACCTTTCTCGCCGCGATAATCCAAAGCTACGACACCGCAGTCGCTCAACGGCAACTGAAGTTCGCCCTGGCACTGTTGGCGGGCAATCTTGCCTGTTACGGAACGGTCTACCTTGTTTGTCAACCAGTCTTTGCAGGCAACGGCTTCCAGCTGGAGTACGTTGGTGAGGTATTCATGCAGTTGTGACAACTCGTATTCCGGCATTTCATAATGACGCTCTACGGTTTTGTCCACCATATAAGTCTTGGGTGAGGAGCCGAACATCTGCTCTACGGCAAGGTCGAACGGACGTACGCCGTCGGCCTGCTGGAAAGCGAAGCGATGGTCGCCGGTCGTTTCGCCGACTACGTACATCGGGGCGCGCTCGCGTTCGGCCACCTTGCGTACATGCTCGATAGCTTCTTCCCGAATCAGCAAGCCCATACGCTCCTGACTTTCATTGGCGATGATTTCTTTGGCGGATAAGGTCTTGTCGCCGATAGGCAGCTTGCTCATGTCGATAAGACCGCCGCACTCTTCCACCAGCTCGGACAGACAGTTTACGTGTCCGGCGGAACCGTGGTCGTGGATGGAAACCACCGGGTTGGCGTCTTCTTCACAAAGTGCGCGCACTACGTTGTAGGCGCGTTTCTGCATCTCCGCATTGGCACGCTGTACGGCGTTCAGCTCGATGCCGCTGCTGTAACGTCCCGTATCTACGGATGAAACGGACCCGCCGCCCAAACCGATGCGGTAGTTGTCGCCACCGATAACGACAACCTTGTTGCCTGCTTCGGGAGCGCCTTTCAGACAGTCGCGTTGCGTACCGTATCCCACACCGCCGGCAAGCATGATAACTTTGTCGTAACCGTAAACTTCATCTTTCTCTTTGTGCTCAAAGGTGAGTACGGAGCCGCAAATCAGCGGTTGGCCGAACTTGTTTCCGAAATCGCTGGCGCCGTTGGACGCTTTAATCAGGATTTGTTCGGGAGTCTGATACAGCCATTCGCGTACCGGAAGTATGTCTTCCCAGGAACGTTCCTCGTCTGTACGGGGATAGGAAGTCATGTATACGGCTGTTCCGGCAATAGGCCATGAGCCTTTACCGCCGCCCATACGGTCGCGGATTTCACCGCCCGTACCGGTAGAAGCGCCGTTGAAAGGTTCTACGGTAGTAGGGAAATTATGGGTCTCGGCCTTCAGGGAGATAACGCTCTTGATGTCCTTTATCCGGAAGAAGTCGGGCTTGGAGTGGTCTGCCGGGGCAAACTGCTCGATAACCGGACCTTCGGCAAAGGCTACATTATCTTTATAGGCTGATATTATCTTGTTCGGGTTTTCCTGAGTGGTTTTCTTAATCATCTGGAAGAGGGAAGATTCCTGCTCCACTCCGTCGATGATGAAGGTACCGCCGAAGATTTTGTGACGGCAGTGCTCGGAATTGATTTGCGCGAAACCGAACACCTCGGAGTCGGTCAACGGACGTCCCAGGTCTTTCTCTACTTTCTTAAGGTAGTCCATCTCCTCTTTGGAGAGCGCCAGACCTTCTTTTTCGTTGTATGCTTCCAGGTCATCGATATGGATTATCGGCTCCGGCTGGCGGTTGGTGGTAAATACGTTTTGGTCCAGACCTTTATACATACGTTGCAGCATCGGGTCACGCTCTGCGTTTTCGTCTTTTACGGGGAAATATTCTTCGATACGGGCGATACCGTTCAAACCCATGTTCTGGGTGATTTCCACAGCATTGGTACTCCAAGGAGTAATCATTTCACGGCGCGGGCCGACGAAATGTCCTTTCAGGTTGTCTTCACTTTCGGGGGCGGCTTCTCCAAAAAGCCAGCAGAGTTTGTCGCTGTCTGCCTGAGTAAGTTCGTGGTCACATTCTACGGCAATCACGCTCTTGGATGGTGTTCTGAAAAAAAGAATCATACTTTTATTTAAGAGTTTACGATTTGCTACTTTTGATTGAAGCTGCTGTCTGTCAGTTAGCCTCTTCTCTTTTCTTCTTGGGTGCAAAGATATACAAAATCGTCGGGCGGGAGAAAGAAATGGAAATAAAAAACTTCAGTCGGATGCGAGAGAACATGTTTCACGTTTCATAGAGATAATATAGCTTTTTAAAATCCTTTTCTGACGAAAAAACGTTAACTCTATTCGGTCGTCTCATAAAAAAGTCCGATATTTGCAGGCATGATTCAGATAGAGACCATATTTGACATATTGTGGAAGGGGTTCATAATCGGTGTTATAGTGTCCGCACCTTTGGGTCCTGTAGGAGTATTGTGCATTCAGCGTACTTTGAATAAAGGGCGCTGGTATGGTTTTGTAACCGGTATAGGAGCCTCGTTGAGCGATATAGCCTACGCTTTGCTGACAGGTTACGGAATGAGTTTCGTCTTCGATTATGTCAACAAGAATATTTTCTATCTGCAACTGTTCGGAAGTATCCTGCTGCTGATATTCGGTATCTACACGTTCCGCAGTAATCCGGTACAATCCATTCGTCCGGTATCCACCAGCAAGGGGTCTTATTTTCATAACTTTATCACGGCGTTCGCTGTCACTCTTTCCAATCCGCTTATCATCTTTCTTTTCGTAGGTCTGTTTGCGCGTTTTGCTTTCGTAAGCGAAGGCGTGTTGGTCTTCGAGGCCGTTACGGGGTATCTTGCCATTGCTTTGGGAGCGTTGGTGTGGTGGTTTGGAATTACCTTTTTCGTCAACAAGGTCCGTACGCAATTCAACTTACGCGGCATTTGGATATTGAACCGTATCATCGGCGGCATTGTCATGGTGGTGTCTGCACTCGGGCTGGTATTTACGCTGATGGGCGAATCGTTGTATTAGTTGACGGCCGGCAGACAGGGAATGTGACGTTTGAATCAATCATAAATAATAAATCATCAATCTCAACGTGAAGATTTCACAGCAACTGAAAGAGAAGAATATTGCCGAATACCTTATATATATGTGGCAAGTGGAAGACCTGCTTCGCGCTAATAAGTGCGATATAGACCTGCTTCGCAGTAACATTATTTCCCGCTACCCTGCGGAGGAGCATGCGGCTTTGGAAGAATGGTACGGCAATCTTGCCGATATGATGCGTGCCGAGGGCGTGACGGAGAAAGGGCATTTGCAGATTAACCGCAACGTCATCCGTAACCTTACGGACCTGCATGCCGATTTGCTGGCTTCCACGAAGTATCCTTTTTATAATGCGGCATACTTCAAGGCCTTGCCTTTTATTGTAGAATTGCGGCAAAAGGGCGGACAGGAGGAAGAACCCGAACTGGAAACCTGCTTTGAGGCGCTTTACGGCATATTGCTGCTGCGTTTGCAGAAAAAAGAAATCAGTCAGGGCACTGCTAAGGCGGTAGAGGCTATCAGCAGTTTTCTTTCCTTGCTCGCCAACTATTACGACAAGGACAAGAAAGGCGTGTTGAAGCTGGATAATGACTGACAGGATGTTTGTATGGACTTGGCTAATAAGTTGAGTGATAAATAGTAAATAATAGAATAGTAAATTGTCAACATACCTACGTGTCGGAGATAAAAGAAATATCATGACCGTAGGGAATAAATAGTAACTGTTAAGATGAATATATTGGTAACCGGCGCCAACGGTCAGCTTGGCAACGAGATGCGGGCGCTCTCCGCTGAAAATCAGCAACACACTTACTTCTTTACAGATGTGCAGGAACTGGATATATGTGATGAACAGGCCATACGTACATTCGTGGCCGGCAACCGGGTGGATGTTATCGTAAACTGTGCCGCTTATACGGCGGTAGACAAGGCGGAAGACAATCCGGAGCTTTGCGATAAACTGAACCATGTGGCTCCCGGCTATCTGGCTGCTGCCGCTGAGGCTTGCGGCGCCGCCATGATACAGGTGTCTACGGACTACGTGTTCGACGGCACCGGCCATATTCCTTATACGGAAGAAGTGACTCCTTGTCCCAACTCCGTTTACGGCTCCACGAAACTGGCGGGCGAACAGGCTGTTATGGAGAAATGCAGTCGCGCAATGGTTATCCGTACGGCATGGCTGTACTCCGTTTACGGCAATAATTTTGTAAAGACCATGATTCGCTTGGGCAATGAGCGTGAGAAGCTGGGAGTCGTTTTCGACCAAATCGGTACGCCGACTTATGCCAACGATTTGGCGCGTGCCATCTTTGCGGCTATCAATCGAGGCATTGTTCCCGGTATTTACCATTTCAGCGACGAAGGTGTTTGTTCCTGGTATGATTTTACGGTAGCCATTCATCGCATAGTGGGCATTACCTCATGCAAAGTCAGTCCGTTGCATACGGACGAGTATCCGGCCAAGGCTCCGCGTCCGCAATATTCCGTATTGGACAAGACGAAGATTAAAAAGACTTTCGGCATCGGGATTCCTCACTGGGAAGAGAGCTTACAGGTCTGCATCGAGCGACTGGCGCAGCAAGCATAACGATATTTATTTGAATATTATACCTATTTATATATGG